>Ga0208156_1000124_pt1 | contig 39468 bp, 54 predicted proteins | sample 1_EtaG_FD_184073 | JGI IMG/M metagenome (GOLD analysis project Ga0208156, IMG submission 184073) | Marine viral communities from the Subarctic Pacific Ocean - 1_ETSP_OMZ_AT15124 metaG (SPAdes) (version 2) | ecosystem: Environmental > Aquatic > Marine > Oceanic | place: Pacific Ocean | collected...
CGGCCGGGATCGTTGCCGGCACGGTCCAGCGCTGGTAGGCCGGCTCCCAGCGTGCGCCGCCGATGGCCTTAACGGCGTCCCACTGCGGGGGTGCCGATGGTCCCAGCGCTAGGCGGTCGCCGACCTTGGTCGTCCTAACGGTGAGCATGGGAGTAAACACCGCAAGCCTTGAGGTCGGCGTGGTCCACCAGGCCGGCACCGTATGCGGCCGAGATCGTGTCGCGCGACGCTCGGGTCTCGCCCAATTCGAGCTTGCTGATCGCGCTTTGGGTCATGCCGAGGCCCTTGGCGAACTGCTCCTGCGTCTCCCCGCGATCCTTCCGCTTCTTCGCTATTAATCGCCCGAGCGGGTCGGGGCGGCGCTCGGCGGTGTAGGCCCTGCGGCGCTGGTCCAGGCTGTCCTTGGAGTCGGCTTTCTTGAGATTGAACATGGGGCCTTTCTTGCGGTGGTGTTTGAACAGCATGGTGGCATTCTCCGCGCCCGGTAAGGCACGGGCAAGGTCACTCGGTCGTGGCCTTGGCCTGCTGAAGCTCGTCCTTCTCGGTCTGCAAGTCTGCGAGGCGCTTGCGGGCGGTCTCGATTCGCTTGTCTATCCGCTCCTCCTCGCGCTCGATCGCTCGTTCCAAAGGCGTGGACATAGTGTCCTCCTGCGTTGTTTTTGCCCTGCGCCTTCATTGTATCACGCCGATAGACCGATCTGGTGAACCCGCTGCGGAGTCAGTCCAGTTTGGCGGGCGATCTCTGCCGGTGGCAGCCCGCGCGCCAGCTTGCGCCTTATCTGGCGGTGCAGCTCTGCACGCGCCTGTTCGTACCCGCGGCGCCAGTAGCGATACTCGCCGGCCGCGGCTCTGAGATCGACTCCCATACCCGAAGTATAGCGGCGCGATAGGCGAACCCCCTGCAAAACACCCTATTTTGCGGGAAGCCCAGGTGGTTCCGCCGGTCGGCGGGGGTAGTATTTTAGACGGTCAAGTGTTAGTAATCGCAAAGAGGAGGATTAAAAGTGGATAGACTTCGGACATATGCCGAGGCGCTTTCATATCGCCAGCAGGTGAAAGAGGAGTTCGACGAGGCTAAGGCCAGAGTTGCCGAGTTGCGGCCCGGCGCGCTCGAAGAGATGGCCGACCGCGGCATCTTGCGGCAGACCCTCGACGGCATCGGGACAATCTACCTGCACCAGCAGGGCTGGGCTAGGGTCGTCAATCGCGACTTACTAGCCGACGCGCTGCGCTCGTGCGATCTCCGGGACTTCGTCGAGGAGAAGGTGAACAGCAACAAGTTAAGCGCTCTCTATCGGGAGTGGGCAATCGCGGACGAGCTGCCGCCGTCGGAGCTTGAGGGAATCGTTGAATACGAAGTCGTCGACGATGTGAGGCTGTCAAGAAGGTGACGCCAGAAGATCTGTCACTAACGCTAAGTCAAAACCGGCGCCGCCGCAGACGTGAGCGTCGGACGAGCAAACGAGACCGAATAATGATGACTGCCGCATGGCTAGGCATCGTGATCGTGCTAATCGCAATTGCAGGATGGTGAATATGACTAAGACACTGACGAAGGCAACTGAATATCAGGTCGCCACACAAGACCCCCAGGAAGTTCTCGACCTGATCAGCGAGGAGCTGGCCGGGGAGACGCTTGACGAGTTCTCACTTGATCGGGTGAAAGTCCCGGCCGGCGGCGGCATCGCCTGGGAAGTGCCGACGCTAGAGGGACCGGATGCGCAAAAGGCGATTACGGGTATCGTCATTCACTCCAAAATTACCCGTGCCTACTGGGCTGGTGAGTTCGCAGGCGAGGGCGGCCCGCCCGACTGCTCGTCAATCGACGCGCAGACCGGCGCACCAGGCGAGGAGTGGACACCGCCGGATGCTTGGTCCGGTGATTGCACATCTTGCCCGCTCGCGCAGTACGGCACGAACGGCCGAGGCCAAGCCTGCAAAATGATGAGGCAAGTTTTCTTGCTGAAGGCCGACGGCTTCCTACCGCTCGTCGTGACGCTCCCACCGACCAGCCTCAAGGCTGCGCGGGCCTACTTCTTGGGACTCGCTAACGCCGGCGTTAGAAAGGATCAGGTAGAGACCACCATCGGGCTTGAGAAGCAGAAGTCAGGCGACGGCATCGAGCACAGCCGGGCGACGTTCAAGCTCGCCGGGCGCTTGCCCGAGGAGACGGCCGCGAAGGTGTCGGCCTATGCCGGCGCGCTGCGCCCGCACCTGAGCCGCGTTGACGTGGACAATGCGGCCCACTGAATTCATCGAGGAGCTGTACCCCGGCCACGAATGGCCGGGGCTCCTCAACCTTTGGAGTCGAGGGTCAAAGGCCAGCCGCTACCTCGAAGAGTGGGGCGACGGGGTCGATAGTGAGGCTAATTTGTACTTTACGGTCGGCTTAACAGCGCGAGACCGTGGCCCCGAGCGCCGCGCGAACGCGGCCGATTGCGTGGCAATTCCGGGGATCTGGGCTGACCTCGACGTCGCCACCGACGACGCAAAGAAGCCCTACCCGCCGACCGTCGAGGAGGCGCTAGCCGTCGCGTCTGAGCTGGCGGTGCCGACGCTGGTGGTCGACTCGGGTTACGGCGTCCACGCCTACTGGCTGTTCGAAGAGTTGTGGACATTGGGGACGGAAGAGGAGCGCATGGAGGCGGCTAACTTAGTCAAAGGTTGGCAGCAGGCCATCCGCGAGAAGTTCCGCGACCACGGGTGGGCGCTCGACCACACGCACGACCTCGCGCGGCTGCTGCGGCTGCCTGGGACGGTCAACCGCAAGGCCGACCGACCTGATCGGCCGGTGACGGTGCTCGACGCCGAGGGGCCACGCTACAGCCTCGAAGCCCTGGCGCCCATAGCTCGCGAGGCCGCCGGCCGGTGGACGCGAGCCGAGGCGGTGGACGTCACCGTCGACGCCTCGGCAGTCCTCGACCCGCTCAAGCTCGAAGCTCTGCAAGAGAACATTCCCAAGTTCGCGGCGACGTGGAACCACAAGCGCACCGAGGCATGGTCGCTCTCGGAACACGACCTAGCGCTCGCGTCGATGGCGCTCGGTGCCGGGTGGTCCGACGCCGAGGCGTGCGCGCTGATCCGCACGCACCGCAAGAAGTACGAACCGGCCGACACGAAGGGCACGAGGGCGAGCTACTTGGAGAGAACGCTGCGGCGGGCCAAGGGTGCCGGCCAGCGCCACGAGGCCGAGGAGGCGCGCGAAGAGGCGCTAGAAGAGCTGGAAGACATGGGGACGATAGCCGAGGTCGACACCGAGGCGGCGATGAAGCTCTTTAGCGCGATCGTCGGTGGTGGCGTCGAGCGGGCGCCGGCCTTCCGTGATTTGATCCAGCACAGCACGAATCCAGACGAGGCGCGCTACGTCCTGGTGACCGAGGACGGCCAGGAGGTTGTGGTCGGCCCGTACGATAATCTGCGCTCACCGCGGCGCCTAGAGGCTCGTCTGGCGCCGGTACTTCGGCATGTGATGCCTAGCATCAAGGAAGACCAGCGATGGCGCGGAGCGCTGCGCACGCTGCTTAGGGCGGCCGAGGTACGCGAGGAGCCGCCGGCTATTGAGGACTGGATAGAGGATTACCTTTCGGCCTGCCTGGTCGGTGGGACCGCCACGCTTGAAGTGCGGAACGCGCTAATCGAGGCGGGCGCGCCCTTCGAGTGGCAAGGGCAGCGCTGGCTCAAGTCGCGGGATCTGAGCCGGTTCTTGCGCGGGGCAAAGGAGCACATCGCGCCGGCCGACCTGCCGCCGCTCTTGCGGCAGCATGGGTGGAGCCCAAAAATGTTTGGGTTCCCACGGTCGGACGGCTCAGGGACAACCACGGCGCGCTACTGGGGAAACTTGCCTAGATTACTAGACAAGCGGCGTCTAATCGGTTAGACTGAAGTTAGATCACATGAGCGCCCCGCTCACATCCACGACCGCCGGGCAACCGGCAGACAGGAGGGCCACTATGGCCGCCTCAGCCCCAACCACCTACATGGTGGACGACGAGATCCGCGACGAGATCGCGGTCATCGAGGACGACACCCGCAAGGGTGTCTACAGCCCCGAGCAGGCCAAGGCCATGCGGCCGAGGCTGCGCTTCCTGCGGCGAGCAATCGCCGCAAGGGAGCGGAGAGCGGGCGCGGGCACCGAGCAACGGTTCTGGGCCGCCGACACCCTCCACGCCGAAGCGGCGCGGTGTTGGTGGGCTTCGCTCTCCAGTCGAGTTGAGCGCCTGCTCGCAAGCCGAGAATACAGCCTGATCTTCAGCGACGGCACCGAGCAACGGTTCTGGGCCGCCGACGACGAGGAGGCGCGCGTGATGGCCGCCAAGATGGTGGACAGCGTCGAGCCGCTTCCCCTGGAGCACGAGGATGCCCCCCCAAAGTTCTCAGCCACGGCTTACCGCGTGGTCGACGGCGAGGCCGACGGCCTCGCCGTCGCGGAGCTGACATCATGACGACCGATCAGCAACGCGAGACGATCGGCAAGTGGTTCTTGGCCACCCTCGCCCGCGCGCACCGCGGCCACCTGCAAGCGGTCGACGAGAGCCGCGTCGCGCTGCACGTCGCGATCCGCGAAGCCGCGGCCGACGGCTGGACCCGACGGACCATCGCCGGGGCCGTCGGCCTCAGCCACCAGCGCATCCACCAGATCATCCACGAGGGGGAAATTCAGTGAAGCGTCGAGCGCTGGCGTCTGGTATACGCGCGTGCGTATCGCGTGCGCGCGGGGGGCTCGCTCTGCCACCACGACTACTACTCTGTTTGGTGTAAAAGGTGTAAAAGTCCCTGCTAATACGTACTTTCCTGGTGTAAATAGTCCGTAAAGGAACCGTAAAGAAGGAGTAAAGATGGAACAAGCGTCGCGAACCCCCTTGAGCATCACAAAACTTGAGCCAGCCGTTTCCTCGCGCGTGTTTGGCCCGCCGGGAACTGGGAAGACCACGTACCTCGCAGCCCAAGCAAAGAGGGCGGTCGAGCGGTTCGGTCCGGATGCCGTCCTCGTGGCTTCCCTGACCCGCACGGCAGCCCGCGAGGCTGCCGGCCGGGATAGTGGGGTGCCTGCCTCGAACGTTGCCACGTTGCACGCTCACGCCTTCCGGCGCCTGGGTCGACCTCCGCTCGCCGAAACCAGCGAGGGCGTCAAGGCGTGGAACGAGCACCTCAAGGCGTCGGGGCTGAAGATGGGGTGGTCTCTGCGACCTGAAAGCAAGTCGCTTGAAGACGAAGATCCCGCGGCGCGGGCGGCGGCCATGCTGAGCAAGGCGGGACCCGATCTCCTGGCGACCATAAACCTCCTTCGCGCTCGGAAAGTTTCGGAGTGGGAGTGGGCGGTGCCGCGCGATGACCAGACCCGGGCCGCCCAGCGGATTATCGAATTCTGGCACGCGTGGTCCCTGTGGAAGCAAGAGAGCGGGCGCTACGACTTCACCGACCTGATCCAGCACGCGGCGCTAGCCGGCGCTCCGGAGAATACTCGCGTCCTGTTTATTGACGAGGTGCAGGATCACAGCGCCCTCGAAATGGAGATGGTCAAGTCGTGGTCGGCGGGCTGCGATCATGTGGTTCTGGTCGGCGACCCCGATCAGGCCATCTTCGAGTGGCGTGGCGCCGACCCTAAAGTCTTCATGACGGCCGAGGGCGGGGTCACGCGGACCCTCTCGCAGAGCTACCGCTTGCCGCGCAAGATCCACGGGTTTGCCTCGCGCTGGATCGCGCAGATTGACGATCGCGAGCATGCGGACTACAGCCCGCGCGACGAAGAGGGCGCCGTGATGACGACGTCGGCCACGTGGGAGGGGCCAGCGCCGCTCTTGCCGTTGATCGAGGGGGACGTTAAGCGGGGACGGTCGGTGGTTGTGCTGGCGAGCTGCGCCTACATGCTCCGCCCCTTGATCGACAAGCTTCGCTGGCACGGCCTAGCGTTCTGGAATCCGCTCAGGCCCGCGCAGGGGGATTGGAACCCGATCCGCTCGGGCAACGCTCTCGCCTCCTGGTACCGCGATCCGTGGAGCTGGGCTGACTTCAAGCGCTGGGCGGCTCCGCTGGTTGCGAAAGGCACGTTAGAGGTCGGTGCCAAGGCCTACCTCGATAAGATGGCGAAGGGCAACACGGCTATGAAAGCGGTGCCGGTCGAGGAGCTGGAAGATATGATGATCGAAGGCCCACCGCCGCGGGAGCTGGAGTGGTGGGAGAGCCACCTACGGAAAAAGGAGCGCGTCCGACATCGTTACGCGATGGAGCTGGTTCGCCGGCACGGTAACGAGGTTCTGTACCGCGAGCCGCTTTTGATGATCGGAACGATTCACTCGTTCAAAGGGGGCGAAGCCGACTCGGTCTATCTCTTCCCGGACATTAGCCCGGCGGCGATCGGAGACGGGGACGCGCTTACGCGGTTGTTCTACGTGGGGTTGACGCGGGCTAGGCAGCGGTTGACACTGTGCCGAGCGGTGAAGGCGAGGGAGTCTGTATGTCTGACGTAGTGACGACTCGACTGGTTGAGTTAGAGGGCGTCATCGAACAAGGGGTCGAGGTGGTCGGCTTAGCGCTAGCCGAGATCCGCGACTTGCGGCTGTACCGGGAGGATTACGCCACGTTCGGGGACTACTGCCGCGAGCGGTGGGGCTGGTCGCGCATCCACGCGCATCGTATGATCAAGGCGTCGGAGGTGGGTGGTTTGTTGCAGGCGTTACCAATTGGTAACAAACGCAAGAAAACTTGCAAGCCGTCGGCCTTCACACCCACCAAGGAAAGTCACCTACGCGAGCTTGGCAAAACTCCCGAAGGCGAGCGGGCCGAAGCCTGGGAGGAGGCCTCCAAGAATGGCAAGCCTACCGCCGCAGCCGTCCGCGGCGTGGTTGAAGAGCGTAAGCTACCCGGCCCGGCCGAGGCGAAGCGGCAAGCGAAAGAGCAAGGCACGGCCGTGCTGGCGTCGGACGGGTGTTGGCACCAGTCGGGCAACATCGACCACGGCGATGGTATGGCGTGCCAGACAATCAATAGTTGGCACCGTGACATGGAGCGCTTACCCTCGCCGGAAGAGTTCCGGCCGCCCGGATACTCGTTGGATAAAGTGAGGGTGTCAATCGCTGCGGTCAGCGACTACTTGAACGAACTAAGGAGGCGCCTGTGAGCGCGATTCACGACGGTCTGCGAGAAGCTAGACGAGTGCTCAACGAGTCGCGTGGTCGGTGGGAGTTGGACGAAGGGTTAGATCAAGCGCTCAAGGCGGAGGAGTTTCGCAACGAGTTCGCCGCGAGGGGGATGGAGCTGGCACGAAAGGAAGCGCGCCGCATCTTGCGCCGGGTGGCAGACGAGCCGAGCGTGGCTAACGGTGGTTCGCAACTTTTCGATGCGCTGCCGGGTGAGCCTATGGCTTCCACGATCTCGCTTCACGGGGCGGACGAAGGCAAGTACGAATACAAGGGTGCGCTATACGCTACCGCGAAGGAGATGCGCGAGTATGGCGCGATCAAGTGGGAGAAGGTCGCCGAGTCCGTCCGCAAGGCCGAGGACTTAGACACTAAGATCGAGTTTTGCGATCAGTGGTGGGGAAGCGAGGACGAGACAGTCGAGGACGCGCTAAAGCGCGCGGTCGCGGCGCGGGCGGCATGCTGAGGGTGGAGCCTCGCAGATGTCCACACCAAAATGCTTGCCGGCGGACTCGAAGAACGCGGTGAGGTTGTGACGAGCCCGTACCTTGACGACAACGACGTCACCCTCCACCACGGCGACTGCCTTGAAGTCATGCGCGACTGGATTCGCGAAGGTGCTCCGCGGGTTGATGCCGTGGTCACGGATCCGCCCTATGGGTTTGAGTTTATGGGCAAAAGGTGGGACCGTGGCGTGCCAGGTGAGCCGTTCTGGAAAGCCGCGCTGCATGTCACCAAGCCCGGCGGTCACCTACTCGCCTTCGGTGGCACCCGCACCTATCATCGGCTCGCCTGCGCTATCGAGGATGCCGGCTGGGAGATACGCGATTGTCTGTCGTGGCTTTATGGGTCGGGATTCCCGAAGTCGCTGGACATATCGAAGGCGATCGACAAAGCGGCGGGGGCCGAGCGCGATTCGGTATCGATCACCGCACCCGCCACCGACGCCGCCCGCACCTGGGGCGGCTACGGCACCGCACTAAAGCCGGCGTGGGAGCCGATCATCGTTGCGATGCGCCCGCTCGATGGGACGTTCGCGGCCAACGCACAGACCCACGGCGCCGCGGGGCTGAACGTGGACGGATGCCGGATCGGGACCGACGACAACCTCGACGGTGGCGGCTATGACCCGGCGGGGCGAAGCCGCAAGCACGCCCAAGCCGCTACCAGCTACTACACGCCGCCGGCACGCCGCGAATTCGTTCAGCCTTCCGGCCGTTGGCCCGCCAACGTCGCGCTCGACGCCGAGGCCGCGGCAATGCTCGACGCCCAGGCGGGCGAGCGCCCGAGCGGGTCGCGCGCGGCCGGCGTTCGCTCCGGTATGGGATACCACGGCGCAGACGGCGACGGCGGGCCGGCTATCGAGGCGAGCCGCGGCGGCCCGTCCCGATTCTTCTACACCGCCAAGGCGAGCCCGTCCGAGCGCGGCGACGGCAACAACCACCCGACCGTGAAGCCGCTGGCGCTCATGCGGTGGCTGGTGCGCCTCGTGTCACCGCCGGGCGGCGGGGAGATCCTGGACCCGTTCCTTGGTTCCGGCACGACGGCGGTTGCCTGCCGCGAGGAGTCGCAGCGCTGTGTCGGGATCGAGCAGAACGAGGATTACCTGGCGATCGCCGTGCGTCGGTTAAAGCAGCTGTCCCTATTGGGCGATGCCACCTAAGAAGCTGACCGACCTCAAGGTATCGCCGGATAATCCCCGCGAGATTCAAGCCGACCGCATGGCCGCGCTCGTGCGATCGCTGCGCGAAGATCCGGAGATGATGCAGGCGCGACCGCTCCTGGTCCGCAAGGACGGCACCGTGATCGCCGGCAATATGCGCCTGCTAGCCGCGCGCGAGCTCGGGTGGGAGACTATCCCGACGATCACTGTGGACCTCACCGACGAACGGGCGCGCCTATGGATGCTGCGCGATAACAACGCCTACGGCGAATGGGAGGACGAAGCGCTGGCCGGGCTCTTGCTCGCGATGCAGGAGGACGGGACCGACCTTGAGCTGACGGGGTTCGGCGCCGACGAGATAGACAAGCTGCTGGCATCGGTGGGGCCGCATGAGACGGATGCGGACCCGGACGCTGTGCCGGACGTACCCGAGGAGGCCGAGTCCAAGTTGGGCGAGGTCTACGAGCTTGGGCGGCACCGGCTGATGTGCGGGGACGCCACGAGCGCCGAGGACGTGGCGAAGTTGATGGGCGGGGGGGTGTGTCACTGCGTCTTTACGTCACCGCCGTACGCTCTTGGCGTTGATTACGGCTCCTACGTGGACGACCTAGAGCACCTACGTGTCTTGCTGCCCAGTGCAGTGTCAGTTTGGACGTCGCTAGTCGTTGCTGGCGGATATTTTGTTGTGAACTTCTCCGACGTTGTCGCCGCGCAGGAGATTGCGGGAACCGATGAGCCTTGCGAGTATCCGATGGCGGTCGAATATTGGCCGGTGTTTCGTGGCGCCGGTTGGTTGCTCCATACCCGCCGAATCTGGCAAAAGCCTCACGTACGGGTGCATTCGCCATGGGCCATCAAGTCGTCGCGAGCGGCTTCGGATTGGGAGCACCTTTGGACATGGCGCAAGCCAGGCAAGGCGCTCACAGGGCGGGGCGCTCAGAGTGCTTTTGGCGTGTGGGATACAAGCGCTGAGTCCGGTGTGGATGTTGGCAAGGGCGTTCACGGTGCGGGGATGCCGGTGGCTCTAGCGAACCGCGCTCTGCAAACACATACCTTTCGGGACGGGACCGTAGTCGACCCATTCGGAGGTACGGGGACCACCCTGATCGCCGCCGAACGCCTCGGCCGCACCTGCTGCATGATGGAGCTAGAGCCCAAGTATTGCGACGTGATCCGCAGGCGGTATGCTGAATATGTAGGCGAGACTGATGGCGACAGCAAAAAGAAACCAGCGACGCCCCCCGTGGGTTAAGCCCTTCCTCGCTGCCTTCCGCGACACCGGGATAGTCCGCGCCGCCTGTCAGGCCGCTGACATTAACCGCCAGAACGTCTACAAGTATCGTGACCGCCACCCTGAGTTCGCCGAGCAATGGGCGCAGGCCGACGCCGACGCCGCCGACGCCCTCGAGGCCGTGGCCCTCCAGCGGGCCCGCAAGTCCAAGATGGACGGCGGCTCCGACGCCTTGCTGATCTTCCTTCTCAAGGCCCGACGCCCCGAGAAGTTCCGCGAGAACATCAACGTCAAGGCTCAAGTTGAGGTTGAGGTTAGCTACTCGGATCTTGCACGCGAGGCTGAGGCTTACCTGCAAGGGACCGACGACGCAAAGAGCGCCGCGGGTGCGGCGCTCAATGGGTCGGGGAACGGGCGGGCGGGTTAGGCGCGAGCCAGATAGTCGGGCGTCATTCGTCCCGCAGGGCTTCATCGTGGGGTGGGCCGGGGATTCGCGGCCGTCCGACGCATGCGGGACAATGAGGCGAACATCATCGAGCAGTGAGGAGGCATAGTGGCAGACGCGAAAGCTCGCAAAGCAGCAATCGAAAAAGCAAGCCGACAGGTGCGGAGCGGAAACCCCTTCCTCCGTCGGGCAACTGCAACTGTTCAACGTCGGAAGCCTGTCAGCGAGCCAAGAAAGCAAGCGGCGCCAGATGCGCGAGGCTCCCGGTGAGATGAAGCAGGGCGACGTGATCAGGGCCACAATGGAAGTGAACGAGACTGAGCTGGCCTAGACAAGTATTCTGAAGCCATCGACCCCGACCATCTCAAAGTGGCGCTCGCCGGCCGCCGCTCTCCGCGGTTCTTCGTCGAGAAGATCCTTGGCTGCCACGCTTGGAGCAAGCAGCTCGAGATCCTTGAGGCCGTCCGCGACAACCGGCGCACCGCAGTGCGAAGCGCGCACGGCGTCGGCAAGACCAGGGCCGCGGCCTACGCGGCTCTCTGGTGGCTGCACAACCACCCGCGCAGTCGCGTCGTCACGACGGCGCCGACCTGGGCTCAGGTCGAGGAGCTGCTGTGGCGCGAGATCCGAACGATCCACGGCGAGTCGCGGGTGCCGCTCGACGGCGAGCCGCACCTAACGAAGCTCGAGATTGCGACCGACTGGGTCGCGCTCGGCATGAGTACCGATCAGCCCGAGCGGTTCCAAGGTCACCACGCCGAGTCTTTGCTCCTGGTCGTCGACGAGGCCAGCGGCGTCGATCAGGAAATATACAGCGCGGCCGAGGGCTTCATGACGGCGGCCAACGCTCGCGTCCTGCTGATCGGCAACCCGACGCGGTCCTCCGGCCAGTTCCACGATGCGTTCCACGGTGAGCGCAAGCTATGGAAGTGTCTGCACATCAGCGCTTTTGATTGCCCTGATTTCACCGGCGAGGCGGTGCCCGACGACGTCGCCGGCAAGCTGACCTCGAAGGTGTGGGTTCAAGAGCGCCGCGATGCAGGATGGGAAGGAACGCCGGCCTGGGATATCCGCGTCCTCGGTGAGTTCTCGACCACGACACCGGGAGCACTGTGGACTAGCGAGGCCATCAACGCCGGCCGGGTCGAGCGCCACCCCGACCTGGTCGAGATCGTCACGGCCATCGACCCGGCGGTAACCAGCAAGAAGGGCAGCGACTCGACCGGCATCGTGGTCGCGGGGCTCGACGCAGCCGGCGAGGCCTACCTTCTCGCCGACCGCACCTGCAAGCTACCGCCGGTCGGCTGGGCTGAACAGGCTGTGATCGCGCACCACCAGCACGAAGGCGACCGCATCGTGGCCGAGGTCAACAACGGCGGGGAGATGGTCGAGCACGTCATTAGGTCGGTGGACGAGGTCGTGCCATATCGCGCTGTTCATGCATCCCGCGGCAAGGCCACGAGAGCCGAACCCGTCGCCGCACTCTACGGCTCGCCGCCCGAGCGACCGAGCCGCATCCACCACGTTGGTCGGTTCCCGGACCTAGAGCAACAGCTATGCTCGTGGGTTCCCGGCGCCCCTTCACCTGACCGCCTCGATGCGCTAGTCTGGGCTATCACCGACCTCATGCTCAGGAAGCCACGACTCAAAGCACCCGACGTCGGCCCGGGGCTCGTGACCGGCCAGTCATCTTGGAGGAGCTGATGCCCGAGGAGAAGTTAGACCCGTTCGTCGAGCTGGGAAACCGCGGGCTCCAAGGGCCGCAGGGGTTCGACCGCGTCGAGTTCCTCCCGCAGCTCCGAGGCCGGCGCCGTGCCGAGCTGTATCGGGAGATGACGGAAAACGATGCCTTGGTCGGGGCAATCCTGTTCGCCGTTGAAATGGTGCTTCGCCGTGTCGAATGGCGGGTGGAGCCGGGCGGCGCCTCGGAGCCGTCGGACATTGAGCGGGCCGACTTTCTTAACTCGATGCTCGGTGATATGAGCATGACCTGGGAGGAGGTCATCTCGGACGCCTTGACCATGCTGCCGCAGGGCTTCGCGTTCATGGAGCTGGTCTACAAGCGCCGCAGCTCGACCGATCTCACGGCGCCGGCCGAGGAGCGCAGCCACTTCACCGACGGCCGGATCGGGTGGCGAAAGTTTTCACTGATCCCACATGAGACGATCTCCGACTGGGATCTCGACGAACACGGTGGCGTGCAAGCCGCGGTGCAGGGCAGCACCTACGGGTCGACCCGTGCTCGCATCCCCATAGAAAAGGCCGTGCTCTTTCGCACGAGCACGCGCACGCCGCAGGGGCAGAGCGTGTTGCGCCGGGTGGTTGAGTCCTGGTGGTTCCGAAAGAAGATCCGGGAGGTCGAAGGCATCGGCGTCGAGCGTGACCTTGCCGGCCTGCCGGTTTTCTATTTGGACGCCGACATCATGAGCAACACGTCGAGGCTGGCCGAATATCAAAACGTCATCCGCAATTTACGGCGCGACGAGCAGGAGGGCGTGTTGCTGCCGGGGATCGTCGACCCCGACTCCGGTGAACTCAAGCCCACCGCCCGCCTCGAACTGCTGACGACCGGCGGCGCTCGCCAGTTCAACACGTCGGAGATCATCAACCGCTATAGCCGCGAGATCGCGATGGCCCTCTTGCAGGACATCGTGTTGCTCGGCCACGAGAAGGTGGGCACGCAGGCGCTCGCCACCGAGAAGCGCGACCTATCTGACACGGCGCTACAGGCTTGGCTGAACGACATCGCCGCCGTGCTGAACTTGCACGCCGTGCCGCGACTCTTCGCGCTGAACGGTGAGCCCCTTGAAGACTTGCCCCAGCTCGTCCCGGGCGAGCTCCACCCGACCGACGTAACCGAGTTCAGCGAGGCGCTGCGCGCGGTGGCGCCCGCCGGCTTCATTTTCTCCGACGATCCCGACGTCGAGGCTGAGGTTCGCCGCCGGCTCGGGCTACCGCCGATCACGACAGATCCCAGGCGCGAGGAGGCGCCGGACATCGAGCCGCCGCCGGATCTCGACCTCGGTGACGACGACGAGGGGGACGACGAGGGTGGCATCGCCGAACCGGCGTAGGGCACTTGAACGCCGGTTCGCGCGAGCGTACCTCGACGGCGTCGCACTGATCCGCCGCCGGGTCGACAAGATCCCGGGCAATCAAATCACCACCGACGCCGGGCTCAAGCGCTTGGACGAGATCATCGACGCGGTGCCGGTGATTAAGTCCGCTGAGTCCGACGCGCTCGAGCCGGTGATCTTCGCCGCGGCCAGAGACGCATTTGATGAGTTCCCGGCGGCGCGCCTTCCTGAGCCGAGGCTACGGAGTCCGCTCACTCTCAAGTTTCCGCTCGTGGCCGAGGCGGCGCAGCGGCAGGCGGCCGACCTGGTGACGAACGTTACCCCGCAGACCAAGGCGGCGATTCGGGAGATCATCGTTGAAGCCGTGCGCGACGGCATCCCGGTCGCGGACTTCAAAAGTGAAGGCGTCATTAGGGAGGGCACCGCAAGCAAGATCAAAAGCCAAGTCGGGCTGACGAATCGCGATAGAAAGATCGCGGACAAGATCCAAGATAAGAGCGGCAAGGCCGTCGCCGACAAGTGGCGCGTGAAGGCGCTCAAGCGCCGGGCGAATAACATCGCGCGCACCGAGATCATTAAGGCCGAGACTCGAGGCAAGCGCGCGGCGTGGAATCAGATGGCCCGCGATGGTCTGATCGACACGCGCCGGCAGGTTATGCGATGGGTGGTCACGCGCGACGATCGGCTCTGCCCTCGCTGCGCGCCGATGGAGGGCAAGAAAGTTTCACTGAGTTCCGACTTCACCGAGACCGAGCGCGGTTTATTGCCGTCGAAGCGCGTCCCGGTCGTGGGTGTCACCGTCGAGGGGCCGCCGCTCCACCCGTCGTGTCGGTGCAAGCTGGTGGCTGATTTTCTTGACTGAGCCAGCGCTAACTGACCTCCTAGCCGTCATCCCCGCGCGCGCCGGTTCCAAGGGCATCCCGGGCAAGGCGCTCCGCACCGTGGGTGGCGTGCCGCTGATCCTCCGCACGCTACGGATCGTGGAAGCGGCCGACGTCGCGGCACGCATCGTGGTCTCGTCTAACTGCGCCCAGGTGAAAGCGTTCTGTGAGCTGCGCGGCTACGAGGTCATCGACCGGCCCGAGGCTCTGGCCGATGACGAGACGCCGGTCATCGAGGCCGCACGCCACGCGGTGAGCGAGCTCGACTGGCGCGGCACGCACGTCGCGCTCTTCCAACCGACGTGCCCGCTGCTCAAGGCCGTCACCGTGCGTCACTTCGTCACGCACTTGGAGAATTGCGAGTGGCTGATCTGCGAGTCGGCTGACCCCCACATCCATCGCGTCGGCGGTCGGCTGGTCACGCCGCGGATCAACCGGCAGGCGCTCGGCGACGTGACCCAGGAGTCGGGCGCCATTCAAGCGATGACGACCGAGGCGCTGTTCAAGCACATAGCCCCCCTCGAAACGTTCCGCATCGAACCGCGGCAAGCGCTCGACATCGACACCCACGACGACCTCGCCCAGGCTGAGTGGATGTCGCGCCGCGCCCGCATCCACTTCATCGTGGCGATGGGCGAGCAGGTCGGCACCGGCCACTTCCACCGTTCGTTCGCGCTGGCCCAGGCGCTTTCGCACCACGACGTAACCTGGGAGTGGCGCGGCGAGCCGCCGCCTTGGGCGGAGGACCGCGTTAGAGAACGGTGGACCCAGGGTGGGAACGCCGACGTGACGATCTTCGATTGCCTGACACCGTCGGACGTCGACCTGTGGCAGCAGCGCAACTCTAAGCATGTCATCTTCGAGGACGACGCCGGCACGCCGGCCGACCTGCGAATCAATGAACTCCTCGACCCGGCCGACTTGCGTCACGCCATTCTGCGCGAGGAGTTCCTTCACCTCCCCGAGCGCTTCCATGCGGACGCTTGCCACCGGACGCTCCGAGCCCTTGTCACCTTCGGCGGGACTGACCCAGCGCGGCTGGGCACTAGGTTCCGCGATGCGAAAGGCGCGAATATCGAATTGCGGGTAATCGAGCCTGGGTCACAAGTCGACATGGCGAGCGCGATGCGCCACGCCGACCTCGTTGTCACCAGCCAAGGACGCACCGTCCTGGAGGCCGCTGCGTGTGGCACGCCGTGCGTCTCCATCGCGGCCAACGAGCGCGAAACTCGCCATATCCGCATCCCCGGCGTCACGTACCTCGGGCTCCACACCACCGTGACCGATGACTTGATCCGGCACGCGGTGCTCTCTACGCTGGGCTCACAGGCGTTGCGGCAGGAGATGGCCGACACCGCCGGCCGGGTGATCGACGGCCGAGGGCTCGAGCGTGTGGTGCGACGTGTGGAGGACTTGTTGATATGAGGTTCATCGTTGAGTGGGGGATACCGCCTCGCCTAGAAACAGCCATCGAGCAGGTGCGCGCCACCGTCGAGATCGGTGCGACCCATGCCAAGTGGCAGCACGTCGTGCCGCGCGAGCTCGCCTCCACCGAGGCCGAGCGCTATTGGAGCCCGTCGTTGGGCGGGTCGCCGTCGCAGCTTGAGACGTTCAAGCGGGCCGGCGGACTTGAACCGTCGGAGTGGGCCGAGCTGTTCGTGCACTGTCGGGGCGAGGGCATCATGCCAGTCGCCACGCCGTTCGCCTTCGAGTCCGTCGAAGTCCTGTATCGCGCTGGCGTCGCTGCATACAAGATCGCGAGCGGCGATGTCACGTTTCGCGCGTTGTGGCAAGCCGTTGGGCAGAGCGACGTGCCTGTGTTCTTCTCAGCCGGCGCGGCCAGCGGCGTCGAGATTGAGCGCGCCGCTGGGTGGATACCGGGCGCCGTCCCGATGGCCTGCGACCTGATCTATCCGACCGGGCTAGCACAAACCGGCTTCGTCCGGCAGATCCCCCGGTTAAAACAGCACGCTCGCGGAGGCGACGTCGGCTACAGTGACCACACCCGCGAGATCGAGACCGGCGCGTGTGCAGTCATGGCCGGAGCCACGGTGCTGGAGAAGCACGTTACCTTGAACCCGACCGGCCGTGCGCCGGATGACAAGATGGCGCTGACCGTGAACGCGGCCAAGCATTACTGGAAGCTGGCGCAGTCGGCGGCCAAGATGCTCGAACACCCCACCGGTGACCCGCAGGCGCCCGCTCGCTACGGTGCGCGGCGCTCGGCTTACGCTCGGCGGGAGCTGACCCCCGGGACCGTGCTCAATGATCGCAACATCGCCTGGCTGCGGCCGGCGGCACCGGGGTCCATCGGGCCGGCCGACGGGATCGAAGGCCGCAAGATGACGCGCCGGGTACGCGCCGGAACCGCGATCAGCCTGGCCGACCTGATATAACTGGGGGTTGTGGAAGTCAAGGTTTGTAAGGTCGAGCCGGTGCAACACCTCGTCTTTGGCTGGGCCTCTGTCGCAGAGTCCGACGGCCAGCTTGTCGTGGACTCCGACGGCGAGGCTATCGAGACCGCAGAGCTTGAGAAGGCGGTCTACCAGTTCGTGCGGGATTCTGGCGAGGCCGGCGAGCTCCACCAGGGCGAGCCCGTCGCAAAGGTTGTCGAATCCCTGATGCTGACCGCCGAGAAGGCCGGGGCGATGGGGCTAGCGGCCCCCGCGGCCGAAGGCTGGTGGGTCGGCGTGAAGATCGAAGATGCTGGCGTATTTGCCAAAGTTTCCGCGGGCAAGTATTGTATGTTTAGCATTCAGGGAACCGCCGAGCGGCATGAAATTACTGCGTAAGCTGAAACTCAACCGAGTCGACCTCGTGCCCAAGGGCGCTAATCCTCACGCTCGCATCTCTCTCGCCAAGGCCGATACTCGCGATGAGGACGGCGAGCAGTTCCCGGCCGGTGACTACGCCTTCGTGCCCGACGAAGATAACCCCGAGACATGGAAACTGCGCCTAACCGCCGAGCCTGGTGGTCCGCCGGACCCGGGGATGGTGGATCAAGCCATCGAGGTAATCGCGTCGGACCAGTTCTCAGACGACGAGCTGCCCGGTGTCAAGGCTAAAGTTCTGGCCGCCTGGGCGGAACTCAATCCCGACGAAGATCCGCCAGATGTGCTAAAAGAGAGTGACGACATGCCCGACGAAACTCCAGAGACTCCCGACGTCGACAAGATCACATCCGAGAGGGACGCACTTCGCGCCGAGCTTGAGAAGGTCCAGAAGGCAGCCGAAGAGGGCGAGACTGAGATCCGGAAGCAGCTTGACGACGTTCTAGAGCGCGAGCGCCAACGCGAGTTCATCGCGAAGGCCGAGGCTTACGCTTCGCTGGGCAGCGTCGAACGCATCGCGGGCCTGCTAGGCGCCGCTGATAAACACTTCGGCGATGTCGAGAAGGCCGACCTTGAAGCGCTCCTAAAGGGCGCGGCCGAGCAGGTCAGCAAGGGCCACCTCTTCTCGCAGCTCTCGGACCCGGCAGAGCCTGAGAAAAAGGGCTGGAAAGATCGGCTGGACGAGCGCGCTCGCGACCTCGTCGCAAAGGGCGTCGAGCCCACCATCGAACAGGCCAAGGTTCGGGCCATGCACGACAACGCCGAACTTCGCACCGAGTATCAGAAGCAAGCTAGGAGCCGATAACGTGGCTTTCGAAAAGATAGGGCTCACCCACACCTTCCAGGCCAGCACTGGACTGCGGCAGTACCAGCTCGTGAATATCACGGGCGCCAATAACCGCCTGCTGAACCCGACGACCGAGGGTAACTGCATCGGCGTTCTGATCAGCTCCGGCACCACCGGCTCTACCGGCCGCGCTGGCTCGACTGACTCGGGCTCCGTGCAGACCGTGCAGCTCTCGGGGATCGCGAAAGTTATCGCCGGCACCACGACCATCGACGCTGGCGAATGGCTCAAGGCAAGCACTGATGGCCGCGCCTCTTTCTCGACGGGTCCGACTTCCACGAGTCATCTCTGCGCTCGCGCCCTCGAAGCCGTCGCTTCAACGTCCACCAGTGCGCAGGTCATTTCGGCCTGGCTCGCCGATAACGTCCAGGGAGTTTCCTAATGCCGAATCCCACAGCAGGCTCCGTCCATCAGGATACGTTCCTGACCGACACTTCGGTCGCCCATATCCAGAGCTCCACGAAGTTCGTGGCTGACCGTGTGTTTCCGCGAGTCTCGGTTGCCAAGCAAAGCGACAAGATCGCGACCTTCAACACGCAGGACTTCCTACGCGACGAGGTCGAGAAGCGCCAGGCCGGCGATGAGGCCGTGCAGATCGGCTACCGCACCGCCTCCACGACCTACATCGCTGACGAGTGGGCCGCCGAGCACGCCATAGACGATCAGGTGAGCGCCAACGCCGACGCTCCGTACAGCCCCGAAGAGGACGCGGTTAAGTTTCTTACCCAGAAGCTCCTGATCAAACGGGAGCGCGAGTGGGTGACCAACTTCTTTTCGACCGGCGATCTTTGGACGGGGTCCAGCGATGCGGCCGACCTGGTCGGTGCGACCGACTTCACGCAGTGGAGCAACGCCGCCTCGACGCCGCTGGAGGACATTCACAATGCAAGCGCACGGATTGAGCGTCAGACTGGGTTCCTGCCTAACAAGCTGGTCGTGAATCGCGACGGGTGGTACGACCTCAAGAACCACCCAGACATCGTAGACAGAATCAAGCACACCAGCGATAAGGCAGTCACGACCGATCTCGTGGCCCGCCTCATGGGAATCGACGAACTCCTCGTTACCGCCGCGGTCCATTACAACGCGGGCGAAGGTCTATCGACTGCTGCCGGCGCCTACGTTGGCGACGACGAAGCACTCCTGGTCTACGCGCCGCCTTCGCCGTCTCTGATGACACCGAGCGGTGGCTACACCTTCACATGGACTGGGTTGATCGGCTCGAACGAAGGCCAAGTCATCGAGCGCTACCGCGACGACCGCCGGCTCTCGGACATTATCCGGATTCGGGGAGCCTGGGCGCAGAAGCGCATCGTTCCTTCTCTCGGAGTTCTCTTCACCGACGTCTCTACGAGGGTCTGATGCTGGAGGCCACGCGCTCTTTTAGCCTGGGCGACAAGGCGTTCACGGCGGGCGACGTCGTGCCGCCGACCGTGCTGGCGAAGCTCCCCGCGGGCCGCGTCGAAGCGTTGCAAGCGACCCGCTATTTGCGCGAGGCACCTTACGATCTTGCCCCCGAGCTTGAAAAGCTCAAGGCTCGGGTTCGGAAACTTGAACAACGGAAGGCACCGCGTGGGTTGGAAAGTTGAAAAGCGACCGATCCTGACCAAGGGTGTTAATGCTGCCACGAGTCTGACCCCGTCGACTACGCCACAGTCGTTGGACGGTGATTTCGTGGCGCAGGACAACATTAAGGCCGGCGGCACGCTCGATCTCCCGGTCGAGTCACTGACCGGCACCGACGCGGCGCAGACCGTGTCGGCCAATGGTGTGAGCTTCATCACCTACGGCACTTCGGGAATCTCTAACGACTTCCTCCTACCGGCGCCGCCGGTAGCCGGCGCTCTGAAGTTCATTCACGTCATTAACAACACCACGAGCGTCGAGCTGAACTTCAACACAGGGACGACCGCCGCAGCTAACAACATCTTCGGCACGACTTTCAACACGATCACAATCTCAGCCGCATCGACGGGCTCGCCTGGTGGCACACCGGCAGGCACGGCGACGCTCGTCCTGGTGGGCGCGAGTACAGCGCAGTGGGCCGTATTTCCTGGCTCAACGTTCAACTGGGATTTCGCTGGATCAACCGGCAGCACGTCCCAGGCATGACGGATATAGAATTCCAGCTAGATCCGCTCAAAGTTGCGATTGTCGGCTTTACAGCGTCGAAGGAACTTGCGCCCTGGGACGACGCCACTGTCGACAAGTGGATCTGCAACAACCTCCATCGGTTCTGTCCTCCTACCTGGTCTCGACTCTACGATCTCCACCAGCTCTCAGAGATCCAGGGCGACAAGCAGCACGTAGCTTTCCTGCAGGGCGCCGCGTCGAAGAACGCGAAGAACGAGCCGTACTCTCTTGGCACCCGAGAGGTTTGGACGTTCTACCCGCAGCCGGAATGGCCCAGCGCTAAAGCGTTCCCGAAACAGGAAGTCATCGAGGGCTGCGGTCGGTACATGACCAATTCCATTTCGTGGATGATCGGCCACGCCGCCCTGGAGATGGCCGAGCGCGGCGACGAGTTCGCGGCTCGGACCCTCGCGCAGTTTGAGGCCAAGACCGAGGACAAGGAATATCACCAGCTCGCCGCTCCCGGCCTCCTGCGTGCGCTCAAGACCGAGTACTTCGGTCACTGCGAACTCCATGTTTACGGTGTCGATATGGCAACCGGCGGAGAGTATGCCTCCCAGCGTCCGTCGTGCGAGCATATGCTGGGCTTCGTGCAGGGCATGGGCGTGCAGGTCCGCGTACCGGAGAGCAGCGACCTTCTCAAGCTGACTGCGCTCTACGGTGCCGAGGACGACTCGGCGCTAGCGGCGAAGGTCAAGGAGCGCGAGACGGAGCTTGCCACCCGGATACAGACTCTCGACCAGCAGCTCGGGCAAATACAAACGGCGAGGGCGCAGGCGCAAGGCGCGCTAGAGACGACCCGGTATTTCGGCGACGTGTGGACGAACCCGCGGACCAAGTCGCGCCACGAGGAGCCACCCTCGAATAACGGGCAGCTCCCGGCCACCGCATCTGCGAAAGTGTTGGAGCGTGTGTAATGGGTCGCGCAAGTCAAGCCCTCACCATCCTGCCAAGTCTGTCTCGCGCCGTTGTCACCAAGTCGCGCACCGTCAAGAATCCCCGCGCAAGGGGCGGCATCTTCAATTTTGATTACTCCTCGCCGACCTCGGCCCCGACGGTCGGCCCAACCTTCGCGGTTGAAGGACTGGCCGCCGGCACAACCGCGGACCAGTGGTACACGATCGCTGCCGTAGGAACGACCGACTCGACCTCGACCGGGCTGCGCCGCATCGTTATCTACCCCGGGATCTCCACCGCCGATATCTCGGCCGTAGGAATCGAAGATCAGGAAGTAGTGTCCATGGTGCTCCCGTCAGAATTCCGGGTGACTAGCACGTCAGCATCCACGGGAACTTGCGCCTTCTCAGTCGGCGTTGATCTAGTCGAATGATCGCTCATGATCCGAGCCGCATCCTATAGTCGCCTCGTGGCCTCGGCCTCGCGTACCACCGATCACGCCGGCCTAGTCTCGCACCTGGCCCAGGTTCAAGGAAAGTTATCGCGAGGTTGATTATGGCTTACGGCGGCGCTCCAACATTTGACACGAACGACGCGGTTCGGCTCCTCGTGGGGGATATCAGCACGTCGACCTCGGCCGAGTTCCTGGCCGACGGGGATTATTCCTACTTCACCGCCACGGCGCCGAACACGTTTATCGCCGCGCAGCTCGCGGCCAATAGCCTCGCTGCGCTCTTTGCCGGCGCGGCCTCTTCGGTGCAGGAGCGCAAGGTCGGCGACCTGGTAATCAAGCGCTCGCAGGCCGGCCCGGTCGCGAAGGGCTACCAGTTGCTCTCGCAGAAATATGGCCGCATGGCCGCGGCGCAGATCAGCCCGTTCGCAGGTGGCCTATCTCGGGGCGGCAAGACCGCCGTGGAAGGCGAAACCGACCGAGTGCGGCCGGCGTTCCTGCGTGGCCTCTTCGACAACCCCGCCGCGTCGACCTGATGGCGTTCTCGACCGAACTCCTGACCCTGATGCCTTCGACGATCAAGGTTTCGACCCGCAGCGGCCACGACAACTACGGCGCCGCGCAGTTCGCGGCGAGTACCACGAACCACCGTTGCCGCGTGCTCGAACGTCCCGGATTCATCCGTGGCCGCGGCGAGGAAGAGATCGCGTATCGTGACGTGGTCTGGGCTCGGTCGACCGGCTCCGCCTCGATCACCGCCTCGGATCGCGTGACCCTGCCCGACGGAACGATCCGCCCGGTCGTCAAAGTTGAGCGCTACCCCGATGACGATGGTGAGAACCATGTCAAAATTTTCCTGTAAACCTTCCGCCGCATCCCGTGTTCCCCTCCTCACGCGGCTAGGCGGCGGAACCAGGCGGGCGGGTCATCGCCGACCCGCCCGCCTTCGGAGTTTTCAATGACGTTAATCATCACAGGCAGTAAGGAACTCATGCGAAAGCTGGCGGCGGCCGGGCCGCTAGCCAAAACGGCGATAGTCGCCGGTGCCATCGAGGAGCAGGAGAAGGTGATCGCTGGCGCGGTTCCCCGCACCCCGTTTGACGAAGGCATCCTGAAGGGCTCGGCCGGCGTGCTGCCACCCAACTTGAGCGGTCCCGATGTTGATATCGTCGCGGGGTACGGTGGCGCGGCCTCGTCCTATGCCGTGCCTCAGCATGAGGAAGATTACAAGCACTCGGTCGGCGAGAAGAAATATCTCCTGAAAGCCTGGAACGAGCGCCTACCCAAGATGGGCAAAGAGCTGGGCGACGCCATTGAGCGCGCCCTTCGTCGGTTGAAGGGACGACGGTAGTGGCGCTCGTCGAAGAACTCGCCACCTTCGTCGCCGCGGCATCGACGCGCTTCACCTTGGGCACCAACCTGTTCTTGAACCACCAGCCCGACGAGCCCGACACCGCCTCTAGCCTGATCGAGCTTGGCGGCACGCTGCCCGAGCACACCTTCGGGAACGACTTGCCCTCCTTCGAGAACGCTCGCGTGGCGTTCACGCACCGCTCAACCTCGTCGACCAAAGCACGCGGCGATAGTAAGGCGGCTTGGGTCGCAGTGCAGGCTATCGTCAACGAGACACTGTCCGGCGTCTCGTGGCTCCGCGCGTCTGCGGTCCAGTCCCCCTTCCTCCTGGGGAGGGACACACAAGACCGCGTCGTCTACCGGTTTGATGTAGACTGTATGCGCAGGACTACGTCTACTTAATCCATGGCTGTCGCACCGATTCACGGCAAGAATGTCAGGCTCCTAATCGACGAGCGCGACTTCTCCGACTTCACGAACGAATGTTCAGTGTCGATTGAAGCCGACATGGCTGAGTGCACGGTATTTGGGAGCAACGACCGGGCGTTTGCGCCTGGTCTCAGGAACGCGACCTTCGCCTTTAATGGCTTATTCTCTGCGTCCGATACTGCGACCGACGACATCGCCAACCACTTCGACGACGCGCTGGGCGGCTCGACGGAGACGGTAGTTACCGTGGATATGTCGCGCTCGACCGGCGGACGGGCGCTCATGATGCGTTCGGATGTCAGCTCTTACGACATCAGTTCCCCGGTCGACGACATCGTGCAGGTCGCGCTCGACTCGCAGGGCAGCGACGGCTACCTGGGCGGGGTCATGCTCCGGCCGCTCTCCGCGGCTGCAACCACCGAATCAAACACGGCGATCAAGACTCCCGGCACCACGGGTAGCACCGAGGGCGGCACAACCGGTGGCGGTGTGGGCCACTTCCACCTAACCGCTGAATCGACGCTCGTGAGCCTCACCGCCAAGATCCAGCATTCAACCAGCGCGGGGTCGACCTGGGCCGATTACTTGACGTTCGCCGCCGCGACCGGCGTGACGTTCGAGCGCTCCAGCTCGACGGCCAAGGTCAAGGAACATCTCCGCGCGACGATCAGCTCCTACACAACTTCCGCCGGCACCGAATCAGCAACCCTCGCTATGGCATTTTCGCGGAGGGTCCGCACCTAATCCGAAAGGCACATCATGGCAGTTGCACCACGACACGGCAAAGGCTCCCAGCTCTCAATCGACAGCACCGGCGGCTCGCTGGTTCTTCTCAGCTCCGGTATCACCGAGATGAGCCTAAGCCGAGAGCTAGACACGGCTGAGATTACCTCATTCGGTGACAACGACCGGGCCTACATCCCTGGCCTCCGCGGAGCCACGCTCTCTTTCTCCGGGCACTTCTCCTCGACGCACGCCGAGGTGCTCGACGGCGTGCACGGGCGAAACTCGACCGCGAGTCTTTCGTGGGAATTCAGCCCCGACGGGTCCACGGCCGCGGGCCGGCACCTGCTGAAAGGCGAGGGGTTCGTTACATCGCTCGAGTACGCGGCGTCGGTGGACGATAAGGTGAACCTGTCCGGCGAGCTCATTATTACGGGCGCCGTAACTTCGACGAATCATTGAGGCATGTCTAATTATGTCTTCACCGTCGGCGGGGAGGTTAAGGGCGAGCCGCACAAGCCGGGCGACCCGGTGCCGGCGGCGACGTCAAAGCGCAAGATCGCCGAGTGGCTACGTGCCGGCGTAATAGAGGAGGAGGACGACGATGGAACTGCGTGACAAGATCCGCAACGCGGCGGTAACCAGCCGGCCGCTCGAGGTCCCCGAGTGGGACGCGACCGTGGCGCTGCGGTCTCTGACCGTCGAGCAGAAGGCCGAGCTAGTCGGCGACGGCGCCGACATTACCCCGCGCCAAGCGCTGGAGTTTCTGCCGCGCGTCCTGGTGTCGTGCGTCTACGATCCAGAGACCGACGCGCCGCTGTTCACCGACGAGGACAACGAGTGGTTAAAGGAACAACCCGCCGCCGTGGTCGAGCGTGTGGCAGGCGAAGCTATGGAGTTGTCTGGTCTGACCCCCGACGCCGCTGACGAAAAAAAAAGGGATTCCTAGCTAACCCGGAGCGCCGGTATGAATTCTTCCGCGCAGAGAAGCTAGGGATGACGGTGGCCCAAATGCGCCGCAACATGGGCTACGACGAGCTGATCGAGTGGCACGCCTGGGATGAGCTGCGCGTGGCAGATCAGGAGCGCGCAGACCGCATGGCGCGCAAGGGTATGAAGGCGCGCTAATGGCTGCCGCCATCGACATCGCCACACTGCGCGCCCGCCTCGTCGCGGACACGCGGCAGTTCTCTGCCGGGATGGCCGCGGCCAACAAGCAGACCAAGGCCGCGACCGGCTCGATGAAGCGTGCCGGCAAGGCGTCGTCGGGGTTTAGCGCCAAGGCCGCCAAGCTCGGGCGGGTGATGCGCGGCCCCGCGCTGGCCGCCGTTGCGGTCGGGCTGGCGTCGGTCAAGATGGGGGTCGAATTCGAGGACTCGATGAGCAAAATCGAGCGCTTGGTTGGCGTCAGCGGCAAGCAGGTCGACAAGTGGAAGAAGAGCATCCTTGAACTCGGGCCGAAGGTCGGCAGGTCGCCGAAGGAACTGGCCGACGCCATGTTTTTTATCACGTCCGCCGGCCTTCGAGGCAAGAAGGCACTCGACGTTCTAGAAGCCTCGGCCAAAGCTTCGGCCGCGGGGCTCGGTGAAACGAAGGAAGTCGCCGACGCAGTCACCAGCGCCATGAACGCCTACGGCCCCCAAGTCGTGAGCGCCAGCAAGGCCACCGACGTTCTAACCGGCACCGTGAAGGCCGGCAAGCTCGAAGCGTCGGAGTTGGCGCCCGCCCTGGGCAAGGTGCTACCCGTAGCCTCGGAGCTCGGCGTCTCGTTCGAGGATGTCGGCGGCGCCGTCGCGGCACTTTCGCTGAAGGGTCTGAACGCCAGCGAGGCGGTGACTGGCCTTCGGGGGATAATGAACAAGCTCATTAAGCCGACCCAACAGGGGAAGGAAGCACTCGAAAAGGTCGGGCTGTCAGCCGACGACTTGCGAAAGTCGGTCAAGACCAAGGGGCTCCTCGCCACGCTGGTCGACATGAAAAAGAAATTTGGCGGCAACAGCGAGCAGATAGGAAAAGTCTTTGAGGACGTCGAGGCGCTTAACGCGGTCCTGTCGCTCACTAATGACGGGGGCAAAGAAGCGGCAGGAGTGTTCGAGAAAGTGTCCGACTCCGCTGATCTGACCGAGGAGGCGTTTCGGAAGGCAGCCGAGACCCTTAAGTTCAAGCTCAGACAGGCTCTCGCTTTCGCTCAAGCCATGATGACTAGACTTGGCGTAGTCGTCATCCCGCTGATTCTGAAGGCAATCAAGGAACTCGGGCGCCTGTTCAGGAAGCACAAAGGCGACATCGAGGAGTTCGCCAAGGACGCAGGTGAGGCGATCGAGGCCTTCGGCAAGATCATGAAGGCGATCTGGCCGCTGGTTAAGGGCGTGCTGACGGTAATCATCGGCCAGTTTCAGGGCTTCGCCAAGATCGTCGGCGGTGTCCTGAAGATCATCTCCGGGATTCTGACCGGCGACTTCGGCAAAGCCTGGGAGGGCGTCAAGCAAATATTTGAGGGCGCGGTGAAATCGGTCACTAGCCTGTTGAAGGGTTTACTTCAGCCGTTTAAGGCGATCGGGGGCCAGCTCAAGGCGCTCCTTGTTTCGGCGTTTGAGGGTATGCGCAGCCGCGTGCTAGCCGTGTGGCGAGATGCGCGCGACAAGATCAAGGCAATCGGTTCGCAAATCGTTAACTTCTTTCGAGGGCTGCCGGGGCGAGTCAAGAACGCACTTAGCGGGATCGGTAGCGTGTTGATCGGCCGCGGCAAGTCCCTAATCCGCGGACTCCGCGATGGGGTCGGCACGGCGTGGGGGGGTCTCAAAGAGTGGTTCCAAGGGTTGCCGGGGCTGGCAAAGAAGGCCATAGGAAACGTTGCGTCCACGCTCGCGGGGAAGGGGAAGACACTGCTCCAAGGTCTATGGGACGGCTTGCGAGACTGGTGGACCGACAAGATAACCGACAAGTTCAAGGGCATACCGGGCGAGATCGTGGAGGCCATAAAAAAGGGAATCTCCGACGCCGGCTCAAGCATCGCCGACCTCGGCGCCAGCATCGGAGACAAGATCGTGGAGGGGCTAGGAAGCATCAAGAATCTTGCCAAGAGAACCTATAACCAGATGGCCGATTTCATCAACAGTGAAACCATCTTCGGCGATAGGATCGAGGTCAAGTTCCCCGTGATAGGAAAGAAGGGTGTCAACATTCCCAAGTTCCCTAGACTCGCGCGGGGCGGGGTTGCAGCCGAGGGGCTTTCTATGGTTGGCGAGCGGGGTCCCGAACTTGCCGCGCTTCCAAGGGGGACCAGGGTGTTCTCTCGCGCACAAACTGCCGACCTCCTGCGAGCCTCGAGCCTCGAGCCTCGAGCTGCCGGCGCCACGACGAACATCACCGTCCACCAGTCCTTCCTGGTTCCCGACGAGGCCACTGCCAAGCGCGTCGCCATCATGGCGACCGAGCGGCTAGCCTTCCAGTTGAGTGCCGCATGATCTCCGCGATGACACTCCGCGACTCGTCGGCCACCGACATAGCCCTCCATTCGGGCAACCGTCTGGTGCGCCAGGTTACAGGACTAACCGGCGCGCCCGGCATCCGGCAGGTGGTTCGGCCGAGGCCCAACCGCCACGGCGCGATCAACGACACGTCCCATATGCACGAGCGGGCGATCGTCGTCTCGGGAGTTCTCAAGGGCGCCAACGAGGCCGGCGTATGGACCGAGTACGATGCGGTGCAGTCTGTCATGTTTGACGCGGTCGGGACCGACCGAACTCTCAAGTGGACGCGGGCCAGCTCCGCGCTTGCCTTGCAGGCGACAGTGCGGGTCCACGACCTTTTTGACGGGCCACTCTCGTTCGAAAACGGCCTCTTCCACCTGCCTTATCAGGCGACGTTCTTGGCCGAAGATCCGAGGGAATACCTGCAAACCGAGACGACCGCGACCGGCGCGGCGCTCTCGGGTGCTGCCGGCGGCCTGGTGTTCTCTGCGGCCTTCCCCTGGCGCTTCACACCGTCGGGCGCCGGTGCGGCGAGCGTCAATAACACCGGCACGATCCCGACGCCGCCCGTGTTTAACGTCTACGGCGCAGTCAGCTCGCCGCAAGTTCTCCTGGTCGGATCGTCGCCGGACGAGCGAATCGTGCTAACGGGCTCGGTGAGCGACGGCGACTATCTCGAGGTCGACGTGTTCAACCGCACGATCAAGCTTAACGGCACGACCAACCGGCTTAACCTCCTCGATTTCACCGGCACAACGTGGTTTGATCTCCCCGTAGGCTCAAAAACTATCCGGCTCCTGGGAGCAACCTTCAACGCGAACGCCCGCGTGGACGTTCTATATCGACCCGCCTATCTGTGAGGTACCACCGTGGCAGCATCAGTTGACATCGCACCATCCGTCGGAACCACCGCCTCGTTCCTTCAGGCTGGCCCTGGTGCGTCGCCCGGATACGATGCCGTGGATGTGCGCCGTGCGGCACTCGACACCTGGTCTGAGGGTGTCTTATCGCGACTCGCCTGGAAAGTCTCCCAGCGGGCCGCTGGGGCTAACATGTCCGTCGACGTGGATGCTGACGTGGCCGGAGCCATTGTCACTGGCGATGCAACGACGGCACAGGGTCAATACCACGTCCCTTTGCACAGCGCGAACATCAACGTTGACATCGCTGCTGCTGATGGCTCACACCAGCGCAATGATCTCATCATCCTAGAGATTAAAGATGATACCCACGATTCAGGCGGGTCTAACGTTGCGCGCGTCCGTGTGGTGACCGGCACGCCGAACGGCTCGGCAGCAAAGACCGACGCACTCGGCGTCAACGGCACGCCGTCACTGCCTGCGTCATCCATAGCGCTTGCAGTTGTCAACGTGCCTGCGACCGATACCACCATTGAGACTGCGCAGGCCGACGATAGACGCGGGCTTGCACTGCCCAAACTAGTCGTGCCTGCCTGCCGGGTCTATGATGCTACCGGCTTCAACTTTATTAATGGCGCTCTCACAAAATACCCCTTTGACACGGCCAGTTTTGACACCGGTCCTGTCGCCATGTTCGATGCGGCCAACAATCGGATCTACGCCCGGCAGGCAGGCTTATACCGGATCTCGGCTATCAGCCAGTGGAACTTCACCACGGCGGCGGATCTTCTCCTGCGGATCTATGTCAACGGGACAACTAAGGGGCAAAACCAGACGCACCTGACTGGTGGCGCCAATGGCTATTCCACCGGAGTCTCCATGACCTGGTCGGCAAGTGCGGCTGACTATTTCGAGCTTTTTTATTATCAGGACGCCGGTACGCCAGCGGCACCGACCGGCGAGGCTGCTAGCCAACTCTCGGTTGAGTGGATAAGCGCAGCTAGCTGATGGCCTGGACTTGGGTGCTCACCGATGGCTCCGGCAACGCGCTAGCCGAGCTTGCCAACGCCGACGGCCGGACGTTGCGATTCAAACGTAACACCCCGGCCGAGGCGTCCTGTACGGTGTCGCACGACGACCCCGAGACTATCGAGGTGCTGACCGCCAACATACCGCGGCTCAAGTGCTACCGCGATGGGACGCTGCGCTTCCACGGTGCCTTGTCGTCGATAGACGAGCAGGCCGACACGCAGGCGTCGCAAGTAGTGCTCAACTTCGTGCACCCGGACAAGCTACTCGCGACCCGGTTCACTACCTCGACGCACGCCGCGACCGACGCCGGGACTATCGCGTGGACGCTAATTAACTCGGCCAACAGTGACGACGACACCGGGATCAGACAGGGAACGATCAACACGACTAAGTCGCGGGCCCGCGAGTACCGATTCAAACAGGTGCTTGAAGCCATACAGCAACTCACAGCCGTGCTCGACGGCTTCGACTATGAGGTTGTCGCGACCGAGGATGCCGACGACGCGGCCGAACTGGGGACGATCACCGTGTGGCAGGCGCAGGGGTCGGATCAGTCAGATGCTCGTTTCGAGTATGGCGCTGGCACCCTAGCCAACTGCTCTTCCGTTACGCGGCAGCTCCTGCCACCGGTTAACGCGGTCACCCTGGAGGGTGAGAACGGCCTGACCGTCACGGTAACGGACGCCGCGAGCATTACGCGATACGGCCGGTATGACGTTTTCGAGTCCCGCACCGACATCGCTGACCAGGCGACGCTCACCGAGCGTGCCCGCGAAAAGCTCCGCATAACCCCGGTGCGTATCTTGCAGTTCACGCCGGACCCGAAGCTGGCGCCGGCCCCGTTCACGGGATACTTCCTGGGCGACACGGTGCGGTTCGCGGCCAACCGCAACGCTCTGGACATCCCTGAGATGACGCCGCGCGTCCAGTCGATCGAGATTCGGATAGATTCTTCGGGCAACGAGTCGGACCACGTCATCGGGATCGACGACCAGGACGCGACGCTATGAGCGAGGTTCGCACCCGGCTCGACCTGATCGGCGAGATCCAAGATCAGCGCCGACGCCTCGACCACCTTGAGCGCCAGCTTGGTCGGATACCGACGTCCACCGGCACCCCGACGACAACGCCGGCCGATGGCGCCCTCGTGCTGGACACGGCTAACGACAAGTTGTTCGCGCGCTCGGGCGGCGTGTGGAAGTCGGCGACGGTGAGCTCATGACCAACGACGCACGACTCGACGAGCACGGCGACCGGCTCTCGAGCTTGGAGACTGACCGCACGAAGATCGCCGAGCTCAACGGGTCGATTGTGGCGCTGGCCGAGCGGATCAAGAACCTAGACGAGCGGGTAGCGGATATCAAGGGGATATGGCTGAAACTTACGCTTACCTTACTCGCAGGCGTGGGGCTCCCGGTCCTGCTGGAACGGCTGCTACCGTGACGGTATCGTTTCGAATCGTTCGAGAAGTCGCGGGTGCGCTGCACTCAGTCTATGTGGAACTCGGCCGCAAGTCGGCGTTTGCCTGGGCCGACTCGGTCGCGCTGATCGCGGAGCTGAGGCGTCGGGGACTGACCATCGTGGAACGGGACGAGAAGTGATCCCGCCGCAAGACCAGATGCAAACGTTCCTGGCGGTCTGGATTCTCCCACCGCTGCTCGCCGCGTGGGATCGCATCCGAAGGGCGTGGAGGCCATGAGCCTAAAGGGCAGAATGAAGCGCGCCGGCCGGACTTTCGGGCGCAGGCGCAAGCGCCGCGGTAAGGCGCGGTCGGACTTCCAAGCTGCCAAGCGTCAACACATGCGGGCGAGGCGCCGAGACTGGTCGAAGGAAGAGATCGCGGCACGCGCGAAGAATCGCAGCGCCGCATGGCAGAGCTACCGCCGAGTGAAAGCCTCGACCTCGTCGGCCAAGCGCGCATGGCGCAAACTTCGCAAGCGCTTCCAGCGCAAGAATCCCAGCAAGTACAGCCGTCGACTCACCAAGAACTTCCACGCTCGCGAGTTCGACCAGAAGGACGGCCGGGCGAGGGTGCCGCGCATAGCCCTGCCTGCTCTGCGCGAGCAGTGCAAGCAGGTCTACGAGCCGCTACGCGCGGAGTTCGGGCGCTGCACGATCGGTTCGGGGTACCGGACGGGGCGCTATAACAGCGTCGTGCTCGGCCAGCCGACCGGATACAGCACTTACCACAACTACCTCTACCGGAACCGCCGCGGGCGCTACCCGGCCGGCGACTCGTCCTACGCCAAGGGCTCGCCCGAGGCTTGGCACCGCTCGGCTAACCGCCGGCTGCGCTACCGCGGCGGGCTCGGGGTCTATCCCCGGCTGCGCTTTATACACACTGACCCGAGGCCGGGAGGACCGGCCCGATGGAGGGGCACCTGATGATCTTGGGGACGATATGGGACCTGGTCGTCGACCTCTGGCAGCGCGAGCCCGCCCTGATCCGTGGCGCCGCAGTTGCGCTCACCGTTGCCGGCGCCGGCTGGTTAGGTCTGGGCGTCGATGCCGTGCGAGTCGAGGCGATCATCGCGCCGATCCTAGCCGTGATCCTCGTCCGTCGAGCCGTGACACCGGCTTCGGGCGGATACGAGTACGCTGACCCAGACGAAGAACACACAGAAGGACAATGATATGGCTGTTTCAGCAGCATGGTACGGCAAAGGACTCGAGGCGCTTTTCGGCGGGGCGATCGACCTCGATTCCGACACTTTCAAGATCGCGCTGGTTACAAGCGCCTACTCGCCGAATTATGACGCCGACGACAATTTCACTGTCGACATTCAGGGTAACGAGGCCTCCGGCTCTGGCTACTCCGCTGGCGGGGCGACGCTGGCTTCCCTGGCCATCACGGTCGACGGCGCCGATAACGAGGTGCAGTGGGACGCCGATAACGTGATTTGGTCTACGTCGACGGTGACCGACATGCCAATAATTTTAGTGAACTTCGGCGAGGATAAAGCAAGCTCGGCGGGGGACTTCACTATCAGTTTTCACGCTGACGGCATCGGCAAAGCGTCCTACTAATGGCGGTGCTATCCGCCGCTCGCCGCGGTGAGCTAGAAACTGCGCTCAACAGGGCGCTTGACACCGACCCCGAGGATAAGTCGCCGCCGACCGTTGACCCTGCGTCAATCCGGGAGGGTGTTGCTTTCCTGCGAGGGGGTAGCGGACCGCACATCATTCGAGCGGCGTTCGAGAATCCGGGCGATGGGTTAGTGACGCGAGTGGAGGATCTTCCGCCGGAACTGCCGGCGAGTGCGCGCCGGGACGCTGCGCGGTGGCTGACCTCAGGACAAGACCCGGAGGGGCGGTCCTGGGCGCTCGTGATGGTCGACGGCCGGTGCGTCACTGCCGCCAGTCAGAAGGGCGACGCGCCGGTGCGATTCACCACCCGCCACAACGCTCGAAGCAGTGAGCGCATTTCGCTCCACGTCCCCGGCGTGACTGTCCCCACGTTCACCAAAGCAGCCCTAAATGGCTGACACGCTGCAATTCTCTGACGACTTCTCATCGGACAATATCAGCGACTGGACATTCTACGGGGGCACCTCGGCCTCTCTGTCCGTCAGCGGCGGCTTCTTAAATCAGATCAACAGCGCGGCAACCTATTGGTACCACCCCGACCACACTGCTGATAGCGCTACGACTCACTCGCGTTTTGTTTTGGGCGATGCCTCGCAGGGCTGGACCGCCGGGGTGTACTCGAAGCGGATCGACGGCAGTAATCGTGCCTTTGTGGAGGCTAACCCTTCGGGCGGCACGATTAGGGCAATGGTCAAGGCCAACGGCTCGACAGAGCACAACACCACTACAGGAAGTCTTACCTATTCCGCGACGGACGTACTGGATTTCCATAGCGATTTGAACACCGCCGACGACGAGCAGGTCGCGAAGATTTGGCAGAATGGCGATCCAGGCGTTGATTCTCCCGACGTCACCATCACTCACGCGCTCAGCGCCACTGCAATTACCCACATGGGGGCTGGGAACCCCGGGTATTCGAGTCTCCAATTTTCTGCCGGCACCGATACGGTCGACAAGTTCGACGACTGGTTTTTTTATGAGATTCAAGCGGGTGGCACGATTACCATCTCGCCTCCGGCTGCCGATCTCGTCGAGGCCACGATGCATCTCGATCAGGTTGCGCCCGTTACAATGGGTCTAGGCCGAGTCAAGCCAGCCGGGATGGAGCGCTAATGGCCGCCAACGAGATCCACAAAAGCGATGTAGGGACCATCTTTCGGGCGACGATTCAGGACAGCACGTCTACAGTCGACGTCTCTGCGGCGGGGACCAAACAACTCAAATTTCGCAAACCGAGCGGCACCGTCGTCACGCAGACTGCGGCGTTCACGACCGACGGGACTGACGGGAGAATCCAGTATACGACCGTCTCGGGCGATCTCGACTCCACGGGGCAGTGGTCGTGGCAAGCCTACGTGGTCCTGGCCGCCGGCACCTGGCACAGCAGCGTCAGCTATTTCGACGTGCACCCGAACCTTGCCTAGCGAGAAGGCGATTACGGCGGGGATCGTCCGAGCGCTGCGCGATCGCGGCGCCTGGGTGGTGAAGTTCCACGGCTCGGGCTACAGCCGCCGCGGCGTGCCGGATCTTCTCGTCTGCCACGAAGGTCGATTCTACGGGCTCGAAGTCAAGCAACCCGGCGGCCACGTTACACCGCTCCAGCGCCACGAGCTCAAGACCATCGAGGCGGCCGGCGGCGCCGCGGCCGTGGTGCGCTCGGTCGAGGAGGCGCTAGCCGTGGTCGCGGACTAGATCATCCGGCGCCCAGCTCCATACGAGATTTCAAGCTCCGGCCAGTAGCTGTAGCCGAACTCCGTAGCCAGGGAGATGCGAAGGCCGCGCCACCCGTCGGACGATGCCTCAATGCAATCAAGGGGCGAGAGAAACCAGGCGATTATGCACACAACGGGCACCGACCATGCTGGGCATGAGTCTGAACGTTGAGCCGGTGAATCCCGAAAGTTCCGCTCATGAATTGCTCGTCAGGTGCATCGGCCATCTGAGTTGAGGACTCGACCAGTTGGCCGGTCTCACACCAGGACACGGTGATGGATTCAAGTTGCCGGTAGTTGCCGTGATCTTCATCACGCAGGACCGCGTACTCTTGGAGTCCGTCTTCGCAGGTGGAATCGTTTAGCCAGACGGTGTCGCCGAAGCGCCATCCGCTGCAGCGTGTCCAGGTTGCCGCTTTTAGATCGGCTGCGAGCTCGATTGCGCTATCGACGTCTTTGATCTGCCAAATGCGGTTCTTGTGCATCATGGGTTTCGGGTTTCTTTCTCGTGTCGGGTACATCGACGTCTCCAAGCCGAGACGATCATCGAGATCATGACGGCGACCAGCGCGACGAAGCCCACGAGTGCCGCGCCGACGAGTGCCCAGAACATCCACAGCGGGTAGAGAGTGCAGGCGGTCACGGTGTCCTCGACTTTCCTTTGCGCTTCCAGAGTGCGGCGCGAACGAGGCCCTTGCGGCGGTAGCCGGGCAACTTAAATACCCGCTGGCGCTTCGTGTTCGCCAGCTCGGTCGTTTCCGAGTCGTGCTCGAGCTTTGCGGCGAGCGAGGGGTTGTCGGTGATCACTCGCGGCGGGTCACTCGGCTCGTCCGTGAAATGCACGTAGCTGCCGTCGGCGAGGTCGATGCGATTCTCGCGTTTCTTGCGGGGGATCATCGCCCGCGGTGCCTGTCGGCATCGGGGCAAGTGGCGAAGTGGGAGCGGTGGAGCTCGTCGGTGCCTAGTCGTGGCTCGTTCGGCAAGACGTGCGCCGTGCCGTGCTCGTCGACCCGCACATCGCCATTCGGCGTGGGCTCAGGGTCCAGCGGGATCGGGCGACCCTTCTCGGTGTTGCGCCAGATAATCGGCGCGAAGCATGACCGACAGGCGCTCACCCCTTCGCCTCCTCAATGATCGCGTCCACCACTTGTTTCTTAGCTTTGAGCGCCCGGTAGACCTGCGTGTCGATCGTGTTCGCGGCCAAGATATGGAGGTACATCGTAGAGCGCTCCTGTCCCGGTCGGTGGATGCGTGCGCGGGACTGCTGATATTGGCCCAAGGAAAAACCCATCGAATAGTAGACCGCGTAGCGGGCGCGGGTTAGGTCGATGCCCTCGCCGCCGGCCGCGATCTGGACGCCGCAAACTTGGACGCCGTCGGCCATCTTGCCCGCGCGACGAGGCGCTAGGGCGGTCAGCCCGTCGTCGCGGCGCCCGGAGATCTCACCGTAGATGCGGTTGGCCTCGAGCGCCACGCGCATGATCTCATCGAGGTCATGGGTGAACCGGGCAAAGACTACGACCGGCTCATCGTAGGGCAGGTCGCCCAGGATCTCGGCCAGCGCGTCGGCCTTCTCGGTGCCGATGGTCGTGGCGCGCTTCGGGCGCCGGCAATCGGTGTCGCTGGGTAGATGACCTGACGTGACTTGCTGTTCTCGCAGCAGTCGCGTCAGCGCGTTCGCGGCCGTGACGACGCCGTCACCGACCGCGGTAATAAACTCCTCGTGCAGCTCGTCATAATGCCGGCGGCCGTCCTCGCCGAGCTCCACGTAGGTGTGGGGCAAGTCTTGCGTCGGTGGCAGGTCTAGGACGTCCTTGGACTCAGCGATAAAGCTCGCCGCCTTGAACGCTGCGGTGTGGCCTGCTTCGTCGTTCCAGCCGACAACCTCGCGGTTCTCGAAGCCGCCCATGCGAAAGAAGCGCTGGCGGTAGCGGGCGAACGAAGTGCCGTACACCGACGGGTCGAGCGCTCGAAACTGCGCATAGAGATCGGGCGGTGAGTGCGGCATCGGCGTGCCGGTGAGTGCGAGCCGGCGCGGAGCTTTGATCTTCATTGCGGCGCGCGACCACTTCCCGCCGGGGCTCTTGATCCGGTGGGACTCGTCGAATATGACGACGTCCCAGGCGACCCCGGCTAGCCAGTCGCGCACGAGCTTGGACACCAGCATTTCGTAATTAAGAACGATCGCCGTCGGGCCGGTAAGTGCGAGCGCCTGGGTGAAGTGTTTGAGGCGGGCGCTGATCGTGGGGTTTTTGAGGATCTTCCCGGACCGCCCGCGCACCGCGCCGCTGGGTACGTTCCACGATTGCGCGGCGTGCTGGGCGAACTGGCCGGGCCAGACGGTGGTGGCCTTTTTGGGGGCGATCACCAGGACTTTCTCAGCCCACCAGCCTTCGCAGAGCCCGACGGCGATCTTACTTTTCCCTGTTCCCATTCCGAGCGCAAGCATCGTCGCCGCCCGCTCGATGGCGAACGCATAAGCCTGGCGCTGGTGGAGCCACCCGCTCGTCTTGCCGGGGAAGTCCGGCAGGTCAACGGCGGACTTGGCAGCCGCCGCCAGCAACTCGTCCAACCCGCTAAACCGAAAGTCGTGCTCCGCGGCCACGGCGGCGAGCGCCACGGCGGCCGGGATCGTTGCCGGCACGGTCCAGCGCTGGTAGGCCGGCTCCCAGCGTGCGCCGCCGATGGCCTTAACGGCGTCCCACTGCGGGGGTGCCGATGGTCCCAGCGCCAGGCGGTCGCCGACCTTGGTCGTCCTAACGGTTAGCATGGTGGCATTCTCCGCGCCCGGTAAGGCGCGGGCAAGGTCACTCGGTCGTGGCCTTGGCCTGCTGAAGCTCGTCCTTCTCGGTCTGCAAGTCTGCGAGGCGCTTGCGGGTGGTCTCGATTCGCTTGTCTATCCGCTCCTCCTCGCGCTCGATCGCTCGTTCCAAAGGCGTGGACATAGTGTCCTCCTGCGTTGTTTTTGCCCTGCGCCTTCATTGTATCACGCCGATAGACCGATCTGGTGAACCCGCTGCGGAGTCAGTCCAGTTTGGCGGGCGATCTCTGCCGGTGGCAGCCCGCGCGCCAGCTTGCGCCTTATCTGGCGGTGCAGCTCTGCACGCGCCTGTTCGTACCCGCGGCGCCAGTAGCGATACTCGCCGGCCGCGGCTCTGAGATCGACTCCCATACCCGAAGTATAGCGGCGCGATAGGCGAACCCCCTGCAAAACACCCTATTTTGCGGGAAGCCCAGGTGGTTCCGCCGGTCGGCGGGGGTAGTATTTTAGACGGTCAAGTGTTAGTAATCGCAAAGAGGAGGATTAAAAGTGGATAGACTTCGGACATATGCCGAGGCGCTTTCATATCGCCAGCAGGTGAAAGAGGAGTTCGACGAGGCTAAGGCCAGAGTTGCCGAGTTGCGGCCCGGCGCGCTCGAAGAGATGGCCGACCGCGGCATCTTGCGGCAGACCCTCGACGGCATCGGGACAATCTACCTGCACCAGCAGGGCTGGGCTAGGGTCGTCAATCGCGACTTACTAGCCGACGCGCTGCGCTCGTGCGATCTCCGGGACTTCGTCGAGGAGAAGGTGAACAGCAACAAGTTAAGCGCTCTCTATCGGGAGTGGGCAATCGCGGACGAGCTGCCGCCGTCGGAGCTTGAGGGAATCGTTGAATACGAAGTCGTCGACGATGTGAGGCTGTCAAGAAGGTGACGCCAGAAGATCTGTCACTAACGCTAAGTCAAAACCGGCGCCGCCGCAGACGTGAGCGTCGGACGAGCAAACGAGACCGAATAATGATGACTGCCGCATGGCTAGGCATCGTGATCGTGCTAATCGCAATTGCAGGATGGTGAATATGACTAAGACACTGACGAAGGCAACTGAATATCAGGTCGCCACACAAGACCCCCAGGAAGTTCTCGACCTGATCAGCGAGGAGCTGGCCGGGGAGACGCTTGACGAGTTCTCACTTGATCGGGTGAAAGTCCCGGCCGGCGGCGGCATCGCCTGGGAAGTGCCGACGCTAGAGGGACCGGATGCGCAAAAGGCGATTACGGGTATCGTCATTCACTCCAAAATTACCCGTGCCTACTGGGCTGGTGAGTTCGCAGGCGAGGGCGGCCCGCCCGACTGCTCGTCAATCGACGCGCAGACCGGCGCACCAGGCGAGGAGTGGACACCGCCGGATGCTTGGTCCGGTGATTGCACATCTTGCCCGCTCGCGCAGTACGGCACGAACGGCCGAGGCCAAGCCTGCAAAATGATGAGGCAAGTTTTCTTGCTGAAGGCCGACGGCTTCCTACCGCTCGTCGTGACGCTCCCACCGACCAGCCTCAAGGCTGCGCGGGCCTACTTCTTGGGACTCGCTAACGCCGGCGTTAGAAAGGATCAGGTAGAGACCACCATCGGGCTTGAGAAGCAGAAGTCAGGCGACGGCATCGAGCACAGCCGGGCGACGTTCAAGCTCGCCGGGCGCTTGCCCGAGGAGACGGCCGCGAAGGTGTCGGCCTATGCCGGCGCGCTGCGCCCGCACCTGAGCCGCGTTGACGTGGACAATGCGGCCCACTGAATTCATCGAGGAGCTGTACCCCGGCCACGAATGGCCGGGGCTCCTCAACCTTTGGAGTCGAGGGTCAAAGGCCAGCCGCTACCTCGAAGAGTGGGGCGACGGGGTCGATAGTGAGGCTAATTTGTACTTTACGGTCGGCTTAACAGCGCGAGACCGTGGCCCCGAGCGCCGCGCGAACGCGGCCGATTGCGTGGCAATTCCGGGGATCTGGGCTGACCTCGACGTCGCCACCGACGACGCAAAGAAGCCCTACCCGCCGACCGTCGAGGAGGCGCTAGCCGTCGCGTCTGAGCTGGCGGTGCCGACGCTGGTGGTCGACTCGGGTTACGGCGTCCACGCCTACTGGCTGTTCGAAGAGTTGTGGACATTGGGGACGGAAGAGGAGCGCATGGAGGCGGCTAACTTAGTCAAAGGTTGGCAGCAGGCCATCCGCGAGAAGTTCCGCGACCACGGGTGGGCGCTCGACCACACGCACGACCTCGCGCGGCTGCTGCGGCTGCCTGGGACGGTCAACCGCAAGGCCGACCGACCTGATCGGCCGGTGACGGTGCTCGACGCCGAGGGGCCACGCTACAGCCTCGAAGCCCTGGCGCCCATAGCTCGCGAGGCCGCCGGCCGGTGGACGCGAGCCGAGGCGGTGGACGTCACCGT
>Ga0208156_1000125_pt1 | contig 39079 bp, 46 predicted proteins | sample 1_EtaG_FD_184073 | JGI IMG/M metagenome (GOLD analysis project Ga0208156, IMG submission 184073) | Marine viral communities from the Subarctic Pacific Ocean - 1_ETSP_OMZ_AT15124 metaG (SPAdes) (version 2) | ecosystem: Environmental > Aquatic > Marine > Oceanic | place: Pacific Ocean | collected...
AAATAATAAAGAGCGTGAGTATTGGCGCAAGACAATTGATCGTGTCCAAAGGGTTATGGAACCTAAGCATAAGTCTTGGGAAAAGCTCTTGGCATCGTATGAGCTGAAGATGGAGATTCCAGGGCTCGATAAGGATGAGATTATCCATGTGTCTCGTATGTATCCTTTGGTCAGGCAGATCTTATCGTCTGTGGCATTTCATTACCCTGAGGTGTTTGTTAATGCTAAACCTAATGCAGAACGTATGGCAGGTGAGCTAGACGCTATATCGTTGATTATGGAACGAGCTGGTAATGCCGGCTTAGATCTCATGAATGCTAAAGCTGAGATACATCAAGCTATGTTTGATGCGTTGTTTTGTGGTGTAGGATGGGTCAAGATGGGATATAACCCATCAGGGGATGACTCTATGCCTCCCTATGTCACAAACGATGCATTCAAAGATGATTTTCCATGTATAATGCGTGTCAGACCTTTTAATGTGTTTGTAGATCCTAAGTGTCCTCCCCAGAACCTAGGTTACGCTGAGTATATAATTGAACGTATCGAAGTCCCGTTTGATATACTAAAAGATGACTCAAGGTATAAGATTCCCAAGGATTTTATGGGGGCTTCAGATACTCCGAATTCTACGGACTCTGTGTTGCTCAACTATGGTGATGAGTACGATGCCGATGATGGTAACGAGAATGTACAAGGAGCTAAAGCTGAACGTGAAGTAGTAATATTATACGAAGTCCATGATAGGTTGAATCGTAGGCTTATCACGTTCTTAGATGGTCACGAAAAAGAGATACATTCAGAGACTCATCCTTTTGTTAAAACTAAGGCTATGTACCAAGGTGAGGATCTCGTAGGACTTGAAGAATCTCCTGGGTTTATCATGTCTAAGGGATTTCAGTATATTCCTATTAAGTTTGATACTGTGGAGAGTTCGTATTTCCCAGAGCCGCCTATGAAGTATATCGAGGATCTACAGAATATTATCGTAGAGTCCATGAGTCGGCGTGTGGATATTCTACGTAGATTCCCTCGTGTTGTATGGGCTAATGAAACCGAGATTCAACGTAATGCTAATCTTGTAGATAACGTACGAGATGCTAAAGATGGTGATGTTATTGGATTACACGACATCAGTAGTATCCGAGAAGCTAACTGGGGTCAGGTGCCTAATGATCAACTAGGTATCGAAGGTGATGCACGTAGCTACGAAGAACAAAGTCTACATGTAAGTGATCTCGCAGGGGGCTCGGAAGGTCGTAAGACTGCTACAGAGAGTGCATTAATAGCATCTCAGGGCTCGCTGAACCGTCAGTGGATGCAGGCTAAGGTAGCAGACGTATACACTACTATTGTTGGTAATATGTTCAGGATGTTCCAGGACGTACGGTATATACCGAATAGCTTTATGCTTAATGTAGCTAAGGATGCTGCGGGCATGGAGTATCGTGTACTTACGAGTCAGGACTTTAACTTTGATTTTATCTTAGACCTAGACGCTGGCTCTATGCATCCGTTAGTTGAGGAACTAGAACAAGAGAACTCGATTATGCTGTATGATCGTCTTATGGGTAATCCTATGATTGATCAAGCTCAGGTTACTAGGGATTTGATTAAGTCTTTTAGGAAACGCTCTATAGATAGGTTATTTAAAGGGGCTGATGGCGATCTTAACGCGTTGATCCAGATAGAGCTAAGTCTAATGCTACAAGGTCAGATGCCTCCAGTAGAAGAAGGCATGGATCATATGGCACATATGGAACAACAGAATCCTAATGTTGTTATGGGCTTGCCACAGTTACAGCAAATGTTACCTCAACAGCAACAGCAGATATTAGAAATAGTACAGCAGCACGCTGCTATGCACGAACAGATGTTACAAGATGTTACGTCTAGCGGGGGTGGTGGGGGAGGGAGTCAACCTTCGGTCGATGGTAGGCTTCTAAACAGCGAAGAAGGTATCGTAGGCCAGGTTAGGTCTAATGCACAGAAAACTCAGCAAGCGGCTACGGCCGATGTAGCATCCTTAACCGGTAAGGGAGGTATGACGGGCTAATGGCTGTTAATCATGATTATTATTGCATATGTGGTGAGGAGTTACTAGACATTGTGTCGGATGTTAAACCTAAGTGCGTGCAGTGTAATATCGAAATGCAGATTCATTTTGGCCGCGTGAAAGGTATAGTTGACTTTAATCCGCATAATCCTAGCATGTACGGTAAATACCACCCTGGATTTGGTGAAGTTGTAGAAAGCTACTCGCATAAGCAACAGTTATTAAAGAAGTATAATTGTATAGAAGCCGCGGATAGTGTTGGAGGATCTAAGACTCACGAATATCCAGAAGAATATCAAGGTCCAGATCACGGAGGCAAAGGTTATACTCCTCGGAAGAAGCGAGGCTCAGGTGACACAGAGTTTATTAGTGATATGGAAGATTTAAAACAACTGGAGAAAAAGCATGGATTTGAATAAGTACGAGATTCGTACTATCGCAGGTCAGCATCGTCCTTATAAGGTGTATGATGCGTCAGGAGTACTGATAGCGGCTACCCGTAATAAGGAACAAGCTGATTTAATCATCGCTATCCAATCAAAGATAGCTTCGTAACGAGGTAACGTATGACCGAAATGGCAGAAGCCCCAGAACAGGAAGAACTAGGAATTGTCGGTTCCGATCTTACAGAGGACACTTCGGGTCTTTTGGAAGATGCAGGTATGGGCGAATCCACTCAGTCTGAGGCTCCACAGGAAGGTTTTGATCCATATACTGTAAACTGGTCTACTGTTCGCGAGGAAGAAGTCCCCGAAGAGTGGAAACCGCAGTTACGCACTATGCGTAACATATACGGTATGGTCAATAAGACCAATATGGATATGCGTGATACACAAAAACAAATGGAAGATGTTACGACACAGTATAGTAACGCACTAGGCGCAACGCAACAGATAAATCAGGCACAAAACCCTACACCACAAAACCAAGATCCTAACGCGCAAGCCCAAGCGTCACCGTCCGTACTCGAGAATTTTGGATTCACTCCCGGTAACAATGGGTATGATGAAGCAGTAGTAGTCGAAGGTATTGCAAATGCCGTTGTAAACCCACTACTAAATCAGGTTCAAGCCTTACAGCAAGAACTTGGCAACCTTCAGCAAAATGTTCAGTATCTGAGCGGTGGAGAACAGAACCGAGTTGAAGACAAAGTTTCTGGAGAGATTCAGGAAGCTGTCCAATCGGGTCATAGCCAGGAAGCGCTAAGGGATTACCATGAAGAAATTTCTAGACTTAGAGGATTACCTAACCGTGAGACCGGTCAACCTCACACAGTACGTACGGCATACGAGATGGCGTCTGGTCGCCGAACGGAAGGTAATGCTAATTCTAGAGACATAATTCGTAATGCACAGCAAAGTGTTGCTCCGCGAGGAGGTGGTATGGGATATTCTAATGCAGATTTGTCCGATACTGAAGTCCTCACAGGGCTTAAAAAATTAGGTTTTGGATAACTTAGAAGGTAATTTATTATGGCTGCTACTAGTACCACTGAAACATGGGATGCGGCGTGGACTCTCACGATGCGTTCCAAGCGCAAGCGTCTTACGGATAATATTTTCGATGAATATCCGTTGTTGAAGATGCTGTCGGGTAATGCTGAAGTCGAAGGCGGAGGCAAGGAAATCCAAGAAGACTTGCTGTATGGTAAGAACTCTGCTACTTGGTTTGACGGATACGATACGGTCAACACAGATGCTGTTGATGGTATCACGATGGGATATGCACCCTGGCGTTATACTGCTACTCCTATCACTATCTCTATGACTGAGCGTGATGAAGGTCGGCTTAGTGATGCTGCTAAGAAGATCCTCGAAGCTAAGACTCAGCAGTCTATGTTGACTGCGCGTGATGCCGTTAATGCGGCGTTTTTCAGCGCACAAACTGGTAAGTCTACTCTAGGCTTGCAGGATTTGATTGCTGATACACCAACGAGTGGTACGGTTATGGGTATTAATCGTGCTAATGAGTCTTGGTGGAGGAATCAGGCTGATACTACGGCTTCGGATGTAGATAGTATTTCGAGCAATATCAATGTCGGTACTCAGCGTTTGGGTGCTGTCTGGAATAGCTGCTCTGAGGGTAACGATACGCCTTCGCATATTTTTACTACTTTGACGGTGTTCGGTGACATGCAGAACCTTTTCGAAGGTACTGGATATGCTCGTTTAGCTGCGGGTGAGACTGGCAAAGCTGACGCAGGTTCGCCTATCTTCCGTGGTGCCACGATTCAGTATGATCGTGATTGTCCGTCGCAACATGCATATCTTATTAACAGCAAGTATCTGAAGTTGAAGATACAGCAGGGTAAGAACTTTGCGAAGACGGCGTTTAAGGAACCGGTTAATCAGTTCGCGATGGTTGCGTATATCGTGTTTGGTTGCCAGTTAGTTATCAACAATGCGCGGCGTCATGGTGTCGCTACGCAGCTAACCTAATATCCTGCCTCCAAGCCAATGGAGGTTTACCCCTGCTCATAGGGAAAGGAATTTAAAATGTCACGTAACGATAACCTTAATTATGAAATTGGCGGAACTATAGGTGGATCAGCTGAAGGCAATCAGGGTATTTATGAAGAGTCTTCGTCTGCTAAACATCCGCTAGGGCAGAAGTTGGAATTAATTGACGGACGTGCTTTTCGTTATGCTAATTTTGACGCTGCTTGTACTGTAGGTAAACTTGTAGGTCCAGATTTCTCTACTGGAGGTACGGTTGAAATTTCAGACGGTACTATTGCTACTGGAGGTGCTGGTTCAAAAGTAGTCACTATAACTGCGTCTGGCTCTTCTGGACCTCCAGCTGATTTTCAAGGCGTGTCGGCTAATGATTATGCGGGATCATACCTGCATATCACTGATGGAGCTGGCGAAGGATTTTGCTATCGTGTCAAGACTAATGGCGCGGCTAGTAGTGATGCTGTAGAGTTTACGCTCTATGATCCTATTATCACTGCATTGTCATCTGGAGCTAGTGATTTTTCTCTCACACCTAGTCCAGTCAACAATGTTCATGCCGCAACGGCAGCTGTAGACTTTTTAGTATCTGGCGTTACTATGGTCAGTATGACTTCTGGTTATTTTGGCTGGATTCAGACTAAGGGCGTAGCAACGTGTCTCTCTGAAGGCGCTTGGGCAGTAGGCCAACAGTTGACATTGGGCGATTCCGTAGCAGGTGCCGCGCAAGCTAAAGATGCTCAAACAGAGCCGATTGTTGGCTATGCTATGGCTGTTACAGCTGATACTGAATACGGTGCTATTAAGTTGAATAATTTGTTAGATTAGTACCTCTAGGGTGAGGATATCTCTATGGTATCCTCACCCTAACTAAGGAGCTTACAAATGCCAAAAGTAGGTGGTAAGCATTTTTCATATTCCAAGGCAGGTCAGAAAGCTGCCAAGACCTACGCTAAGTCCACAGGAAAAACTGTTACTAAGCGTAAGCCTAAACGTAAACCCAAATGAATAAATTAACCGAAACTCCTAAACCCGTTACGGACAGTGCTGTCCCGAAAGACGCGCTTACCGCGGATGCACTAGTAAAACTCATCCAAGGGTCGTCTGACGAAACTAAGAGTCTTATGGCTAAAGCTCTTGGTGTATCAACGGTCACTAAGAAACGGCGTAAGGGTAATATTGACGCACTCCAGAATATGCGTACTTACGGAGAAGCGTATCACGGTGAGGATTTTGTCCCTGTAGCTCCAGAGGCGATTGCGTTTAAAGGCGAACGTGCTGTAGAGCTATGGCAGAAGAAATGGCTTGAAGGAAATCAGGTAAGTAGCACGGGTATTGAATACGATGACGATTTCGAGGCTTTGGCTCTAACCGCGAGTGAGTAACTATGACTCCACAGACTATATTAGATATAGCATTACGGCGTGCAGGTTTGACGGTTACTAATCAAACGTATCGAGATAATGCCATAGATTATGCAAATATGACAATGGCAGAGTTGTTAGCTATGCCTTGGGTATTTAGACATAAGCAAGGTACGTTTAGTACGTCTTCTGGTACGTCTGAGTATGATCTAGCATCTGATGTAGCTCATACTAGGCATTTTAAAGATACAACTAATGATAATCCAATTAAAATTGTAACTGAGAGTTATATAGATGAGCTAGACATAGACAGGTCAGAAACTGGCGATCCTAGGTTTTTATTCTTCAGTGGTGTGAACGAATCCTCTGATGGAGAATCCCAGGTTACTTTGTATCCCCAGCCAGACTCTACAGCTACGGTAACTTACGAATACGTAGCTAACGTGCCTGATGTGACGACTACTAATCTTACCACTGACTATGATATATACGCTCCTGTATGGTTTCAAGCCGCTATAATGCATGGTATATCAGAACTATATCATTCTGAAAAAGGTGATACTGATGGAGCGCTCAAAGAAAGCCAATATAAACAAAGCTACGTACAAACAGGTTTAATGTATAATCGTAATTCTAGTTCAGATCGTAAATTCCGTATGGGGCGTAGAGATTCTATGTCAGGGCAATTCTCTTTCGTGGTTCAAGAAGGTTCATTACAGGTAAGTTCCTAATGGCGATACAAGCGGAAGGTATTCAATTTGGCCCGTGGCAGACAGTAAACTACTCTGTCCCTGCTATTGATCTAAAACCTAATGTGTTGTCTAAGATTGAAAATATGTACCTAGATAACGCAGGATCATTGAATACTCGGCGGGGAACAGCGAAGTACATATCTAGTGCTTTGTCTAGTTCCCCGTCTATAGTGGCTACGGGTAAGCAGAGATTTACGGCATCTTCAAGTGCAGTGTTTGCTATTGCAGGAGATAAGTTCTTTGAAGATGTAAGTGGCACATGGACAGATCGTACAGCTTCTATTAGTATTACGTCACATATAGATAAGTATTGGGTTACAACTAATGCAGGTGGGACATTAATAGCAGTCAATGGTATAGGTAACGACGCGCCTATTAAGTGGCCTGCTGCGGCAGGTAATATAGCAGCCGCGGGTATGGGATCTAGTGGGGTTACTTCTGCGGATTCGACTATATTTTGGGATAACAGGCTTTGGTATGTCAGCACCAACCAAGGTGAGCGATTAGCTCATTACTCTTCAACCACAGATATAACATCATTTGGGGCTAATGATTATTATATCACAGATGGTCAAATCACAGGTGTAGCACCCATTAAGAGCTTCCTAGGTCTCCATAATGAGGATGGCATCTGGGGTTTGTTTCCCACGGGTAATGCTGACATACCATATAGTATACAACGGCGAGCAGACCGAGGGACGATATCTAGACGTAGCTTAGTCACTGATGAGTATGGTAATCAGTTATTTATGCGGCGTGATGGTATATACGAATGGGGAGGGTCTGAACCACCTCAGAAGGTGTCAGGTAATTTTGATGGATCAGAGTTTTGGGATTATATTAACAAGGACAGGTTAAATTATAGTTTCGCGCATTTGGTGACTTCAGACGATCAAGTCTGGTTCTGGGTACCGTATGGCACTAGTCAGCAGTATATGAATGTCGCTATAGTATGGAATTACAAACTACGTCAATGGGTAGGTGTATACACAGGGAATACTCGTATTTGTGGTGCGTATTTTGAAGATCTGCCACATTTAGGAGGAAACGCTGATGGGTTGTTGTTTAAACATAACACAGGGACTAATGATGCGTCATCAGCATTTACAGTTAAAGCTACTACTGCTGCTACGCCTCCTGTATCCGTGGCTACAAGAGTTAGATGGTTATACGCTAGGCATGAGTTTAACGCTGCTGATGTAGCGTATGATACATCAGTGTATCAAACAGGCCCAGGAATTGTTACAAAGGGTGATACCTTCCAAGTAGGTGATCCTACGGATGCGCTAGTAACTGCATTTACTATAGGGTCTTCGAGTATTAGGTCGGCGACTACAGCGTTTGTGAACGATACTGATTTACATGGCTATAGTCCTGTGAGTCAGATAAGATATGAAAACAGTACACTAGATCAACCTATTACAGTACGCCGCTCGATGTTGATGTATAAACCCATCGGACCAGAAACTGTACGTAAGCTAGGAGTACACTAATGAATAGTTTTTCAAATAATCCAACAAAGAGATTTAGGCGTCGAGCTAATCAACAAGCTATGGCAGGTAGACCTCAGAATAAGCCTAAGCCTAAGCCTAAAGCTGATCCTTTTGGTCGTAATATGCAACGAGGTCTGGGCAATCAAGGACAGAATCAGCAAGTAGATTATAGTGGGCAAGCAGCCCTTAGAGCTGGCTTACAAGGAACTGCAGATCCTATGGCGCGTCCTGTAGGGACAGATCAAATTATTAATCGAAATGCGATGGCGGATAGACCTGCGTTTGGTCAGCCTGCGGCCAATGTATCAGCAATGGCAGATAGGCCCGAGTTTACATACAATCAGGGAGTTAATCGAAATGCGATGATTGACAGACCTGATATGCCTCCAGTTGCCAATCCAGATGCAATGGCTGCTAGGCCGAATATGCCAGCTGTCGCAAACCCCTCGGCTATGGCTGCTAGGCCAGATGTCGCCTCTGTTGTTCCACCTATCGCAAATCCAGCTGCGATGGCAGCAAGACCAGACGTTGCGCCTGTCACTCCTCCTGTAGCTAATGCAGCGGCAATGGCCGATAGACCCGATATGCCTGGATCTGAACCTGCCTCAGCTATGGATAGTCCATTACAAATGCAGGCCGAGGCGAACCAAAAAGCTCTAAATGCAGGATTAGCAGATCCTTATGGACGTGATATACGGGCGTTAACCAGTCACGTTGATCTAGAACCTCAAGAAGGAGGTTTTGGAGGGAGTCCGCTACAAATGGCCGAATTACAAAGAGCTATGGGCACACGTGACAGACAAGATGAGAATGCACGTATAGAAGCCCAGCAGGCTCAGATGACTCAGCAGATCCAAGCTACAGAACCTCCGGCTACGGCTTTAGGTCCATATACCCAAGGAGCTACTCCAGAACCTCCGGCAGCAGATCCTTTTAGATCTCAGTTACAGCAAGCCATACAAGGACGTCTAGGTGCTGATCCTTATGCGGCTCGTCAAGCTTCAGCCGAAGCTGATTACCAAGTTCAAGCAGATAAAGCTAGGAAAGCATTATCTGAGCGTTTGAATAGACTTGGTGTGTTACGTGGGGGTGGAGCTACGGCTTCGCAATTTGGGGAATTTGAATCAGGTGTACTCAGAGGTCAGCAAGCGCTAGGGGCTCAGTATGAAGGTCAGCGTCAAGCAGGTATAGAAAAAGCCATCGAGCAAGGCATAGGAATGTATGAAGCTGGTGGGCGCCAAGATATTTCTCGCGAACAACAGCGTATGCAAGAAATAGAAATGTTTGGCGGTGAAGCAGGCCCAGAAGGTAGAGGGACTCTAGCTAGGCGTTTAGGTGTGGGAGGTATGGATCTTCAAGGAGCTCAGTTAGAAGAACAACGACAAGCTAGGCTCCAGAGAGGTACTGAAGGAGAACTTGAGCGTGAGCTTTCGCGTGAAGAGTTATATGGTGGTGTTACACGTCCGGTTGATCGTGCTTCAACTCTAGCGGCTAGAGAATCAACCGCTCAGCGTGGTTTACAGGAGCGAGAACTTACCCAACGTGGCACATTAGCAGAAGCTGATATTGCATCACGCGAAGGTCTGGCACGTGAAGATCGACTTTTAGGCCGTGAAGAATTATATGGCACTGGTGATATAGCCGCACAGCAAGGTTCTACATTAGCTTCACGTGAACTTGCTCAGCGTGGAGATATAGCTGCTGAACAATCAAGACTTGAAGAAGTTAATCTTTATGGGCGTACGTTAAGTGATGCCGAACGTAGTATGATTGCGGCAGGTCGTGGAGGTCCGAGTACTGTAGCCGCACGTGATCTTACACAAAGAGGTGGTCAGTTTGATAGAGAGCTAGCGGCACGAGAAAAAGAATCTGGATTACAACGTGATTTAACACGTGAAGAAATGTATGGCGGCCCGCAAGGGATGGTAGATCAGCGAGCCGGAACCCTAGCAGCTCAAGAGGCTAGGTCAAGCCGGCAATTACAACGTGAAGATTTAGCACTTCGTGGTGAGTTAGGCCGAGGCCAATTAGGTCTTTCTCAGACAGAACTATACGGTCAAGATGTTAGCGGCATGAGTCCTAACCAAATACGATCATTGGGCGGTACGTTAGGTGCTAGAGAGGCTAGAGAAGGCAGGGCTTTAGAAGAACGAAGGCTCGATGAAGTAGAACTTGCAGGTAGAGAAGGCCGCGCATTAGCACAAACAGAACTGTATGGGCAAGATATTAGTAATATGAGTCCTAATCAAATACGGTCTTTAGGCGGTACATTAGCGGCTAGAGAAGGCGCAGCAGAGCGTACATCACGTGAAGGTATGGCTGCGTCTGGGCGTGACTTAGCTCGCGAAGAATTATACGGTACTGGTGATGTAACGCAACACATGGGCGATACATTAGCATCTCGTGTATCTACACGTGAACAAGCAGATAGAGCTACTGCATTAGGATATGAAGGTAGGCGCGTACGTGAACAAGAGCAATCAGGTAGAACTGCTCGTAATGTACAAAGACGTGAGCAGCAGTATCGAGAAGATCAGCGGAGTATTGATAATGCATTGTTAGCCTTAGGTGTAATGCAGACTGGTAGTGGGATAGAAGGTTACGAGGTTTCTGATGAAGAAGCCGCTTTAACCAGATCATTACTTGGGCCGTATGCGCAACAAGAAAATCCATACGTAAACACAGCAAATACTGGCGTAGTAACTCCTACTACATCAGTTAGTGCTGTGGATGTTAATAATAATGCTGGTGGACAAGAAGTACAGTTTAATGATGATATAAACCGACATCCAGATGATCCTGAAATAGGTAGATTTGCAGGTTTGGAGACGGAAACTCAGGACGATTTAGCGGCACAACTCGCTACGCCGTATATAGGTGAAGACCAATCAGGCAGAATGACCGCAGCTCAGATTCGTCAACGTAGAGGTATGCGCTTTCGTGCTCCTCCGAATCTTACCGCTCGTAATGCTAATCCTTATAGGCTTACTTATACGGGAGGAAATTAATACCATGAATATAGCTCCGTGGGTTCCTGCCGCACTTGAACTTGGAGGTCTTGTAGCTTCTGGTGTAGGTAGCTGGCTCGACAGTAGAGACAGGCGTGGATATCAAAATCAAATTGGGCAAATGCAAGAGGATGCACGTAAGCGTGTTGCTGATGCGGAACGTATTGCAATACAACGTGCTAATCGGTTAAGTTTACTTACAAAACAGAATGTAAGACCTGAACCTATTGACGTAGATCTGCCTGTAGTTCCTCAGTATAAGCCAGGAACTTCTACGAAGATTTTCAAAGGTTTAGGCTTTGGACTAGGGGCTGCTAGTCTTGCCTCTACCGCAACTCAAAAAACACAAGAGTATAATAAAAAGCTAGCTGAAAAAGCAGGCGAACAGCAAGCTGCTACAGATTTAATGGGTGTGTTGGCTCAACAGCCTAAGATAGGTTCTACTCAGTTATATGAGTCTGATAGAGCAGGATCATTGTTTGAGAACTTTTTTTCTGATGTAGATATGATTAACTCTATGGGGGATCTATCTCCTAAGGAACATAAAATAGCGAGAAATTATCTAACTGATCAATATCAACAGCCTGCGTGGACAAGTGGTGAAGTATTAACTAGAACTTTAGAGGATGTACGTGGATTAGGCGCGGCTAAGGCTCTTGATAATCTTAAAGACAATCCTGATAATACAATTCAATTTGACGGTTTATTTAGTGGTGATGCTGAATCTGCGTTTTTAGGTTCGTATTCAAAAACTATAGCAGGTTCATATGATGCTTTTAAACAGCAAGAAGTAGCACAACTTAATGCAGAAGCTGCTCTAGAACTCAAACGTAATCAAATGCAAGCAAAACGTGTAGCGGATTTACTTGCGAGTAAACATAAAAACTTAGAAAATAGGTTAAAATCCGAGGATAACACACAAGAATATCTAGAGCGTGGTGAGTATGTTTTACAACATCACCAACCATTTCAAGGAGCCCTTAAAAAATACGGGCAACTTACTACGGCATTGAATTTAATTCAGCAAAGTGTAGAAGGGCCGTGGATAACGGAATTAGATAAAAATGGTAATCCCATAATAGATCCAATTACTAATAAGCCGAGAATAATTGAAAACAAACATCATAGTCATGTAATAGATAAAACCACAGGAGAGCTTACAGGACTTAAACTAACTGGTGGTACGGTAGATGCGTTGTATCAATTTTACCAGCGTGGTATGGATGATGGCGTAGTGCATGGTGAGGATGTGGTACGTATACGTTCGGCATTTGATACTTGGTGGCAGACTAATATTGGACAACCTTTTGAGTCTTGGTATAATCGTAATTGGGACCCAGAAAAAGGTGTTGGAACAAAGGGAGGCTCTCCACAACCTGTGTCTCCTACAGCATTATTTGAGCTTGCAGGTATTTTGGATGAAAACAAAATTCTTATGCAAACTCGGATAGACGAGCATCTTACGAATACTATAAATGCATTTATGTCAGAGAGTGTACTTCAGAATATTAGAGATGGTGGTATTTATGATTGGCAGAATAAAGAACAGTTTCAACGAGATTTAACTAGACGTTTAGCTTTGCCATATCAAAGCTATCTTGATCCAAATAAATTTAGTTTACCTAGGGAACGATCAGATCTTCCTCTTTATGATAGCTGGCAACAACAGATTGATACTTATAATGCTAAAGGCGCTGATATAAACACTCTTATTAGAGGGGCTATTGATATAAAAAATGCACAGACTAGTTTGACTGAGCCGTTATATAAGGAAGATGATCCTGATACAATGATAGGTGATAGTGCTAGGAATTACTGGGCAGAGAATTTATTTAAGAATCCTAATGCGGAGCCTTTGCCAGGAGCATTCTTAGGCCCTATGGCTCAATACGTAACTGATCCTTCAGGAATAGCTCGAGATTTATGGAATGCTCCTGAGGATTTACGTAGACAATCTGGACTAGAAGGTATGTTCCAGCTAAGATCTTCGGGTGGTGGTTTAGGTAATCTACTTAGTAGAACAGCCGAAACTGCGGCGGCTATACCTGTAACAGCAGGTCGTCAATGGATAGCTGGCGCACAAGCACTTCCAGGTCTCGCACAAGAACTTCACGGGGGAGCAGCTAATCTCGCGCAACAAGGTCTAAGTGGTTTAGGGCGTCTAGGAAGACATCGAATTACATCTGATGCATATGCAGGAGGACGATAAATGGCTATACCACTTTCAGATTTAAGTTTAGGTTCTGCGGAACTAGCTCAACGCTACACTAGTCGTGAGCTTGAAGAAACATTAAATTTAATCGAACAGTATGGTGGAGTAGGTAATTACGCTAGACTTTACTTAAGTAAAGATTCAAACATAGGTCGCGATCAGCCTAAATCTCCAGCTGATATGGATGTATTATCACCAGAGTATTTAGGCGGTATGGTGAAGAATATTCCTGGGAGTGCTTGGGAAACAGGCAAAGGCGTATATAATATGCTCGCGTCTCCTATAGAATCTGCACAGGCTATATATGACTCAGGTGTTTCAGGGATTCTTTCTGGGTTAGGAGAACGCTTTGGATCGCCGGACGAGTGGGGTAAAGGTGATTTTTCAAAGTTTAAAGAGACCGCGTTTCAAGATCCTTTTGGAGTAGCTACTGAATTAGCACCTGGGTTAGGTATGGTAGGCCGTGGAGCTAAAGCAGCTGGCGCGGGTAAATTATTAGGCTCAAGTCAAGCAGCTACTAGGGTACGTAATACACTGAGTAAATCATTGCCTTATGTAGAAAATCCAACTAAAATTCTTAAAGATAGTGCTGTGTGGGGAGCAAAACAAGTAAGTAGTAAAATGGCATCTGTTGGGTTGTTTATGTTAGAATTTTCTACTGGGCAATCTGTACAATCGTTACGTGCTATGATAGATGCGGGTGCATTAACTAATGTGCAAAAAGCCGCTGCTGGCCTAAATTTTTATAAGCATATTTTTGGCGAGTTTAAGATTGGTGATAAGTATAATCCTGTAGCTATGCAGATGATTAGAGAAGGTAAAGATCCCTCACTTGGTATAGAGTTACTTACAGAGGGTGGCGAAAGAGTTTTAAAAGAGCTTGACCTAGATACACCTAGACAATTATTTAAAGAAGCACAACAAGATCTGGCTGGAACAGTGGATGAAGCTAGGATTTTTGGTCATATAGTAGGAGTCCAAAATGAAATTAGTGATCGTTTGTTGGGGAGTCAGCAACAATTACAAAAGATGATAGCCGCAGATTTAGCTCCATCGCCAGAGTATATGAAAAAATTAAAAGAGGCAGACGCAGATTGGATTGTAGGAGGCAAAGGCGAAGAGTTCCTCTTGAGTGCGCAAAAAAGTATTATACAAGCCACTCGTAATAAACTAGACCGGGCGTTTGAAAATGCAGGATGGCATACAACTGGCAATAAAATTGTGCCTAAGTTAGGTACTGCAATGACTGAGACCGAAGGATTTACGGAATTTTCTCAGTATATAGTAAAACTTAGAGATAATCTTATAGTATCGAGTGATTTACCTGTTGTAAGAACTGTACGTAATCCTGCTCTACGGGTGAATGAGTTAGTTAAGTATATCTCAGGTGATATTAATGATGGGATAATGAATTTAGGTACAATGAGAGATACATTTGAAAATGCAGCTGCGCCTATACAACGGTTAGCTAGGCAAACTGAAAGTATAATTCGAGAGATGTATACGGATTTATACAAAGCCGTAGGTAAGCCTGAAAAAGCCGCTAAACTAAGTCAATTTCTTGATGGGCATATAAAATTAAATTCTCTTGTAGATGAGTTAATGCGTACATTTCAGGCATATCGAACAGGTAAAGGATCTAAGAGTGATGTGCTAGATACTTGGGCGCAGGCATTAGAAAATGATTCTATACGTAAAGGCTTTATTGATGATATAGAGAATTACACAGGGCATTCGTTGTCTGCTCCTATTGCAGGTTTAATTGCGCGTAGAGTTACACCAAAGTCTCTTGTAGCTAGAGGATCTGCTGTTAGTGCTGCACAGCGTGCTATTCCTGCTCTTGGCGCAGCCGCATATACAGGTAGTCCTTTGTTTTTAGCTTGGTTACCTTTTACGAGTCCAAAATTTGTGGGTAATATTTTAATGAACCTAGGTATGAAACAGCGATTTGTAGATTATGCAAAAGCTGTAAGCCGGCATATGCATCAACATCCAGTTGGCAAGAGTCTCGCGCAAGTTGATGGATTTATATTTTCTATGTACACTGCTTTAGATCACATACAACGATACAATCAACAGCAAAAGGAGCAGTAATGGGCTCAATAACTAGATCGCATTCGTTTGTATCTGGTGAGAAACCTACGGAAAGCGAGTGGAATGTTGATATAGATCAACTGTTCACGCTCATCTCAGGTCAGCTAGACACAAACAATGTAGATACCACATCGTCTGATGGTGTGAGTGTTCTTAATGCTAATCAGACTGTTTCGGGCACGAGATCGCACTCTGGTGCGTTGACAATGACTAACGATGTCGATCTTATATTTGGCACAGATAGTGACATTAAAATAAGATACGACGAGACTACTGACGATGCACTACGCATTGACACAGGTGTAAATGGTGCTGCTTTAGCTATAGTGCTTAAAGCAGATACAGGAGATGACGCGGGTGATGCATGGAAAGTTAATCTAGCGGCATCTGCGGGTGTACTAACCTTTGGTAATGATATTGCCGCTAAGGGTTCATATGTTACACAACTTACGCTTACTCCTAATTCTACAGTGGCGAGCTCGACTACTGCAATTGCTGGGCACGCGACCGTGGGTGGAGATCTTACGGTAACTGGAGGTGTGACGGTAGCAGGAGCTAGTGCGTTTGATATAGGGGATAGTGATAAGTTACTATTGGGTGATAGTGATGATCTTCAAGTATATCATAATGGAACTGATAGTTATATCGCTAACTCTGAAGGAGCTTTAAATATAGCGACCTTAACTAGTGGTATAGCGGTTACTATTGGACATACCACGTCTGAGACTACTATTGCGGATAATGCTACTGTTACGGGTACGTTAGCCGCAGGGGCTTCTACGTTAGCGAGTTTGGTGTGTACTGCTGCTGGTACGTTTGGAGGTGGTACTGGAGCAGACGGAGCTACTATTACTACTGATGGTGCAGGTACATTTGATGGTATTTTAAAGACTGAGGATGACACTGACGCTACGAGTACTACTGATGGGTCGTTACAAACGGATGGTGGACTTAGTGTAGCGAAGGATGCTATTCTAGGTAACGATCTTAAGTTACTTACTGATTCTTCTGTGTTGTCACTGGGCATAGGGTCCGATGCTACATTAACACACGATGGCACTACTGGAGTTACGATTGCGGCTAATCCTATTACAGTGGACTCGGGTGACGCACTAACGCTCGATGCACATACTGGTATATTTATCTTCAAGGATGCCGGCAGTGAAGTACTAAGGTTCACTGAAGGTAATAGTGGTGATGTTACTATTAAGTTAGAAACTAATGGTAAGGATCTGGTATTCACTGATAATGGTGATGCTACGAATATGAAGATTCTGGATGCCGCGGCTGGTATCAACGTGCCTGGCGAAGTCCAGACCACTAAGATCGCGTATACAGATGGTGATGATGCTATTACTATAGCTGACGGTGGAGGTGTTACTACTTCAGGAACATTGACCATTGGCACTGTCGCGGCAGCGGGTTCTGACACCGATAAATTCTTGGTACTCGATGGGAGTGGTAATGTAGACTATCGCACAGGAGCCCAAGTTCTCAGTGACATCGGAGGCGCAGGTTCGGGTAGTTCAACTGCGGCGGATAATATATCTGCTGGTGATGGAGCAGTTAGTATAGAGACAACGAGTGGGAATATTACACTTGATGCTCAGGCTAACGATGCTGATGTGATCATTAAGGTGGACGATGGTGGATCAGCAGTTACAGCAGTAACATTCGACGGTTCTGACGAAGGCAATGCGATATTTGTAAATGATGTTCAGTTAAAATCTGACTCTGCTTTGCTGGAGTTTGGCGCAGATTTAGACACTACACTCACACATACTGATGGCACGGGACTGACGCTTAACTCCACTAACAAACTGACTTTTGGTGATACCGCATCGTTTATACAGCAATCGGCAGATGGAACGCTACGTATAGATGGTGAAGTGATCATTGACCTCAATGCTTCTACGCGAGTAGATGTATCGGGTGACCTGAAGGTTGGTGGTGAAGTACAGACAGCATCTATAGGCTATACCGATGGCGATAACGCGATAACAATCGCGGATGGTGGGGGTGTTACCACCTCGGGGACGTTGGCTACTACTGGGGCAGCTACTCTCGCCAGCCTCGTATGCACCGCTGGCGGCACATTTGGCGGAGGTACGGGGTCGACGGGGGCTACGATAGACACTGATGGCATAGGCACCTTTGATGGTGTGTTGACAGGATTGACCGTTGAGGCTACAGGAGATACGTCCTCTGGTGACAATGCGGCAATGGGCTACACTGCTGCCGAAGGTTTGATCCTCACGGGGCAGGGATCGACCAGCGATGTGACGATTAAGAACGATGCGGATGCTACGGTACTGAGCATACCGACAGGGACTACGAATGTTGGCATTGGCACTTCAACTAAACCCGCTAATCTGACATTGGGTTTAACTATAGACACAGGGTCGAATGACGATGACTCTATCCATTTTAAGAGTAGCGATTGCAACACCCCATTGACGGGTGTAGTTGGTGAGAGTGAAAGTTGGGGATCTATTCGAAAGTATTATGGGACAAGTGGTGCAATGTACATAACGGGAGTGTCGGACGCTTCGGCACAGGGAGCCATGTTTATTCGTGGAGTAACGGGGTCAACTACGCCTGACACAACGAAGGGAGCATCGCAAGTTGCCCCAGTCAATATTATAGCGGGTCAAGACAATGACAGTGGTGCCCAAGGTGTGATGGATGCTGATGCGAACCTTGTCACCATTCAAGATGGGGGCTGGCCCGGAACGAGGTTCATCTTTGATAAAGAGGGCGATATCCACTATGACGGTTCGACCAATGCAACGGCGTGGGACGATGAGAATGACATAGGACTACTAAGTACGTTCCGCAACCTAACTACGGACAATCAGGCACAGCACGTTTTTGGTGAGTTCGTCCAAGACAATGCACAGATATTGCACGATTCGGGCGTTATTACGATGAACGATGACGGGCATCATTTCGTCAGCACTAAAGGATTGAACGCACTTATCATTGATACCATTCGGCAAGAGGGGCAAAAGTGGCGTGAGGTTATCGGGGACTATAAAGACAAGATCGCCGCATTAGAATCGCGGCTTATGAGACTGGAGAACTAAGATGGCACTACAATGCGATGTAACAACGAGTGATGGTATCGCAGTAACAGGAGCGTACATACGTCCACAGTTTGAGGTGAGAAAAAAGTTTGATTTAAACGAAGGGAAACAAAGTTACCTTTTCGTCCAGTGCGAGGTGTATGTCAGTGAGACTGTCGCTAATACCGAGGGCGGCAAACGTCTACAGGCGCGTAATGTAGGCCGCTTCAGGGGTGCGTGGGACACCGATGGCGGCAGCCTGGAAGCTCAAGGGTATGCGCTGATGAAGGCGCAGTCGGCTCTTGCAGACGCGACAGACGTATAAGACATGAACCCAAGTGATCTGGTGTAATGGAGACTCAAGCTGCCGAGGAGGCTCTACGCAGCTTTGGGGAACAGTCGGGTCTGGCGGTGCTGGTTGAGCAATATGTCTGGTATTTTATAATTGCGTTTGCGTTGTTGTTCGTAAGAGACAGCGTAACCAATGCACTGGCTGGCCTTGGAATGTTTTTCGGGTCGGATTATAACGAAGATATGACATGTTATGTCCATACAAATGGTACCCGAAGACCCGCTCGAATCATTAGGACTACACTGTTTAGCACATCATTTTATCTATACGAAGTTAAAGACGGGAAGATTACAGGAGGCAATCTACTGACGGTGCCTAATTCAGAACTCAAAAGTCTCAGGATCGAACGACCCTTAGATGTTCTGAAATTACCGGAGGAATGAGAAATGGCACCACGACTTCCGAGAGATCCATATAAGATCGGGTCTTTCAGCGAGTTGCGTAGCCACTACACAGAGGCTATTAAACAACTTGATGAATGTAAGCGCATGAAGGGTGCGACGAATGAAGTTTTGCGGACTACGGCTGATAAAGTGCGTGGCGCAAAAGACGAAGCGAAGAAAGCGCACCGCGAAGTAGTAGCACTGACGAAGCGTGAACACGCAAAGAGCAAGGAGAAATCGGCGGCGGCTTATGCTACGACAGCTGCTACGACATTGATTATCAGCTACCAGATAGTAGAAGTTTCTGGCGGATGGGGTAAGTGGGAACCCGTCTTCCAACACGAAGCAACAATAGGTGTATTGCAAGTGTTAATCGGTTCAATATTAGCGTTTGCAATGCGCCCTTTACAGTGAGGTTACTATGAAAGACTTAAAGGTTAAACTTGGCTTCGGGAAAAAAGAAATTGCAAAAACAGGAAAAGGCGCTGTGGTGGGTGGAGCTGGCGCTCTTGCTTATAGCATCATTAGCGGTATGGGGTATATGCCTGATGCTTTTACTTCAGCGGATGTAGTACCATATGTAGTTGCAGGATTAGCGGCTGCAATAAACTTTGTACGTCAGTTTATTGTAGATAATGATTAGCCCATTTACCAAAGGAGAGTAGCATGAGTGATAAAGTAGCGAAGATGCCAGACACGAAAAAGCCGGCACTTGAAGTCGAAGATGTAACGGTGGATATGATAGCCCAGAACGAGAGCGCCCTTAACGAACGCCTAGCTCAACTGGTTGCTAATGATCCAACGGCATCTAGAATTCAAGGCCGGCTTGAGGTGCTGAGGGGTTTGAACACTCAGCTTAATTCATAACGTGAGTTTTCCAAGCTACCCATGTAAGGGGGAAGTAGGTTCCATCTTGGATCCGAAACCACCTTGCACGGGTGCTTGGATGCGTCTTAGATCTAAGGTCTGTGTGGAATCCTGGTCTATGCCAATGTGGGTAGAGTCCTATACCCGACCAGGTATTCATACGTTCAAGGGTTAAGAATACCTCGAAGAGTTCTTCAGGTGTTTCTACACCACAATCCCAGTCTTGGGCTAGACCTAGGGCTCCGAGTAATCTTACTGTAGTATTTGACCGCGCCGATGCATCATGATCACAGTCGGATTTATGTAGTGATGCCTTAGCGTGTGTGGTGCTCCATAAGTCTACTGCATCCCCATGTGGGTGGTATATTACGCCACCGCTGGATTTCGTGAAAGTCATAGGACGCTTGATCCAGTCTCGTGTGTCCTGTAGGGCATGTACTAAATTCGCATCCATTTTATCAGGATTGCTGAATTCCGCGCGTGCGATATTCGGGTGTTCCCACAAATTGCTCATATGTATCCCCTTGATTAATTCACACTGTGAATCATTGAGTTGAGGTGTATGTGATTTTTGCTCGTCCTCCACCTTTACGAGTTTTAACGTTTTCGTTTATTACGCCTGCGGCTATAAGTATGCTTAAACACTCGTCTAGTTTATCTTTATTCATCTTGCGGTAAACGTTACGTAGTAGTGTAGATCTATCTATGGTTTTTGCGTCTTTGATTATGCCTTCTACAATCTTGGTTTCAAATATCTCATTAGCATACCTGACCTCCTTAAATATAGACGTTAAGCTATCGAATGTATGTGCGATTTTACCTATAGCGTCTTTGATATCTACCTTATGGATTCTAAGTGTCCTACGTCTAGCGATCGAGAACGTCATAGCTAGCTTTAACACATGTGTATGCTCCCGTCCAAAGAATCCACTTTGTACATTGTCTAGTCCTGGGAGTTCCTCGCGTTTATTATACCATGTCTCGAAGTAATCCCACGCGTCTCTGGTAAGTTCCATCTCACCTACCATACCCATACGATGCTCTATATGAGTAACTAGCCTATCTCGGAGTTTCTCTAAGACGCTATCCACCACAGGATGAGCAATACGAATATCAGACCGCTCGCTATGTACAAATATAACCCTGCCCACGAACCCTTGGTTGAACACTGACGACGTGACGTTTTGAGCGATCCAGTCCGGAGTCGTTGCACTGAGTAACGATATAAAGACTTCATAGACATAATCTGATCCTGACGTTTTAGTTATGTATTCGAATACGTCTGGGCAATCATACCAGTCTATGAGTAAATCCACAAGACCGTTAGATTGCGCGGCTTTGGATAGAAACACACCTAGTTCGGAACTAAACAAGTAACACGGCCTGGATGTATTGTCTGCTACCACAGGCTTAGCGTCTGTCTCTAGCATACCTTCTAGGCCACGACTTGATATAGCTCTGCACAATGCCTCTGGAGTCATCTTACCGGATAGTATTGTGCTTATGCCGTGTGTTAATCCTGAGTCTATTTTGTTTTGTGTCGCTCGTCTAAGTAATCCTACCCCTATGTTTATAGCAGTACTCTTACGGCTCATCGCTGAACCTGCTACGAGTATCACATAGTGATTCGGGTATAGCATGTCGTGTCCTCGTGGAAGCCATATCTTTCTTCCAACGGCTCCACTTATCAGACTTACAGCTGTCCAGAAATGAAAGTCCCTTGGCGATTCTTGACCTTTGGTATAGTCAAGATATAAGTCAATAAAATCATCTTGGTATTCCTTTTCTGACCCTAGTGAGGATTCTGCTAGCATAGTAAATCCTTCCTAGGTTGTGAGTTATTTTGGTATTACTTCTATCTCAGGAGGCTGGTAGCCTTGTAGGAGCTTGCTTAGTTCAGAGTGTAGCTTAACTGTTGAGTCATGGGCTAGGTCTAACACAATCGCAGTTACGATACTATCGTCTAGTATTGCTATTACTACGCTGTCATCGTTGTCTGAATCATATACGCTTAGGTTATCTTCTACACTGTTCTTAATATGGATATGCATATCTTTCTCCTTTTGAGCCAAAGGAGGAGTCTGTAGGTACTCCCTGTGATTCCTACAGTTGTACATATGACCTAGGCTATCTAGGTCCAACACCTATATATGTACAATAGGATGCTCCCCAGAATCCCAACCCCTCCAATGGCAAGTGAATGGTTTGATTGTTTCCTTATTTACAGGACTTCCAATTAGGGCCAGATGCGAAGTCCGTAGGAATTACTAGTTCGTCTTCCCAATAATACCCGAAGCCCTTAGGTATAGGTTTCTCCATTTCTTCACATACGATACTACGGACATGTTCAAGATCCTCCGGTTTACATTGACCTGCTACAGAATCATGGACCTGAAGCAAAACAGATGCTTCAGGTAGGGATTCTAACCTAAGTTCTATGCGAGCTAATGCAGCATTGATATGGTCTGCCGCGGTGGATTGTGGTACAAATGCTACAGCAGCCCTATGGAGTTGGTCGCCCCAGCGATCCAAAAACACTCTTTGTCGACCATAGGGTGTACGCATTACACGATTAGTCTTCAGGTGCTGTATAGTGTTAATCCACCATTTATGTATACCGGGCCTTAGAGTCTTGAAGCTGTCTATGAACCTACGGGCATCGTTAAGCGAGAACTTCATATCAGGCACGTACTCGTTCATAAGATCCTTGAGCTTACCTGGACCTACCATGTAGTTGATCGCATGTGATGCCCTCTTGCCTATGTCGCGATATGTGTAGTGTGTGCCTACTACGGGATTACGTACTTGAGCCTCAGGAATTCTAAACAAAGCCATAGCGTTTTCGCTGTGTATGTCCCTGCCTTCTATGAAGCCCTGTTTGTAGTTCACGTCCCCTGCTACGTAGGCTGTTATGCGAGCCTCGATCTGTGATCCATCAGCTTCCCAGAATACTAGGCCAGGATCTGGTACAAACCAATCACGTTGGTCTCCTGGGATATTTTGAAGATTCATACCTTTATTAAACACATCCTTTGAGCTAGATATACGACCTGTGTCTGTAGCTGATGTACGATACGATGTACGCATTCTGCCGTCTTTGTGTACTTTAGCTTCTAGATACGTCCCTATGATTTTACGTCTGTCACGTACTGCTAAACACTTGTCTATGAATGCGTGATGTTTAGGTTGTCTGGGGCGTAGGAGTTTAAGTGTGTGTACATCCGTGGATGGTGTTTTACGTCCTCTACTTATAGGCAATCGAACTCCTTTGGATTTGAAGTAGTCCAGTACCTGCTTAGGACTGTTAGGATTAACCCCACACAAAGCATCATCGGCAAGAAGATCAGCCATTTCGTTGCTAAGGCTTTCTTTGCGTTTCGATCTAAGATCTTCATCTATGTTTACTCCTTTATGCTCCATGCGAATTAATGTCTTGGTTACTGGCATAGCTACGGTGTGGAAGAACTCCCATGCGTGTGTATTTATTAGCTCGTGCGCGAGCTTTATTGCTACCTCATACGTAACACAACAATCTATGCCATTGTATTCCCATAAGGTATTGTTATAATTACCACTGATTGCTTCTTTGCGCATTTCCTTATAGAAGTTTTTGTTTGTGTATACGGATGCTAAGAGGTCTAAGCTATGGCCCATCTCGGGATGCATTACCGAATGTGCAACCATAGTATCCATCCATACGTTACGTACACATATACCAAAGTTCTTTGCCAGGTACTGGGCATCGTAATCTAAATTCTGACCTATTTTTAGGGCATTATTACTAAGGAGTGTGTTAAGCTCTCGTATGAGTGCTATCCTGTCCTCGTGTCTTAGATGTGTAGTAAACGGTATCACTACAGCATCCTTGACAGACCTAGCGATTCCTATGCATGTTATGCATTCTGCATATGTCTCGATATCAAATGCTAGGCATGGGGCATCGTGGTATGACTTAAGGGTTTCTATGAGGATTTTTGTTATTAAGCCGGACTCCTCTGTGGCGTGATCTTTTTTGATCTGGCCGTAGTGTACTATGGTACGCTCGTGGTCTATGATGGACTCGAAATCCGTCAGCACACGCTTAGCCTTTAGTGCATCTTTACGGCAAAGCACTAACCAAGAATACTGGCGTATTATACTTACTGGTGCAATCATAGGTATAACAGGGATTTTTCCTCTGTTAGAATACAACAATGACCCACGCCATTTAGTGATACCGGATTCGTTACATAGGAACCTAAGTGCGTATTCGCCTACTGCGATGATTAGCTTACGTGGATGTTTTTGTATGAGTTTCCAGTTTTCTACGCTACGCTCGAAGGGATCACTTACTATGTCTAGCTTATTCCCAGGAGCTTGCTTGGTGTAGGTATGTAACACTAAGCAATCTTTGCGGAAGATACCTGCACGGGCTAGTATATCATCAAACAATAAATCCCCTTGAGCTCCTGAGAATGGCACGCCAGAGATAGCATCATCTTTGGATGGTGATTCTCCTACAACTATGATTTCTGCATCTTCTACGCCGTCTGGTTGTATATTCATGTATGCGTCTCGCTTTCTAAGCCACTTGATTTAGATGGGGGTATTGGGTCCAACTTGAGATCCTCACCCATCCACCACTTCCCTAGACCCCTTAAATCCTTGATACTACTTGGTACCCATGTTTCTGGTAGTCCTCACAGCTTTATACATTCTCTTCGGTATAAACAATATCGTGTTGTATGCGTCTCTTAGCCAGTCTCCATCCATTAAGGTTTTGGATTTATGTGGGCGTAGATGTACCTGGATGTTATTGTTTTCTACTGTTATCTGGACTCTGCCCGAGGATGTATACACTGTTACCTTTTGTTGGTTCGCGCTAAAGCGCGCACTATGTATCTTGGCTTGCTTCATGAGAGGTCTCCAATACGAGTCTAGACTTAGTTACTTTGATTGCTTCGGGATTTATGTCTGAGCCTAAAGCTCTACGGTTGGTTTGTATGGCAGCTACTAAGTGTCCACCTGAGCCACAACACGGGTCTATTACTAACTCGCCTTCAAGGGTACACTTTTCTATGAAGAACTTTAGTATGTCTAGTGGCCGCTCTGTTGGGTACTTCGTAGATACAGGTCTAGCATATGATATAAGATTAGGGCCAAGACGTTCGGGCATAGATACAGTACCCTTACGTAGATGGCAGATATATTCATAGGTTTGATCACCTGTGGCAGCTCCGTTGATTGCAGGAGTAGATTTTACTTTGTCCCATATCCAAGGTGGGTATTCGAACTCTAGGTCTGGGATTAAGGTACATGCACGTTCGATCCAGAATGTCTCTGTCCAAGAGCAGAATATCCACATGTGGGCATTAGGCTTCAGGGCTAAGTATAACTTAGGGATTAGCTGATGTACAAAGGACTTGATGCTTTCCTCGTCATCAATCCATTGGGTGCCGTGTGAGGATTTGGCTAGTGTGTTCGATTCAAATACCTCTATGCCAAAGGGTAGATCGGTTAGTACTAAATCCACGCTTTCTTCTTCGAGTGTATCTAGGAAGTCTAGGGCATCGCTTAGGACTACTATTCCATCTAGGTCTTGCCTGTGAGACTCCATTGCTCTACGGGCAATCTCGGCTCGTATCTCCTTGACCTTGTATGCTTTGAATTTGCCTAGGATGCCGCTCTTTGATGTTTCGTTCTCGAGGTCTGCTAGGTCTGGGATGTGTTGAGCTATGTCTAGTACACGCGCTACCTTACGGTGGTCGCTTACACTGGCTTGAGACATATTGAGATCCTTAGCCGTGTCTTTTTGTGAGTGTCCACCCTCGGAAGCTCCCATGCCCCGCTTAGACTTACCTTTGAGTTTCTCCATCAAACGCTCGTAATCATCGACAGCACGAGATTCTTCTGCAGGAGTCAATGGCTCACGCTTAATGTTCTCTTGGAGTTCTATGGTATGTCGGTGCCAATCGTCTGTGGGATCTATGATTGAGATCTTTACGTATTCGAAATCCTGCCAGTTCTCGTAGGATTCGCGGTTTTGGAGTATGGACTTAATGGCCTTGAGTCTACGCTCGCCTGCGATTAATACAAAATTCGAGTCTACTACAATAGGCTGTATTTGACCTACTTCGTAGATGCTGTCTGCTAGTTCTTTGAGTTTTGCTGGCACAAACTCCTTGCGTTGCCGCATGGCTGGAGTTTTTATCTCAAAAGGGTCTATGGATCTGATGTCGTCATGCATAGCCATTTCTGCTAACACATGAGCATCATCTTCTTGAGGCATGAATTCAGGCATCTAAATATCCTTAACTAAGACAGGCAAGACACGGGTAGTGTTATTACGACACTATCCAATGCCCTGCCTGTCCCGTGGGGTTAAAGGTACGTGGGTATTACTACCTTATACTACGAAACGCTCGATCTTGATGGAGGTACCAGATGTTCCGGTAGTTTCGTTAGCCCAGTCTTCGGATTTGATCTTGGCTACGCATTCGTTACCGATAGCTTCGTCTAAGTCTTCAGAGATGTTTTCTTGAATATCCATGAAGCTCAGGTTCAACTTCTTCTGTTCGTACTCGTCACTATCGGGATCAAGATTGTTCAGTTCGGAGAGACGGTCAGCGAAGATCGCTAGTATTGCTTGGTTAAAAAACCAAGTACCCCATGAACACCAGTGAAAAACTGTGAAGCCGTTAGCGTCTGCGTCCTCTGAATTAATAACCTTGAACTCGAAATTAATACCAGGTTTTGCAGATGCACGGGACTCACGGTATGTCCACTTGCTGAACGCGAGATCGTACTGTCCAGGGTCCAGAGTGCGATCGAGCTGCTTTTTTTCGGTCTCGAGGCTACCGAACTGTAGGTCTTGGTAAACTTCAGTCATAATGGTTTTGTTCCTTGTGTTGAGTTTAGTAAAATGTATGCGTGTGCATACACGTGATTACTACGTTGCTACAGTGCTACATTAGCTCTTACTCTCCTTTGTCTTGAGCTGCCGCTAGGCTGTGTTGTAATGCGAGATTAATACGGGTCAAGACATCTTTGATTCGTGTAAACCCCATGGATCTTGACCGATCAATCTCGCTTATTATGATTTTCTGTAACACATATCCGTCTTCTTCTGTGATTGGTATGTATAATGTATCTTCCTCTGGCATTTTTGTATACCCTTTGTTTATGTTGCCTAGAAGGTTAAAGTCTTTCTTAGGATTCATGGGAGTAATAAGTCAAAGTTCTGTGGCATCTCGGCATCAAGGCTAGGATTACGTACACGTGCTGTGTATACTCCGCTTGGACGGGTTTGCCATAGATACGATGCCTTGTCTCCTTTACCTTTAACTACTGCGTGAAGTACATAGTCGAAATATGATGGGATGATACCTGCGAGTTTACCTGTAAGGCTCGGGACTATCTTTACTATGCCTGTGGTTTCGTTTTCCTTGGTGTCCTCGTGACATATCACTACTAGGTTCTTCTGCATCATTATTAACGCTTCGATGAACTTTATTGTTAAACGCATTGCGATGCCGTAGTCTGGTTGTGTGGGCGCGGCATCCAATGGTTTGTTGTTACTACTCATAGTGTGATCCATGATGGCACCGTAGAGGCGAGTCATGGAGTCTATGATTATTGTGGATGGTTGACACTCTGGAGACGCCTTATGCATACGTTGTAAAGCTTGTTTGATCTGATCGTATGCCGCAGGTTTCTCTTTGCCTTTGTCCGTGACTAGTCTGTCAGGTATGAGACCCTTGAATGTACCCTCGGCAAAGTCACCTTCTAGAGCCTCACTACCTTCGTCTATGTCTATGATGAATGCGGGTAAAGCTCTCTCAGGTAACGTGCGAAGACAGAAGGTTTTCCCGCTACCGACATCGCCGTATATGAGAGTTTTCTTAGGAGCATCTGCTCGCTTTGTACCCATGTCTATGTGCTGTGGCATGTGATTACTACCTTTCTAGCGGTCTGAAGTATCCCAGACCAGCTCGCTATATTGTGTGTTTTGTACTGTGTCTCGGAATCCGTGTGATGCTCCACATATATCAAAATATGGACAAAGCCGATTCCATGATGTACATGCGTCTTTGCCATACATAGGAAAGAATTCATCCTTGTGCATGGATAGAATCTGTCTACATGTTACGATTATGCCGCGTTTCCATTCATCTATTACCTCCTGTGACATGTTTAGTTCGCTACGAAAGAAGCTGTCGTTCTTGGGTGATATTAACAATACATCCACTATGAAATCATTACAGCTCTCGTATTCTGGTATTTGTTGTGTTGCCCAAACGTAACCGATGAATTGGTTGCTGAGTTGGAAACTCGGCACTAGGTACTGGGACTCCCATGTGGATGTTTTGTGGTCCATACATACGAGTTTAGGAGAATCTTGTAAGTCATCTACAGACAGGATCTTGTCTACTAAACCCCCATACACGATTGTCCAGGATTCTCCATACACAGGCATCGAGCCTAGTTCGAACTCGAAATACAACTCACTGGTTACCGTGTCGTATATGTTGTCGTCTTCGTGCCAGCGTTTCCAGTATGCTTCAAGTAACCTGAGCCCTCTGCCTGGTGTGCGCTTTGTGTCCTCTGGTACAGGTTGATATGCTTCTAGGAATTCTTCTTGTGCTATTTCTAGGGACTCCTGCATAAACATAGCGTCTAAGGCTTTATGGATTGCTATGCCGAAGAGTAATGGCGCATCTGGTATCTTGATGCTATGGGGATCTGCCATAAAGCCGCCTGGTACTAGGTTCTGTGCTATGCGATGCTGGAACTTACGTGGGCATGTGCGGAACTCGCTTAAAGCGTAGTTGTCTATTTTTATTACGCGTTCGTCTGGGTATATACCGGCTTTCATCGTGTTACCTTTCTGCTATATGCTATTTAATAGGTCTAAAGTTGCCTTGGAGCCTAGTTTTATTTCTTCTTTTATTTTAACTGCGCGTTTCTTAGTGGCTTGTGGACGATCTGAAGTGTTTAACTTAGCGTTTTCTAAGAAGTCTAAAGCATTACTTAACTCGGTATCACTAAGTTCCCGTACGTCTCGTAATAGTAACTCGTAGTCCATAGGTACAGGTTCTAGGTCTGTTATGGGAGCCATAGCGCGATTGGGATCAATGTTGGTGCCGCGGAGCCATACATAGCCTTCGTTACTCGGCTCGTCTACTATCCTAATGTCACCGTTCCAATATACGTAAACGCCTGGTAGTACTTTTGTCAATAGGTACCTTAGCCTTTCTTTGCGAATGATCTTTGTGTAAAAACTCTCGTAAAGCCCTACGTAATACTTCGGCTCGTTTGCCGTGGTGATTGCCTTCACGCTCTAGATACCGAGCTAAGTCACGCGCTAGCTCGGTATCCAGGTTCACATACATACGTTTCATTACTACATACTCCTTATCTTTTGCCTCGATTCCAAAACCATATTAGACCTATGATGGTTAGGAAGCATAATATGTCTAAGCCGTCAGTACCTTTAAAGAATTCCCACATGTTTATATCCTATTGTTTCATGTTGTGAATTAATGAATTCCTATGTTACATATTATACGATAATCCGGCTTTTTTCTGGATGTATAGGTGCCACTTGGATCTATCAAAATTACCATAAGCGCTATTTAACGCTTTGGCTATAGCTAGTTCTACGTCTATTGCGCGTTTTACATGATTATCGTCTTCTAGTCCTTGCTTATACATATCTACACATACATCTGCGAGCAATCTGTAGTCTTTACGTGTCATTATGTTTCCCTTGTTTTTCCTTTGCGTCTTCAATGATTAGTGATATTCTGAGGTCATTCAGAAGCTGTAATGCCTCACGATGTTTACTTGTCATGCGATCTATGAGATCTAGTTTCTCTTGTATGGTTGCTACGTGTTCTACCTTAGAGATCATCTGAAGCCTCGTCTTCGTCTTTGCATGTACATTCTTCTAGCTCTTCATCACATGTCTCACATACCTCTGGCGGGTCATCCCACCATCGCGGGTAGTCCAGTTTCCACCTATCGTATGCGCACAACATCTATGGCACCTCTACGTTGTTAAGCTCGGTGTCTGTTTCCTCGGGTCCAAATATATCCGCCCACTCGCTAGGGGTTATACCAGTCTGTATGAACTCCCTAGTGTCTGCGTCTAATGATGGAAATATGTCTTGGATAAATCCTTCGTACTTGAGCCACTTCTGAAGTGCTAAGGTAAACTGCATTATAGTGAGTTCCACTACCATGCTGTTTCGTTCTCCGCTGTGCATACTCTCACGTGTGAACTCTACACCGTTCTTATGCCTCGATATCTCGAATGCTCCTATGGCTTTATTCATTACTCTAGCTCCGCATTGTTTAAAAGTATATCTAAGCTTGACGCCATGTCGCTTAGTTTTACATCTATGTTTTCGTTGTTTTGTTCTAAGCTCTCTACGGTTTCCTTGATGCTGTCTAGCTCTATTGTTATGTCTGCTAGCAATGATTTTATTACTCTGGCGTCTAGTCTGTCGATGCCATCCATATGGATGCTCCTTTGTTATGTTGGGTGTGGTGTATGTTTACACCTAAAAGGTGTAATTGTATAGTATAATATAATAAATGTAGGGGGAAAGTCAAGGGAAGATTTTTCCCATGACTTAAGTCCTTGTTTTTATTGAACTTAAAGCAAACTTATGCAAACTTCTACCAAACTTCTACAAACTTCTACGACCTAAGTCCTTGTTTTTATTACACTTAGCAAACTTCTGCATACTTCTACATACCCCCTATGATCTCGCCGACGAAGGGGTTCTTTTATATATATATATAATTATATATATATAATATTTTCCCTACCTACTGGCGAATGGGGGTGGGGTGTAGAAGTATGCAGAAGTTTCTAAAGTGTTGTTTTTATTGGGGTTAAAGTGTAGAAGTTTGTATAAGTTTCGTTTAAGTTTGTCATAACCCATTGTTTTTATTACACTTACCCTGTATAAGTTTGATGTTTACCTTCTCCGCGGTCTTTACGTATGAGATGTATGAAACTACTTGGATTTAGGTTTCTTTTCTTTACTTGTCCTGTAACTGCTATGTCTTGCCAGTGTTCTACTATAGGTAAACTCTCGTGTTTTTCGTAGTATTCTTCTATCTCGTGTGTTGTGTAGTTTTGGATTGTCCAATACATAAGGTATTCTCCTATATGTTGTTTAACAATTCCATTTGTTGTGCAAGGTCTAGCTTAGGTTTAACTTCTCGTGTGGTCTTAACTTTCTTCCCACGTTCCGCCCATGTTTTGAGCTTAGGTTTACGATTCACCTTTGCGTGGTATTTATTCTCTACGCCCTTAGGTTTACTTAAATCTTCCTGGTGTGCTAATACATTAGGGCTTATTTCAGCGCCATTGCTTAACTCATACTTTACTTTGTATACCCACTCGCGCGGGTTTGGTATGCGGTCTATTATCTTTACTACTTTGCGTTCCTTGCGGTCTAAAGCACTCCAAAGTAAAATATTCCCTACACCCCATAAAGGGGTCGTGGTTCTACGTGTAAACTCACATCTTAACTCGGTTCGCTCGTTTCTGAGGGTTTTTTCCTCTCGCTCTAAAGCGACTATGCGGTCCCAAAGCTCATTATTTGTCAAGGCGATTAACCTCTCGTAAAATTTGGCTGATTAAACATAAAACTACCGCGTCTTCTACATCTAAACTCCCAACTAACATATTGCACTGGCCGTTTATTATGTTTTCTAAGATCTTTACGTCTTCGCTGTCTATGTTTGCCTTTAATTCCTTTTTAGTTTTGTAGTCAAGACCTATCATTTGTTTTGTCCTTGTCTCAATGGTTAATAGGGGATGCATAGACTCTATGTCTACACACCCCCTATGTTTGGTTTACCCTAAGAGATTGGCCTTTTGCTCCAATTTGGCAATATGATCCGTCTTCAATTCTTCGAATAGGTCAATGTTTTCATCCTTCAATACTGCCAACATTGCACCATCTCCGGCACCTAATGCTTTGCGGAATGAAGCTTTGAATTCCTTAATACTGGGGTCTGAGGATTCACGATCTGGATCTTTTTGGACACTAATGCCGTGGTTAAAACTAACTTTCACGAATGCCTTGGGCGAACCTTCTACGCCTGCGGCTTTCATGTATTCCGGAATAAATACGTTCCAGTCTATGTCTTCTGCATCTGTGATCCATCCTAATTTAGGCCAGAAGTAATCTTGCTTGGATGGATCTTGACGGTTTACGTCATGTTGGCGCAGTTCAAAATCTGAGCCTTCTGCAAGCAATTCTAACTCTGCATATGATGGCATGCTATACCTCTCGAAATGGGGCTATGGAGAAAATTCTCCGATTGTGACCCAATGGCCACACTTATATATAAGCAATTTCTATGCCAGATATACCTATATGTAGAGATTATTTTTATTGCCCTAAGTACTTGTTAATACTGGACTTAGCACCCCGTACTACTACCTACTACTTGGTGCTACTTGGTATATGGTATCAGATTTCTGAGGGTGATGGTTGCCTAATATCTCCTAACTACCTGTTATTACTACACTTAGCTTAGTGTCAGATTTCTGAGGATTTGTCAGATTTCTGAGGGTGCTACTTGATGCTACTTGGTATCTTTGTATGTTAAGATGGTGTGTATGTAGTGGTACTTGGTATCACATAGTGCACACTTGGTCCCCTTGACAAGCACATGGTCATAACTTATATTAAGTAGTACTAAGAAAACCTATGTATTATACCGCACAATACTATATCGTACCATTTATCAACAAAACCGCGCCTAAAACAATACAAAGTATTGTTTTATTGTAAGAAATAGTAATACTTAGTACCAAGTCTGCGCAAAGCGCGGCAAAGTAATACAAAGTATTACTTTATAGTTGTATTTATTATTATACCGCAAAGCGGCCTAAACAAATACAAAGTATTTGTTTGTAAAGTAGAGTAAACCAAAGTAAAGCAAAGCCCTATATAATGTATAGGGCATGTGAGCCAGACATAAAAAAACCTCAGGTGCCGTAGGGATAGCACCCGAGGTTCGACCTGAGCTCAGGCCTTAGAAATCCCTCATTAGTGATCCTTCCAGTGTGAACGAGTTATTGCGGACATGATAATGTCGGTGAGTTCTTCGCACAATTCATCGTAGATTTCGCCGTCGATTACATCGTTTTCTTTTAGGTGGTGGAGAATATGTCCGACCGTAGTCACAGCTTCTAATCTGATTCTGGCACTTGAGTCTAATTGCATAATAATATTGGGGTGACCTATGGTAGCGTCACCCCTGTCCTTTCTTAGTTATCCTCAGTGGATTCTGAGGGTGTGTCGTTCATGCTACCTTGTAGTCTATTGACAATGCCTACTTCCAGTATAGCTCTTATACCACTGCATTCACTGGAGTTACTGGCCTCTGCTTTAGCCAATAGGACTAATAGGTTGACGGCTTCGCGCGCATTGGCTATTAGACCTTCAGTCCTAATAGCAGTCTCGAATCGCTCGACCATCGGCTCTCTATCCTCATACTTGCGATAGGGAGCATTATGTAGTTCAGCCATTGCTGACCTCCTTTAGAATAATGAGAATGGTCGACCGCGCCGATCGCCTCGACCAACTACTTTAAAGATAATACATTGTCGGCCTGGTGTCCAGCATTATTTTCATATTAAGCCAAAGGTGCCCTAACAAAACCAGTCTGGTTTTGTTATTTATAGCTCTCCTCCTCACACTACATCAAAGGGGGGCCCTACCAAATCAAGAATTGATTTGGTTATTATGCCTTATGCGGTACAATACAATAAATTCACAATCTGAATTAATGGAGGTGGTAGGTATGGGTATGCCAGATATAAGGCGTAGAGATGACGAAGGGGAAGAGTCATCGGGGTGGCGCGTACCTGAGAAGCTTAAGAGGCCGGAATCAGGTAGACATGCTATATCAGGCGAGGGTATAGGCGGGGTTAAAGAGTTTGCCAAAGAAATCGTGAAGGGAGCGATGGTTGCGTACAATCCTTTATTTTATTCTGCACTAACCGCATTAGGTAAACTAAAAGAACACGGAACAGCTACTGCTAATCCAGACTCAAGTAGAGTTAAGCCTGGCGATGATGGCGCGGTCAAAGTAACTGAAGAGCACAAACAAAAAATAGAAAATGAAATAGAGGCTCGCGGGTTACATCCAGACTCTTTCGATGCAGAGCAGTTAAGAAAAGAAAGCTCTGAGTTCGCGAGACAGTCCGGTCAAGGATCTGTTGTAGTAGATAATGCTGCTACCAGACTAGGTATCCCAGGAGCTCTTGACGCTTCTGAACTACCAGCAGGCCGAGAACAAGAATTACAGAACCATTCTATTATGCTTTACGGTAAGCGTTATGCAGTACAATCTTATGGTGGCAATAAATATTTGATTCCTATGGAAGAGGGATTAAGGGAGTATTAACTAATGGCTAAGTATGCACCTCTGAGCCCTCCTATTCAAGGGATGCCTATAGCGGGCCTAGACCAACGTGAAGTAAAGACCTTGCCCGGATATCAAGATGATTGGGATCTTCTACAAGAGACTCTTGAGTCAAGTGGTATGTTTCCGTTTGCCCCTGGCCTAGGTGATGCTGCCTCAGAACTAGGAGATTTAATTTTATATTCTGCTTCAGGAAAAGGTAGAGACGGTATAGACAGAGTTAATGACCTGGATCGTTTTATGACGCTCGGTCCTACATGGGCAGGACAAGCCGCACAAGAATTTGGCGGTTTATTGCAAATGACTCCTGAGCAGTTAGTGCAATTACGAAGATCTTTAGGAGCATTATTTAGTGGTGATCCTGAAGCAAAAGCAGCACTATGGGAAGGCGTAAAACACGCTGCTAGTGGGTATGACGAAGATCCTATGAGTCTCGCTGAAGACGTAGGCCCTATTAATCCTGTGATGGGTATTGCTGCGGCTGGACGGGGTATTACAGGAGCGAAGAATCTTCTTTCAGGTCTGGGTAAAAAGACTCCTAAGATAGATCTCCCAGAAGGTCAAGGACTTGAAAAACTTAGTCCTAAAACTCCCTCAGATCCTTTGGCTCCAGAAGTATCTGCACAGCAACTTGCGTCATATCATATGCCGCAGGCTGCAGGTTGGGACGTAGATAACATAGACGCCGATCAGTGGGATAATTTTGTACACTCAAATGATCCTGATGCTATAAAGATTACGCACACAGAGCTAGACGTAGCTGAAGATTTGCCGCCTGAAGGGTTCCCAGGCGGTGCAGGAGATTCAGCATTTGATTACGAGACGCAAAAATGGGTAGAAGGGGTTCCCGCGTTAGATATGAAGATTAAACAAATTAAAGAAGAATTAGAAATACTAAAAGGCCCTAAAGGTGATGACTATGCTTTTCAAGTGTCAGGCGCAGATAAAAATACAGCTATAAGAAGAGCTAATAATGAATTGGATCGCTTAGAAAAACGTAAAGCTGAATATACGCCTGACGTGGGTAAAGATCCAGCAAAGGTACAAAAAGGTGGATTAGTATACGATGACGAAGGTATGTTTGATATAGACGCGTTAGAGAATAAATATAAAGAGTATGTAGAGTCGGATATGATAACGCAGAAAATTGACATCGAGTCAATGTCAAATCAGCAGTTAATGGATGAGGTTGATGAGATTAAACAAATACTACAGACTTGGCCTGCGAAAAATTCAGAATTAGATACGGGTTACACTGAGGCGTTGGGAGGTGATTTACACGCTGATTTTAAAACGTACGGGGAATACTTTATAAGAGAACTTCATAAACGTCGTATCGCTGGAACATTTAAAGATCCAGATGGAAAGTACGCATTTAAATATGATATGTTTGAGTTAATGAAAGGAAGTGATGTTGTAGATGATTTTCCTTTGCAAGGAACAAATGTAGATGATGCATTAAAAGGAATTCCTATTAACAAATTTGATAACAAGACATTAGATGCTCAGATATCTAAGTTACAAAAATCTTTGTATGGATATCCGGCGGCTGAAAAGCACCAAAATATTGGTACTGACTCACCTCAACAGAAATGGATGTACGAGGATTTACGCCGGCTTAAGGATGAACGTGCTAGACGCGGAGGTTCAGATACACCAGAAACTCCAAAATTTGATAATAGTCTTGTAGTAGGTAAACCTAGTGAGAAGGATTTAAAATTAATCAAGACAGCATGGCATAATATGTCGGCTAAATCTGATGCTGACATTCAGAAAAATATAGAAAAACTACACGATAGTATAGCGTATAAGTCATATACTGAGGATTGGGATTATAGAATGTCACTATTAAATGTGCTTATGAACGAACGCTCTAAGCGTGTAGCTGCAGGAACTTGGGTTTATCCTTAATGACATCTCTAGTGAATGACAGAGCATTAGATTCTGCTCGCGTAGTATCGATGCTGATCTACGAAGGTAAAACTGCTGGCGAAATAGCGAAGGCTCTTAGTACTACACGCACTAAGATCATAGAGCATCTTGAGAGTTCTAAGGTGCAGTCTATGATCGATGAAGCCCAAGAGAAACGTCATGCGTTAGTAGCGCACATACCTATAGCGAACTTCGCCACTAGACTCAGCAGATTAGAGCAGATATATAAAGCTAACGAGAGCATGGAAGATTACACTATGTGTTTGAAAGCACTTAGCGCAGCCCGCGAGGAAACTAAGCTCGTGCGCGTAGAAACATCAGATAACTCTAAACCTCAATTCATAGTAAACATATCCAGCTTCAAAGGTACTGAATCTCCTGCCGAGGCTGTGGAAGTAGCGGAAGCCGTTGAGCGAACTACAAGACATCTACCTAGCGCTACAGCAAGCTGACACTAAAAAGTATGTACGTTGGGAAGGCAAGCATAGGAAACAGATCCCTGTACCACCTAAGCAGGATCCCGACGCGGTATCTGTGGATCTGCATTTTAGTACTATTAATGGTACTGTAGATGCAGCAAGAGCTTGGGAGTTCACATCATATAGAAGGCTCGCGTTTGTGGTATTTATGCAGGCGCTAAACGATATTATCAGGCTTCAGTATAAATGGAAAGATCACGAGTGGTTACATGGGGCATACGAAAAAGTAAAGACAAAGAAACTTAGTTTTAAGGACTTAGCACAATCACAAGACATGAGTGTGTTAGACATACGGGCTTTATATTACGACTACGCAAAGGACTGGAAGTATGATCCCATAGCGTGGTTAATGTCTGAAGATGCTAGGCCGTACCTAGACATGCTTGATATAGAACCAGAAGCGGCTATAGAAATAGCAAAGTCTATTGCGAACGAAGAACGCAGTGTAGGTATCTCAGAGCCCGACATAGAACTACTAGTCCTACCTCAGTATGACGAGAGTGTTCGGAAGAAACAAGCTATGGGTAGGTTTTTACAGACATCCTTTGCATCGGTAACTAAAAAACATGCCAACACGCGGTAGGGTTCATACAGAGCATTTAGAAGATCTAGAGTTTAATGTTGCTCTGCAGCCTAAGCAATTTAAACTTCTAGAGGATGTCAGAAACGGTGTAAGGTATCCGTTCTATGGAGGAGCTAGGGGTGGGGGGAAGAGTTACGCATCTAGAATCATAATGCTCATCATGCTTATGGAGAACCCCGGGTCCACGGGGCTTTTGATTCGTAGGACATTTAAGCAACTAGACGGTAATCATATCCGTCCATTGTTCAGGCAGTTTCCAAAGCTCAGGGCTTGGTACAACAAGAGTGAAGGCGTGATGTATCTACCCAATGGTAGTGAGTTAATGTTTGGTCATGCAGAACACGAGGACGATGTATTTAACTACCAGGGTCAGGAATTTGATTTCGTAGCAGTCGAAGAGGTAACACAGTTCACAGAATTCCAGTGGCAATACATATGTAGCTCATGCCGTACAGCAAACAAAGGCATTAAGCCTGTGATGTGGGCTACAGGAAACCCTGGTGGTGTAGGACACGCATGGGCAAAGAGGTTATGGATAGATCGTAGATTCGAAGGTGCGGAAGATGCAGACGACTATACATTTATATCTGCTAGGGTATTTGATAATCCAGCGCTAATGGAAGCTGACCCTAGGTATGTAATGTCCCTCAAGAACATTAAAGATGAGTCGTTACGTAAGGCGTATCTAAATGGCGATTGGGATATATACCAAGGACAATTCTTTACTCAGTGGAATAAGGCTAAAATCGAAACGAAGAGCTTCGAGATACCGGCTTCGTGGCCTTTGTATGGGGCATTAGATTACGGTGAATCGGCTCCTACTAGTTTTGGGCTATACACGGTAGACTTCGATGGTAATATTTATAGACTAATGGAGTATTATCAAGGTGATAGAACAGCGTCACAACACGCAGAGGAAATTGTAAATAGAATAAAAGGGTTTCCACATACATCGGGTCGTATGCCTATTATGATTTATTCTGATCCTAGCATGTGGGTTAAGCGTAGACTCACGGAACAAATGACTAAGAGTGCTGCTGATGTATTTAGTGACTACGAGCTGCCTATAACACGTGCGAACAATGATCGTGTAAATGGATGGCGTATTTGTCGTGACGCGTTGCTACATGAGAAGTTTTATGCTTTTGAAGGGTGGAATGATAACTTCATGCGTACAGTGCCTGCGTTACCTCGAGCCGACAAGAATCCAGAAGACGTAGACACACACGCTGAAGATCATGCCGCAGATGAATGGCGTTATGGTATGGTTCACATGTATCGTCACGCAGAACATAAGGACGACCCAATCATGGGTAGTGGGAAAGATATCTTAGATGCCTTACCTGGACGGCCTGCTCATTCCGGTCGCTATCATGTATTGAATTGAAATGGCTGATATAAAATTAAATAATAAAGAGCGAGAGTATTGGCGCAAGACAATTGATCGTGTCCAAAGGGTTATGGAACCTAAGCATAAGTCTTGGGAAAAGCTCTTGGCATCGTATGAGCTGAAGATGGAGATTCCAGGGCTCGATAAGGATGAGATT
>Ga0208156_1000126_pt1 | contig 39068 bp, 52 predicted proteins | sample 1_EtaG_FD_184073 | JGI IMG/M metagenome (GOLD analysis project Ga0208156, IMG submission 184073) | Marine viral communities from the Subarctic Pacific Ocean - 1_ETSP_OMZ_AT15124 metaG (SPAdes) (version 2) | ecosystem: Environmental > Aquatic > Marine > Oceanic | place: Pacific Ocean | collected...
TGGCACCCTTTCGCCCCGGCCACCTTTTCAGGCTCCGGGGCATGGGCGGGTTGTCCGCGATGGTGCGGTGATTAAGCCGAATAGATTGCCAAGGCTTCGGCTTCGGGGAGTTCGTTCAGGACGACGGCGTCGGGATACTGTTCGCGACAGATGGTCGCCATGCGAGGGTCATACTTGCGGACGCCCTTAAACTTCAATTCAAACACGCCCTTGGCATCGGGCTTCGTGAAAAGGACTTTTGCCTTCATCGCCCGCTTCATGTCCCGAAGGGTCAGATGGGCGGTGACTTGGTTGCCGCACCAATATTCCAAATCGGCTTCATTTGACGAAGCGTCATACGGCGAAATCCACGGATCAATATTGTTCTTGATCCAATTGGCGACCTTGTCCAAATCGCCCTTGTTGACTTCGTGCTGGAAATCGCCGCCGCCATGGCCTTGGTTGGAAACTTCGACGGCTTTTTTGCCATCAAAATAAACGGTCGCTGTGTAAGCATAAGTCTCTTCGGACAGACCTAAGTGGACTTTAATATTTTTGAGTTTCAACATTTTGCTGCACCTTTGTTTTGAGGATTAAACGTGTGTATCAACGAGTTTGTTGATGGCGGTGATGGCGTCATCCCACGAAGAGACGTTTTTATATACGCCGTCGTAGTGGTCGGCTTCGTCGTAAAAGCCAACGGTTAAATTGGTTTCGTCATCGTTGGGATGGCGTCCATCTTCGTGGACGGTGACGAGAACGTATGCGCTGTTCTCACTGTCATCAATGTTGCGACCGAACGCCGTGCATCCGCCGCCGGTTGTCCAGAATTCAAGACCAGCAAGTCCAAAGAATTCCAATGCCTTTTGGTCGCTTGTCGTAATAAGCTTCGCCGCATCGCGGCGGGCGCGGTCTTCCAAGTCAAACTGGTAGCCCGGTCTGGACATTGCCTTGAGCATACGGGCGATGGCTTCCGCCGACATTGTTTCAACGTGCTGGCATTCGGCCAAGAATATGTTGGCCTCTGCGGCTTCGTCAGCTTCAAACATTATCGTTCCGGTCGTCAGGTCGGACACGACATAAATGCTCTTTTCTGTTTTGCTAAACCGGCTTGGTTTGGCGACTGAATGCTCAACACTCCCATCGGCCTTGATGGTGCCGTGCCGGAAGTCTTTGATTATTCTGGCAACGGAATTCGGGTCTAATGATTTTTGATTGTCGGTCATGCTGCACCTTTGTTTGGGCGGGCCATCCCGCCGTCTCTTTATATATAGCGATGTGTGTTGACGTTTTCAATACCTTTGGTGTACGTTATTTGAGGCACAAACGGAGAAAATAGGTATGACAGCGAAAAACCCAAAGAAAATAGCAGTTTACGTCCCCCTTGGCCTTCAAGCCGAAGTCCGAAAAGTGGCCGACAAACACGAATTAGGGTCATTTTCGGCGGCTCTCAGGGTCATCATGCGCCTGGGTATTACCACTCTGAAAGACCTCGATAAGCTTGACCGATCGGATGTATACCTTCCCTTCGTAGAGCGGGAAAAGGGCGATGATTGAATACAGTCTTCCCGTCCCGCCATCGACCAACGCGATGTACATCAAGGGCCGGATCAAATCGCCGGTCTATCGCAGGTGGGAAAGGGAAGCGCTGTGGATGATAAAGATCGACGCTGGCGGCGTGACGTTCGACGCCCCGGTCGCCATCGCCATCCGCGTTCCATACAATCCACGCCGCGACCTCGACAACTATATGAAGGTGACGATTGACGCCCTAGTCACTGCCGGCGTCATCGTTGACGACAACATGAAGCGCGTCCCGGTTAAATCCATACGCGTTGACAGGTCGCTGCAGGACGAAATCCGCGTCGCGATAAAGCTGGTCGATGAATAAGCTTCGCGTGCTAGATTTGTTTTCCGGCATCGGCGGTTTTTCGCTTGGCCTGGAAATGACCGGCGGGTTTGAGACGGTCGCGTTTTGTGAGATTGAACCATTCGCGCAAAAGGTCTTGCGGAAGCATTGGCCCGACGTTCCGATTTACGACGATGTGAGGTCACTAGATGCAGCTAGATTTGGAACAGTTGATTGTGTCACAGGAGGATACCCCTGCCAGCCCTTCTCACTTGCCGGGAAGCGAGGCGGCGAGAAAGATGACCGCCACCTCTGGCCGGAAATGCACCGGCTCGTGGCTTCCATCCGGCCCCGTTGGGTTGTTGCTGAAAACGTTGTTGGGCACATCGGCATGGGCCTCGACCAAGTGCTTTCTGACCTGGAAGGCGAAGGCTACACCTGCTGGCCGGTTGTTATTCCGGCTTGCGCCGTCGATGCCCCGCACAGACGCGACAGAGTTTGGATTATTGCCCACACCGAGCAAGGCAGCAGCGGACGGCGGGCAGACAAGCCGGTCGGGCGACAGGAAGGACGAACTCCTGTTGGGCGGCATAGCGAAGGCGATGGACGCGGGGATGTACCACACACCGCAAGCGCACGACGCGAAGAAGGGGAACGCCGAACGGTACAAGCGCCACGGGACAACACACGGCGGGGCCGACCTGAACGACCAGGTGGCGGCGATGGAAGCGGGGCTGTGGCCGACGCCGACAGCCAACGGGAACCACAACCGGGCGGGCCTGTCTCCGACATCGGGGGATGGCTTGGCAACGGCGGTGAACAAGGTGTTGTGGCCGACGCCGACAGCGAGCGAAGGAACGGGTGCGCAGCCAAACACAGGAAGAACGGGCGGGAAAAGTCCCAGGGAAGCGGTAATGCTCCCGCCCCCCACAGCAACTATGTACAAGGGCAGCAGCCCGGCGGCGATGCACCCGACAATGGACGAGGGAGCGGCGAAGGGCAGGGGTCAGGCATCAGCGGATCAACGGCACCGACTAGGTGGCTCTCTGAACCCGACGTGGGTCGAGTGGCTCATGGGATACCCCGAAGGGTGGACCGACTTAAAGGATTAGGCAACGCTGTCGTGCCGCAGGTCGTCGCCATGATCGGCCACGCAATTCTGGAAGCGGAAAATGACATTTAAGGTCGCCATCCTCGACGCCGATCCGGCGGACGACAGTTACACCGTGGCAGAAAAGGTTGGCTGTGCCGCAAGCCTTGTGCGCTATTATCGCGCTCTGTTTGAACCCAAACGCCAACCAGGTCGCCCGAAGGGAAAGCCAAATGCAAAACCCGTATCTGATTGAAGGCCCGGTCGCTCGATTTTGCACGGCGGAATTGAAGGTGCGGACAATAGAGCGATGGGCCGCGGCAAACGAAGTCGTGGATTTTTATAACGTGATTGGACTGCGGGCAGACGAGCCTCGCCGGGTTGCGAATATTAGAGGCAAGCCAGAATTAAAGGGCTGCATTGAGAGAATTGCGCCAATGTATGACGCTGGCGAAGGGGTGCAAAAAGTCTCGGATTTTTGGAACCGTCAGGATTTTGACTTGCGGCTGGAAAACGTCAACGGGTCTACCCCATACGGGAATTGCGATCTTTGTTTCTTGAAAAACGGGCCTAAAATTTTTGGCATCATCCGCGACCGTCCCGATCTTGCGGAATGGTGGATTGAGGCAGAGCGAACGGTGCCACATATAAATAAACCTCGCGGGTTTATGACCTTTCGGACGGATCGGCCTTCGTATGAACAAATGTTGGATTTTTCCCAACGACAGGGCGACCTGTTTGCCGATGCACCTGACGAAGACACCATCCCATGTATGTGTACAGATTAGGGGCGCCACATGAAATTCAGACCATCAATCCAAGCCGTCCAGATTGCTGTCGCGAAGCAATATCAAATCTCTCCGATGATGATCCTGGCCCAATGCCGGATGCCTGAATATTCCGAGCCGCGGCAGCTTGCCATGGCCGTCGCGATGAAGGTCTGCGGACAAAAGCGTTCGGTCGTGGCCCGAGCCTTCAAGCGCAACCACAAGACCGTCTACCATGCCGAAAAGAAATTAGGAAAAAGCCCCCACCTTTATTCCATGATGGCGAAAGTTTTGATTGGCCCGAGGATATGACTACGGTTACATTGACGAATTACGAAATACTCATGGCAGCGAATTCCGGTGTTATGCGGCGCGTCCTCGCCATAAAGCTTGGCCGTGTCCAGAAGAACAACAGGGGCAAGGGCGGGGAGTGGGAGCAAGACATCTTGGGGTGTCAGGCTGAAATGGCGGCGGCAAAATATCTTGATAAATTCTGGACCGGATCAGTCGGGCCAGCAATTCCTGGTGATGTCGGCCCGCATGAAGTCAGAGCAACTGGATACCCAAACGGCCACTTAATTATCCACAAAGCAGACGCACCGGATACAAAGTTTATTTTGGTTATCCGCCTGTCGGACAGCGACTACGTTTTGCCGGGATGGGCATATGCCAAGGATGCACAAAAGCCGGAATTCATAAAGGAACTTGCGGGAGGTCGCCCGGCTTTTTGTTTGACGCAGGAACAACTCCAGCCGATGGAGAAATTCGATGTACCTACCGACGCCGAAAACGCTTGACGAAGAGCGGTTGCGCGACCGCCACGCCCTGTTCGCCCGAGCCGCTCGTTACTGGCCCGAACTGCGCGACGAAGACCAGCACCGCCTGTCCAATATGCGCGAACGCTTCATCCGCAATGGCCGGATCAATCGGCGCGAGGATGAGTGGCTTGAGGAATTAATCAGGGGTCTTGCGGCGTGAAAAAGCCTCTGCTCGGGATGCGCCGCAAGAAGCCTCTGCCGCCAGCGCCGAAGCCTGACCCAAAGGCCGAACGGGATATGCACCACATCAAACGCCGCGCCGAAACAACGATGCGGGTTCACGATAGGGGAAAAACATGAGCGACAGACTTTCAGCCGTCGAGGCATCAGAGCCTGGGCCAGACCCAATCGCCGAGGTAGAGCAAGCCCTGCTCGGGGCCATCCTGGTCAACAACAAGGCGATCCACCGCGTTCCATCCATCTTACCGGAACACTTTTTATTCGCCGTTCATGGCCGGGTGTTTGAGCATTGCAAGCGCCTGATTGATCGTGATGCCACAGCTACGCCGGCACTCTTGGTCCCATACTTTGAAGCCGATGATGGTCTGGCCGAGGTCGGCGGCACACAGTACCTCGCCAACCTTTCGGCGGCAGCGACAACGATCATCAACGCCAAGGATTACGGTGACGCCATACACGAAGCTTGGCTGCGGCGTCAGTTGACAGATATTGCCATGGATATCACCGAGGCCGCGGCAGCGCCCCTGTTGGGCACCACGGCCTTATCCTTCATCGAAGAGGCCGAGCGTGCCTTGTGGAAGCTGGCGGCGCACGGTGGCGGTGTTCAGGCGACGGCGAAGGCTGAAACGTCGTTTGACGAGACTGTGGCCGAACTCGACGCCACAATTGCCCTTGATGGTGCGTTGCCCGGTGCGCCGACCGGCATCCGCGAGCTTGACTATGCAACGGGCGGGCTGCGAAACGGGCGTTTGACGTTTATCGCCGGTCGCCCCGGTATGGGTAAATCCGCCCTCGCCATTAGTTTGGCCGAAGCCGCCTCTATAACGCGCCCGGTTTTGTACTTATCCGGCGAAATGCCGCACGTTGAGTTAATGCAGCGTATCATTGCCGCCCATTCTTGCGTTCCCTACGAGGACATAAGCCGTGGCCGGGTAAACAGCGCCCAACGGGCCACCATCGCCTCACACCGGGCCGCGATCGCATCCCTAGACCTAACCGTTCAACCCCTTGTGAACATGACCGCCGCCAACATCGCGGCCCGCGCCCGGCGCTTCATTCGCCAGCATCCCGGCGGCATCATATTTGTCGATCACATCGGCCACGTTAAAGCGGAAAACCCGCGCGCCAACCGCGTTCACCAGATTGAGGAAACCACCGGGACGCTGAAAGCCTTGGCCCTGGATGCCGATATCCCCGTGGTCGCCCTGTCGCAGCTTAACAGGGGCGTTGAAAACCGCGACGACAAACGGCCAAGCCTTGCCGACCTGCGCGACAGCGGATCAATCGAACAGGACGGCGACTTGATTATTTTCGTTTACCGCGAGGCGTACTATGAGGCGCAGCGCCGGCCAAAAGACGCAATGGCGGCGGCGGAACACGACACCGACCTAAACGCCTTAAGCCGCACAATGGAGTTACTTATTCGCAAGAACCGTTCGGGCCAATCGCCACGCGACCTTGAGGTCGAATGCGACCTTCCGACGAACAGGATCGGCGGGCGGGCGTCGGTAGACGCGGCGGAAGGAATGGAATAATGGTTTTACTCGGAGGCGGTATAGCAATATACTTGGCCTTGGCCGGGGCAGCGAGGATGCATCCTCCGTTGGTGCCTTACACACCGACACCCCGCGCCTAAACCAACAGCTTGTAAGGAGCAAATAATGACAGTTTCCCTATATAGGCACTTCGACGGCGACGGCGAATTATTGTACGTCGGAGTTTCGCTAAATGCCGTCAATCGGCTATCACAACACAAGGTTGGTTCGGGCTGGGCGGGTGAAATTAAGCGTGTGGACATAGATCATTACCCGACGCGAGAGGAGGCACTAGAGGCAGAAACCAACGCAATCGTTGATGAAAACCCGCTACACAATATCCGAAAGAAAGTGAACGGGCGCGGCCCGGAATATGAACCCTACGACCTAGAACACCGTATTTCCCAAGCCGTGCAATCGGAAAACGCAATAGTTAAAAACCTTGTGGAATTTGACCCGCTGTATACCGCACCACAAGCTGCGAAACTCCTAAAAATCAGCACCACAACATTGAAGGCGTTGGCGGTGGAGGGAAAGATTGGGTATATTGTCACCAGCCGTTGCATGAGAAGATACAAAGACGGGCGGAGGGTTGAAAACGTCACTCGGGTTTTCACTGGCTGGCAAATTATTGAGTATATTGAGAACCTCCAAGCCACCAAAGGGGAGGATGGTAATGGTTGATTTTTACCAACATAACATCCCCGATTGGGAAGACGGCACCAAGGAAATGACCTTTGAACAAGAAGCATTCTATAGAAAGTTATGCGACCAAATATACAGTTTCACCGATGAATTACCCGACGACGATCACCTCGTTTCCCGCCTCACAAAGTTGTCTGTTCGGAAGTATCGAAGCCTGAAAAAAGACCTCTTATTGATGGGCAAAATAGACATCATTAACAGCCTAATTCGGAACCGAAGATGCACCGCCGAAGTCACCAAAATTCTTTCCATTTCTGATTTAATGAGAGAAAAACAGGCGAAAAGCGTGAGTAAACGCAGACTTAATAAAGAAAACAAAAAGCCGAACGATGGGGAATTATCCAACGAAAACAACGAAACGACGGTTGCTGGCGCAATTGCTAACTCGGGAACTAGTGACTTTCCGTTACTACGTAACGGCCATGATGAACCTAAAAAGACAATCCAACTCGGCTCCGAAGAATACCTATTTCATCGCGGAAAACAGGTCTTTGGAAAAAGCGCCGGCGGGCTGATTTCAAAACTCTTAAAATCAAAGGCCGGGCTGGTAGCCGACGCAATCGCAGCCGTCGAACTCGCAGCCGGGAAACAAAACCCGTGTGAATGGATTGGCGGCGCGCTCAAACACGATGGCGTCAACGGCCAAAAACGAGGCTTCGGGGAATACCACGATATTTTCTACGATCCAAAGCACCCCGCTTGGAAAGACCTACCATTCCCCGGCGAAGATCGGCGCGACACAATGAAACGGCTCGGCTTCGTCCCGGCGGTCCATACCGACAAAGTATTATTTCATATGCTCAAGCCGCAGGACGGCTTCGATCAACAGCCAAGCCCATACTCGAAAGGATTGATGTGATGACCGACGAACTACCGCCGTATATCTCCGTCCACGATGTCCGTCACGTTGCCGAGGCGATCACCGTTCTATTTGACACCGAAGATGGCCTGACCTACGAAGACCTCGCCCGCGCAGCACTCGTCGCATACTACGCGGCGCGCTCAGACCTGTTCAAAAACCCATCGCTCATGTCACTGGTCATCGCCAGCCTCACCAAGCGCCTGGGCGGCAAGGTCAAAATCCAACAGCACGAACTCGACCACGCTGCACAATCCGCGCTGCATTCCAGGATGGATGAAACTGAGACACCGGCGACACTCGACCTCATGTTGTCATCCATCATCACACTCCCAGACGAAGCAAGGACAATCCAATGATCCTCACCGAAGACGAAGCGAAAACGAAAGAATGCCCAAAACTTTGGCCGGGTTACGCCACACTGTTAGCCGCTGAAAACACCCACGACATTTCACTACCGAATTGCTGCGCGTCCAAGTGCATGGCATGGAGGTGGTATGATGCGGAGTATTTTTCGCCTCGACGTGGTTATTGCGGCTTCGCCAGTAAGCCATCAAAGGAAACGTAATTTGCGCGGGCATGGTTAGTGTTTGGATAGCGCCTCACCATGCCCTGGACACCGAGCCGGGCGGTGGCGCAGAACCCGGCACATTTGCAACAGGCCCAAGTTCGGGGTAATATCCGCGCCGTCTAAACTAGACGAGGACAGAAATTGGCAACTGGTCGAAAAACCGGCGGTCGGCAAAAGGGAACGCCGAACAAGGTCACCACAGAACAGCGCGAGAAAATCGCGGCGTCGAAGATGGGGCCAATCGAATATATGCAGAAGGTTCTCAATGATACTGAAAGCACCGATGCGGATCGCAAGTGGGCGGCGGCAACTCTCGCGCCATATGTCAGCCCGAGACTCCAGGCCGTCCAACACGCCGGCAGCATCGACAGCACCGTGACGCACGAACAAGCCCTCGAGCAATTACGCAAGCCCGGCGAACGTGATGCTGTTGCAGACAACTTGAAACAAAGGTCGGTCCATTGAGCAAGCTGGTCGTATTCGCCGGCGCCCTGGCCCTGCTTGCCGTCGTCATGCTCGGCCACTGGTTTTTATGTGTTTGACATGGCCGCCCAATTTGCTATCGTGAAACCTCGTCTCCCAGACGAAACGCGCCGGCTCCCCCCGGCGCACCTCCCTTCGACTGACCCGGCGTTGATCCCCTATCGCGCCGGGTGTTTTTTTTAACATGAGCGTCCAGGCAATCCCCGAAGATGAACTCGAAATCCGCGAGACGTTGCGCGATGACTTCCCATGGTACGCCGAAAGCTGTTTGCGGATCAGGCCGAAGGAGGGCGGTGTCATCCCGTTCGTCCTCAACGAAGTTCAGCACATTGTCCACAACAGGATTGAACGCCAGCGAGAGGAAACGGGCCGGGTCCGCGCTCTGATCCTGAAAGCCCGACAGCCTGGCATATCGACCTATGTCGAAGGGCGCTACTACCACAAGGTCACGCACACAAAAGGCTATAGAGCCTTCATCCTCACGCACAAATCAGACGCCACTGAAAACCTCTTCACTATGGCCGAGCGGTTCCACGATAATTGCCCGCTCAAGGTCAAGCCTCTGACAGGAAAGTCCAATAACCGAGAGCTGGAATTTCTCACCCTCGACAGTGGCTACAAGGTCGGTACGGCCGGTGCCCGCGGCGTGGGACGCTCCGAAACTATCCAACTGTTTCACGGCAGTGAGGTCGCCTTTTGGGAGAATGCCGCGGACCATGTGGCCGGCGCGCTGCAAGCGGTGCCAGACCAGGATGGAACAGAGGTAATCCTGGAAAGCACGGCCAACGGTCTGGGCGATCTGTTCTACAATATGTGCAAGGCGGCAGAGCGAGGTGAGAGCGAATATCAACTGATCTTCGTCGCCTGGTTCGACCACGCGCCATACCGCGCCGAGGCACCAGAGGGATGGAAAGCACCTGAGGCATTCCGAGAGTACGGCGAACTGCACGACCTCGATGACGATCAGATATTCTGGATGCACCGGACCAACCAGGCGCTGGCGCAATCCGCTGGCTCGCCCGATGATTTGATCTGTTGGCTGTTCCGTCAGGAGTACCCGGCGACGGCAGAGGAAGCATTCCAGACCGGCGGCGACGAGACATTCATCCACTCGGACTGGGTCTATGCTGCGCGCAAGAACACGGTCAAGCCGGGCGATCTGCCCATCGTCCTGGGTGTTGATGTGGCCCGCGGCGGTGATGACAAAACCCGCATCATCGATCGACAGGGCCGGCGTCTCGGAGGTCATATCAACCGCACCCTGGACAGCGATGACACGATGCATATTGCCGGCGTGGTATCGAAAATCATTGACGAAGTGAAGCCATCCAAAGTAAACATCGATGTGACCGGCGTTGGGGCCGGTGTCGTGGACCGGCTGAAAGAAACTGAGGATAAACGCTTGATCCAAGCAATAAACTTTGGCGGCAAGCCCATCGACAATGTCCAGTGGGCAAACAAGCGCGCCGAAATGTGGGGCGCTCTCCGCGATTGGCTGGCCGACCCGGCCGGCGTTGACATCCCCGACGAAGACGCCATGCACACTGATTTCTGCTCCGTCATTTGGGGCAAGGGCGCAACCCGATACAACTCAAATTCCCAAATCATTCTGGAACCTAAAGACCACATCAAAGAACGGCTGGGCTTCAGTCCCGATGCCGGCGATGCGGCGGCGTTAACCTTTGCCACGCCGACACCGGCGAAGCGCAAAACCCTGGAATACGAAACCGATGGAAGGCAGTTCACATGAGCAAGGAAACCGGAATTTACTATGCGAGCGGCGCCGACGAGGCCCACGTCGCCAAGGTGTCCGCGGCTCGGGCCGAGGCCGACGCGTTCAACCAGAAGGCTCTCGAAAAGCTTCGCGCCTGGGACACTGAAATGGAACACGCCGACGTTGACGAAAGCACCGGCAAGATGTTCAAGGTCAAGAAGCCCTGCATGTTCAAATCGTCGTTGACGGTCTATGTCGATGGCAAGCTGGCGAAGTCTGCCATGGCGGCTGGCACCATCCTTTCGGTATCGACCAAGAAGCCGAAGAAGGCGAAGGCACCGAAGGCCGATCCGGTCAAGGCGTCAAAGAAATGAGCCAACTGGAATTCCGCACGAAGATCAGAACGCTGCAACAGCAAGTCGGCTTGATGGTGCAACAGATTGACCGGCTCGAGGCTTGCATTCAGGAACTGAACCCCGGCTTGGTCATGCCGCCAGTGTCCAGCGACATCATTTCGCCCGAAGCCCTGGCCGCGGTTGAGAGTGGCGCGGTTGCGAGCGCGAAGGATTATGTCCCGCCACAGGACGGCAACAACGCGGTGGAGGGCATGGACCGCAACAACCCCGATGGCCTGACGCCGATCCTTCCTGGCGATGCCCCGGCGCCGGCCAGCCCCGTCTACTCCAAGAAACACATGGGTTTCGGCCGGTGGGTGATCATGGTCGATGGCGAGGTAAATACGCGGATGATCGGCGACCACGGCCAGAACCCGCAGCCTGGCGAGGAAACGGACAAGAAGCCCGACCAACGCTGGTGGACGAAGGATGGCGCGGACGAAATGATCGAGGCCATGGCGTCCGAGGATAGGATGCGGGCTGGTGAGAAGGCTGCTTGATGGCAAGCGCCAAGCCCACTCCGATTGATGACGATGCCTTAAGGTCAATCGTCGCCGCGGAGATAACATCGGCCGTTGGGTATCAGGAAGGCACGATTGCCACCGAGCGCGCCCTGGCGCTGAAATATTACAGATCAGAACCGTTTGGGAACGAAGTCAAAGGCCGGTCGAAGGTCGTGATGTCCGATGTCCAGGACACCGTCGAATGGATCATGCCGAGCCTGATGCGGATATTCCTGTCGGGTTCCACGGCCTGCAAGTACAAGCCGAGCGCCGAGCAGTACGAAGAACAATGTGAGCAGATGACGGACTACGCGAACCACGTTGTCTTCGAGCAGAACGATGGTTTCTCGACAATCTATTCCTGGTTCAAAGATGCGCTGATCCAGAAAAACGGAATGGTCAAAGTCTTCTGGTCGGAGGAAGAGAAATCCGAGCGGACGAACCACACTGGCCTGACCGAAGACGAACTGATTTATATGCTCTCGCAACCTGTCGAGGGCGAAATAAAGGTCACCCAATCACGCGAATATGCCGGCGAGGCAGACGGCAGCATTGTCCCGATGATCGATGAAGCGGGCCAGGCCGTGCTTGATGAAATGGGTTCGCCCATGATGATGGAAGCGCCGCCGCCGCAGCTTGTCGATGTGACGCTCGAGCGGACCTGGACGCACAAGCAAATCGGCATCGAGGGTCTGCCGCCCGAGGAATTTATCATCAGCCGCGAAGCCAGGTCGATGGATCACGCCCGCGTCAAGGGCCACCGGATGCGGAAGACCGTTTCATGGTGCGTCGAGAATGGCTTTGATCGCGAGCAATGCGTCAACCTGTCCACGACCAACCCGACATATTCCCTGTTCAATACCGAGGCCGTCGCCAGGCGAACGCGAGAGAATGAACTGCCGCGGTCCTCAACGGCGATGGATGAATCGACGCGGGAAGTCGATATCGTTGAACTCTACATCGATGCCGATCGTGACGGTGATGGCTTTGCCGAACAACTGCAAATCTTTGTTGGCGGCGATGGTCACGAAATCCTGAAAAAGGCCGATGGCGAAATGGCTATCGAGCGCATCGATGTCGATCAGCCTTTCATCGATTTGACGCCGATCCCCATGCCGCACGTTTTCTTCGGCCGCTCGATGTTCGACCTGGTCGGCGATCTACAATTGATCAATTCCATTCTGTTGCGCCAGGTTTTGGATAATTCCTATGGCATGAACAACAACCGGGTGGCGATCAGCAACAAGGTCGATCTGGATGACTTGCTTGTGCAGCGGCCCGATGGCGTGGTTCGCGTCGATACCGACATGCCCGATGCCGGCGGTCACATCATGCCGATGCCTGTCCAGCCGCTTGGTCAGTTCATCTTCCCGACCATGGAGTTTATGAAGACGGTCGGCGAACAGCGCACAGGCGTCATTCGTCTAAGCCAGGGTCTGGATGCCGAGACGCTTGACGACACCATGGGCGGTCAGGCCAAGCTAATGCAGCAAGCCGCGCAGCGCGTGGAACTGATTGCCAGGGTCTTTGCGGAAACAGGCTTCAAGAAGCTGTTCGACCTGATTGGCAAGCTTTCCATCGCTCACCAGGACAAGGCCACGAACGTCAAGCTGCGGAATGAATGGGTTGATGTTGATCCCCGCACCTGGAATTCGCAGTACAAGGTGAGCGCCGAGGTTGGCCTGGGGTATGACAGCCGCGAACAGGAAGCCTTCGCCATCGAGAGATTGCTACAGAAATACCTCACCATTGTTCCGATGCAGGGCGACCTCGAGGGTCCGCTGGTGACGATGCCGAAGCTGCATAATGCCCTGGATAAGTACACCACATCGCTCGGCCTGAAAGATGCCGATGATTATTGGGAAGACCCGTCGTCGCCGCAGATGCAACAGGTCATGGCGCAGAAAAAACAGCAAGCCGCGCAGCAAGCACAACAGGCCGATCCGGCCATGGCGCTGGCGCAGGGGCAAATTCAGAATGACCAGGCCAAGGTCCGGGTCGATGCCACCAAAGCCCAGGCCGATGAAGCCTTCCGTCGCGAGAAACTTGCGGCAGACGAACGCATTGCCATGCACAAGATCAACGCCGATACGACAATCAAGCGCGAACAGATCGTTGCCTCAATGAATGAAACGGCGGCGAAGGTTGCCGCGGATGATGCGCGGGCGGCAGCGAACCTCGAAGCCCAGGCCGAACAGGCGCGGGAGAAGATCGAAAGCGAACACTTTGGCCGGCAACTGGACCGCCAGGCCGCGGACGAACGCGAAGAGCGCCAGGCCGGGAGGGATGCGGCCGAAAAGGTTGTGACGATGCAGCTCGGCGAAGATGGTTCGCTGTCTGGGGCGGTAAGCCAAGGCGGCGGGCCGGCGGCGCCTGACGAAGCTAATTGAGATACTGCGCGTGGCGGCGCGGGAAGAACAGGAAGCGGTTTTGATGGCCCTCTTGTTGGCGCTGGATTGATGGCGCGTTTGCCAATGCGGCGGAAATTATGCTATATCGAAGAAGATGTAGTATCCGCCTTCAAAGGAGGAACAAGTTATGGATATGAAGTCCGCTCCTACCGTCAAGAACATGGGTGGCGCCGCAGCGGTGAACACCAATGTTAAGGTCGCTGGCACATCGAGTGAGAAAAAGCACCCGACCGCCAGTTTCAAAGGGGCCGGCGGCAACGTCGTAACCTCTCGGGCGCCGGCAAACTACAAGGCTGGCAAAGGCAACTCCAAAGGCACGAAATACTAAGATGCCCGACGAAAGCCAAAATACGGAAGATCAGTTTTCCGAAGAAGAACCCCAGCTAATCCAGGAACGGGATCGGGCGCATCGTGCCACCACGTTGATGACCGACGCTCTAGTCCGCGAAGCCCTGGACGGAATGCGGGCCAATTACACGGCTGCGCTACTGGCCGCAAGTGTCGAAGAAGTCGATTTGGTCATGGGTACGAAAATCCTTCTCAAGCAGTTGGATACCTTTGAAAACCATTTCGCCGAATTGATGCGAACGGGAAAGCTGGCCGAACATCAGTTGACAGTTATTGCCAACCATCGTGAGGCCGGGGAAGATGACCGACCGTGGTATGCCAGGGACGTTAACCCTGGCGAAGCAATTTAAGGAGCGATTTGAATGGCCGACACCGCACAAGTTGAAGCAAGTGTTGACAACGCGGCTGGACTAATCGCTCAAATGCGTGAAGCACCGGAGCCTGTTCCCTCAACAGCGCCCACCGATGACGCACCCGCCACACCGGCGGAACCACAGGCCGAGGCGGAAGCCGAAGCCCAGGCGGGGGATGACCAAGTAGCGGATGCCGAACCGGAAGCGCCCGAACAGGACGCCGAAGCCGCTGATGACATTACTGATGATCCGAGCGCACCGGAGCAGGACGAAGGCGAAGACGCCGACGAAACGCCCACCGTAGATGCGCCCACGGCCTTTAGTGATGCGGAAAAAGCCGAATTCGCAAGCTTGCCTGTCGAAGCGCAACAGATCGTTGCCGGCCGGGAAGCGGAGCGCGATACGGCCTTTCAGACGAAAACCACTGAATTGGGCGAACGGTCAAAGCTTCTCGATGCTGCCGTACAAGCCGCCCAAAATTCGTCGCTCGAGCAACTCCAAATGTCCAGTGCCTTGATGGCGGAAGCCATGCAAGCATCGGGTTTTGTCGAAGAACCAAACTGGCAAGAACTACGCGCCACCATGGACCGTGACGATGTCCAAGATATCAGGGATGCCTGGGACGATACCCAGCGCCGCCTTGGATCGTTCCAGCAGAATTTCCAGCAGGCCAAGCAGAATATGCAAACTCAGGCCGATGGAAATAAGCGGGAATATATCGCGGGCGAAAACAAGGAAACGGCCTCACGGTGGCCCGACTATGCCAATTTGAAAACGCGGGAAGCAGCGGTAAACGGGTTATACGATTACCTGGAAACCGAAGGCGTCACGCGGGAGCAATCGGCCAACCTGGCGGATGCGAACTTCATCACCATTGCCCGCAAGGCGATGGCGTATGATGCCTTGCAGAAATCAAAACCAGGTGTGAAGAAAAAGGTATCGAAGGCTCCAAAGATGGGCAAACCAGGTGCGCCAAAATCCAAGGCGACCGGACGTGCGGAGGGAATTCGGGCTGCATTACAACAGGCCGGAAACTCCACCAATCCTAATGATATTGCTGGATTGTTTGCGGCCCTGCGACAACAGGAGTAATCGCAAATGGTATTGGCAACCAATGCCCAGACTTCCTACTCGACTATAGGTCGGCGGGAAGATTTGGTCGATGTGATCTATAACATCGCACCTCACGACTGTCCGTTTCTTTCGGGCGTAGCCGCTGGTTCCGCCAGCAACATTCTGCATGAGTAATTTCTGCTCCACCGTCCAGCAATGGGCGGTTGCAAACTCTGTGAATTCAGGGGAACCCCAAACGGATCGTGCCGTGGGCAATCCTGAGCCAAGCCCTGCAAAGGGAAGGTGCAACGACTATTCCGCAAGGAAGTACAGCCAAGTGGCTGGAAGCGCAGAGCATCCCACCGGGATGGTGATATAGTCTCATCTGCATAGAAATATGCAGCAGGCCGAAGGGCCGGGCCAAGAATTAACGCACTTGGTTGAAGATATTGGGCAGACTGATACGTTAGCCGCAGCCGCGGCCAACAACGTCCTGGAAGGTGACGCGGCGACGACCGACAGTTTCACGGCAACCACGCGCCTCTCGAACACCTGCGCCATTTCGGACAAGGTGCCGAGGGTAACCGGGACGAACGAAGCAGTCCGAAAAGCCGGCCGCGGAAGTTCCATGGATTACCAGGTAGCCAAGCGCGCACTCGAGTTAAAGCGCGATATGGAAACCAACCTGGTCGGCGTCAACACCGCCGAAGTCACCGGCGGCGCGACAACCGCCAGGATCACCGGGTCGCTTTCATGCTGGCTGGAGACGAATACCTCCAACGGCACGGGCGGATCGGACGGATCGGCGGGCAATTCCACCCATACCGACGGAACTCAGCGCGCACTTACCGAAAGTTTATTCCAGACTGTTCTGCAGTCGATTTGGACGGCCGGTGGAGACGCAGATTGTGTTATGGCCGGGGCATTCAACCGCAGGAAGATGTCCACCTTTACAGGTAATGCGACCAGGGAAGTCATGGCCGAAAGCGGCAAGCTTCACGCCTCGGTTTCCTACTACGAAAGCGATTGGGGAATGCTCGAAATTATCCCCAACCGTTTCAGCCGGTCGCGGGATGTTTATATCCTGCAAAAGGATATGTTCTCCGTCGCCTACTTGCGTCCGTTCCAGTTGTCCGACCTTGCGAAGGACGGCGATAGCGAGCGCAAGCAACTCCTGGCCGAGTATTGCCTCGAGGTTCGCAACGAAGCGTCCTCCGGTGCGGTGTGGGATTTGACGACCTCGTAAACCAGTGCGCGGGGCGGCTCCGGTCGCCCCAAACACCCTTTTTCATAGGAGCGAAAAATGAAAAAGTTTCTTTATGCGCTGGTTGCCGCTTGCTTGACTTTCGGCATGGTCGGTTTGGCCGAAGCCGGAATGAACAAGCAGGAACGGGCGAACGGCAACGCTCAATGGGTGCAGTCTGCGACAGGCAACACCTACCAGATCGGGCGGACGATCCTTCATGTAAGGATTACCGACGTTTCGACGGCTTCATCGGAATATGTCTATATTCCAGAAACCGGCGTTTTGACGGAAGTTCATTGCACGATTTCGGCGGCGATCACTGGGGCTGATGCGACCATCGCGGTCGCGGCAAGTTTGACGGGTGACGCCGCAACAACCCTGACGATCACACAATCGGGATCGGCCATCGGCGACATTGATAGTTCGACAGGATTATCAGCGGCGGTGACGGCTGGCGGTGTTCTCGTCATCGGTACGAACGGGCAATCATCGACCACTTCGGTTGGGAATTGTCTGGCCTTTATCGACCCGGTCGCGCAGTAACCAATGAACCCGGCCCTAATCAGGTCGGCGAAGTTGAACGGCACAGGGTGGGCGTGGTTTGCGCTCATCCTGGCCGCTTCGACTGTTTTTTGGCGCTCGTTTCCTGACGGCGGCGTTCCCAAACTTTTCTTTGTCTACGTTCTCGCAGCGCTCGCGTCTGTGCAGCTTGCCCGCTGTCGCAAGTTCGACAAGCTGGATTGGCTAATCGCAGCGACGGTGCTTTATGTCGGCGTTTCGCCTCTTTGGGCCGTCGATCCGCAAGGCAGCATGGCGGCGGCGCTCCATTGGCTGGCCTTTGGCCTGATTATTCTCGCCGCTCGGCGCTTACCGAACGAATGGCCTATTTTGGCCGCGTGTTTAGGGAGTGCAGCCATAATCCTGGTCGCACACTCCTTCGTCCCGACCTATTTCGGAGGGTTTGGCGGGGAAAACTTTGAAACCTGGTGGTTTGTCGCCGCCTTCCCGATATTCTGCGCGGCGTTCATGGAATGGCCCGCCCTGGCATCGCCAGTAATCCTGATTTCAGCGATTTACATTCTGTTTTTCAACGATGCCCATGTCGAAATCGCGCCGATTAGCGCCTGGTTGCTGATCATCGCCCTACGTGCCGGCAAATGGGGCAAATGGATCGCCGCCGTGGGCGTTTTGATCGGTGCCGGACTTTTGATCGGGCTTTCCCCGGCTTCGGTATCGTATCGCCTCGATTTATGGGCTGCGGCGGTCGAAATTTGGCTTTCCGCGCCGATACTCGGCGTTGGGCCGGGCGGCTTCGATACCCTCTATGAAGCATTCGCGTCAAAGGCAACCGTCACAGATAGCGCCGTCATGGTCGCCGGAGCGGCCCACAGCGACGCCTTACAGCTATATAGCGACCTTGGCTTAGTAGGAGCCGCGCTCGTCGCCCTGACGCTCTGGACCGCCTTATATGAGCGTGACGGGCCTATGTGGCCGGTATTTGTGGTCGCCGGCCTGTTTGCCCTGGCGTTTATCGACTTTCCCCTGCAGCACCCGGCGGTGGCTCTGTTGGGCGCGATTGCCCTTGGACGCTGCAAGCCCATCCCGGCCGGCGCCCCGCAGAGCAATATTGCGCTTGTGGGAACCCTGGCCCTGGCCGTGCCGCTGGCGGCGATCCTGTTGCTCGCGGCTGGTACGATTGTCCAGGCCCAGAAATACTTTGCCCTGATCCCGGTGGCCCTGAAACAGAACCAGCCCATCGCGGCACACATATTCAACGAACGGTCGTTGGCGATTTGGCCCTATTCGAAACGGGCGCGGCGGGAATTGCTGCGGACGGCCCTGGCATCGGGCGCTGATGATGCCGCGGTGAAACGTGGTATAAGCGCCGCCGAAAGTGCATACCGTGACAATCGCCAGATCAACCAATTGATCGCTCTTTATCGAAAGGAAAAGTAAATGCTTATGACACCAATTCACTCAATCGTTTCGGGTGCCGGTGACGACACTGATGGGTCGAGCGATTTGACCGCAATCCCCAATGACGCCAGCGGCGTTAAGGCCAAGGTCGTGTTAATCACCGTTTCGGAAGATACCTATGTTTTGCCGGTTTTGGCCGGTGGAGCCGTGACCAACGCGACAGGCGCTATCGTAACGCCGGAAAGCGGTGGCCTTGTCCTTGATGTGGCGGGCTTCCATTCCATTGCTTATTTGCAGGTTTCCGGCGCGGGCCGCATTTGCATCAATCCGATGGAAACGGGCGCTTAAATGTCCGGCCTGATCCTGGACGCAACCGGCGGCGTGATGACTTCAATCGAGACTGATGAGGGCGCGGGCAAGACGCATATCCGCGTCCAACAGGATGTGGAAAACATCATCGACGCCAACAAGGCCGGACAGAATTCAGGCCATGACGGCTACAACCGTGATCGCTCGATGCGTCACCTGGCCGAGGTTCCGTTCGGCGTCATTCACCAATGGATGATGGATGACGGTCTGCCTGTGCGGCGATATTTCCAAATGTCGAAAGCGGAAAAAGAGGCGTATGTGACGCGCAAATTGAACGATCCGAATTGGGCCTATCTGCGGGCGTTTTGGCAGAACCCGGTTCACTCCCGCGTCATCCATGCGAAGTCGATATGAAAAACATTGCGATCATAGGCCTTGGCCCAACGGCATCCGAAGCGCCGCCATCCGGCGACGATTGGGAGCGGTGGGGCTTGGCCGTGTCGAGTGAATGGCCGACGTTTGACCGGACGTTTGAAATGCACGACGACCTGAACATCAATCCCAATCGCCACTTGCCGGGATATCAGGATCGCCTGAAAGAAATCGCCGCGCCGCTCTATATGCAACAGCGCGTTAAGAGTTTGCCGAACAGCCGGGAATATCCGCACTACGACATTAACCAAAATGTTTTCGAGGGCGTCCCGTCGCATTGCCGCCATGGCTCTTCGATTGCTTATATGCTGGCCCTGGCGATCCATCTGGACCCGACCGAAATAGGCCTGTTCGGCTGCGCCTTGGAAGGCGTCGATAGCGCGGGCAAGCCATACGACGACCAGCGGCCCAATCTCGCAATGTTGGTCGGCCTCGCCTTCGGTCGTTATTGCATAGTCACCGGGCCTTCGATGCCGTCGATCCTTCGGCTTGAAATCGAGGGCGAACGATATGGAGTGAAAGCAGCATGACCCTCGCAACATACGCCGACCTTCAAGACCGCATCCAGGCGAAGTTTGATGACGCGGTGATCTTGTCAGATGCCGTGCTGGTCGATTGCATCGCGATGGGCGAATCGATCATCAATAAAGACAAGCGCCTTCTCGGGTCTGATATCGAAAGCACGGCGACCGATTTAAGCATTTCGTCGCAGTCAACCTCGCTGCCGTCAGACTTCCGCGGGCAACGCCGTTTGTATCTGGACAAAGACCCGAACAAGCCGCTGACGTTTTACCCGCCGGCCGACTTCTGGTCGCGCCACGGCGGGAGCCAAACGGGAACGCCGGAAATCTTCACCGTGGAAGCAAACAACCTGATCGTGGCCCCGGTGCCAGCATCTGCGGAAACCGGCAAAATCCTGTACTTCCAGAATTCGGATATCGCTTCGTCGGTCCCGGCGCTGTTCACCAAGAACCCACAGCTTTATGTTTTTGCGGCCTCAGTCTTCGCCGCCGACGAACTGGACGACGATGCCCAGGTCACGAAGTGCGCCGCGATGTACGACCAATTGGCCGACACATACGAAAAGGGCGACAAGTACGAACGCTTCCCATCAGGCCAGCTTGTCCAGCGGCATGACGTAAATCCGAACTTTGCGACCAACCTGAGAGGCACAGCCTAAATGGACAAGCTGATCCGAGGCGTACAAATGGGGCAGCAAATGTCCCGAAGCCGTGCGCCCATGGCACCGATTAAATTCGGCGAATGGTTGCCGGATATGCCTGAGATTGACAATCCTGGCTGCGTCAATGTGTCCAATGTCATCCCCTTCGGCCCAGGCGGGTACAAGCCGTTCAAGGACTTTTCCGCCCACTCGACCACGGCGACCACGGCGCGGGTTCTAGGTGCCGTATCGGCGTCCGGAACGTCGGGGGCGGTGAGAAGCTTTTGCGGAGACACATCGAAGCTTTACTACCTCGATGGCACGGTCTGGACTTCGGGTGGCAGCGGCTTCACGCTCGGCAACGATGAAAATTGGAATTTCCTCAAGGCACCGAACGCCGACACGATGTTGGCTTGTGCCGGTTCAGAGGATGTCCAGGCAATCGGCATGGTCGGCGACAACACGTTCGCGGCATACTTCACTTCGACGCTGAAACCGAAGCCAAAATATATGGCCCAGGTCGGCAGTTTCCTGATGCTGCTCAATGTCGATGAAGGTGGGACGGTCTACCCTGATCGGGTGCGCTGGTCTTCGATCACTGACCCGGCAGACATGGACGCCTCTAGCGCCAACCAGAGCGATGCGGAAGACCTTGGCGGCGAATACGGCCACGGCCAGGCGATCATCGGCGGCGAGACGGCGACGATATTTTTAGAGCGGGCCATATTTCGCGCTTCATTCGTTGGAAGCCCGGCGGTGTTCCGGCTGGACGCAATCGAGACATCGAGAGGCCTATTGGCGCCGGGTGCAATTGCCCGGCTCGGGCGTCTGATCTTCTATCTTGCCGCCGATGGGTTCTTCCTCTGGGACGGCCTTGAAAGTCATCCTATTGGCGACAGGAAGGTGAACCAGACATTTTTTGACGCCGTTGGGACCACATATTATTCCGCGATCAGTACGGCGATTGATCCGCAGAAACAGCTTTTCATGGTGGCCTATCCGACGACCTCCGCGACGGGCGGCATCCCCGACAGGTTGCTGATGTACCACTGGCCTTCGGGCTGGTGGGGCGAGGCGACAGTGACGACCGAGTTAATCCACACCGGCCTGTCTCCGGGCCTGACGCTCGAGGAATTGGACGCCATTTCAACTTCCCTCGATGGCCTACCTTTTTCGCTCGACAGTCCTGCCTGGCAAGGGTCGGTGTTCCAGGTCACCGCCTTCAATTCATCGCACCAGAGCGGCACCTTTACCGGGGCAACCCTGGCGGCGACGATTGATACCGGCATTCGCCAATTGACGCCTGGGAAGCAGACCAAGCTGACGGGGGCGCTTCCGATCATTGACGGCGGCACACCGACCATTGCCGTTGCCGGTGCCGTTCGCATGAACAACACCTTCACCTTCGGCAGCGCGGTTTCGCAGACCACCAAAGGCAAATGCCCGATCAAGGATAAGAACCGCTTCCAGAAATTGCGCCTTGGCACATCGGCATCGGATAGCTGGACACATGCCAGCGGCATCCAGCCGATTGGCTCGGAAGCGGGGGGCAACTGATGGACGGCTTGCGCGGATATGCTGTCCCGAGCGCCGCGCTGATGGCGAAGCCGACCCCTGCACAAACGGGGTACGATGCGGCGCTGTTGCAAAAATACCCGTGGGCGGGGCAAGGCGGTCAATTCCTACAAAAGGCAAATGAAATCTACGAGGGCGGCGGCACGGGTTGGGGCGGCGTGCAGGCGCTTATCAATTCCATGCAGGCACCGGCACAACAGGCGGTCAAACAGGGCGCGGCGTATCTTGGTGCCAACCCGAACGCGCTGGACGATTATATGCGTGGCCCTGCGGCGTCGGCGCTACAGGCCGAGGCGCAAAACCCGCTGAATCTGCTGTCCCTGGCGGCAAAGGCGGGCATTGGCGGCGCGGCGGCATATCGGTTGATGAACAAGGCCCCTTTGCGTTGGAACCCAAATGTGGCGGGCATGAACACCTGGCACGGTGGCCCAAACAAGTGGATGCCGGAACCTGGCTTTCCGCATGGACGCCCCCGGCTGGACAAGATGGGAACCGGCGAGGGCGCACAGGCGTATGGGTGGGGTTTCTATTCGGCTGATGCGAAGGGGGTGGCGACGGATTACAAGGACAATTTATCGCGTGGATTGCCGGAAACCAAATACAAAGGGAAAGTAATTCCTGAAACCGAAGGCCCGGAATTTTTCGAGCAGGGCTTTACCCTTGAAGACAGAATGGCGCGGACATATTCGCGGATGGACAATCCGCAAGAGGCGGCGCAAAACCAGATTGACTATTTAATCCGCCGCCAAGAAATGACACACGCCGGGGAAAGCACAGCCGCCGACATTCCGCCGTCTGTTCGTGAACGCATGATTGAAGGTATGCAAGAGGAAATCGACGCCATTAGGGCGGTTGATTTTAACGCCATCGAAAAACTTAACCCCGGCACCCTCTACAAAATCGACCTCCCCGATGACGCGGTAGCCAAGTATCTGGATTGGGACGCGCCGTTGTCTGAGCAGCCGGAGGCGGTGCGGAGGTTGATGAAAAAATATGACCTTGAACCCGGAGAGCTGACTGGGAGGGGTCCTCTGCAAACCCCGGTGTTGGGGAAAGAAATATATAAGCATTTGGAGCAGCAACTAGGTTCCGATAGAGCCGCCTCCGAAGCGCTGCGTAAGGCTGGCATCCCCGGCCTGAAATACTTCGACGCGGGAAGTCGCCCATTTGCGAATTTGCCTATTGAGAAAGTATCAAAGAGCGAGTGGCGGTTGCATATAAACCCCGGCCTCTGGCACACATTTAAGACAAAAAAAGCGGCAAAGGCGTGGGCCAAGAAGAACCAGGATGAAGGAACCCGCAACTTCGTCACATGGGACCAAGACGTTTTAGACCGGACGCAGATGCTTGAGCAGAACGGCGAGAAGCTTCCGGCGATGTTACGAGGCTATCATGGTACGGGCGAAAAGGACTTTGCCTTAGAACCCCGGCCTATCTTTTTAACCGAAGATGTGGCGGGCGCGTCAACGTATGCTGATTATCACCGGCAATGGGGCGGGAACGATTTTGGCGACATTAAGGAATTTGATGTAAGCGCCAAAAAGATTGCAACAATGGACGATGTCCAGGCGGCGGCAAAAAAGGCCGGGTTTAGCGCCGACGAAATAGGCTCTTCATCGGGATACGAATTGGTCGATGGGAACGTCGATCAGCGCGCATACAAAGTGCTGGATTTACTAAAGGCAGATGGGTTTGACGCTGCTCGGGTAAGTGACTTTTCCCGAGCAAATGAATTTGACGAAATCACATCGCTGATGGTTTTTGATCCGGCCAAAACTTTAACGGCGAAGACGGCGCTGTTGAAGGGCGGCGGCGGTTCTGGTACAATTACACCGAGCGGCGGGGGCGGGTCCCTGCCCAGCGATGTTCCCGGTGACGGGGTGTCGCGACCGCTGCTTGATTACCCCATAACAGGACCGCCTGAAACCAAGATCAATGAGAAGGGAAACGAATTCCTTTCCAAGGTCTTGACGCCCGAGGCGAAGGCCGTTCAGAAGAAGGTCAACGCGGCGCAGAAAGACATCAACGCCGGCAACTACACGCCCTATTTTGACCTCTCAAAACGCTTTGACGTCGATCCGTCGAATTACGATTTCACGCCATCGACGCTTGAGAACGCCGTCCCAAAGGCACAAAAGGCCATCGACAAGTACACCAAGATGGCAGCGAACAAGACCGGGAAGAAGTCCTGGCGGGACGCTTATGCCAAGGGCTTGAAAATGGAAAACTCCGAAGATTGGTTTTTCATGGGCCAGCTTGAAGACAAATTTATCGAAGTGTACGGCGAGGTCGAGGGCCGGAAACAGTTCGACCGCAAATTTGCCCATTCCATGGCGGCGATGACGGGCGGGTCTTCCCCGAAGGAAAACTTCCGCAATGCCATGTATGGTAATTACATGAATGCCCAGGGACTGTCTGTGCCGGAAGAGGGCTGGAAATTGCCTTACCCGGTCGGCGGTCGGTATCTCGGCACCAACATGAGAATGTTCAACAGGTTTGCCGGTACGAACCTAGATGCAAAAAATCCCAAGCGACGGAATTTCCGTGGCAACTTCCTTGGCGAACACGCCGCGACCTTGGACGAACAAATGATGAAGGGGTTTGACCCCAAGGGGCCGGGGGAACCGCCAGGGCCATCGTATGGATATTACGAACGCACCTTGAATGATCTAGCGGCCAAAAAGAATGTCGATCCGAGCGCATTCCAAGACGTTGCGTGGGCTGGCCTGAAATCCACGAAGGACAAAACCTACACCAAGGGCAAACCGATGATGCAGGAGGTCAACGAGGCCATCGAGCGGACGGCGCGGGTTACCGGCCTGACGCCGGAAGAGGTCGTTGTCGAGGGCATCGTGAAAAGCCGCATTCCGATTTACGGCATCGCTGGCGCGACGGTCGCCGCCGGGACAATCCCCGCCCTGATGCAAGACGCGGAGGGTCAAATCTGATGGCCCGCCAATCCTACCCAACCGCAGACAACAACCCGCCGGCCAAGCGGTTCAATTCGCTTTTGATGGTGACGGATGTGCAGACGCTTGTCCGCCATGTCACCGAATATCTGACGCGGCTTGGCGATTACCTGCGGCGCGTTGCAGAAGTGGCGAACGGAGCGCGAGAGGGTAAATTGAATTGCGTTGCAGATATAACTTGGAGTAATGCTGCGACGACAACGGTTATCACGGACGCGAGGATCGGGCCGGACAGCTTCATCGACTTTATCCCGCTCACGGCGAACGCTGCGACGATCTTCGGCGACGGGGCGTGGTATATATCGGCGAGGGACAAAGGCACTGTAACCGTCACGCATACCAGCGCGGCACAATCGGACCACGATTTTGTAATGCTAATCATCGGGTGAACGACATGGCAAACGAATATCTTTTAAACAATGGTTGGTACACGCCTTATTATCCGCCGGGGCAGATGGGCGCACAGCCTGCTTACCAAACATTGCCCACTGGCGGAACCGTGCGCCCGAACGATAATCCCGCAAATTATCAGCAAGGACCGGGGTTCAAAACGCAGGCCGCGGAGAACGAATTAACCTACCAACATTCTCTTTTCGATGATCCGAACTATTGGACCGCCTTGCGGCCGACCGAGCAGTTTGGCGGGCCTGGTTCGTCCTACCAGCCTTACACGCCGACGCCGACGCCCACACCACCGCCCGCGTTGTTGCCCGCGCAGGAAGCGCCAGCCGCGCCCGCACCCGCGATGTTGCAGCCGGAAGGCAGCGGCGGATTTGGCGGCGTTGGATTTGGCGAAGGCGAAACAATTGGCGGCGATGCCCTTGGATTTGGCGGCGGAAACCCGCATGGCCTTTCGCCGGCGGATAGCATTACCGAGGCGATGCAAAATGCCGTCACCTTCGACCCTGTAACCGGCACATGGTCTGGGATCGGCTACGACAAAGACGCGAACTTAACCAACGCGCTGATGACCGTGTCGCCAGCGTTGGCGGCGATGTATGCTCTAACTGAGCAAAAGCCGGGGCAGCAAATCGCGTATCCCGGCAGGGGCATCGGGCAGGTTCCCGGACAAATCACTGATAATCTAAACAATCCGGCCCTTGCGTTTGTTAATGCATCAACCACGCAAAACGCACCCGCCTTAATGCAGGCCCCGACGCCCGCCGTTGATCCTGGTTTGGCGATGGGGCAGGCGGGGATGGACGCGGCACAGGCGCAAGCCGAGGCGGCTGCGGCTGATTATGCGGCTGGACAATGGGGCGGCGGTTGGGATGTTACCGATCAGGCGCAGGCCCAAGCGGAAGCCCAGGCGGCTGCGGCAGCGTTTAGCGGAATGATGGACGCCGGGGGGGCAGGAAACGTCGCGGGCGCAACAGGCGGTTTTTCTGAGGGAATGCTGGGGAATTGGGGATGACCGTTCGCCTGCAACCCGTCCCGGCTGATATGCTTGACCACTTCTGGCCGGAAGTGGAAGGGGCCGTCGAGGCCGCGGTGGAACGCTCTGCGGGACGTTTTTCTAGCGAGACAATCCACAATGCGCTACAAGAAAGATCGATGCAGTTGTGGTTAGCGGTAAACGGCTCCGTTCAGGCGCTCGCAATCACCGAGGTCGTCACTTTCAAGACCGGCCTCAAAGTTTGCAGCATGGTAATTGTGACGGGCGAAAACCGCGAAAGCTGGATGCCTCTCATGGATGGCATAAAGACATGGGCCAAGGCCGAAGGATGCGACAGGATTGAAGCCTGGGCGCGACCAGGTTGGGCCAAAATTACCGGCTGGAAAGAAACACATCGACTGATCGAGGAAGGACTGTAAAATGCCCGGCGGAAGTCAAGGAACGCAGACAACCATCAACAATCAAGACCCTTGGTCGGGCCAACAGCCTTTCCTTGAATACGGGATGCAAGAGGCGCAGAACCTCTATCAGCACCCCAGCCCATCCTTCTTTCCGGCGTCTACGGTCACGCCATTTTCGACCCAAACATCCCAGGCCATGGGAATGCAGCAAGATCGCGCCTTGGGCGGATCGCCGCTTGAGCGCATGGCGCAGGGCCAGACCCTGGCGGGGGCCGGTGGGGCGTATCTAGGCGGTTCTGGGGGCTTGGGGCAGCAACAGTTACAACAGACCGCTGGTGGGCAATATACCGGCGCGAATAACCCATATTTGGCCGGCGTGACGCAATCCATGTCCGATGTCATCCAGCCGCAGGTGCAAAGCCGCTTTGAAGGCTACGGACGCGATCCGACCGGCTTCGGTGCTGGCAGTGAGTTTTCCAAGCAAATGGCAAACGCGGTCGCACCTTTCGCCGCGCAGAACTACGGCCAGGAACGGCAGTTGCAGATGGGCGCAGCCGGGGCGCTGGAAGATCAGTATGCGCGCGAGCGGTCGAACCAAATGGCGGCAATCCAGAACGCGCCGGGTATGGCGAACATAGATTGGCAGAATATCAACCAGCTATCCGCCGTAGGCCAGCAGCAGGAAGCAATGGGCCAAGCGCAGTTGTCCGACCAAATCCAGCGGTTCAACTTCGAGCAGACATTGCCGGCGAACAAGTTGGCGGCGTACCAACAGGCGATCAGTGGGAACTACGGCGGCACATCGAGCATCACGCAGCCGACATACCGACCCTCGCCCCTGCAAGGTGCGCTCGGTGGCGGCATGATGGGCGGAAGCCTTGGCATGATGGCTGGCGCTACACAGCCGCAGATGTGGCCCTTGATCGCTGGCGGTGCCGCGATGGGCGCATTAGGTTAGGAGCGGGCGATGGTCTTCCCAAATCCATTGATGAATTATTTGATGCAGCGGCGTGAGCGTCCGGTCCAGGGTGGGCCGCATGGCATGGCCGCGCAATACGGGCAATTATATGGATTGCCGCAAGACAAAACGCTTGCCCTAAATCAGGGGCTGACAATGACCGGCAAGCCCGGCGCACAGCCCAATCAACAGCTTGGGAACCGCCCGCCGATCACGCAAGGCGGACAACAAGGCGGTCAGCAGCCCGCAATGATGCAGGGCATCAACCCCATGGCGGCAGGTCTTGGTGCCGCGGGTTCGGCTTTGTTGGGCGGCATGGGTCCATCGCTCAATCCGGCAAATCAGTCGATGGGCGCGAATTTGGCGAAAGCCTATCAGGCCGGGATGGGCGGATTTAACCAGGCGCGCCAGCAACAGATGCTAAACAAGTTGTTCGGCCAGCAATTCCGAGCGGGCGAGCGCGAGGAAGCTGCGGCGAAGGTTGCGTCGGCACAGGCGGCAAAACAAAAGGCTTTGGTGGATAGTGTTCGCCAACGTGAAAAACTATTGCCCACAGAGCAACAAACTATGATCGGCGGCGTTCCGCTTCACCAATTACCCGACGCATCCATCGCCAAATATTTTGAAGAACAGGCCAAGGTTCCGAAGAAAACGGACTTGCAAAAACTGGCGTTCCAAATCTACCCGAATGATCCGGCTAAACAAGCAAGCTGGATAAGGGACCGAAAAGAACGCCCGGCGACGGGGATGACCCGTACCGCAGGTGGGGAGTGGGAGTACGACAAGAAATATATTAAAGGCCAAGAAGATATAGCGGCAGCGCGCGGCGAAGGCATGGCCCCGAAGTGGGAGACGAAGACGCTTGCGGACGGTTCGCAAATACAGGTTTCAAATTTCGGAGAAAAACGCCCTGCGCCACCAATCCAGTTGACGGTCGGCCAAAGAAAAGTGGACGAAAAGTTCGGTGGAGAATATGCCGAATTTATCGCAGGCGGCGGATTTGCCGATGTTCAAAAGAACATTGGACAGTTAGAGGAGGTTATCCAATCCCTCGGCAGCGGGTCGGACACACTTACGGGACCGTTTATGGCGCAGTTGAGCGATACGGCGCTGGCAATTCAGTACCCCGAGGCGTTAAAAATCCGACAGGACGTTGAAGAAGTTGTGCAGCGAAATCTAAGGCTTTTACTTGGTCCGCAATTTACCGCCAGGGAAGGCGAGCAGTTGCTCGCTCGGGCATATAACCCAAAACTGGAAGAAGCTGTAAACTCCAAACGGATCAAGCGGCTTTTGAATACCATTAAGGTTGGGTTTGCCGCCAAGCGGAAGGCCATTGAATATTACGAGGAAAAGGGAACCCTAAAGGGGTTCAAGGGCGCGCATGGAATGACGAAAGGTCAGATAATTCGCATGGCGACACAATCCGATGGTTCGATTTTAGCCGCTGCCAGAGCCGCTATTAAAAACGGTGCCCCCAAGGACGCGGTGATTAAGCGGTTGATAGAAAACGGCCTTAACCCCGAGGATTTGTAAATGGCCGGCAAGGCAAACCTTTTTGACGATCTAGTCCCCGCGAAGGAAGTGCCGGGAGCGGGTAAGCACGTCGGCCCGATCGGAGATTTACCCGAACACGAAAATATATTTGACGACCTGGTTCCGGCTAAAACGAAACAAGCCCCGAAAGACCGATACGTTCCGATGGGGTTTGGTGGCGTACTGACGGAGAAGGGGTATCAACCTGGAATGCAGGAAGTCGGCGAAATCGCCGTCGGCGCTGCGAAGAACCTTCCCGGCAGCGCGGCTAAATTCGCCCACGATTTCGCGCAGGTAATTGTACATCCCATTGACACGGCGACGACGCTAGTGGAACTCGGCAACGGCATCATCCAGCAATTTATCCCCGGCGAGCATCCAGACGAAAAAAAGGCCAAAGCGGTCGGTGAGTTTTTCGTTAAGCGATACGGCAGTATTAAGGGCATAAAAAACACGATGAAAACCGACCCCGTTGGGTTCGCTGCCGACGTTTCCACCATCGCCATGCCTCTCGGCTTAATAGCACGCGCACCCGTCGCGCTTGGCAGAACGTCTCGGATCACGAACGTGGCGGAAAAGACCGGGCGTGGCATTGAGGCTGCGGGACGCGCCATCGACCCTGTCATGTTGACGGCAAAGGGCGTTAAGGCGGCTGCACCGGTGGCGGGTAAGGTGTTGTCGGAATTTCTTGGGTTAACTTCCGGCGTTGGCGGCAAGGCGATTGACCTCGCGTGGAAGTCTGGCAAAAGGGGCGGTGCCGCCAGCGCGAAGTTTTTGGAGCATCTGCGCGACAAGGGGAATGTCAGAACGCTGATTGATGAGGCGTTTTCCGCGATGGATGCCATGCGGACAAAGCGCCGCAATGATTACGTTGCTGGCATGGCGGGAGTTAAGGCCGACAACACCGTTTTGAACTTTCGGAGCATTGACGATGCGATCCGCGACGTGCAAGAGATTGGACATTTTAAGGGCCAAAACATAAACCCGAAGGCTGGCGCGGCGTGGGAAGAAATACTCGAGGCCATTGGAAATTGGAAACAACTCGACCCGTCAGAATTTCACACTGCTGCGGGTCTTGATGCCCTAAAGCAAAAGGTAGGTAACATCGCCAAGGGATATGATTACGGCACGCCGGGACGCGTTGTTGTCGATGCTGTTTATCACAAAATCAAGGATGTAATTAACGAGCAGGCGCCAATCTATGCAGAAATAATGCAAAAGTACGAACAGGCGTCGAAGGAATTGGACGACATTAGTCGCACCCTTTCGGCTAACCCAAAAGCCAGCGTTGACACGATGTTGCGGAAGCTTCAATCGACCATGCGCGACAACGTCAACACGACATATGGTCGCCGAATGGAACTCGCGGAGCAACTTGAAAAAGCGGGTGGAAAAACCCTTCTTCCTGGACTTGCTGGCGAACAATTGGCTACCTGGACCCCGCGCGGCCTGCAAAGAACGATGGCGAGCGGAACCGCTTTAGCCGGCGCTGGCGGGATGGTCCCCGGTGCCGCAGCGGCGTTGCCAGGAATTGCTAATCCTTGGTGGCTTGCTGCAGTGCCTGCACAAATGCCGAGGGTGATTGGCGAGGCGGCGCATCTCGCGGGCCGGGGCGCGTCGGCTGGATCGCGGGCGCTAGAAATGCTTGGCCCGACGCGGTCGAGGGCGGCGGCGCTGGCGCTGTATAACGCTGGTAGAGCAAAGAACCAAGGAAATTAAACATGGCAAAAGACCGCATATCTGAATACGACGCCACGGCGGGCAACAACACGGTCGTCGGCGACGTTGATATCAACGAGGGCAACGCTCCGTCCACGGTGAACAATGCCCTCCGAGAAATCCTTTCGCACCTTGCCGACGCCTACGCTGGCGATGAAGCTTGGGACAGTTTAACCGCTGCGATCACATCCGGATCGACCCAGTCCCAAGCAGGTGCCACCCAGTTAAACACGATAATCAACCAAGTCACAGTTTCCGGCACTGACGGCGACGGCGTAAAACTGCCACCGGCAGTCGCGGGAACTTTCTGCATTATCGCGAATGACGATGCGGCGCAGACCATCCAGGTCTGGCCGGCGACTGACGATAGCGTGGATTCTGAGGCGGCAAATGCCGTTGACCCCTCGACCATAAAGGCGGGCGGCGGGAGAATTTATTATGCTCTCAATGCCACGAACTGGCGCACCATCGCAAATAAAAACGCGGAGGTTTCCACGGCATCCGCGACGGCGGAGGGGCTTGTTGAACTCGCGACCGACGCTGAAACCGTCACAGGTTCGGACACCGCCCGCGCTACCACGCCCGCGAATATTACGGCGAAGATGGCAGCCCCCGGAGCCATCGGCGGCACGACGCCGAGTAGCGGGGCGTTCACGACTGTGACCGCGACCACACCCATCGGAGTCGCAAGCGGCGGTACGGGCGCGACAAGTTTAACAGACGGCGGCGTGTTGCTCGGATCAAACACGGGCGCGGTAACGGCCATGTCCGTTCTTGCTGACGGTGAATTTATTGTTGGCGACGGCACGACCGACCCGGTGGCGGAAAGCGGCGCGACGGCAAGGGCGTCACTCGGCCTCAAGGCTTACTATCCTGAAAACCTGTTAGATAATCCGAACTTTCAGACCGCCCAACGGGCAACGAGCGTTGCATCTGTCGGTAGTGCTGACGGCTATTTCACCGTGGATCGGTGGGGCTTGCTGAATGGTACTTACAGTAGCGCACGTTTTACCATGTCGCAAAACGCCCTGTCGGCTGGCACTGATGAGCCTGCGGATCACGGCCATGCGTTTAGCGCGAAGTTTGACTGCACAACGGATGACGCTTCCCCTGCCGCTGGCGATCGGTGCTATTTCGTGCAGCGCATAGAAGGCTTCAATGTTCAAGTGTTGGCGTATGGTGACGCATCGGCAAAGGCTACAGTTGTCGGATTCTGGCATAAGCATACCAAAACTGGAACTCATGCCGTTGCTCTTTGGCGGGCCGCTGGGGCAGAAAACATCTCTGCTAATTATACCCAATCCGTCACTAATACTTGGGAATACAGCGAGGTCACGTTTGTTGGGAACACAGCCACCGCCCTCGATAACGATAGTTCAAATGAACTGCAACTTGTTTTCGTCATTTACGCAGGGTCGAATTACACAGGCGGGTCTACGGGTACTTGGGCTAACTCGGCACCCAATCAAGCGCCCAGCCAAGTGAACAACGCCGACAGTACAGATAACAATTTTGAAATTGCCGGGCCTAACTTCGTTCCGGCTGCGACTATTGCCGCAGAGCAATTCAAACATGAACCGATTAGCGTCACCTTGGCGAAGTGCTTGCGCTACTTCAACCGGATTGCTGATGGCAATGCTAAACCGATTTGCACTGTTGCTGCTTATACAACACTGAATTGGTATGGCACATATAACTTCCCTGTAACAATGCGGGCCGACCCAACACTAGCGGTAAGCAGTGCGGCTCATTTCAGTATTGTGAATAATAGTGCCCTCACTGTTCCTAGTTCAATCATTTTGAGCCGGACTAACACAAAAACATACTCCTTTAAGCTTGTCACAGCAGCACGAACAGCGGGCCATGCAGGAGACTTTGTAACCAGTAACGCTTCTGCAACGCTCGACCTCGACGCGGAGTTATAAAATGGAATACATCAAACACACAGACAGCGGCTCTGTTACGCATTATAGTTTCAACGAGGGCCGTTCATCGTTTGGTGAAAGCCCCGGCAACACCGACTACGACCGAATGATGCAGGAGGTCGCGGACGGCAAATCGACCATCGTTGATCAGGACGACACGCACGTTCCCACTGTCGATGAGTTGCGCCGGGCCGGATACGGCTCATGGCGGGAACAATTTGACATGCTCTACCACGATCAGGTGGATGGCACCTCCAAGTGGCCAGACCACGTTGCAAAGGTGAAGGCCGACCACCCTAAAAAATAGGAGCCACCGCCATGCGTATTCTAGCAACCGCCTTGATGGCGGTGTTTTTGCCCTCCGTTGCGAACGCGCAGCAATCGTGCGGGCCGTGGCAGCAAATGCGAAATCAGTTGTGGCGCATAGGCGAGGCGCCGTTTGTAGAGGCCTCGGGCAAGGACGGATCGTTGGTTGAAATCTGGCGCTCGTCGCAAGGCGAGACTTGGACTATTACCATAACGGCGCACTACCGGGGCCGGAAAATCCTTTGCATGATCGGAAGCGGCGAGAATATTGAAACCGTAATCTGGAACTTGAATAAGCAAGAGGCGTGATATGCCGAACGATCCAGAGTATAGGCGGCGCAAATATGAAGGCGTGAGCGAAAACGCCTTGCTCAAAGGCGGGGCGCGGCTGGTTGCCCTCATCGGCATCCCGGTCGCTGGATTTTTATTTCTGCAAGTCTGGAACGGGCAAGAGAGTTTGCAAAAAACGATGATTGATGTTGGCAAGGCGGTCGCCGTGATCGCGAACAAGACCGAAAACAACACGGGCGACATTGCCGAACATTCTGAACGTCTTCAATATATCGAGCGGCAGCTTTGGACTAATAATTAAGCCATGCCATCATTCGGAACAACCAGCGCGGCCCGCCTTTCAACTTGCGACCGCCAATTGCAGGAATTGTTTGAAAGAGTGGTTCAAACTTTCGATTGCTCAATCATTTGCGGAACCCGCGACAAGGCCGAACAGGACCGCGTTTTTGCCGAGGGTCTATCAAAGGCAAAATGGCTCGAAAGCCCACACAATTATTCCCCGTCGTTTGCCGTCGATGCGTTACCCTACCCGATTGATTGGGGCGACCGAGAGCGGATGACATATTTTGCGGGATATGTAAAAGCGACCGCCGTTAATATGGCGATCCCGTTGATTTGGGGAGGCGATTGGGATGATGATACCGAAGTGCGAGACAATAAATTTGACGACCTTGTTCATTTTGAACTCGCCAACTGGCGAACCTTGGCCGCTGATAGGCCGCAATCGGAGTGAAGTCTATGGAAATGCTTAAAGGAAAAAAGACCTACATCATCGCGGCGCTGATGGTTCTCGTCGGCGTGATTAACATGGCGACCGGCGATGCGTCTGGAATGGCGATGATTACTGACAACATGGAGGTTCTGCTCGGTTTGGGCCTCGCTGCGCTGCGTGACGGCAGCAACTAGTGTTTAGCGTCGCGTCGATCATTAGCGGCGCTGTGGGGCTTGTCAGGGCGTTCCTAGACCTGTTCCGCAGCGAGAAACTACGCCAAGACGGACGAAACGAAGCGGCGGCGCGTTCTGGTCGTGCCGCCGCGAGAGCAAGGAAAAAGGGCGATGAAATTAGGACGCCTGACGATGCTACTGACGCCGCTCGTCGTCATAACAGGATGCACAAAGACGATTGAAACCGTCTGTCCATCGTTCCCTTGGCCGACCGATCCGGTTATCGACTTTATGCAAGAGGGATCGAAGGCGTCTGGCGCTGTCGGAATGTGGTGGCGCGATGTTATCCGGCATGGAACCGTCTGCGATGAAATTTCCAAGGGCTAACCCTTTGACTATCGGAACCGTTCTCGCTGTTGTCGCTGGCGTGTCTGGCGTTTATGGCTTCGCCGATGATTTTGGAGCGGCCTTCGGGGTATGCTCCCGACTCACACCCGTTGGAACAGGATCGTCCGATAGACAGGCCGCATTAGGCTTTGGATATGGTTGTTTTATCCATTTCATATTTTTTAACATTTTGTTTTCGCGATGCGTAAGACCTTTAGCGTAAAGGTGTTTGCCCTCACCGCGCAAAAGTTTCCAATCAGGATGAACCGCCAATATATCCCTATCCGACTTAGCGCCGCGCACCAATTTACGGGCGCTGGTTCGGTGTAAAATTTCACCGTTGGGCATTTCAAACCCCAAACGTTTTTCCTTTGATTGACCAACATATGTCCACCCAGACGCTTGGTAGACCCCTCCATGATGTCCTACATTTGGGTCTGCGTAGGAAATCAAAAAGGGGGCCGCTGTTCTGGATTTCAACCACTTCACACTGAGTGAAATAATGCGCGACAACGGCAGGGAATATGAAGGAACCCTAGCAAGGCGCTGCAATTCTAAAACCCCTCGCGGCCATATCCCACCGGCTGGAAATCCAAACACGATAGCAGCAAGCACCGCACCGCCGTCGCCAAACAACCCTCCAGGAAGGCGGTCTGCAAAAATATATTCTTTGGTTTGAATATTTGACGGCATTCGCGCTGAATAATGATGGTCCCGAATTAACGGCCACACTTCATCTGGGCTTGCGCTAGTGAATATCATTCCTCACCTGCCAATTCTGCCTTGGTGGGGCATGGGCCGGGTTTAGACGGGGTCCATTCGCACGGCGGGCTATCGCCTCGACAGGCACGAAGATCGGGCCAATAGAGTTTGTCGTCTGGATCGGTGCCGAGATATTTGATGCCGTAGCACCATGATCTATCCGTCCGCTCCCAAAGTTTTTTGAGCCTTACCCTTTCAATTTCCATCGCTGCTATTTCCTCAAGCAACAAGGCCGTTTTGGCGTCCGCAGCTTCGGCATCCGTTGGGCGCACCTTGACGCATTTAGCGCGGATTTGTTCCGCGTTAATATCGACCAAAGCGGTTTTGCATAATTCCATTGTTTCTATCGGCACAGAGGGCTGACCGCCGAATAGAAAAACGACGGCAAAGGCTGGCAGGATTATCGGCTCCATGGTTCATCCCTTGCACTTTTTATATTCCGCCGCCAACAGATCGGCCGAGGCCGGGTCATCCTTGCGGATGCGTTTCAGGGTGGCTTTGTTGTCTTTGAAAAGCTTTTTCCAATCCGGCGCCGTTTCCAGTTCTGCGAGGAACGCCGTGGCGAATTTCTTAGGCGTCAGGCATTGGATCACCAGCGGGTCGGCGTCCAACTCGTATGGCTTGGCCGCTTCTTGAAGGCGCTTATTGGTATCTGGTTCAGTCGTTTCGACGGTCACGCTTTTGTCCACCTTGACGTTCATATCCGCGGTCACTTCTGCGTGATGGCCGAGGTCGTGCTGTTCTTCCAGGGCGATTGCTACGCCAAGGTCTTGCGCCGTATCCATCGGGAGCAATTTCGCGGCTCTGCGGATTGGCGTTTTGAGCATCATGGCTTCGGGGTTTGATTTCCAGACATTGCGGCCTGAATTCACTTCGTCGAGTTCGGCGCGATCCATGAACCGCAGAACGGATGGGAAATGCTTTGAACGATAGACGGCGTATGCGCCGACGATGGCACCGCGTTCGATCTTCGTGCCGTTGCCGTGTTCGTGTTCGATTAACGGGTTGCTGCCGCTGATGTGCTTGAATTTGTCTTTCTCGCGCACCAGGTCGGCGTGGCAGACGAAGGTGCTGCGGGCTGCAAGGGTTATTAGGCCCTGGTAGCCCGCCAGAAGCTGAACACGCCCCGAATAGGGTACTAAGTAGGCTTGGCCGGTAACGCCGTCCACGGGCAACCTCAGAAGGCAAGCGCCCATTGCAGCGTTGAACAGAGTTTGCCGATTTGCGTCCAAAATCTTCGAGTTTCCCTCTGCCGCGACCATGACAGTTTGCATCATGCGCTCGACCGGCATTGCCCCGGCAAGCGCTTCCTCGAAACGAGGGAACAGCGGCTTAAATTGTTCTGTGAGTGTCGCGAGAGCGTTTGCCATTATCCGGCCTCCATTGTTGATTGCGGCGCGTCTGCGGCGTCGCCAGTTTCAAGTTCTTTCACAGTGACGCGGGTTGAAATCGACGACTTGCGTTTGACTTCGGCCCACTCGGCAATTTCGCCCAAGCGTTCCCCGGCATGGGGGGCGTCCATCTTGCCGTCTGCGAAGTATCGCAAATCGTTTTGCATATCGACCGGCAGTTCGGTGAGCGTTTCTCCGCTTATTGACTTCGACACATTGACGCGGAATTTCGTGCCGTCGTTTGCTTGAACAAACGTCGTCTTGTTGTCTGCCGTCAGCCCAAGCAATTGGGCCTTTAATCCGTCCGCTTGCTTTTTGAAAAGCCCGGTCTTTTTCTGGCACAATTGATAGTCCGCGAATATCTGCGCCGCTTCCTCGTTGGTGCCTAAATCTTGCGGCTTTTCATCTTGCACGGTCGGATATTTCAGCGCCAAAATAGGAAGTTCCTTCGGATCGCCGAACGGGTCCGGTTCGTTGCGTTGCTCGACCTGTTGCCAAAACAGGTGGTTGGCTTCCAGCATGGCCGCAATTACATCGGGGTCCGGTTCGCGCGGGAACACCAGCCATTCATCGCCGCCCATGACATAGACGATAATCGCGCCCCACGTTGTGCCGGCGACGTAGCTTTGCCATTGCCATTGCAGTTCAATCTCAATCGGCGGCGTTGGGTCATCCCGGCCCCACGTATCCCAAAACCGGAAGATGTTCACAAGTTTACATTCCAGGTTGCCGGGTAGGCCGGGGCGCGCGGGATCATGCGCCAAGGCATCGGGGCGAGCGGACGCTCTAGGGTCGCTCCGGTGCAGCAGAGAGGTTCCTAGAGCGTCCGTTGCGGTCGGGCCGTTCCACTCAAACGACCAGCCGCGATCATCGCAGGCTTCCGCGATGATATGAGGTTCCAAAAAGACGCCCATGCGCATCCGTTCGTCTTCGTCGTCGGGCGCTTTAATGCCGTGGGCGGCTTCCTGATAGAGTTGCCAGCGTGTTGTCCAGTTGGACAAATCCATGACGGCGGCGATTTGGCTTGATCCAGTTGTTTTCATGGTCAACCTCCAAAAGCGTAAACGAGTAGGAATAAGAGCCAACAGAACGCGAGGAACAGCACCGCTTGGCCGATGAATTTGAGGTATTCAACCATCGCAATCACCAAAGCGTTGAAGACACTCGCGGTCTATGCGGTCGCCGCAGTTGATGAACTCGACGGGAAGCGTCGCGTGTTTCCGCTCGAACAATTCGTCGGGGTCTATCTCTTGACCAATGCGACCGCCCTCAAGCACCAGACGACACTCGCGGTCGGCCAACTGGCCTTGCTCTATCTCGGCTTCAACGTAAATCCGGTTGTCGCCTAAATGGGTTGTGAATGAAACGGCTTTCATGACGCGCCCTCTGCCATTTTGATTTGCGCCAAAACGATGGCTTCCGGTCCCATGAATATCAAGCGGCCTTTTTCAGCGGTCATGTCGGACTTCGAGCCGGTGACTTTCCAGCCCAATTTCTTCGCTTCATTTTTGGTCATCTGCTGCACCTTTCATTTGCCGGGATTGGCACCCTTTCGCCCCGGCCACCTTTTCAGGCTGCGGGGCATGGGCGGGTTGTCCGCGATGTGCGGTGATTAAGCCGAATAGATTGCCAAGGCTTCGGCTTCGGGGAGTTCGTTCAGGACGACGGCGTTGGGGTATTTTTCGCGGCAGATGGTCGCCATTTCCGGCTGATACTTACGAACGCCCTTAAACTTCAACTCAAACACGCCCTTTTTGTTGGCTTGCGTGAAAAGGACTTTTGCCTTCATCGCCCGCTTCATGTCCCGAAGGGTCAGATGGGCGGTGACTTGGTTGCCGCACCAATATTCCAAATCGGCTTCATTTGACGAAGCGTCATACGGCGAAATCCA
>Ga0208156_1000127_pt1 | contig 38995 bp, 50 predicted proteins | sample 1_EtaG_FD_184073 | JGI IMG/M metagenome (GOLD analysis project Ga0208156, IMG submission 184073) | Marine viral communities from the Subarctic Pacific Ocean - 1_ETSP_OMZ_AT15124 metaG (SPAdes) (version 2) | ecosystem: Environmental > Aquatic > Marine > Oceanic | place: Pacific Ocean | collected...
AGTCAATAGCTATGATTTATCAAGACATCACGGTTACAGAATTTTTTACAAACATTTTGGTCGATGAGGCCGAATATTGTTCTAGAAGGGTTGCTTCGGGCTCGTTCCAGGCTCGATTAAACGTGCATTCAGATAACCACAACGCTGGGGCAGCCCCGGCGAAGGGGACGTAAGCATGTTGAGTTCAACACCACCGATACTAACCCCCGATGAAGAAAAACCAACGAAAGAAGAAAGGCCCAATATGAATCAGAAACCACAAGTAATCCCACCTCAGAGTGTCTCTGAGATGAAAGCCCAAATTCAGACCATTCAACAGGTAATGCGGTCTGTAATGAAGAAGGGGGAGCATTACGATACGCTCCCTGGATGCGGAGATAAAAATGTTCTCTTAAAATCGGGAGCGGAGAAGATCTTGGCCACATTCAGAATTGCCCCTGAGTTTAAAATAGAAGATTTAAGCACAAATGAAGAGTGTCGATATCGGGTGTCTGCTACTGGGAAATATGCCCCGGATGGAACGTTTCTTGGGCAGGGAGTTGGGGAGTGTTCTTCTAATGAGGAAAAATATAAGTGGCGGGCCGCGGTGTGCCCAGAAGAGTTTTCTGAAATGCCGGAGAATCGCCGGAGAAAGAAATGGAAGAAGGGGTATAGCGGAAAGCCGAACTTCTCCGTTGAGCAGGTCCAGACAGATCACGCAGACCAAGCCAATACCGTTCTCAAGATGGCGGTAAAACGAGCACTTGTGGCAATGGCGCTTATTGTGACAGCGGCATCAGATATTTTTACCCAAGACTTAGAGGATAATTCAGAAAGTGAAACCGTAAATGCCAAACCAAACCCTATCTCAAATAAACAATCAGAACAAAAGTTTAATTGTTCTCAATGCAATATACCCATTAAACAAGAAGTCTTCGATTACTCCACAAAGGTTCTGGGTAAAGCTCTTTGCTTCAATCATCAAAAGGAGCTAAAAAATGACTGAAATTGACGGGCTAGTATTTGATGAGGAGACTCATACCTATCGCTATGAAGGGCAATTGGTTCCTGGCGTAACCACCGTTCTAGAAGGGGTCGGCATATCAGATTTCTCCATGGTTCCGCCAAATGTCCTGGCGCAAGCTCAGTCTTTTGGTACCGAAGTGCACAATGCAACTGAAATATTTGATAGAGGAGAAGCTATCCCCGATTCCATTTCAGAGGCCACAGAACGATATCTTTGCCATTACATCTCATTCCTAAGAGATTTTGAGGTTAAATTTATAGAAATTGAAAAAAAGGTTTTTTGCAAAAAATACCTATACGCGGGAACGCTGGACCGAATCGCTACCCTTAAAAAAATATCCAATCGCCCAGTCCTATACGACATTAAGACCGGGCAAAAATCCATATCCCATCAAATCCAAACCGCCGCCTATGAATATGCATACAAACAAGATAAGCGGTCAAATATGGATCGTTACACACTATATTTGTCTCCTGATGGATACAAACTATCCGAGCCATATAAGAGTCGACAAGACCTCGATGTTTTTTTATCAGCACTATCTGTATACAACTACAAAATGAGAAAATAATGACAACACAAACAAAAGATCAAACTATTGATGAGACAGTAAAGGTTACGGTTAACGACTCAACCTTAACGCATATTAATATAGCCAATACGCTAGCTAACACCGTAAAACGGTTAAAAATAACTAATAACATTGAATACTCGAACTCTGGCCAGTTCTTAAAAAACATCAAAGCAGTATCTAAGGAAATCGATGATAGCCGAAAAGATATCACCAGGCCGCTAGACGATATAAAAAAACGGATAATGACCTTTTTCAAAGGCCCTCTCGCCGAACTATCCGATGCAGAAGCAGTTCTAAAAAAAGCAATTCTTGAATATCAGCAAGAGCAAGATCGTATTCGTTATGAAGCAGAGAAAAAAGCCATTGCCCAGGCTAAATCCAAAGAAGACAAAAAGCGAAAAAACCTAGAAGAAAGAGCTAGAAAAGAGAAAGAAAAAGGCAACACTGCTAAGGCTGAAATGCTAACGGAAAAGGCAGAGGATATATATGTTCCAACAGTGGTAAAAGCCCCCGCTTTTGAAAAAGTTGAGGGAATTTCGACTAAAAAAGTTTGGAAAGCCAAAATATCGGATTTCTCCATGGTCCCCCAAAACATCTATATCAACGACGAAAAAGTGCAATCTGCAATTCAGGCGATAGTCAATAAACTTGCCAGGGCAACAAAAGGGGCTATGCCCATATCGGGAATTGATTTTTATCAGGAAGAGAGCATTGCGGCTGGCGCGGCCCTCATAAACCAAATTTCAGAGACCCCTACCAATGACTGATCGCCCATCAATGAATGTTCTAGTTATCGGTGGATCCGGGTTTATTGGCAAGCGTTTAATAAAAGCCTTTAAGAAAAAAGGGATTGATTACACTATTGCCTGCCGTGGAATAACTTACGGATTAGAGGAATTAGATTCAAAGTTTTTTTTGTGGGATACAAACAAAAAGCCGTGTAAGGATTTTAATTTCAATGCGTTCACTCACTTTGTTCACATCCCAGATTTAGCGCAAATTAAGTTCCCAGAGCAGTATTTGAAATTTATAAGCTCCAAAAATTTCAAGCGCAATATTTTTATTAGCTCAACAAATATTCTCACTAACTTGCCAGCGGCATCAAAACCAAAAAGGGTAAAAGCTGAAAGCTTAATAAAGGAAACATTTAAAGCCTACACTATTTTGAGGCCCACAATGATTTATGGTGGCTTAGATGATAGAAACATGACCAAACTTAAGAAATTGTATTGGCGGCTCCCATTTGTCCCATTAATAGAGAAAGGGAAGGCTCTCCAGCAGCCCGTCCATGTAGAAGACGTTGTTGAGGCAATAATTCTTGGATTTGAAAACTCTTCTCTGATTAATAAAACTTTGACTGTTTCGGGCAAAACACCCCTCCCCTTCAAAGACGTCGCAAAAATATTGTGTGGCTCAATTAATAAAAAAGCTAGGTTTTTAAACGTTCCCAGCACCCCAATTTTTTGGATATTTAGGTTGCTCGAGATATTTCACATCCCATTCCCTTTTAAATCTGAACAAATTCTGAGATTAAAAGAAGATAAGGCTTTTGCTTCAAGCCCACCGCTATTGGCGGCTGGGTTTAAGCCTAGAGAGTTTTCCGTCCACGAGGTGACAATAAATGGATAATTCGGTGCAAAATTTTAAGGACAAATTTTTAACTTTTCTCGAAAAGTCTGGGGCAGAAATTTTAAAAACTACAAACCCATACGAGTTATTTAGGTTTAAGTGCGAAGAAGGTCTGGGAATCATTTACCAAGGGAAAAAAGGGGTTTCAAGCGTAGGGGCTGCCGATACAGCTATGGAGTTTTTCGATAACAAATGGGAATGGGCTGCATCTAAAAACTACGAGAGATTTGAGAAGCCTCAGGCCCGTGCCTATTTACTTGGCAGAGACGGTGAAAACTGCTTTTACTGTACCCAAGAATTAGGTGACGACATAACGGTAGAGCACCTGCTATCGAAGGCGAATGGGGGTAACGATAATTTTGCCAACTTAGTACTAGCTCACGAGGAATGCAATGTCAGAGCGGGGTCGTTATCTCTTAAAGAAAAATTTGAGCTTTTTCATGACATGAGATTGAGAAGCGAGGCAAAGTTAATTCCAAAAGAAAGTGTTTTGGTGGGGAAAATTAATGATTGATATTAACGCCTATGTTTTTACTGGAAAGTGCGCTCAGGGCCCAATTGTTGAAACTAACGCACATGGGGTTTTGACAATAAAAATGATTGTGGAAATAAATGAGGGCGCGGGGATCACAAATGACATTGTTATCGAAGGATATAAAGGAGGAATGCAGTATGATTGGCAACCAATAAAAGTTGGAGATTATGTGTTTGGGTCTGGCCGGTTGGTGTCTGATGACGCGGGTGGTTATTCCGTATTATTAAGCAAATTAGCGAAGCTCCCCTGGGGCTCCGTATTAGACTTATCTGAAACCAAGGAAAAGCCCTTTGATTCTCTAGAAAATGGGTTATCTTGAATATGTATGAAGAAGGCAAACTAACTAATGGCTAGGCCACGACTAAACACGGTCGATTATTTCCCAATGTACTCACATTCATCAAAAACAGTGGAGATGCTTGAAAATAAGTTTGGCATAAAAGGGTATGCGTTTTTTTATAAACTTTTACAACTTTTGGCCACTGAAGATGGTCATGTATATCACGCAAATACACCAATGGACCTTGAGTTTTTGTCTCAGAAACTAAACTGTGATGTTGATTTAGCTATAGAAATGATTAATACGCTTAGTTGTTGGGAGAAAATAGATTCTGATCTGTGGAATCAAAAAATTATCTGGTACCAAGGCTTTGTTGATACTCTTGAATCAGTTTATAAGAAGCGCAACCGCCCTATCCCTACAAGGGATGACGCAATTAGGAAGGTAGGGGTTTCTGTGACAGAAACTAAAGGTACCTGGAAAATACCCCCTAAAAACCGCCTAAAAGTGCCTAAAACGAGTAAATTAGAAAATATTTCAAAAAATGATCCCGTGACAGAAACAGGGGTTTCTGTGACAGAAACTATAGTTCCTGTCACGAAAACTCGAGGTACCTTACCTGTTCCGTCACAGCCTGTTGCAGAAAGTACACAAAGGAAAGGAAAGGAAAAGAAAAAAAAGCAGCAAGCTGCTAAAAAAAAGGAGTTAAGTGATTTCACCGCTAAACCACCTCGGGAGGGGCCTGCTGCTTTTTCAAAATCTGAAAAAAGATTAATTCGGCAAATAACCTATCGCCGTATTCGCAAAGCGGGCAAGGGTGAACCACCAAGGCTTTATGCCCAGCTATGCAAGGTTGCTAGGGAGGACCCTGCCGAACTTGCCGGATGGGCCGAGGAAATGACAAAGAACCGAACCGAGGTGAAAGCGAGATGGCTCAAGCGAGCCAATCACAGGCTTTGCCGGAGGGAGCAAGCCCGAAAGAAGGTTCAGGAACGAAATCGAAATGAGTATTTCAAATCCGCCAGGTCTGTGTTCAAATCACTACCCAAACCCCACAAGGATGAGCTGTGGCAAAGAGCCTCAGATTACGAGAGGAGGGTTTTGGCTGAAAAGCTCAAAATGTCGCATGAGGAGGCCCTGGCCTACCCCGAACCCAAAGGTGCAATAATGACCCGAATTTTCAGCATGTTGAAGGACGAAGGATATTTAAAATCCCCGGCAGATTTCGAGAATATTCCGCAAGCACAGGAACTCATCCATGCCGACTAACCCAAACGGCCACAAGATAGCCGACCTGAACCACAAAAGCTTTGACAGAGCATTTCTTGCTTGGGAGGAGCTGAAAAGGGAGCTTTCTAAGCTCGCAAAGGATCATGACTGTGCGAAGGGATTAGCTGAAGAAGTGCTGTTGCAACTGGGCATAAAAATTAAGGTGATTGAAGTATGAAATTAGAATCTGGAACGTATCGTTGGCAAAAAAATAACATTAGCTTTCAAGGTCTTGTCGGGGATAAATTTGCGCATGTCCAATTCCGGGAAAACGGCAAATGGAAAGTTGATAACTCGGTTAAAACAAACGAAGAAGTCCGTGCAATTTCACAGCATAAAGACACTGAGTTTTTTGGGAAACTTATTTGAAAATTACAAACAAAGTGAGCAAGGATGAATACGAAAAAATCAAAAATATACGTCGAGGTCCCAGCCATAGTGCCCTACACAAGAGCAACAAGGAATCAGATTTTCTCCGGGTACACAACGAAGCAAAACAAACGCTACGTGATATTCAAGGCCTTGTTTCAAATCAACTGTTTACTGGCGATGTCTCGGCCTCAATTATCTCAATTGGGAATACCAGGTCAGATGTGGACAATATCACTAAAGCCGCTCTTGATTCAGCGCAAGGAATTATTTACTCAAACGATAAACAAGTCTGGAAAATCCATGCTGAACGTAGAGTTTAAATTGGAAGAATCACAATGACATTTGATACTTTTTTAAAAGCTCTACAAATCACCTTTGAGGCAACTGTTCTAATCCTGTTTTTTACTATTGTTTACGTTTCAAACCAAGCCTTTCGCTCGATACTAAAAACAGCCCTCTTGAGAATAAAAACCGTTTTAGCCAAATTAAACCCCGTCCGAAAAATTAACAAACATCTTCTTGGTGATGTTGATGGCAAATTAAATATATATATTTCCGTTTTAAAATACATTCTTGTGGCACTAGCTTTTCTACTAATCGTACACTCGCTATATTCAATCCAAAAATCAAAAGAAACAAACACAGAGAACTCTTATTCGCCACCTCATGGCTCCGAGAGCATTGAATACACCCCCGGAGATACTACCGTTCACAACCATGACCAGGGCGATGCTTTTTATCCAGAAGGAGGGGGTTAGCATTGGGACGACGATTTGTTGTCGGGGATATCCACGGGGCTCACAAGGCCCTCAGGCAAGTCCTAGAACGGTCGCATTTTGACTATGACAACGATTTTCTAGTAATCATCGGGGATGTCTGTGATGGGTACCCAGAAACGAAGGAGTGTGTTGATGAGCTGCTAAAAATTAAAAACAGAGTTTTCGTAGTGGGGAATCATGATTTGTGGTTTGTTGATTGGATTAAAACTGGAGACAAACCGCCGATATGGACCAACCAGGGTGGTGAAGCCTCTCTTGAATCTTATGGCCACTCTAAATGGGAGCCGCGCATTATCCCAGACATTCCCGATAACCACAGAGATTTTTGGCTTAATTACGTCCCATATTATTTGACTAAACAAAATAAACTTTTCGTTCATGGCGGATTCAAATTTAAAACCTTTGTTACCAACGGGAGCCTTGTCGCATATAAGGCGGAATTATATGAAGATTTGGATAAACAGGGACCGGAATGTTTGGCCTGGGACAGAGATTTATTCGGGTTTACCCGAACTCGAGAATTAAGAATAGGCCCATTCGAAGAGATTTTTATTGGCCATACCTCAACAGAATCGTTTTCGTTAGACCCTGTACATAGATGTAATGTTTGGAACGTGGATCAAGGCGCTGGATGGGGAGGAAGACTGACCCTCTTGGATATTGATTCCAAGGAATTTTGGTCTTCAGATAAAACAAAGGAATTATACGATGGATTTGGGAGATAAATGAGAAAATTAGCCACAATAAGAAGAATTAGCAAAATCCACCCGATACCCGATGCTGAAAACATTGAGCTAGCCATAATTGATGGATGGCAAGTGGTGGTGAAAAAACATGAGTTTCGACCGGGCGACCTAGGGATTTACTGTGAAATTGACTCTTTTTTGCCCATGACGGATCAATTTGAGTTCCTGAGCTCTCGAGGGCTTCAAACTATAGCCAATGGCACCCAGGGGCATAGGTTAAAAACTGCCAAGCTCTGTGGTCAAATTAGCCAAGGGCTTTTTATTCCCATCCCGTTCATAATCCCGGATAACATATCTAAAATCGAGGGGTTCGATTGCACTGAGGTGCTGGGAATCCAATTATATGAGCTCAAAATACCAGCGGAACTTAATGGCGAGGTAAAAGGCCCCCTACCATCCTTTATCCAAAAAACTGATGAAGAGCGGATTCAAAACCACCCCGACTATTTTGAGCGGTGGGCCGGCCACAAATTTACGGTTACTGAAAAATTGGACGGAACAAGTTTCACCGCCTACCTTAACAAGGGAAAATTTGGCGTTTGCGGCCGAAATTATGAGTTTAACCTGGATACCCAAAAGAAAAATACGTATTTACAAGTTGCGAAAAGCCTCGACTTAGAAAGAAGACTTCGTGTATTAGGAAAGAATATTGCGATTCAAGGCGAATTAATTGGGGAAGGCATCCAAAAAAACAGATACAAAATAAAAGGCCACGCCGTCCGATTCTTCACCGTTTTTGATATAGATAAGCGCCGCCCAATGTCCCCAAATGCAACCCTCAAATTTCTTAAAAATATCGACCTTAAGCCTGTCCCTGTAATCAAAAACGGCTTAGAGTTTAGCTTTAATATAGACTCGATTCTTTCTTACGCCGAAGGAAAATCGGAGCTTTCGGATTCAACTCGAGAAGGCCTTGTTTTCCGACACACTGATGACTCTAGGATTTCTTTTAAAGTCATTAGCAATAAGTTTTTACTAAATGAGTAGCCGATGAAACACATCATAGAAACAAAACATTTTTACCAATGCGAAATTTGCAAAGGAAAACACGATACGAAAGAGGACGCCCGTGAGTGTGAAGAAAGGCCCCTGAGCAAAAACCCTTATTTACTTGCGATAAACATCTTTTCGATGAGAAATTTTCACTATCAAAATCACGAGCTCTTTATCCCAAATTGAATAAAGGACCCTATAATTACCTATGCGAAAACGATAAACATTTTCACTTGCGGCCAACTTCTTATACCCCATTGGCCTAGGGTTTAAGCTTAAGTTTGAAATTTTATCTAAAAGTCGAGCCTGGATGTTTTTGGGCAGATTCTTTAATTGTTTTTTAACCCCAGTTTTATAGGTAATAGCATACCCCATTTAATCTAGTCCAAGCTCCTCTTTTAGCTTGTCGTGGGTAATTACAGGCTCATTTCCATTTAGAATCGCAAGCGCATCCTTAAGGTCTCTTTCGTCCTCAAGTTCCTCATAATATCTTAGATCCTCAATGGGAATAATGGCCGCGACCTCCTTCCCATGCTTTGTAAGAATCGTTGTATCCTTTGCGTAGGACACAGTATTTATTAGCTCAGCGAAGTTTGTTCTTGCCTCGGTGGTAGTTAGATTAGCCATCAGACCCTCCTAATGTGCGTTTTGTACATTTCTTACATTCTATACCCATCTAGTGAACATTTCAAACCTTCGGAGCTCCGAGGGGTGATAATAATAATGGTAACAGTATGCGAGCTTTGGCCTTCGATGATTATAAAATAGAAAAAGCTGGATAATCCTTTATTTGACTCTTAAAGTACCTAGAGCAGTGTTTTGAGCTGATTCGTGCTTGGTTTTTATTTGACCGGTAAAGTGCGCAATAAAGATTCTAGGGAGTCGGAGATTTTATCAAGTTTAGATTCGATTCCTCTTAGAGTCTGGTTTTGGGCAGGCACTGGGTCGTCAATTATAAGATCTATTGGGTGTACACTTTTGCATTTCATTTGTGCGGGAAGGTGGCTCCAACCCATTTTTTTTGCGTATTCATTTTCTTTTTCCTCAACCATTTCCGCGCGCTCATTCATAGCGGCCGTAAATTGTTCAAAATCCACATAATTTCCACATGCATGCCCCACAAGAGTATCCGTCAGTTGTCCGCACTTAGCACAGCGTTTATCAGTCATTTCTAAATCAGATCTTTTCATCTTTAACTTTCATATATAAAATCCTCTCTATATCCAGTGAGATATCCAGCCCGGGCCTACTGGTATGGCGTCGGTTGGGTCAATTAATGGCTCAAGCCTGTTTTCTATATTATAAACATAGCTAACAGTATCATCCTCCCGTATCGGATATTCTGATTTAATAGGCGTTATTTGTGTTTTAACTTTCATATCCGAATATCTTTCCGCTGTGACCACCATATCCGTTAGTTCAATATAGTGCTCGTACAAATCAAGGTTTACTATTTCTATCATTTTTTCTCAAAACCCATAAAAATTATGAATTAAGATCCTCATGTCCGCAAGACTAACCCTAATCGAAACTGTCTGCCAACAATAGTTTTTGAACCTAAATTATACTCATTTTTTACGCCGGATGTAATTCCATAGCTTCCCGTCTGGGGAACGAACTGGCAACAGAGGCGATCTTTTCAATAGAATTTTTCTTATGAGCATCAGTTAAGTGCGCATATATCATTGTAACCTTTATATCCTTATGTCCAAGCAGTTCTTTGATTGTCACGATATCAACCCCATTCATTGCCAGGTGACTAGCGAACGAGTGTCTCATGGTGTGTAATGATGTGTCCGGCATCCCTAAATGGGTTACAAGTCTTTTGAACGCCTTTCCTATATTATCCATCTTTCCGCCCATTTGGTGACAAAACACATATTTCATTTGATTGTTGTTGCGGCGCATTACCCTATCGTGCAAAGGATCGATATAATATTCCTTCAAGAACAACAATTCCTGATGTAGCGTTGAATTAATAGGTATCGCCCGGTCCTCGCAGCCTTTAGTATTGAAAATGATGCTATTTTTCACGTAGATTAACTTATTGTGAAAATCGATGTCAGACCATTTGAGATTAGTCATTTCGCCCGCCCTGAGCCCGGAATTTAACCCCATTGTAATAATCGACTGTAAATATCGGCTCGAATTGTCAAATAGGCGCTTAATTTCTTCATCAAAAAAGAATCGAGGCATTTTTCGCGTCTCTCGTAACTTTGTCGTTTTAGTAGTGGCTACAACATATGACCACTCCTTAGCAATTTTTAACATATTGGAAATGCAGTTTAAATCAACATTTACTGTTCTAGGCGTCACGCCCTCTTTTAACCTATAAGCCTTAAAGCCCTCGATTAATTCCTGAGTAATCCCCTGCAACTCTATAGACTCTTTGTCATACCCTGGCAAAGTGTCCATGTACCTATAAAGGTTCTTAATAGAGTCTTTTTTCCGCATTAGCGTTCTGGGTCTCTGGTTACAAATGACCCAGTTTAAATATTTTTCCTCAAAAATTTTCAACATGATTCGATTAGGCAGCTCAATGCCCAGTCTTTTTAAGGATAACTCCTCCTGTATTTTTCTTAGGGCTATTGAGGCGATGGGTTTTGACACCCTACCCAGCCCTCTTTTTATTTGTCTCCCATTGATCCTATAGGTTATAAAGTACGTGCCAGACTTTCGTTTATGTAGAGAAGCCATAAAATTACCTTTCATTAATATGTAGAGGTATGAAACTAACTGATTATTTAGTTTGCATTTGCAAATGGTATCGAATAGGTCACACAATGTATTGTTAGCCACTTTAAGCTGCTAGACTTATTTATTGCCATTTTATCTGTTTGCAATATGAAGTCGCCAACAAAATGATAGTAGAAAAGAGCTAGTAATTGGTGAGAAAAAACTTCAAACATAATATTGAACCTCAGCCCAAGGGTATCACCCTCGGCGTGTTGAAATCAACACAAAAATGATATGCTGTGGGCATGAAGAAAAAATTCAACACCAGCCTAGATGAAGAGCTGTTAAAAAAAACAAGGCTATTCGCGGTAGAAAAAGGCTTAAAAATAAACCAAACGATAGAGGCGGCCTTAAGGATGCTGCTTTATTTCGGCGAAACACTAGAGGATAAGCTTATTTCGGATGAAGCTGAAGAGTTGTGTCACGATGCCCACCACCTAGAGCAGTGATGATATAATTAGGCAATGACTTTAACCAAGGGACTCCCCTAAATATAAAACTGTAATGCCCGTTGAATTTATTCCTATTAATAACTATTCAGACGGAACGTTTAGAGCGCGTAAATCAGTCAAAACCGGATATTCAAATGGGATCGTTTTAGCTTGGATGCCGAACCCGGAAATTAACGAGTCAGCATTTTTTTAAAGGGGTCGAATTCGACCCCTTTAAAGCCGTCCCTAAATCAAAATCAAAAAGATGTTCATCATCCCAAACCGTCCCGACCCTCTCATATTCGTTCTCAGGCCAAATTGATTAGATACCCATTCGTCTTTATCTGTTTTTTTGCCTCTAAAATGTAGAGAAACAACATATTTGCTATTCATCAAAACCTGGGACGCTCTTCCAGCCAGTATCTCCAGTCACTTAGGTAATTTTTCAGCCGTTTTATAAAAGTTGGGCGGGATCTGGCTGCAATAGGCGGCCCAATAGACATGGTGTCATTATCTATAACGAAATCATAAAACCCCGGCGACCGAAGACAACCGGGGCTACGGACATGCCGTAGGGGCATGTACTTATTGTACAACACCTAACGGTGCACTAATAAGGCAAAACGTCTTTTAACCCGTCCTGAATTCCTTTGTCCCAAAACTCGTCAACCTTATCTCCGAGCCTATCGAAATCTGCCGCCATTTTATTCCTGAGTTCACTATCAGGAATTTTAGCTAATTTTTTTCCAATTTTTCTCCCAGCTAAATAACATGGCTCTTCAAGCCCCTTTATTACCCATTTAACTGGTGCAAAGTGAGTGTACAGCTTCAGGCTTATCTTCCAAACAGCAAAGCCGCCAATAATTGATGGCGCCATTGTCGTTACAATATTTTCTAAATTTAATTCAAGCATAAGACTCTCCCTTTTTATGAATTAAGACCATGTTTCTTTCTCTCCATTCTTCCTAAATATAAATACCTCGTTTTTAAATGTCCTCCACGGAACGTTGATGGATACATGGAGCCCATTTGTTTTTTCATAATAAATTAGCTGCCTAAACGGTAGTTTTTGGCCATGTATCCATTTAAAAATCTCGAGGTTTTCTGCGAGAGAGCTTCTTATATCTGCCGCTGTGGCATCTATATGCTGAGACTTAGGGCTCCCCCCGACCTGTTTGTTAAGTTCTTCAGAACGCTTCCCAGACTCAATTATCGTTAACCCAAACCTTGCTCGAACCGGAATTAATACAGAGTCGCACAGCAATCGAATGCACTGCTCATTCTCTTTAGAAAGCGTTATTTTTTTCGCTAATTCAGGAAATTTCGACGATACTACAAACTCTTTGTATTTAAAGAAGTTGAATTTTGGATTAACAAGTCCTTGGCTTTTCACAACGTTATCCGCCCCTAACCCCTGATAGGGCCAGGATCTCCACAATGTTATCGGTGAGGTTCAATTTATCTACTAAAATGATCACAACAAAGACGACAATAAACATTGTTTTTCCTGATTTGCTGGTAAAAAGTCGCCTAAGATCTTCGTACCAGGACAGCTTATTCTTAAACCTATCAAACCCATCCAGCCGCGAGCTTAACTCATCGAACCTCGGGTTGATTTTTTGATCAAATATCTCGTTCAGATCTTTTTTTAACTCTGCCTTCAACTCCTCATACATTTTATTTGCCACTGAAAAGGCCTCTTTGCTGGTCACCCTTGCGTCCTGAGACATGACGGCGCTTTGATGCGCGTTTTTGATAGCATCATCGATACGCAAATCCATCTCAGATATCCTCTTGGATACCACGTCGACTTCGGATTCAACCCTGATTACCCTCTCTTCAATTTTTAATTTTTCTTTCATGTTTTTGCCCCTAGTATTATTTTTCTGAATTTGATGCTCTGGACACGGCGATTGGTGCAATTTTTTCCGCCAAGGCTGATGCTCCCCTTGCTGTGCCGGGGATTGCCCCTGCCGCTTTTACTCCAGCCACACCCCCTAGTCGGGGAGACGCGGCAACCGCTAGCGCTGTAGCGGCTAATGGGCTCGGCCTAGTAGCAATTAGACTCCCTCTTAATATGTTCATTGCTCCCTGCAATCCTCCAGAACCGCCCCCTAGCCCTGGCGCAATTTGGCTAAAGACATCTCTTGCATTCGCTGCGCGTATTTGGTCCATAAACTTAAATCCCTTAGGAGCAAGCTCGTTAACCTCCTCAAACAGGCTTTGTGTTGAAAGATCTTTTCTATATAGATTTTTTAAGTTTCTTGCGACATTCTTGTCCCCCAACTGTGTACGTATTCTGTCCTCAATATTTTTTATTTTTGAAAATCGGTCATTTGCAGCCGCATAACCAGTGCTAACCGCTCTTAATTCTTGATTAACAGCGTTCCCAATTTGCTTTAATATTCCCTGCCCTTCGGTGGAGGCCTTTGAAACGGTTTGAGAAGGAAAGCTTCTGCTGGGCAATTCATTCCATATTTTTCTTTTTATAACATGCATTTTCCCTGGGCTCATTTGCCCGCCGTTTGCGGAAAGCTTTTTTCTGATTTCATCAATAATCTTTATGTCTGCCTTCTTTAACGCAGTCTCTCCCTCAAAGGAACTTTGATTCAGAAGGTCATCCACTTTGTCTAACGCTCTTGATGTATCAATTTTTTGTTCAATACCCCTCAGCGCTTTGGTTTCAGCCCCTACAGCCGACCCTGCTTCTCGACTAATGTGAAGCATTGCCTTCTGAGCCCGCTTTCCGATTGCGTCAAAAGTTCTTTGGCTATCAAATGGCCCCTTAAAAATACTTTTTCCTTGTAGCTCCCGCTCAAGGGCAAACGAATAGTCTTTAGCCGGAATACCATTTAAAACCTCGTTTATTTTCGCCACTGACTTTTTACTAACTGAGGCTAATTTCCCCGCTAACGCTTTAACCTGCCCGGTGGCTATAGGCAGCGCCAGAGCAACGGCCCCAGCGCTTACTCCTGCGTCTAGGGCCTCTCTGGCGGCGCTTTCCAAATTTTCACCCTGAGCCAATTCCTCGACAAACCGAGAACCGGAAATTACGCCTGTCGCGCTGCCGGCTCCCGCAATCGCCTTAACCGCTTTGGCTACTTTAGCGCCTTTAAACACTGGGTTTAATTTTTGTAGCGAACCCAACAACTTGGTTCCTTTTGCCGCAGGAACGACCCACGGCGCAAATCTGGCAACGCTTTCAAGCGTCTTTTTTGCGTCATCTCCAATATTTTCGATAACCGACTCAAACTGTGACGCTCCACGCTCAAGTTGTTCCTGCCTAGTTGTGATTTTCCTTTGCACCCTTTCCTCGACGGATTCTCCCGGCGCTAATGCTTGGAATTTTGATAATATTTTTCCAACGGTTGTACCTTGAAATTGCTCCCATTGTTGTTGTCGAGATTGTAGCTTATGCATGCGCGGATCCTCAGATCTCGGCCGCCCATTATTTGTCAATTGGCTAAAAATACCCTCTAATTCTTTTTCGCTTGGAACAGAGGCCCCCTCTAATTCAAGTATCCGCCCGTCTGGTGATTCAACTTCATATACTGGCATTATTTTACCCTAACTTTGAACCGACCCACTTGAGTTACATTGGACTTGCCAGAGCCTGCCCCTCCTTCATTTGAAAAAAGGCCTTCAAAATCCTCTTCGTTTATTTGAGAGATCCCACCTACAATCCTTTCAGGATCAACCCCCGACCGCCCGGCCTCTTCAGTGAAGAACGCCAGCTTTGAATCTACTAGCGCCTTTTGGCCTTGTTGAAGTAATATCGCCGTTCTTACAATCTCTTGTCTTTCGGGGTCTGTGAGCCCGACACCACCCTCTCTTAATTTTTCTAAAGCACCCTGGGCTTTAGCTAAAGCGGCTTGGCCTTGAGGAGTCCTGGCAAATTCCGATTCCCTAACAACTGATCCTGGGTCCATCATCTTGTTAAAAGTAATAACCAGGGCCTGATCTAAAGCATTTTTGCTAGCGGCTTTATCAGGGTTGTTTTTAAAATCCCTAAAAACATTAGCCATCCGGCTAACAGCTTGGTTAATTTCCGAGGCAGATTTAACCACCGGGTCCGATTGAACTTCTTTCCGCAGTAATTGAACGAATTTGTTGCTCTTAATGGAATCGCCCTTAGAGGAGCCCAGCTCAACATTGCCCTTTAATTCGCCAGTATCAAGATCGATTGAAAATTTAGCATTCTCGCCTACTTGAGCGCCAGCTTGTTGTAAAAATGGGAATTGCTCCAAATGACCTTCATCCACGACTCTATCAAATGAAACCGCATTCTGGGACACATCAATGTCATCGACTTGTTCTAAAACCCCTGAAATTTCCGGAGTTCCTGCGAAATCCTGTTTTCGTTTATTGAGCCATGCCCTAGCGGCATTATTGTCCCCAAGCTCTTTAAGCAGCCCATATTCGGACTTAAACTGATTAAATACAGCCTGTTTTTGATCCTGTTCAGCTTTTTGTTTTCTTTGAACACGCTGCTCCCCTAGAGCCATTAATCTCGCTCCTAATTCGGGCTTACCGAATCGAAGAGCAAGGTTGCCAGCCGCCGCCTCTTGGGTAGACCCTTCAGGAATATTTCCTTCTGCAATTGATCTTAATCCCCTGCTAAAACCCACCTGTTGACGAAGTGCCTGCCCCTCCCGAAATGAGTCAATTAAATCCACGGGCTTGTTTAATCGTCTAAACGCTTCAAATCCAAATGACATTACAATTCCTTTCTATACATCAATAACCCCTATTTTTTAAAAATGCTTCCAGGGTTCTGGTTCTTAAAATCAAAACCCGAAAACCCTTTTTTAAAAATGCTTCCAGGGTTCTGGTTCTTAAAATCAAAACCCGAAAACCCTGTCCCTTTTAGACCAAGATCAAACAAACCCCCAATAGCATTCGAATTCGCCACCCCTTTCTCTAACTCGGCAGAGGTTTGGAATAGCCCCAGATTTTGCAAAACATTTCCTTGTCTTGCGGATTGATTTCCAATTGTTTGGGTATTTAATCCGAGTGTATCCTGGCCTATTCCTAACGCCCGGCTTATAAGCTGGTCTCGTCGTCCTTGCTCACTATCAATTAGCCGCTGAGTAAGGTTTAAATCCCTTCGGATAGCAGACCCGCTATTTAATGCCCCCAGAGACGCCAACCTTTGATTTAAAGCCCTGTTTGCCTCTGACTGTCTAAACCGAAAAGAGTCCGTAGCCGTCAGGGGGCTTGAAATCTCCCGGCTTACCGCGCTTACCGCCCCTTTTCCTAACCCAAGAAACGGCGCTTGGGCCTCTTGTTGGGCGCTAAAAAACCGCTCGTTCTGGGCCAAAAGATCATCTGCTGTTCTTTTTTGAACTTTAGTAGCCTTGTTTATGGCTTTTCGTTGTTCTTTCGCACTAAATGCTGACATGACTTATCCTCCTTTTATAAATTGAATCCACTCTCGAGAATTCATTTCGTTTTAAAAATTTCCCTACGCTTTCACCAAAATCAATGGTTTCGGGTAGTGAAACAGTGATTAATGAAATCCCCATCTCTTTAAGAACCCGAACAGATTCTTTAAGTAAGGTCATAAACAACTTGCCTCTATAGACCGCCGGCTTGCCTTTTTTGACATACCAGACATGCTCAGAAGCGCACATTTCTTTATGGTTGTATGGGCTGTAATTGATTTGGAAGAAGATTAAGCCATCTATTTGTCCTTCAACGTCGCTAATAATAGGCAAATATTCTGTAGAGGCGGCGATTTCTTCGATATACTTACGAGTATCGCCCTCGCGATACGTATAGCCCCTAGACGCCATGTCTACGGCATCGAAGTGCTCTTTTGCAATCGCCATAACCCCATCTAAATCTTTTTCTTTCATTGTTCTAAGCACTACAAAAACTCCTCCCAATTAAATGCGCATAAAACATCAGTGGTCCCACTGGACGCCTCTACGCTTACGGACAACGAGTCTCCCGGGTTTAATGTAAAAGACGCCTCGGTTAAATCAATAATTTTCCCGTCTGCCTTTGACAGGCCAAAGGCAAATTGTAAGTTGCCCCCCGAAATTGCAGTGCTCGAAGAATCCTTTGCGGCCACAGACGTGTTTGTGGAGATATCCGAAAATGAGCTACCAGTCAAAATTGCGTTTGTTCTAAATCTAATTGTCGCGGGCTTTGTCCCGTCTATAGAGGCCGATGAAAAAATTAGCTTTATTTGCGACCTATTGAGGCCCCCTTGATATACGACCTTATTAAGTATCGTTAAAATGGGCGTTTCTGTGGTCCCGATTCCGGCGGCGGCGGCGACCGCCCCATGATGAATATGGCCATTCCCAAGGGCCCCCTCAACAAAAGCCGCAAATGATGGCGTATAGCCTACTATATCCGAGGTGTTTGACGTGTTGCTTACAAAAGCGCTCAAAGGCAACGTTGGGTTTTTAAAAGTTACGCTAGTTGAGGAGTTTGCATATTTTATTGCATGTACAGCTTGAAAAGCCCCGGATTCAGGGGCCTCTAATGCAAAAGTTATTTGTCCATACCCGAGCCATTGATACTTTATTTGGTAAATATTCCCCTTTGTCTGGTCTAAGGTCATTCCGCTCGGCCCCGTCCCGTCCATAGGGTCAATATTCCAGGACGCCTGAGCCGTCCAATTGTCTGTCGCCGCGCTTCCTGCCAAAGTTTGAGCAAAGGAGCCAACGGCTGTTGTTGCCCCGCCCAATGAATATGTTCCAGTTCTTGAAGAGGCGTCGTAACTTTCAAATATAACGGTATCGCTACTAACAGAGGCCCTCCAGCCCCTCCCTAAATCGGAAAAGTCGTGTGCCGCAATTTCATTCGCCGTTATTGTCGTATCCCCGCTATTAGTGACTGCCACAGTTGCGTCGGCGTCTCCATCTAGTGTTATTGTTATGTTCTCCGCTGTAGTGGAAGCGGTTGATACGGTCAGTGTCCTGACCTCCGGAACCCCTGATTCACGCCTAAGAACGCCAAACGATGTTCCGTTATAGCCAAAGTACAACCCATCGCCAGAGCTCCCCATGCCCTGCCCCTGACTGCTTCCGGTTACCCCTGTTGTCCAAATCCGTGTAAACCTACACACTGCGCCCTGCCCAGGCACATATCTCACTGGGATTTTTGATCTAAACTCGGCAGTTTGATTCGCGGCTGCGCCAGTTGAAAGTTTTGCCCTAGCCTCGTCAACTGTGATAGCTCCGTTATTGTTTCTTGTTTCGATAATTTCCTCGTTTATATTGTGCGGAAACAATAATTGGACAATGGGGGTAAGCGAGGAGGTGCTTAACTCGCCAAATGCTGTTTTCGGGGCTTTCTCATTAGGTATAAATGTCATCTTTCAATCCTTTTTTTAGTATGTAAACCAGTTTGAGCCGTCTGTATAAACCGATACTGAAACATAATTGGTCGTAACAACTTGAGTTAAAGCGCCATCTATTGTTTCAGCCCCGTTGCCATCTATTGTTATATTGTTTGCCAAAGCATTCCCTGACTCGTCCTTTATTATGTAGACGGTCCCTTCTCCCGCTGTCGCTGCGACTGGTAGATTAATGGTTATCGCGACGCTACTTGTATCAACGCCAATTATAAAATCGCTAGAGAGAACGGTGTATGGGGATGACGATACTGAGGATCTATTATATTTCACCCCATTTAGAGTTTTATTAGTTAAAGTTTGAGTATCGGTTGTGCCAACAACGCTCCCTGTTACCCCATGAACGCCACTGGACGGGCTATCAACCTCAGAGCCATGAGCAAGATTGCTTATTGTATTGTTATCACCATCTATAGTTTTGTTAGTTAATATTTGCGTATCGCTTGTTCCAACAACATTTCCCGATACGCCATGGACCCCAGTAGCGTCGGCCATATGCGTATCAATTTGGGCATGTGTCTTTGTTCCTATGCTGGTTAAGTCTGCGTGACTTCTTGTTTCTAAGTCTGCGAGATCGGAATCCTCCTTATTTATGGCCGACCATGGAACGCTTGCCGTGCCATCTATAAGCTGAACAACACCATCTATGCGCCGCTTAAGCTCGATCCTCCATTTCTCTAGCTCTCTTAGGTCTTTAAATTTAGGGATTGGCGGCAAGTTTGGGGAGACAGTCATTGAGGCATTACCTCCACCCATTCTGATGCGCCAACTAAAGAGAATGGCACGGAGTCCGTGATAACAAATTCATATTGTCGGGACCGGTACATTCCCATTGGCTCAAATACAATATAAAACTCTTTGTCGCCTAATAGCCCTAAGTCTCCATCGATATAGGTGCTCCAGTTTAAGTCCCCATCGTCTTTGTAGCGCACCTGCACAACCGGTGTCCCGGATGTTCCGTGGCCCCTTTTGACGGTAAGAACAACCTTTCCGGATTTTTTTACCGCATTAGTTCCATGATTAATATTTCCGGTAGATCGTACAAGTCGGATAAAACTAGAGTCGTCATCGTATACAGAGCTTGATAATTTATATATTTTCCCGTCTATCCTACTCCCAACCAAATTGATACCCCATGGAGCCGAACTTTCGTAACAACTCCCAATCCATCTGTCATAGGTAGCGGTGCTTTGATCCCAAAGCCCCAGCCTAAACCAGGAATTTCTTTGATAGTCATATCCAAGGGTCAGGTTTTCTTCAAGAAAATTGAAAATTACAAAATGGTTCCCATCAATAGTGATATTGAAACCCCGGACATCTTCGATTGACTCCTTTTGGCTTATAAACCGATCAAATGGAGTTGAGACTATTTTTGGAGTTCTCCCTTCAAGCATCGTAAATCTTTTGTCGTTGTCTAAGAAAAACATCGTGTTGTTCGCCTTTGTTAGACTATGCTTTGCACTTATCCCTCTTTCTGTGTAACCCCCGTCTAAACGCGAAAAAGGAGTGACCCCGTCGTTATAATAAGTCTCTATAGACTGTGATCCAAAAAGAATCATTTCTCTATAATTCACATCTAAAGCTTGTATAAAATCTGGGTTTGCTTCAGCACTTGCGAAGTTTAGGGAGCTCCAGTCCGCAGGACTCGCCACTTCAGAATAAAAAAACGATCCGCTTAAGTTATTGTTTGCAATAATATAGCTGTCTAGAAAGGCCACATGGCTTACCTGGGTAGGCGCGTCGGTGTCAGAAATATTGGCCGTTGCAGTTGTTCCGTCCGTTAGCTGCATTTTTCCGCCGTTGGCTAAAACCAATGTCGTGCCATTGTCTGTAAAACTCACTGGGTTTTGTTTTAATAAAAGATCCCCTGTGATCTCAGAAAAGGTTCCGTCTTTATCGTCTATAGTAAATGTTCGACCGTCGGACACAGCTACAAATTTTTGCAACCTATCCCACCAATAAATCCCATCTATTCCAGTTTGAGGGCCCGTGCCTAAGTCGCAAAGCTCCTCTGTCCCTGGAAATCTATTTAAAGTCCCAGTTTCATCTAAATACCCGTTTATCAGCTCATCCGAAAATTCCCGCAAACTAATTGGGTCTACATTTTTATAGGCAGATTTAAAAAGTGGTAACTGGACTTCCTGCATTTTTTTCCTATGGAGCTGAGGTGGTGTGTACCCACGTCACGCCAGTTCCAGTAAGATCTAAATATTTATACCTAAGCGTCCCTCCGTCATCATGGCGAAAAATGAGCTTGTTTGATTTAAAATACAATTGTCCCTCGGTATCTTGCGTCGGATTTGTAGGGGTGCTAGAAAGCTCCACCAGACGTATCCCACCGTTCAATGTTTGCTCTCCCTCTAGGTAGGTTCTATATCCAGAAGAATTTACATGCCGCAAGCAAAGCTGGTCTTGTTCAACCGCTGAAATATCGCCATCGACATTGTTATCTAGGTTTCCTCCATCAACCACAATCCCCGAGGCAGTTAATAGAGATGTCACGACCCCCGAAGCCCCAGAGGTATCCCCGGAAATTGTATCCGCGGTGGTTGGGGTGCCGCTTGTGATGGTGTAAATTATGGTTGTTGTGGTCTCCCGATGAAAGGTGCCCGTAGCGCCAGAGCTTGAAAAGGATAAGTCTTCTCCGTCTTGAAATGTGCCCGTAATACCTGCGGAGCAAGTTGCGGTTTGTCCGCAAGCCATTCCATACCCTTGCCCGCCTCTTTGGGTAGCGATAGTTCCATTTAAAGCTCGGCATCCGATAAATTCCATGCCATTTCCGCCTGAGTCCTCAAGATGAAATCCGTTATAGAACCCATTTTGGGTTGCCCCATCATCCCAACTGTTATCGACGGCCAAGCACCCTGTAAGCATCATTCTGGAAGTGTTGGCGGCTGCCTGGAAAACAAACCCGTGCTGGGCATTCTTTGAAGCCGTGCAGCCAGTAACAGCCAGGCCCTGAGTTGTTGCAAATTGGAATCCGCTTTTAGAGTTGCTGACCGCATGGTTACCTGAAATGGTCATGTTTTTTATTCCGGTAATATTGAAGCCGAAATCAGTATTTCCGATGGCCATATTGTTGGAAAAAATAGAGTCTCGCCCCGGATGGTCCCCTAGCGTAGCGTCAAAAGTTCCTTTGACTTCGAACCCGTACAATGTGTTTCCCTGGGAAATGTTTCCTGAGACTATTGACTCAAGAAACCCGTTAAACAGATCAAAGCCGTCGCGTGTACAACCTTCTGCGTAGTTATCAATTAAAGAATTCCATTTTCCGTACCCTCTAACTTTAAATCCGTCAGTTCCACACGAATAGGCCTTGCACGAAATAATATCGGACTTTGTGACGCCCGAAAGGGTGAACCCTGTTTCCTGGACAGAGTCTACAACACAATTAATAATGGAGTGCCCATAGTTGCTAGAATAGTCGATTGCAGGGGTTTCATCAGAGTTGATTAGGTAAAACCCAAACGACCCGTTTGCATAATAAACATCCTCTATAACACAATGCGTCGAATCCTGAACCCTTATCCCCATATCATTGTTTTGGTCTTGGTTTGAATCAATTTTAAACGTCTTAAAGTGGCAATTGGTCTTCGTAACCACATCAAACAAATATTGGTCTGTAGAAGATTGGTAGTGGTGCAATACTGACGCGTCTCTACCCTCCCCGCAAATAGTTGTATTAGACGGGTATTGAATCTCGCCCGTTATTTTGTAGGTGCCTACCGGTATTTTTACTTTCCCATAAGCATCTACGGCCTCTTGGAAAGCTGTTTTACACTCTGTACTGTCATCCCCAACGGCCCCCCAATACTGCGGATAAACATGCTCTATATATCCTGTCCCGAACACAACCGTTCCCGTGCCGTTCAAAGTGAATATTTTGATTATTTCAGACTGTAAAGGCCCGTTCATTGTCAATGTCTTTGTGGTTGATATAGAGGCAATTGCTCCCGGGGCGAACATTAATGTAATGTTTTTGGGAACGGTGACATCCGCATCAATTGTCCAAGTGCCCGGCTTCAATAAAAGTCTTCTGACATTGGACCCAATATCGGTTATCGCGGCATTAATGGTTGAGGCGTCTAAGCTGCCATCCTCATAATCTGTCGCATCCACAAACGTATCTGTAGGGAAGCTATCAACCCTATATGTATTATCCGTAAAATCGTGCTGTAAGGTTGAGTCTGCGTCAGAAATCCGGATTCGTAATATGCCATCAAAATACACTTCCGTATCAAACATCCCCGCCGTGTTTAGTGATACAGACGTAACAGTGCTACCTGTCTTGTCTGCCGCAGTATAAACAGCCTGAGCAGTCAAACCGCCAGGAACATAAAATTCTGCCGTTCCCCCACTTAGAACCAAGCCAGAATAGTTTCCGGTTACTCCTATGTAAGGGAAATTACTAATTTGAATTGCTCTTGCACCCATTACTATTTCCTTCCTGGTTGAAAAAAGATTGATCCCGACTCTTCATCTAAAACCAAGGCTTTTGCCTCGTATTCTTTAAATAGCCGAATTATGTAGTTTGTCGTGGCCGAAGATACCGAGGAAAATTCCGGGGCTAAATCGATGGCCACTCCGTAAATAAGCGCTGAATACCACTCTTGAGGAAAATCTAGGTCATCTAATTGGTTGTCAATATCTTGCGGGTATTTAACGGCATCGAAAACAAGAACGCCGCTAGTATCAGACGGGCTAGGGTAGAGATGAACATATGAAGTCGTGCCAGTATTTAGCCTTTCAAAATAATATTCTGAAGGCGTCCCCTCCACAGTTTTATCTCTATTTCTTTGGAACTCGTATCTAGATATCTTTTTTAATTCGTATTCTAATCTATTGGATTCGAGAATAATCCGAACATTTTCGATATCAACGATTTTCGAATCAATAGAATAGACGCTTTTTGATACAGCCGATTGCGCGGTTGACCAGGAGGCCCCTGTGGTAGAGCTGCTTTTGTAATATGCAATATAATCATCCCCGCTTGTTGGCCGGTTGGCCGCTACGGTTGTATGCGGCACAATCGCCTCCCAATTTTTAGTAGCGTCTGCATCATCGACCCATACCGTTGGGGTTTGCATTGCCTGAACATTCTGGTTTACGCCCCATATTTTATGTATTAGCGCTGGATAGCTTTTTATTCTTGTGTTTAAAGCCTGCAGCCCATTTTGAAGCTGGGCGGAAGACAAGGCCCTCCCTACTCCTAGTACACCAAGTTTTCTGTGCGCTGCCTCAATAATGTTTTGAGCCGTTAGGTTATAGTCATAGCTGCTACTTGTCGCCACTGTCTAGGCCCTTTATTTTTTTACAAACAGCAAAGTTTTCCGAGGTTATCAGAGCCTGTTGGTCTAAGGTTTCAACGCATTTTTTAAGATATTCAATCTCTGCGTTAGAAAACCCCTCCTTCATTGGTGTTTCTTTAGATAGGTCCCAAGTCACCCTGTTTCCTTGGCCTCCGTCTTGTATTGCTGACTCCATGCCTACGGCGGCCATTTCCTCCTGGGATATAACTAGCTTTAAATTAATATCTGAACGAATCTGCATATCAATAAAATTTGATGTTTTGGGGAATATGGCCGGAATAGTTATCCGCTCCGAAACATTGAAATCAACCATAGTCTGATGGGGGCTTGCGGAGCCTTTTTTCTTACTCATTTACAAAATCCGTTCGGGATTTATTTAGAGAGATGAGGGCTTTGTCTTCATCTGATCCGCACGAATCGAAACACGCTGAGGCCTCTAGAGCCGCAATGTCGATTTGTATTTTTCCAGCATATGAATTAAATGCCCCAACCGATTTTTGCAAGCTATTCCAAAGCCTCATCGCCATAACTTTATCGTCTTCTTTTTGCTCTTCCATTGACATACTAATTTCCCCTTTTTTACTAAACCGTTATTAAATAATTCTTAAGCTAAGGCAACCCCAATCCAACCACCGTCATACATCCAGAATTTATTTCCTGTGGAGTCATAAACCATTGGCGCACGACCCGTTAAGGCAGTTGGTGTTCCAGTTGGTGTTCCAGCACATGTGGGAATATAAAAAAATCCATCAGTCGCGGTTGTGGCTATTGCTGCCGTCCCAACGGTGACACTGCCGGTTTCTTCAAGCGTCAGCGCGGTAATACATGAATCAGACGCCCCTGTGCCTTGTTTAGTCTTTAAGTGCAGTTTCCCTTGAGAATGAGACCCTGTGCGCTCGAAAGTAATCGCTCCGCCTGGTGTGGCTGTTGCGCCCTGAGCGCCAGAGGTGAACATTGTGAACGCCATTCCGCACTCTTCTCCGTCGGCCCCGTCATTTACAAAGATTTGTTGAGAATAATTTGTGACAGCTGCTGCGTCAGAGGCATCTACTGCGGCCGAATGAATTTCAAACGACTCCGCATTTCCAGAGGTATCCCCAAGAATAACGTTGTCCGCCGACGCGTCTACATAGAACGTGTCTGTATCTACGGCAAAATCATCGGTGACAATTACCTTCCCAGACGAGGCTGTTAGCTCCAGATCAAACGAACCGCTATTAGTAAATTGTCGAATTGAGGCAGTTACTCCGCCCCCGCCGCCGCCAACCGTTGTGAAAGACAGCTTGGCCACGTTTCCAGACGACCCCGATGCTATTTGGCCAGCATATATGTTTTGCTCAGCCGTTACTCCGCCGGTTCCTCTGTTTTCTACTTGAAATAAAAAGTCAGGGTCCGCCGTGCCGATCCCAACTCTGTTATTAGAGCCATCTACGCTAAAGGTTGTCCCGTCGATGGAAAGCCCGTTTATACCCCCGCTCAATACAAAGTCAGTATCTTGCGAAAGGTTTATTGTCGATGAGTTGACCGTTAAGCCGGTCAGAGTTCCAAGGCTTGTTATATTTGTTTGCGCGGCTGTCGTTAATGTCCCCGCAATATTTCCAAAAGTGACGTTATCAGTCGTCGCCACGCCTTGATTCATCGCGCCCAGGTATCCCCATTGAGCGGTGGATATTGTCGCGGAATCAATGTTTAGCAACTGGTTCGCCTCTGAGGTGGTTAACCCTGCTAAAATCTCGATTTGTTCGTCAGTTATCATGCTGACGCCTCTTGATGTTTGGCTAACCGTCATATTATTATCCTGCCTGCATTAACGTGAAAACAACGGTTCCTGATGTATATGCTGAAATAATTAGTCTTGAGGCCCTAACTGGCACAACATAATTCCCATCATCGGTCGCTGTTTTGCTTGCTAAATCATCATGATTCAATGCGGTAAGAACCGAGTTTAAATCTGATGTGGTTTGTAAATCGTCAAAAGTATGTTGAACGGTATAGGTAGCTGTTGCGGTAACCTCCGCCCCTATCCCTACGTTAAAAGGCCTCACGGCTTCATCTAGTATGTACCAGTTAGAAGCAGACGTGCCATCAACGCCAACCTCAATCGCGCCCGCTGTATCAGCGTCTACGGAAACACCTGTAACAGTCTTAAAATAAGATGTACTGGTGGCTGTTCCCGCATTAGGGCCGGTGGTAGCACCGTCGCCAATAGTATCTGTTATTGTGTAACCTCTAAAATCCGTACCTGTAATAGTGAAAATCCGTGCAGAGTCATCTGCTGCCGCCGTAACAACAATCAAATGACCGTGGTTTAGAGTTACAGACCCACCAGAGGCAAGCGCCCCTGTAATTGTTAGGTCTTGGGCACCCCCTGCCGCAGGCGTCTGCGACAGGGAAATACCATCATCGTCGGATTGAGGAGTTAATGTGACTTGAATAGGTCTCATTTTTTATTCCTTATGAATCGACTGCCGGTAAAATATAGCCCGATTTATCAACTGCTGCTGTAGCGTAGTTTTCGAAGAAACCAAAGTTGGTTCCTGCGGTTACTAATAGTTCTGCGGCAGTATCTAAGTGGCGAACATGATTTCGTGCAATTACCCCTGTGTTAGCAGTGGTAGTATCTGCGGTAATTAATAATGGGTTGGCGTCGTTTAATCGAACACACCTATTACCAATAATTTCAGCGTTACTTAAGTCTTTGCCAGTGGCAACGACTGCGATTATAGGTAAATCTGAGGTGTTAACGCCCAAATTAAAGTAGCAATTAGATACTTTTAAACCGTCTAAATCCCCGTCGACATTAAGTAAAGAAGTTGTTGCCGTGTCTGGCTCAATCCAAGAACACCCGTGGAACTCAAGGCCGTCACATTCGTTATTCGTTGTTCCTGTATCAACAATCTCAACAAAGTTCATGTTGGTAGCAGTTGCAACAAAGTCACAGTCGACAAGCTTGAAATTCGTGGAGGATGGAGTGAATAGATCCGCAATGTCTGCAAAATTAGCACTAAACTTTAAGTTTTGAAGAACCGTATTAGCGCCACTAACCGCTATGGTCGTGGTAGTTGCGGTGTCTAGGGTAAAGGTCGGCTTTAGCGTTCCCGCGCCCAACCCCACAACAGTGATACCAGCTACGTCTAAAGCCAAAGCGGTCGCTGAAGACAAAGTCTCAGCGTGGCCAGGCTTAATGTAGATAATGTCCCCGTTGCTTGCGGTACATTTGCCGACTGCATAATCAAGGCTCGCAAATGGGTAGTTGTAAAGACCAGCTCTACCACTGTCAGCTCCGGAACCAGAGTCTACCCAAAATACGTTCCCGGGTACCGTATCTGGTACCCGGACGTTCTTGACTAATTGTCCATTTTTAAATCCATTTGGATAACTTGATAAGCTCATAATTCTACTCCTTAGGTAGCGGCTACGCCGTAAATTGAACGAGGGTCAGACCAGCCAAATTTCAAGCGATATCGAACTCTGAATAGCGCGTCTCCGTTAGTTTCTCGGGTAGCATTTTCGAACTCAGCAGGGAATTTTCGCTTTTGGCAAAGAAGACCTTCAACGTCAGTAGTTAAGAACCAATAGTTGGTATTGGTTAAATACGGAGTTGCTACAACTTCTACAGAACCGTTGTATGGATTAATCGCATTTTGGGCTGACTCAGGATCTTTAATTGAACCGGTAATCTCCATTGCTTTCTTGTGAAAAGTAGGGGAAACCAAAAGTCTCTTTGGCTGTACTCGAAAGTTCAAGCCACGAGAATTAGGCATGTTCATTAGGTCTATCATCGCAGTCTCAAAAGACGTCATTGATAGCTGGGCAGGGGTAGTCATTTCATTAGACCAAGATCCGCCGCTAACTAATACATGATCAGTTGCGCAAAGCTCTTTGCCGTCTCCACCAGTTTGCACGCCAGAATCAAAAGCGTTGTTAAGGACATTGAAGCCGTCTGTTTCAGCAGTTTGCTGTACAGATTTTGCCAAACTAGAAGGGAGTGTGTCGTAAATCCCGTAGTTTTCATCTTCAAGGTCTTCCTTGGCAATTGGAACCTGTAGCTTATAAGTTTGTGCGGTTAAAGAAACCTCGTTGCCGATATAGATATCATCCTCTGGGAATGCTTGAGATTTACTTGTTTGAGGAACAAGCCCTGTCATTGAGTTTTCTAGGTAGTTCTCAGTGCTCCGGTTAGAAGTTTTAGTTGTGAAAACCTTTTCAAAATTAAACTCATAATTTCTCATTTGGTCGTCGTACTTTTCTTTCAAGTACGGGTACAGATCTGTTACTGATACGCTCATCGTTTATTTTCTCCTTTCGTTAGATCGCAGCCGATGCTGCTTTTAAGTAATGCTCTGATGCTTGGACAGTCACTTTTACGTTTGCGCCCCAAGCGTTATCTGAACGTCTTACTAGTTCCAGTATGGTAAATTGGGCATTATTTCCGTCTCCGGCCAAAGATGAACTTAGCTCAACTCCAGCTTGTCCGGTGTTTGTGCTGCCTGCGTGTGTCCAAATGGCATCTGCTTGGTCACCGATAGAGGTGGCAGCTAACGTTCCTGCACATTGAACTTCGTATTGGGCAACGGGGTCGGTGATTAACCTTACTTTTCCAGCGGTTGAAGCTGATAGCGAGTTGACCTCTTTACCGTCTGAATTGTGGCAAGAAAGAACAATGCCAGCGAAATCATCACTAGCAGCGGCCATAACGCTTGCGTTGCCATCTGTGTCTTGCTTAGCCAAATCCCCACGGAATATTGCTGTAGCGGTCCCTGCGTCTACGTTGAACTCTCGAACGTATGCAGGATCATAATATACTGGCTTGAAGCCAAAGGGTGTATCTGAATTTGCCAATTTTTTTCTCCTTTCAATCTCAAAAAAAAAGGCGACACATCCTTTTGGACATGCCGCCTATGGTTTTTCCATTTAGCGATTAATAAATTAAATTTTTTCTGTTACTACTTCTCTCTTAATTTCACCAGAAATTGATCCCTTACCTCCACCGGACCTGTAGTCCTGAGCTATTTGCTTAACCACGGCCGTTGAATTAACGATTCGATCTTTAAAATATTGATCTCTCGCTTTTTTCACCTCTAGTGGCATTCGCATTAAGATAAGGTCTCCTCGTATTTTCACGTTGGACCATTGCCCTGAGGGATCCTCTTTTCTCAGCATATTGGCACAACAGTTAGGATCTTGATCTACTTCCTTGCCTTCTTCTATGGCCTTATAAATTGCTTCTGGTGTGTTTACAACAAAGCAATAATCGAAGTTAGGATCCTTCCCTGTAACAGTCAAAATGCTAGCAGGCTCCCAAATAGCGGCTGCTTTTGGTACTTTTTCTGGACTATGAGCAGGGTTTAATTCCTGATGATTTGATCTTAAAGAACGCGTTTGATTACTTGCGTTAACCTTTTGGTTGCGTTCTTCACTATAGGACTCAGCAGGGTTTTCACCTGATTCGGGGCTTGAACCCGATTCTATTACAGCAGGATTTTCACCTGATAATTTCATACTACCACCGGTTTCAGCGTTTTCAAAATTTTCCATTGGCTTATTCCTTGCTCCCTTTTTTCTTGGCATAATCTATCCTCCTGCTCTCTGACTGGCCCTTGCATACTTTTTATAAGCGTCTTCTTTGGTTTTGCATGTGCCATCAAGCACCCATCGTTCTGCCATTTTTTTCTGCGATTCTGTAAGTTTTGCGTTGGTATCCCCGGCCCCAGCGCCAGGAGAAGGCGGTACCCCACTCGTAGCCGAGAAGCTCTGAAGGCTTTTATTTCCACTTTTAACGCTTGCCTCTATCCCGCTATCTAACAGGTAAAAGAAAGTGTCTTCCGTCATATGCCCAGAATTAATTTCATTGGCATACCGCTGCTTAAGTTCAGCGTCTACTTGATGAGCCAGATTTTTAAAAACCTGGTCTTCGGCCACATCTTGATATTTAGTGTAAAACCTCTCTTTTACCGCACTTCCATGGCTAATCTCTTGGCTAGGAATAGGATCATTCTTTATCGTTTGAGGCTCAACGCGCTTAGCATCGGCTTGCATTTCCGCAAACTCAAACATTAAATCAGAGGCCTTTTTATCGTCGCCATCCTCGATAGCCTGGAGGTGTTTAGCTTTCAAGGCTTCTCTTTTATTTTCAAAATCTTTCTCAGTTTGGCGGCTCTCTATTTTTGACAGCTTCCCTTCCAGGCTTTCAATTTTCTCTTTGAAATTATCTCGTTCTCTTTCAGTTCCCTTTAGCTTCCCATATATAGAGTTCATTCTATTCTGAAAACCTTTTGGGTCGTCCTCGTTAAGGCCTGGAACGCTAGGGGCATCGTTACCACCTTCTTGGGCTGGGACTTCCTGGTTTTCCGTTTCAGCTTTAGGGGCCTCTATCGTCGTCTCTTCCGTTACAGTTGTCTCTTCTGGCATTAGTTTTCCTCCACCACTATTCCCTGAACATCTTCGTCATTAATCACATCAAACCTTTCCTCTCCTATTCGGCAAATCCCAGCCGAGTAAAAGGAATACCGGATAGTGTCCCCCTCCTTTAAAGGAATACCGAACCTCTCTGAAGTGGCGTGAGGGCCTAGCGCCGCCACAACCCCCTCTACCTGCCTGTTGTTTTGACGGACCACCTCAGGCTTTATGGATAACTCCAATAGGGAGCCCTTCACAAACACCTTCTCATCCTTTATTTCTACCTGTTGGCCGTCTATAAACATCGGGACCGCATCTTCGCTCCGTTTCACAATTACACGGTTAAAAACAGGCTTAATTTTTTTTGGCATTTAGTGCTCCTTTTCTTTCTGATTCATTTCATAAATAGCGGTTTCTAAACCAAGGCAACGGCCTTCGCTTACAAAATATTCTTTTACCAGCGAGTTGGGGTCTGAAAAATTCCGCTCTAGCTTTTCGTCGAGGACCATTCCCTCTAACTGTTTTTTAAACGCCCTGGTCATTGGGTGAAAGTACCAGTCCGCCCAGTCTTCGCTTAAAATTAGATCCACGTCATTCGTCATTAGGTTGTAGGGGTTCCCTTTCGGTTTTTAGAGTCTTTTTAATCTTGTTTCTTACCTTGTTCTTGAAATTGGCGTTGATTGTTTTCAATGCCTTTTGTGATATAGCTACCCCCAATTTATGCAGGATTAGCTTCGCTAGATTCTTGTAGATAAACATGTCCTATATGTTCCCTTTGATGTTGATCAAATAAGCCTTGGCCCCCCGGCGTAAGTTGCTCGAAGTACACCGACTCCTTAAAATCGGCCATAACGTCTAAGTGACGGGCGTGGTCTTGGTCCGGTAGCGGCTCGGTGTATTGCTCCTTAAAAAGGAGTGCATTTTCTTCTTCTTGGGGAAGGTCAGGTTTTTGAGGCTCCTCAGGGGGCGGCAAAATCTGCGTAATAACAGAACTGTCTACACCCACGGCTTTTAAATATTCTGACGTAGCCACAAATATAGAGCTTGGGTTTTGCTGTATTAGGGGGTTGCTTAAGGCCGTTTCATAGACCAGCTGCGCTTTAGCGATTTTTTCTTGTCTTGATACAACCGAAACATCCGCCACAGGCTTAATATCGAAGCCCCTTTTAAAATCGGTTTGCAAAACAGGAAAGATATCCGCAAAGGCTGCGTCTGGATCTTGAGGCGTTCCATCTTCATTAACCAATTGTGATTTATCGATAACAATATCGAAATACTTTCTCATATCTAGATAAATGCCATTCAACTCGTACATCTTTTGGAACTCTTTACCCATTGCCCAGTAGATTCGACGGTTCATTGAGTTGAACACTTTTTGGCCCTGGTCTACTGCCGCAGCTACCGCCGTGGCGCTAGTGCCCGATTTCGGCAGGCCCCCGGTCTGGGTCTCTGTTACTGTGGTTAATCGGTTTTGATATTCTTGTAGCGTCCCCATTAGCGAGAAAAGCACTGTAGAAGGTTGTGCAATGTTTAACGGAAATAGCGCCTTACGGATATCATCTACCTTTAGCTTTACCGATTTATATTCCCCCATTTGCAGGCTAAGATCTTCTTTCTCAAACCCCGCCCCTTCCAGAATAAGGCCCATGGGGTTGTTTTGTAGCGTTCCCGAGTCAATGAGGTCGTTCATTATTTTGTTCATTGCCTCGTTAGAGTCTTTTAATAAGAGGCCAAACCCGTACCCATAGAACCCTTCAGGATTCGGGATAAAATGAAACGGGGTAAAATATTCCATTACCTTTTCAGGGTTAAGTGGGTGTCTACGGCTTATAATTCGCAAAACCTTCTTTGTCTCGCAATCAATTGTGATTATGTAAGGCTCTTTGATATCCCCTTTGTCTTTTAAATCTAGGTAAACGTGCTGTTCAATTAACAGCCGAGGCGCAATTGTTTCGTCAAAATCATCATCAGTGAGCCCTAAGTTTTCCAGGTATTGGGATTTTATCTGGTCCTCTTCGCCCTTTTGTATTCCCTTGTCCATGTTGTCGTGTTCGAGGAAATACTTGTTTTTCATTCTTATCTGAACATCGTTAGGGCTCATCCACAGGTGTTGCGAGTACCGCTCCGAGTCTCTTAGGTACCGGGTCGAGTTGTGGACAATGAAATCGTAACCAGAAACCCAGTCACTAACAATCCTGTCCTTTATCGGGTCGTACCACGACTTACGTATCACTGTCCCGTCTATTGGCAGTTTCAGTAGAGTGGTGTCCATGGACTCTCTGTACTCTTCTATTTCGTAATCGAGCTGGTAGTTCTGGTACATCTCTACCCTATTGGCAGCGGCGATAGTTTCCTGGTCTTCACCAATATAATCTGCTTTTAATATCTCTTTGCCTGGTATTAGTTCTGCGAAGGCTCTAGCCTGAAATTGCAGACAAGCGGTGGTGAGTACGGGCAGTCCCACGTTTGATGAGTTGTCCCACCTCAAGGTTATATCGTCGCGATTGATAGCAAAAAGCTTGGCCATTTCGGCCCGCTGTTCTTCCCATTTGCCCCTTGAGTCTATGTCCCTTCGGTACCCGTCATAAACAACCTGCCCTATTTTTTCGAGTTCCTTTTCGTTTAAACCCTCGGCTATGTTTTTAAGAACATCCTGGTTAACGATTTTAAAGTCTGTCAATACGCAACTCCTAAAAACAAAAAAGGCACAGGTTCTCGATAATTCGATTTCCTGTGCCTATGGTTTTTCCATTTAGCTAAATTTAACTTACTTTTTCAGTATACTCAGATTTTTTAAATGTCCAAACTTTCCCGTTAATCAAACCTCGTGAATCGCTCCACGCAGTCTTTTATCAGGGTTACCTTGCCATGCTTAACCTGTATTTTTATTGCGATATCCCCGTAGGCAACGTAGTTGTCCTTGTTGGAATTTAGATAGGTTTTCTCTACCTCTCTACGCACCATTAGTTTGAAATCCTCGTTTAATCCCAATCTTCATCCTCCCCTTCATCCGTTTGCCCTGCATTTTTGAGTATATCGCTGTAACGGGTATTCAAAATACCTAACATGGCTACGCAATACGAATACTGATACCCGTCCTTTGGGAACCCCTGTTTTTCATATCGTATTGAGTTTAGCTCTTCTATAAGAGTGGGCATGTTTTGGAACACCCTGCATGCCGAACCAATATTAGAGATTGGGACGAGCCTTTTGTTTACTGCCCGCACCCCGTTTGATACGTCCGATTTCATGACATGCAGGTGGATATCCTCGTAATAGAGGATAGAATGAATATCGTTTAACGTTGTGTTTTCCATCAAGGTAGAAACGATCTTTTCCTTGGGCTCAATAACTACCTCTACTAGGTTGAGCTGGTGGGCAGTCTTTTTTTCTACTATTTTATTCGCTATTTCTTCACCAGACCCCTTTACCACCTCTGAAAGGAAGTAATACCAGTTGTTGTTCTCGTCTATGGCCCTATAAACTATATGCGCTTCGGTTGGGGTTATCTTTAACGCGGCCTGGACAAACATTTGAGAGGTTATCTCAAATTCTGGAACTATATTTCGGGTGTCAAAAGCAAATATTCTATCCTCGGGAACCTCGCCAGACAGCACCCTCCATGCGCCCACTAGTGCGTCAACGTAATCGTCGTGGCTTGATTCTGGGAAAGACTCTATTTGGTCAAAGAATTCTTCAGACCAATCACCTGGCACGAACCTAAATCTCTTGTTCGCAGCTAGGGCTGCTACAGGCAGTGCCCTAGTCTCCTTGTTTTGAGACCCAGGTGATAACCCTATGATTGGATATCTAGGCAAAAGCTCCTTGAGGTAGTTGATTGTGTATTTGCCGCTACTGCCCGGCTCCTGTTCGATAGCTGAAATACAGCTTTCCCCGTCAGACTTTGTCACGTGCTCGTAAAGGGCCGTGATCTCTGACGCGTCCTCCTGTTTTTTTATCCCGTGCAGCAAAACAAAATAACCGTTTTCGTCTACAGCCATTTTGATACAGGCCGTGCTATCTGGGTCCTTGTTTCCTTCGTGTTTCCTCGTAGAGGCTAAATCCCAGTTCCTTACTACCTGAACAGGCTTAAAGTCTCCTATTTGTATTGGCTCAAACCAAGTTCTTTTGAAGTAGCTTCCTGAATGAGCCTTTATTTTCCAGTTTCCGTTAAGAAGCCGTTCCTTTTCTACCTCCGATTGGCTAAGAAGGTTAGCTAGGTACTCCGGGTTTTGTCTTAGTAGGATTTGATTGTCTTCAACCTTTGCCGGAATAAAGGTTAGAGACTTAATAAACACGTCAGGGTCCACCCCCTCCCGCATGTTCTCTTCAAAATAATCCGAATAGGTCTCCCTTAGCTCCTTCTTAGAGTTCCCCCATACAAATTCGTTGTTGATAATGATGAAATATCTAATCGCCCCAGATTTTAGCGGATCAGGGTACTCCCCGTTCTCATCTAACCACCAGGTTATAACGTCTTTAACCCAGCTATCGGCGTCGGGGTTACAGGTGCAGCGAATATAGGGCTTAACGCCACAGAGGCTCCTGTTCCTTGATAGTAGGTATAGGAACATCTGTTTAGTGAAGTGGGTTAACTCATCAAAGCCAATAAAGGCGTACTGTGCACCTTGATGGTCGTATACGTTCTTTTCATACTCAAGGTGGCCAAACTTAATAGTAGCGCCAGTTGGGAACTTCCACTTTATTTCGTGGGTCTTAGGGTCTCCGCCTATTAACGGATATATTGAGTTGGATTCATCCCATATTCCACCTGGGTTTTTGATTTGGGTGGTTGTTCTTCTGAAAATAACACCGGAGAATTGGGCGTTGTCTATATAACGCACTGGATCAAGTAGTAGCCCATAGGTTTTGCCGCCACCAGCGCCCCCGCCATAAATAACAATATCGGCCTCTGACCCAAGAAACTGTTCCTGTGGCCCTGGCTGCGGTCTAATCACGACTTGTCCTGTATTGTTCAATTGGAATTTTTAAGGGATAGGCTTAAGCGCTCAGCACAAGCATATGACAGTGGTAATAGAATCTGATTACGGCAATAAAAGCCCGATACCACGAGTAAGCAAGTGCAAAAAAAACAAGTTGTGTACCAAAATCATTGCCACAATAAACAACAAAAATTGGTAGCTGTCCCGCTTCCCTTTTCGTTCGGTTTCACATTTATAGGCTGGGGCATCGATTGCTGTATCACTCATTTTCTCTTCCTTTATTTCGAGTATACCCAAAATGTTTTTTTTCCAAAGCTTTTTCTCATACGAGGTTAATCTGTTCCTACCGGCATTGGCTCCCCGGGCTGGATTCGAACCAGCGACACAGCGGTTAACAGCCGCTTGCTCTTCCGCTGAGCTACCGGGGATTAATTCCGGTTGTTTTCAGGCAAATACACGGTTACTGCCGGCAAAGCGTTACCCTTAACATCAATCCCCTGAATGGCTTTGCCCTCGGTCCTGTCCGCAATTTCCTTGAACGCCTGCACATTTCCACTCAATGCCTCTGTTAACATTTTAGCCGCAACCATCATCGCAATATTATTATCTGCATTCGTTTTTCTAATGGCCTCAATTTCTAGCACCTCGTCTACCCCATTGATAGAGTATTCTAAGCGCACCCTATCTGCGGCTAACAGCTCTGCCATAGCCTCGGATACAAATTTCTTATTTGCAGGTCTACCCTTGGCATTTGGACTCTGACCAGGTAGCCACCGACCGCTCTTGTCCCGTAAAGGCGCCCGTTTTCGTGATTTAACGTTCTTATCAGGCATATGTTCATAATATACGAAAACTTTGTAAATCAAATATTTTTTACCGTCATTGGCAGTTGTTTCCATTTTGGAAATAACTGAATCTTCCTCGAGTTCGCCATCTTCAAAGATATTTGCAGGTCTCGGTTAACAGCCTATCAAGGCATGCTATTCCCAGATGTGCGGTGTCGCCCCTAAGCCCAGTGAACACCTTGTGGACAGTCAGTTTTTTATGAAGAAAGAACAGAGGTTTCATCTGGGAGGTATTTGATATTCGGCCCTCGTTTCATGATCATATTTTGTGATCTTGAATACATTTATTTTCTGAAAAAGCAGAAACTCGACATTATGTTTAGTGTGAAGGAGGGACAAAGGGGGTTATGCGACGGGTTAGTTTCTAGCACCAAGACTCACTTAAACCACAACAACGAAGCCTTTTGATATATTGTTTTATAGCGTAAATTCCAAAAGCTTTTTTGCTCGGGATGGGTGCTTAAGTTTATTTAGGGCGGCTACCTCTATTTGCCGAATTCGCTCCCGAGTCACTTTAAACTTGGTCCCAACTTCTTCCAGCGTTTTAGGTTTGCCATCCCCAAGCCCAAATCGAAGTTTCAAAACTTCGCCTTCTCGCTCAGTCAACTCATCCAACACTTCTGACAGCGTATTTCTTAAGGATTCACGAACCAAAGTTCTATCATGAACTTGCTGGCTTTCATATTCTACGAACTCACCCAAAGAGCCACCCTCTTCCTCCCCGACTGGTAAATCTAAAGAAACAGGGGCCTGGGAAATCTTTATGATCTCCATTACCTTTTGAACCGGCAAATCAATTACCTCGGATATTTCTTTTTCAGTCGGTTTTCTTGCCAGGCTCATTGTCAACTCCCTAGAAACTTTTCGGAGCTTATTAATGATTTCTATCATATGAACCGGAATTCGAATTGTTCTGGACTGGTCTGCAATAGCCCGCGAAATCGCCTGACGAATCCACCATGTGGCATACGTACTAAACTTATACCCCTTGTTATGGTCAAACTTCTCAACCGCTCGAATCACTCCAATATTTCCTTCTTGAATCAGGTCCAAAAATGGAATGCCTCGACCAATATGTTTTTTTGCAATACTTACAACCAATCTTAGATTGGCAACAATCATTTTGCTCTTAGCCTCCAAATTCCCTTCCAAAATATCTTCAGCTAAAGATATTTCCTCCTCTTTGCTAAGTAGTTTTTGTTTGCCAATCTCCGTTAAATAAGCACCGACGCACTCTCGCTCAATTAACTCGTTTTGCTTCTCTTTTCCCGGCATTCTCTCTCCTGTTTGCCTCTGTTCATTATAAAATAAAACTTTACCATTAACCCCTTAAATAAACATCCCCCTCTTGTACATACAAGGCAGGTAATATCTGAAGCATCTCGTCTGTGTAGAGAACATCCACTATTGAGGGAAATTTCGTGTCTACTCAAGTTTTGTTTTTTTGCTTGTTTATATTTTACTTATATTTTTCTTGACTTGGCATGGGTGCTCGAGTATTCTAATGGCATGCCTAAGTCACACAACGTCGCCAAAATAAATAAAGAAAAATTTTTAAAAGCACTTGCCAAAAGACATGTGTCCCCAAAGACGCTGTCTGCACAGGCTGGCACTGCCCAGTCCCGATTGTCGAACCTATACTCAAAAAACCCTATGTTTAGATGCTCAACGGATTACGCCGAGCGAATTCTTGAAGCTTTAAACAAAGGTCACAAAAAGGATGCTAAATTTGTGTTTGAGGATTTTTTTTATTATGTATGATGGATACATCTCTATCCTATTTTTAACAAAATTATGACAATGACAAAATCACAAAACTTTATAAATCAATTGCAAACCTGGGCCCTAACCGTGGATGCAATAGTAAAGGAGCAACCGGAATTAAGAGATTTAATGTTTGAGAGTAATGCTACGGGCGCCGAACCCCACAAGACACCTTCAGAAAACCCTTCACAAAACTCATTTATGAGCTTCAACAAGTCTGCCAAATCCCCCAAATCGGCGTCTATAGGATTGCTTCGCAATCTAAATAAAAAGAAAGAGAGGAGGTTAAATGAAAACGAAAGAGCCTGTATTAGAACGTCTAGTAATGAAGCTAAAGTATATAGACGAACAAGCCGAGATTATTCGATTAACAGATGAAACGATAGGTATCGAGTTTTTTTTATCAAGAAATTAAGGAGAGAAAAAAATGAATTTGTCACAAAAAAAAATCCGACCCCGGACAAAGAGGTCGGAAATAAATGAAGATGTCTCAGTTGAAAATTATACCCAACACGAGGATTTTTCGCAACGCTTTAAAAACTTAGTGATGGATGCGACTTCGCATATGCCAATGCAAGATAGATTGGCGAGAGTGAGGAATATCGACCTTTTAATTATCAATGGGGCCGTGGATGAAGCGACCATGTTCCATCGACTAGCCAATGTAGCTCACACCAATGTGGGAAAAGCTTACAGTTATGAATTTGAGCTTGGCCGGTTAGCTGTGGAAGAAGGGGGCAGTACCCCTCAGGAAGACACGCTAACAACCATCAGCTTTGTTGAGCGGTTATTCGATCATATTAGGAGTAAAAAATGAAAACCACATTTCACCTCCCTTCAGGGCCGGTTGATGTTGATATTCCTATCGACAATAACCTGCCTGACGTCAAGTCAATAGCTATGATTTATCAAGACATCACGGTTACAGAATTTTTTACAAACATTTTGGTCGATGAGGCCGAATATTGTTCTAGAAGGGTTGCTTCGGGCTCGTTCCAGGCTCGATTAAACGTGCA
>Ga0208156_1000131_pt1 | contig 38725 bp, 50 predicted proteins | sample 1_EtaG_FD_184073 | JGI IMG/M metagenome (GOLD analysis project Ga0208156, IMG submission 184073) | Marine viral communities from the Subarctic Pacific Ocean - 1_ETSP_OMZ_AT15124 metaG (SPAdes) (version 2) | ecosystem: Environmental > Aquatic > Marine > Oceanic | place: Pacific Ocean | collected...
GAGTAGCCCATGAAATATCAGTACCATCACTTGTTAGAACTTGCGCAGAACTCCCAACTGCAAGCGCAGCAGGATCACCACTTGAGTCTCCATAGATTATCCTGCCTCTTGCAAGTCCCGCCATCTTAGCTAGAGATACTGCATTATCAGCAATAGTGGCAGTGCCATTATTGGCAAGGCTTATATCGCCACTAACGGCTACGTTGTTATAATCCGTGCCATCAGCCACCATGATATGAGTGTCGGTGGCGGCAATGGAGTCATCTATAAAACTTATCTTGGCTCCGGTAACAGCATCATCAGCAATGGTGGCTGTTGCTACCTGTTTCCAATCCACACCGTTAGTCGCGCCGGAATCAGCAAGCAAAGCATAATCGTTCGTTCCAACAGCAAGTCTGGTTTCAGAATCTACTGTGTTGTAGACGAGTAGATCGCCCTTGGTGGTGAGTTTGTCTGTACCCGTGATTGATACACATTGCCACTCAGTAGACGAGGCAGAATATTTGAGGTATTGATCGTCTGACGGAGCGGTTGAGGTTACAGAGGTTCCCTGTATGGAATCCACTGTTACTGCGCCAGCGTTTGTCATGGATACGTCACCAGACAACGAGGCCGCTGTAAAGCCAGTGCCATCACCAATTAGTATTTCTGTGGATGCCAGGGCTTTATCAGATGGCACACCGGACGAATTAGCATCTCTGACCTTGATGGTATTCGCCGCCATGTTCGCTAGCTCTGCATTGGCTACGCCGCCATCCTTTATCGTGATGTCGCCGGAGGAATTGGCAAAGTTAGCGGTGTTGAATGTCGCTATACCCTTGTTTGAATCGGAAGCGTCCTCACCTGATACGGTGATCGTGCCAGAGGATTCAGCAACGTCTATACCCTCACCCGCTGCGTAAGTGATTGTGCCGCCGAGAGCGGTCGCAGTAGAATTTGACCCATCAGAAACTGTGATCGAGGAATTAACAAGTTCTGCGTTAGCCACGCCACCATCCTTGATCGTGATGTCACCAGATGAGTTGGCGAAATTGGCGGTGTTAAATGTCGCTATGCCCTTGTTTGAATCAGACGCATCCTCACCAGAGATGGTGTTGGTGGAGATGTCTATACCTTCACCAGCGGTCAGAACAGAACCAGGATTAACAAAGGTGAATGCCCCAGACCCATCGGTTTTCATCACCTGGCCGTCTGTGCCGTCTGCGGTAGGCATGGTCCACCCTGCGGTGAGTGATCCCATGAGCTTGTAAGAGGTAGCCGGGCTGACTGGTAGGACAACCCAGGAGCTTCCATCGTACAGCTTGAGGACATTGTTTGTGGTGTCTACCCACAACAGTCCTTGTGCAATGCTGGTGGACGGTGCGGAAGTTCCGGTGTGAATCGCGTTTACAGCCGCGTCCACGGAGGGAAAGGAATTCTTTAAGACCCTTTTGATTAAACGGAGATGATCGTCACCCTGGCTTACGTTGTCACTCGCAGTCGGGTTTGTATTTACAAGATCGTCTAAGTAAGTTCCAGATTCTAATGCCATTATGGATTACCCGTAGTGGTGACTATTCGCAGCGCATTACCAGAGTGCCTGTCTCGGGAGTCTGCGTTTTGGATGTTGGTGATTGCCTCCTTATACGCCGCCAGCCATAACTGGACGCGAGCATCGTTGGCAAGGAAAGGTTCAGCCTCTAACAGCGAGGCGTAGAGATATACATCTGGATTATCGGAGAGCATATCGCTGGTCGTTGCTGAATCGGAAAGCGCGGTGAACTTTTTGTAATAGACAAGCTCGACGGTGTAAGCGGAATCCGGTGCTGGTCCTAAGAGATAGTTGTCACCGATAATCGTATAAGTCAACGGTTTACCTGTTGTCGATCCAGCCCACAGCCGGTCCATCATCTCTGGAGTGAGATACTCCAACGGAGTGATGGGGTCTGTGTTGAGCTGCATATTGCGACCCTGTAACCAGCCTGTCGGCAACGCATACGATCTTGTGCCGCCGACAGTGGTATCAGTGGCGGTTGTCTCCATCTTCCGAATACGCAGCTCGCGGTTATACCGGGCTTCAGCTAATGCGATGAATTCGGGTATCCGGGCTGAGAGGTCATCTCTATCCAGCCAGTTCGCTACCGCTGTTTGTAATTCCGCGTAAGTTGAAATCGCCATCAGTTCAAATATCCATATCTGGTCGGGTACGAGGGATACATCACCCCTAGTGGGATACCCTCACCATGAAATTTCGTTAAAGGGGATTGGTCAGGGATGTCAACGTAAATCCCCCTGCCCCTGGCGAACCCAATCAAGTATTCAAGGTTGGGCCGCTGGTAAGAAAATTCAGAAATGTACGAGGGATCACCGGGAGTAGATTCTAGGTCTGCCATATCCACCCCCCAAATCCCAATCCTGTCTGCACCTTCGGTGATGGCGAGTGCCATCAGGTAAGCGATGGAGGAGTTGAAATAATCCTTCCCCAGCTCTGAAATAACACTCTCTACCGGATAAGGGATCGCGTTGGGGATTTCTGGATATTCAGATTGCATATACAGCGGTGCAGTGAGGCTCCGTAGCCTGTCCAGGTATCCGGGCCTGCGCCTTGCCTCTGGTTTTTTCAGCAATTCCAGTGGGTGAATCTCAAACAGCCGATCAAGATAAGGCCATCTGTCTTCATCCCAAGGTAATCCCCAGACTTCCCAATTCGGATCTTCAAACGGAGCGTCATCGTGAGTGGACGGAGCCAACCCAACGATCGCCACATTCACCGGGAGAGCTCAGTCACATATACCGTGGATGTGCTGGCTGCGGTAATCGCCGCGCACTTGTTGGCTTCGCTCACCCGGAAGAAATACGGTGTGCCTGCCGCTACATAGACATGGGATGTCGTTGCAGTGGGGGCTGTGCCGAATGTGATGAAACAGGCTGCGGTAGCCGTCACCATCACCTCGTTCACCTGGGTTGCGAAAGCGTTGGAAGTCGCCGCGCTGGAGGTAGTCGCAGAGATGGTCTGCGTTACACCCGGACGGAACACGTTGGAATTTACGTTTCTCATAATTGCCTCAAATGGTTGTCGGAGCCACTTTAAAATATTTGTAATCGGGATCGTTCAAGTACGCTGCGAGAATCCTTGGATCTTTCTGAATATCCCCGTCAGTTTCCTTTATCCACTTTTCCCAAGTCGTAGTCGGGATGGACGAGACATGATGCCACTCGCCCCTTTTACCCAGCGAGAGCTTGTCACCGTAATCGTTGAACTTACGTTTGTTGTGTTCAAGGATTGGAGTCGCGTTCTGGTGAGTGTTAAACCGGAAGGTATTGGTGGTATCGTCAAAGTGCATATCGGTTTGGCGACCGAATTTGTTGTCCAAAACGAATTTAGACATAACCGATTTTTCCTACCTTTGGCGCACCGTCAGCCGGATCATGGTCGATGTAGGCTTTTTTCAGCCAACCAATCGCGTCTTTTGGTTCTTCTGGTTTGGGTGGTGCTTTCGGGGCTTTGCCCTTGAGCATTTTCTTTGCTGCTTTTTCTAGTTCTTTCATAAAAAAAGGGGGCGAGTTGCCCCACCCCCTTCCGTTTTTTACGCCTTACAATCGCTCAGGATGCCGGACGCTTTTTCATTCTTAGAGCATAGACCTGCCTCGTAGAGCAGCATCTGTTTTGTCGCATCACCCGTTTTGGCGAGTTCAACAACGGACCAATCTCGCAGAACATTCAGCGAGAAATAATCCATATCCAAGAAGAAAACGTGTTCCGTGGAATCCAGGTTACGATCTGGCACGATCTTGAATGAACCAAAGTCGCTGACATAGATGTCGACCGCGTTTACTGCGGTGACACTACCGTTGCCTTTGATTTCATTCCGAATCGCGTACCCAGGGCCAGCGTTGGACGAAAGACCCGATATGGCCTGCTTGATAGTCGCAGGACAAAGGATCATGTCCGGGCTGCCGCCCGAGTTAAACGCATCCAAGATGACGTTTTTGATGCCAGCTTCCGTAATGGAAGCAGTGGCAGTCGCCTCTGTCATCGTGTTAGTACCAGTACCAGCCGAAGCTGCCGGGGAACCCGAGCCCGGGTTCATCGACACCCAGTTGGTTGCTAACCAGCTTGGGAGGCCAGCAGATACACGGGCGGTTGTAGAATCGCCCGCTGTTCGCGCTACGTTTTGAGAAAGCATATCTTCCCAATCGCGCTTCATCTGCTTACCGCGCTTTGCTAGTTGGTAAGCCTGGTGTTTGCCATGACCTGCGTAGTTGACCGAATCATCTGTACCGGACAATTTGTTACCGTAAAAGCTCTTTATCTTTTACTTCTACGTCTTTCGACGTAGTTCGGACTATCTCATCATCCCAGTGGGATGCCCTGCGCTCGTGTCGCTTCATAATCCCAAAGGGATCGTGTGCGTTAGTCTCTGAACCTTCGTCACATTGCTATGACGCTTGGCTGCGGATTCCCTTATCTTTAGATTTAGGGTTCCCGACAATTCACAGGGTTTTTCTTTTACGCATTACTGCGTAACGGACCAAGGTACAATTTTAGTCTGAACCACATACCGTGAAATCTGGCAGTAATTCCCCAACCGGGTTGGTAACGCTCTTGCGGTCGCGGCCGGGCTGTCATCACCTTCTATTTGACGGTTGGCTGCACCAGAAGCAATGGTATCAGTCTGCCACTCAAAGTAAGTGTTGTCGGCCTTTTCGCGTGAACACGCACTAAAAAAGGGCGTATCCAAAGGAGCGATATTATCTCTTGTTACCGTAAAAGTTCTTTATCTTTTACTTCTTACAGTTTTCCATCCTGCAAGGTCGGACTATCTCATCATCCTTTCGGATGCTCCGCGCTCGTGGGCCTTTACTGTCCGTCCTGGACTCCCTGGCCTAGTCTCTGAACCTTTTTGTCATCCCTGACAAACTTGGCTGCGGATTCCCCTTTCGGCGGGGTTCCCGACAATTCACGGAGTTTTATTGTCATCCATAATATTCAGATGACATCGGCTAACTGCTCGCGGATCGCTACTGACGAGTAAGTCAGTGAGGTATTGCTTGCAATTGCCATTTGTTTGTCTCTTTGTTAAGTGATTAAATCCTCAAGAAGTGCTGCCGCGTCATTAACGTGGCCGCTCTCCTTCAGTCGGTTTCGCATCGCAGTTCGCTTTGCCTTCGTTTCCGATTTCGCGCTGGTTCCCTTTCCGCTCCGAATGACTTTCGGTTTGTTTTTGAGCTTCTTGGCCTTTGGGTTGGACCTTTGAAGTTCATCGTACAGCCGAGCCTTGTTCAGAATGATGAAAGAGCGATGGTCAATAAGACTTTCGATTTCAGCATCTTGGAAACCCGCAGAAGATGCGTATTGGCGCAATTCACCAGCAAGCTCTTTCTGTTTGACGGGATCACCCCACTCTGGTAATTTTTCTACCAGCTTGCCGTGTTCCTGCCTTACAGACTGCTGCCACTGTTGTTTGGCTGCTACGTCATTTCTCGCCACTGCCTGCTGTTGTTCACGTTGGACGTGGGCGACTTTTTCCTGGGCTTCTCTTAACTCCTCTTTCTTTTCCAGGAATGAGATGGGGTCCTCGGCTTTGAGGCGTTCCCAATCAACATTTGCATACTGGTCGAAGTTGGAGTTTTCGATTATGGATTGAAGGTATTGCGAATATTGCTGACGCTCTGACTGAATCTGCTGCATCTCTTGGTTGTACTGCGATTGCAGTGCCTCGATCTGCTTGCGTTCTTCAGCCAGATCCTGCGTTTTTTTAGTGAACGCGGATTGACGGGAATAGCCCTTCAGAAGTTCGTCAAGGTTGACCTCCTGCTCTTCACCGTCCACACGGACGGCATACAGGGGTTCCTCTTCGTCTTCTTCTGGCTCTTCGTCTTCGGACTCCTCTTCAGAATCAACTTCTTCCGGTTCGTCCTCTGAAACCGCCTCTGGAGATTCATCTGGATTTTCAGAGTCATCTACTTCGGTCGGGGGTGCTTCCTCGGCTTTTGGTTGCTCTTCACTCGAGTCCAATAAACCAAGTATTGCGTTTTGGGCCTCTAAGATAGACCCTTCGTCTGTGTTAACTGCCGGTGCTGTGGGCGTGTCGGCCATGTGGTTCTCCATGAAAAAAGCCGCCCGCAGGCGGCTCCCCAAATCCTTTTGGGCTTGTTTCGCGAAACGAGTTTCTTACCTCTTGTTGAATTCACCCGTCATCACTAATGACTCGAAGTGCTGTTTCAACTCGGTGAGGTTTTTCAAACTCTGCCAGGCGTTTTCCCTGGCGGTCATATCCTCGGGTTGGGAGTTCTCCCAGGTGTCGAGGAATCTTTGCCGGAGAGTGTCCCATGCTTCGTTGAAGATGGGGTCTCCGAGTAATGCTTTTGCGCGGTCTTCTCTAGCCAATGGCTACGGGCCTTTGCTGGACTGCCTCTAGCTGAAGTTCTTGCAGCTTTAAACTGGCATCCACTTTCGCCTCGGCTGCGTCCTGTTGGACCTTCTGCGCTTTGATCTGTACGTCGGCTGCTTTTATTTCAAGTTCTTTCTGTTTTATCTGCATTTCAGCCTGGGCCATCTGCTCCTGTGGCGATGGACCTTGTTTGGGTTGGGGTTTGGTGATGTAATTCTGAACGTCCTTGAAGCCCATATTCTCGACCATCTTCGCACCCAGGTTGTACAGGTTCTCCTCGGTAATTATTGAGAGTCCACCGGACATAGCCTGGCTGGCGAACTGTAGAATTGTGGAGAGGTGGAGGAGTTGCTGGTCACGGTTGCCATGTCCCAGGCCGACCTCCACGGTGCAGTCCAGGTAATCACGCCACATATCGGGACGCACTTCGATAAAATCACCACGCAGTTTTATGTACTTCTCTTTTTCTTCGTTCTTCTGCGCTAATTCAAAGATGGCCTGTACCAAATCCTTCACCCCGGTTTCGGCAAATATCCGCGCAATCATCTCCACCCTTTGCTGCGCTGCCGTCATCACCTGGGCGACCTGAGTAGCGGTGGTGTGGCTGGTCAACGCATTCGCATCCAACCCTTGCGACATCTTGGTCATCCCCGATCTTTCCTCGCGGATGGAATCCATGTACTTCATCACCTCGAAGGTGTAGGGCTGAAGTGCGGGGGTGGGTAACGGAGTAATTGCCCCAGGGGCTTTTGTTCTGACAATGCCGCCAGGTCTTTGGGTCAGCAAGTCATCAAGCTGCACCATGCCCTCCTGCACAGCCAGACGGCCTGCGTTTTGCAGGTACATATTGTCAAGGAGGTTTCGCAGCAGTACGCTCTTAACCTCTTGAACCGGCATCACCTGATCAGCGACAGACTCACCGTAGAATTTATGCGGGATGGGGATGGGGCAGAGAGTGCAGAAGGGTCTGCGGTCTACCGGCTCGTTTTCGAGGACGGTGTTGCCAACAGTAAGAATCCTTCGCAGCTCCGCGATGCCGTCACCGTCGTAGTCAGTTCGGAGATAACTCTCATATACCCAACCTTCTTTGAGTGCGTCTTCCGCATCCACATTTTCAGGTTGCCATGATTGGTCAAAGGCATGGCGAGCGGATGTTTCAGCCGACCAGTATTCATCACCCTTGGTGATCTCCTGTGGGTCGATGTCGTATCCCATTTCACGTAATTCCGTTACCGTCTTTTTCACGCGGTGGCAGACAAAGCGGGCATCGTCTACCGCTTTCGCGTCTTTGCTGATGAGGAATTCTTCGGGGGGGATGTTTTCAATACGAACCCGGCCTTTCTGACTGTGCCGGGTGATGACTATATCGTGGGTGGTGATCGGTATATCACCGTCTTCAACTTCTTCGGTGTGTTCCAACACCTCCACCGTGTCATCCATGAGGAGATTTTCAAGCTCGGTATCAGACAAACCAGAATAAGTCTCTCGGTCCCACTTGTCGGAATCGTCCCACCAGACTTTGACAATACCCACCTTCGCCAGGAGTGCGTCTGTGAACCAGGTGTTAGCGACTTCAAAGAAATTGGTTTGTCGGGAGAGTACCCAGTTAATGTAGTCCTGCGCTTGCTCAGCGTAAGGCACGTCCTCTGGGCCTTGGGCGTGGACTTTGGCGATTTCATCACCGGAGGCAAACACACGCATCAGCGAGGGTTTGATCCATTCAATCGTATCCATCACAGTAGAATCTACAACCTGAGAGCGACCTTCCACCTCGTTGCCAAATGGTTGCCCGAGATAGTATTCGAGCGCCTTCCTGCGCTGGGCTGAGATTTCATCCCCGTAGCCGAGTGCGGATGTGACCTCAGTGTCGATTCTTGCTAGTAGTTCTTCGTCTGTTGGTTTTTTTGCCATAGTCCGTCCTTGGACATTTCGATGTTAGGCATAAGCCAGGAATGGTTTTTTGTTGTTCATCGCCAGCGGTACGCCCTTTTCCTGTAAGTCCTGGCGCATTTCGGGGGTGATGTCTATGTACCAAACATCAGGGTTGAAATTGTGTTTTAACAACCATTCGTGCGCTTCCTCTCTCGATGGAAATGCTGTTTGTACTGCTTGACCCGATTCAGTATGGATAACATCAAACCAAGGTTGCCCACGCGGTGTCGCTGGCGCTTTAGGGGTACTTTTATCAACTATTTCATATCCACTGAGAGGTAAATTTTCTCGCGCCTTCTTCGGCTCTACCCCGTACTTCTTCAGGAACTTCTGAGCGAACTTGGTGATCTTTCCGTCATAGAGTTGTTTGTGGTACTCGCCGCCGACTTCCAGGTCGAGGCCGGAGTATGTTGCTGGCTTTCCAACCACTGTTTCATACTGGGAAATAGCGTGTCCCCTGTTAGTCTTTACAACATCATAATCCGGCGCAACAACATCGCTGACAATCTTCTCAGCCATTTCCTTGCCGACATAATCGGAAAGTTTGTCAGGAGTAACATTCTGTAAGTTCTGTGCATGACCGTCTTTGTGGATCACTGCGAGGTTGAAGTTATCTCCAACAGCCTGTGCTTCAATCGAATTTATGTACTTCGCCAGATTGTACCTGTCAGCCTGTACGTCACCCGTTGTCCAGGTGAGGCGTTCTATAGAGGGGTCGTTTATCCCCTCCATCAGCGCACGTTTGAATGCGAGTTCGTGCCAGTCTTTTTTGAATGGTGCGTCTGGGACAGTACCCGCACCAGGGGCCGCAGTTAGCGCTCCTTCACCGAATTGACGGGCGACATCTTCGGCGGCTTCTCTCGTATGCTCAACCTCCACCAATTCACCACCACTGTCATAAATCTCCCACAAACCGTCTTCAGTTTCTGAAACTGAATACTCTGATGATGGGCCTGTGTAGTAACCCTTCTTCTGCCCTTGCTGATGCCAATCCGATTGGATTTCTTCTATATGTAGTGCTTTCTTACCACCGACATCGCGCTCGTTTGTGCGGATGTGGGCGAGTACGTTGGGCTCTGACCAATGGCCTCCGGTGTAATTAGGCATCGGCTTGCTGGTGTCGATGACTTTTACTATTTGGCCGCCTATACGACTGGCTTCTTCTTGCGCTCCCTCTAATGTTTGAACGGCGGCTGCATAATTCGGGGAACCATCAGGCGGTTTAATCGCGTAGGTACGAACATTGGGCGGTTTTTCCGGCAACTGCACCAGAATCTCTTTCGGGTTACTGCCGCCTGGGAGGTTTAGGTTTTGTTCTTCTCCGTATTTAAGCGGTTGCCGAGAAGCCTCATCCATTTGGACTGAATAAAGGTGTGGAATTCTGTTTTGGATATCTCGTAATTCTAGGATTTGTTCTCGCAACGCATCATCATCAGGATCATAGGGTATTAACCGCGAATCGTGCCCCATTCCGAGTTCGTCTTCCCAACTTGCGATTCTCTCACTTATCTTTTGCTGAACTGCATCAACTACCCCCTGCTCTCCGCGCTCCTCCCATCCCTCTTTAAGTTTCCACTCATCAATCAAAACATCTTCAATTAAGACTGCCCTAGCGTGTTCTGCGGATGTTGGTTTGTCGTTACCAGCACGTTTCGCTAAAACATGAGGAGAGTAATCGACTGGCGCACCATCCCGATAAAAATCAACACCACCGACCGATAAACCCTTAATATAATGATCACGATGACCAGCCCTGACTGTCTCATCCAGCTCTATCGGGTTCCACATGGAAACCACTTCTTCCTTCGTAAGCGTACCTGGGGCTTGTTCTAACGCCTGTAACAGCCCTGTTTCCTTCGCCTCTTTCGTTGCACCGGGTTCCTTTTTAAGGTGTGCCAGGTATTGTCCAGATTGGCCTTTACCTGGGGCTGTGGTAAGGGCTTTACCAGAGGGGGAGTAAAAACCCATCTTGTTACGGCCACCCATACCCAACATCAGAAACGGGGCTAACTGCTCGTCCGTCACTGCCGGTATGGACAGTGGGCCTAATCCCAGGTTTTCAGACCCTTGCGAGACTAATCGACTTAGCGCATTCACCTGTGGCGCTATAAGGCCACCAGCCTGTACTGCTGCGTCCTGGATAAAGGGGGATGTGGGGTTTAGAGAGCTGACAACACTTACCGGATTCCGGTGCTGGGCAAACCCCCCCATTCCCTGATAAAACTGGTTCTTGAGGCGGTCAGGATACGCCTGGATGTAATTCCAGAGATTCACACGATCCCCAGTTTCGGGTACTTAATGTCCTGGTCCCACCTGTCATCCTTCCCGGATGCGGCGAAACGGAGTGACAGCGCACCGTAGCGGGTAGCTGCCATGATGTCATCATTCCGGTCTACCACCCGGCCCTCCTTGCGGTGATAAATCCGAAACTCCTGCCACCACTCCCCCAATGTGGAGAAGACCTTGAACTTGTCGTTTTCCATCCGCTGCAGCATCTCCATAATGCCCGTCTCGATGGAGTTCCCCCCTTTCTTTTCCCCTGGTGCGGGTGGATTTTCAAAATGAGAGAAGTGCATATTACATCCGAGGTTTCGGTATTGGTCTGCCAGGCCAGGGTTGCCCATCGCGTCCCTGCGGTGACCGTCATGCGGCCAGATGATAGGGATGAATGAAGGCCGCGTTTTTATTGCGGCAGCGTGGATGTGGGGTGCTGCTTTTGCGAGCGCGTAGACATCGTAAACATAGACCACATCCTCTTCCCGATCGTGAGCTAAATAGACTACAGCGGTTTTGTGGTCAAACCCGAAGTCTATCCCCGCTACCCTCGGCCACTCATCCGGGATGGTGAAGGGCTCGACCATCAGCTTGGACTCATCCACTGGGAAGACAAGACCGGAGCCGATCGCAGGTCGACCGTATCTCCGCATCTCCCTTTCATGTGGGGAGTAAGCGGAGAGGATCTGCTCCATTACCGACTGGGTGAGATGGCCTGGTTTCCTCGCCTTGCTGCGTATCTTCTCAGATGCGTCATCCCATGCAGCGGTGGTGAGGGACTGTCCTGGTTGGAGGTTGTTCAGAAACGCATGGACGGTTTCCGTCATTCCACTCTCAGGGGTGAAGGTAAGAAAGGTCATGCCCTTTGTCGAGAGAGTCCGGGTCACACACTGGCTGTAGAGATCCCTGCTGGGCTCCTCATCCAACCAGATTGCCGACACTGCCCTGCCCATGAATTTCTCCACCCCCATCTCGTAACTTTTAAACTGGAGGGTGGAGTTACCCCCGGAGATGTGTTTTACCAGCGCCAGGGATTTAGCGTTTGGCACACCGGGCTTGCGCTCGGTGGTGACGATGCAATCGTGGGGTATCCAGCCGGTCCCGAGAGCTGAAGGGTCCTCCGGGGCTCCCAGGAGTTCTGCCTGGACAATATCCCTGGTGGTTTCGTTAGACACACCACAGGCCCAGGCGACAATGGGGTTATTAAACCTCCTGCCCTGCCACCAGTCGGGGTATCTGCCGGTGACGTGCATAGCTAACTCGGCGGCTCCGCTCATGGATTTACCCACCCGGTTGCCCGCCATAAGGAGGCGCTGGTTGCACTCCCTTCCGGTAGAGTGAAATCGCTCCTGGAAGGGATAAGGGTCGTATGTGTCGAGCTTGTTCAGCCGCTCCCTTTTTTTCAGTTCTCTAGCAATCTCTACCTTACGGACGAGGTTGATCACGTTTAATTTAAGATAGTGGGGGCTTCCGCTGGTGCCTCTTCTTCCCCCAAAAGAACCTTCAACTCCCTTTCCAGGTCGGCGGTGGAGGATTGCTCAATGTGGGTCTGCTCTACCCGCTGTACTGCCTGGTAGCCCGATCTGTCCAGAATGTCCTTGGCGGCGGCTAGTTTGACGGTGTCGGATGTGGACTGTTCTGCGAGCTTCAGCAGGGTATCCAGGGCCATCTGTGCGCCATCCATCATCTTCAGCTCTGTGCGTGACTTTATCTCAGCCTGGAACTGCTTTCGGAGTTGTGAGCCTTTGGATTTGGCTGATCTTTCCGGGTAGCCAGCAAGGATTGCAGCGCGATTAGCATCTCCGAACTTGATGTAGTTGGTGATGAAGGCGTTTTGTTTGGATGTGAGCATATTAGATGTTGGTTATGGATGTGGATTTGACCCCCGGTGAGTGGGGAGGATATTCACGTTTTCATAAAAAAATAAAAAGGGGTCGGGGGGGGTCTCCACTTAGTCAAGGTGGTGATGCCCCAGTGAAATCAATGACTTACAGCCGGTGTGGTGCCTGGTGTGGTGCTGAAGCGGTGGATTTGGTGGGTTTTGGGGGCTAAATCAGCCGCCGGAGGCGTGTGAGTGTGCGTAATTCTTATACATCCACAATCTCACATCCACAACACATCCACAACTCCACATCCACGGTCTTACATCCACTAGCCTTTACTAGCTCTACTGTGTTCTTCTATTGGGTTGTTGAAGTAACCGCGACCTCGTAAAGCTCTCAGCTCCTCCAAGGTGTAACCGTCATTCGCTTTGTAATCCCGCAAGCGGTCCAGTGCTTGTGGCTTGTCCTTTATGAAACCTTCGAGCAGGTTGCAGAAGCGGCACAGTAACCCACGGACCTTACCTGTTTCATGGTTGTGATCCACATGGAGGACCGCAGTCAGGGTAGACTGGTGATCCCCACATATAACACAACATCCACACTGCGCCTCATACATCTCATTGTAGTCTTCTGGTGTGATTCCGTAGTCCCGCTGTAACTGGGTCCTTCGGACGCGCGGCGCATGGCATTCCCTACACCATTTTTGCAACCCATCTCGTTGGGTTCGGTTGCGATTAAAATCCGAGAGCGGTTTTTCCTGCTTACATCTCCCACAGGTCTTTCCCTGTGAGACAAGCGCCAGGTTTACCGTCACCTGTCGGGTTCTGACCCCTCTCTAGGCGTAACCGGGTGATTTTGTGAAGTGGTAAAGTTTACATACCAGTCGGCCCGGCCTTGTTTATCCAGCCGCTTACGTTCGCGCTCAACCGGGTCCTGCGCGCCGAACCATTCGGAGTCAGCCGTGTCCGATAGGCATCTACGATAACCGAGATAACCGGCTTCGGGAGCCTCGATGTCGAGGTCTGTTTCAGCGTCGGCCGCGAGGTCGTAGTACCGGCCGATCATAAAAAAAGCCGCCCGAAGGCAGCTTCCAGTATTCTTTCATCTTAGTAATACTATACCACAGGTGTATCAAATAAGGGTACACGCTTACATGATGAGAGGGTCCTGCAGCTTGGTGTTTAGCCCCCTCACCACCTGCTGATCCATGTCAGCAAATATGGATTGGACGGTGAGGTAAATGTGAGCGTAAGTGCGATACCAACTGGCTCGGGACTTCAGGTTTAAGAGCCTGATCTTATCCACCGGCCAGGTCTTATCCGACACCGGGAACGACTGAGCGGTGGCTGCTTCGCAGATGGCCAGCCACACCAGCTTGCGAAACGCCCGGACCTCGATGATTGATTTCTGCAGGTCAGGATGCTCGATCAGGATGTGTCGTAGCTGCTGTTCCAGTTTGCGGATCTCAGACCTGTCACCCGCGTAGCAGATCCTGGCGTACAACGAGTGGATGGGGTCATTCTTGGATAACGCCGAGGCTACATCCTCCCAGGTCAGTTCAGGTTTGCCTGATCCTCGCTCCAGGCGGTTTGGTTTGGGAGCCAGCAGCTTCAGCTTTTCAAGACTCAAACATACGCTCCAGCAACCGCTCTGCCTCCATCTCCGAAATCTCGTAGCGCACTCCGTCGTGAGTCTTCACCCAGGAGTCATCACCAGCACGGCAGATGTGGTGAACCATGCTGGTTGTGATGGGGAGAGAAGCCCCATCCTTGAGTTTTACGAGCAATCCACGATCCTTACTTTCCATCTGGTCCACTTCCCTCTCGGTTGATGCCAGCCCCACACCTCGATCCGTATCCCGGCCTCGCGGACTGCATCCACATCCTCGGCCCAAGATATTTTCTTGACTCTTGATGAGATATTTGAGTAACTGGTAGCTTGCACTGCCAGGATGTCGTCCTTCCGAATTGCCAGGATGTCTGCGAAATTCCATAAGTCTCTCCGTTGCTTTGTAATGTGGTTGTAGGTCTCAACGACCCAGGCTATGTAACCCTCGTCGCGTAGTTTTTTCAGGCTGCGTTGGGTTGGTGACAAACTGACTCCTCAAATCCACCGCTCTCGCGTCGCGCACATATTCAAAAAGATCCGTCCCGAACTTCTGACGGAACCATTCCGGCCACGGTATGCCCCTTGGTGTGTGTTTCTTTCGATTCAGATGGGCGTGTTTCGCCGCACAGTAAGTGAGAAACTGGTAGCTGTTCTTCGGTATCAAGGAAGGTCTGGCTTGCTTGGTCGAAGAACAACCCGATGTTTCCTTCCCAGCCGCTGCCGTGTCGCTGTTTGGCAATACGGAGGAAGGCGTGGGGTTCGGTTGGCTTGTAGTCTTTTTCAAATGAAACCTCTATCTTGCGTTCTTGTTCCCGGTTTCGATTCAAGATCCCAACAGCATCTGCTAGATCGGAAATCTCCCCTGCCCCACGGATATCCATACGGTCCTGAGAATCCGTGTCTCGTTGGGATTTACGGGTGTGGGCCACCAGGGCGATGTGGATGCCGGAGTCTCTGGACTCCATCGCCAAACGGTTGCAGAAGTTCTTTTGCCGGTTGTAATCGTCCGTGCCTGGGATTGCCTTCATCAATGAATCGACGACAAACAGGTAACAACTAAGTTCCTGGCGGCAGAACCGCATAACCCCGATCAGCTCATCTTCTGGAGGTGCGTCCTGCCGGACATATAGGTAAACGCGACTCTCAAGCCACTCCAGTGCCTCCTGGTGCTGTTCTTTGGTGGGAGTCGCCTGACCAAGGGTTTGTCGGACTAAGCGCGCTACCTGGGCTTCTGCGGTCATCTCGGGTGAAAAAATGACAGTGGTACGGTTTTGAGATGTCAAATTGACCGCGAACTGGGAAGTCAGGAGTGACTTGCCCGAACCGTTCTGACCGGCCCATACGGAAAATTCAGAGGGTCGGAGTTGGAAGTGGTCATTGAGTTTTGACCACGGGGTTGCAGCACCCCGACCAGATGAGATGCCCTGCAGAACATCCCACGCCTCGTCGCTATATTCCGCAGGCGATCGGATGTTGCCTGCTTCCTCTGGGTCAAGGTATTTGTGCCAGTCAATTTCTTGCAGGGTCAGATCCAATCTTTCTTCCTCTCTGGTTGTTTTTGTAGGGCTGCCGGGTAAACAGTGCGCCAGCCACGTTCAATGGCAGTGTCAATCTCGGCCTCGAGTTCGGCGGGGGTGGCTCCGGCGGCGCGGGCGCTCTCCAGTTTCACAACCAACATACGAGTGGAAGTTTTAGTCATCGGCCAACCGCGTTCAGAGCGATAGTTCAGCCACCTCGTCCAAACAGTATTGGAAATAAAATCTGGCCTATCTATTTTGTTCTTCTTCTTCTTTTGTATTAGTTCTTCTTTTGTAGGGGGTGGTTTACCGGCCGACGGTTTTTCCGTACGACGGTTTTTCAGTAGTGTGGTGACCGGCCTACGGCTTTTCAGGGGGACGGGTTTGTAATGAATCGTTGCTATCCGCCCGATAATCTTCCCGCCCTCACCCTGCTCGACTTCCTCAGTCCACAGCCCTACATCTTTCAACGCCTTGACAGCGTTGCGGCACTTGTCCCTGCCGATATGGAAATGACTGCAAATCTGACCTTGCCGGACAATCCAATCTTCGGGTTGACTTTGGAGATAAGCCCACATCCCCAGGGCGACGACATCAGTGACCTCTTGCACAGTGTCCACTGGTAACATGGTGTACGGTGCATCAGCGTGGCGTAGTCGAGTGATCGGCATCAGCAGTACCGCGCCAGTGGCAGCCGCTCTTCATTCAGTTTGTCGTAGACGAGAATTCTGGTTGCGTAGTGGTCGGCTTCTTTCACAATGTCGCGGATCTTCCCTCTCGGCGTAAATCCACAAACCCATATCCACAGGTCATGCCCATCCAGAAAATCCCACTCGGTGTCTGACGGGTCATCCACAAACATAGCCCACTGGTCGGGCGGTGAATTCTCGAAATACTCCTCCCCTAAAATCCCGATGTAGATGCAGAAAGTCCGGGCATCGGGTGTTCCACCCCCCCAAAAAAGCCCCCCGGAGGGGGCAATATTTGGAGGAGGAGAAATGCCCGTCACTTTAGGCCTGACGGGTGGCCGATTTGGTCATGGCTGGCATTATTACACCGAACTTGGAACAGGTCAAATCCCTGATCTGGCATTGAATTACCGCGCTGACGGCATTATCATTATGTTATGGAGATGCAGGAAGTTCTATCAGACAACCTACGAATGCTACTACGCCAGGCTGGTTGGTCTGAGAGTGAGCTGGGGCGCAGATCAGGCGTATCCCCACGCACAATCAACACAATCACTAATATGAAGTCGAACGCATCGATTGGCGTACTGTCTAGACTTTCTGCGCCTTTTGGCCTTCAGCCTTGGCAGCTTTTACTGCCAGAACTCCCCGAAGACCAGAGTCTCCAGGTCCGTATTGAGGACTTGATAAAGTACTACTGCGATTCTACGCCGGAGGTCCACGGGTTCGTGGATTACGTCCTTCGGCACGGCAAACTCACCCCCTGAGCCCCCTCCCCCACTAGAATTACGGGAATTAATTTTCTCGTAACTGGCGATATATTGTTTGACTTGCTTGCCCTAGTCTGGCATTATTACGCCGACTAAAGGAGGTCGTATGGCACTCAAGCCGGATCCAAGGGTCCCCAAGCAGTTTCAAAAGGCGTATCAGCGAGGGTGGAATCTCGCTAAAAAGGCGGCCTCCCAACCAAAGGAGAAAACCAAATGAAACTCCTGTTAGACATCATCTCGATGTTCATCATCCTACCCGGTGCTTACATCTTGGTTGTTGTACTGCTCGGATGGCAATGACCGTCATCGCCTGGGATGGCGAAACGCACAGGAGCTACTTCAAATCCGAGAAACCCTCACCGGGGATTCTGAAAAAGCTCCACGGGTCGGTAAAGGGTCAGCCCTGTTGGCTCAAGTTCGAGGGCATCTGCAAGGCCCCGGACACTGTTGTCTACGCTCACTTTCGCGATTTAGCCACCGGATTCGGGCTCGGGCTAAAGGGCTATTTTGGTTGCCCGGCCTGTCATTCTTGCCACGCAGAAGTCGACGGTCGCACTACGATCCTCGAGCGGGATTTTGCGAAGTCGCGACACGCTATGCAGTCGCTGCGCTACTGGCACCACTTGAAGGATTTGATTTGGAAAATTCTATAAACGTCCGCTTTCAGGTCGACCAAGGAAACTGGGAAGACATCAAGGCCAACCTGATAAAGGCTCGGGAATTCACCGAACAAGGAAAAGTGTACGAGGTGCATATCCACCGCAAGCGCCGCTCCAACCCACAGAACGATTACTTCCACACCATGCTGCATGGCATCGCCAACGCCACCGGACACTCCTTTGAAGAGGTCAAGGATTGGGTTAAGGCCGAGTGCCTTGGAACTCAGGCAGTGCAGATCCGTGAGCGCACAATCCTGCGCTCCCGAGCATCTTCCACCTTGACCGAAGATGAGATGTCCCTGCTCATCCAGCGCACGGAGGTGCTCCATGCCGAACTCGTCTGACCCTGTTGACGCAGGCAAATTAGCGCACGAAGTTGATGAGGAGTGGGATTATGAATTTAAGCGCATCATGACCGAGGGTTTTGTGGAACTGATGGGCCAGGCTTACAAAGGAGCGATGCTGATGGCATCCAACACCGCTCTTAAAACAGTTTCAAAGCGACACGGATTAACACTCAGACAACTGCGAGGGCTTTATGCTGAAGACGATCAGTCTCCCAAACGGCATTGAACTGAAGTTCGATACCGACCGCCACAAATACTTCCGCAATGGTCGGGAGATTATGGGAGTTACCAAAATTTCCGAACTGACAGGAGATAACGGCTGGCGTATCCCCTGGGTTTCCAAGATGTGCGGCCAAAAGGCAGAGGAGATTCTGTTAAACGTCGCCACATCAACGCTTTCGATTGATGAAGTCAACTATATGGAATTCGTTGAGCAAATCAAATATGCACACCGATCCACATCCAGCCAGGCGATAGCGTTTGGTCATGCCGGTCATGGCATTCTGGAATCATACATTTTATGGAAGATGGGCCGAGGGCCAGAGCCTACCAAACCGAAGAATGCGGGATTGAAAGCGGCGATCAAGCCTTTCATCGAATGGTCCAATGAAGTGAGCCCTGACTACATCTCATCCGAAGAAGTCGTTTATTACGAGTCAACCCTACACGGTCAATATTTTGACTACGCTGGGACGTTGGATGTGAGGTTTAGCCTGGAGGGTGAACATTGTATCGGCGACTTTAAAACAGCCAAGGCTAACAAACGGGACTTTGTCTGGCAGATGGCACTGTACGCGGCGGCTGTCGAGCAGTCCTTTGGTAAGCCGGTAGATAAGGTTTTCATTTTCAAACTCCCGAAAGAGGGGTACGAATACCAGTGTCGGGAAATCGTGTTGGATGATCGGTATCGAAACTTTGCCCCTGCATTGGCGGCGATGAAATCCATGAACTACGAAATTGATAAGAAAATCAAATGAGCGATCTACTGACAATGGCTAGGAACCTCGTCTACGACACAGCCAAACACGCTGACAAGACCCTGGCCGCTCGTGAGCTTCAAATGGGCAGGGTGCTGTCCGGATTGCGGGCTGCGACACACAACAGAACCGTAGTCACCAGTGCCGAGCTGGCCGACATGATGGGCGTGGATCGATACGTTACCGCTCGGCGGTTGCCTGACCTAAAAAAACAGGGGCTGGCGGCTCAGTGCGGCAAGGCTGTCTGCCTTGTCAACCGAACTCAGGCAATCACTTGGAGGTCCCTATGTTGACCGTTTCACCCCATGAAAAGTTGCGCCGATCTGGAGCCAGATTCGGTGTGTTTCCCATACTCAATGAACTAAAGAGGCAAGACATGAAAGAAAATGAAATCATTTTAACCACAAAACCCTTTGAATGCGGTTGGGTAAATCTAGTCCAACCAGATAAATTATCAACCAAGTTCGAGGTTGAGATGATCTTTAGTGCTGACGACACCGCCCTGACTGAGATCACTGAGGCTGTTGCAAAGGCCGGGTCTGGTGTAGGACACAACCCGGTGAAGCCGCATGAAGTCCGTCAAGGGATGTACTCAATAAAGGCCAAGAGTAAATTTGAGGTCCGTATCGTTGGAGTTGACAATTCAAAGATTGATAAATCCAGTCTTCGCAAGGGCGACACTGCCCGAGCAAATATCAAGATCGCCCCGTACGATCATGGGGACAACAAGGGTGTGACCATTTATCTCCTGTCGGTCCAAAAGATTGCTGACGGGGATGGTCACGATGACTTCGGACCCCTCCCCGATCAACCACCGGCCCAGCAGGGAGAAGACCTGGCCTGGTAATTAAAAAGGAGACACGCCACTGTAGTTTTTATCATCCTAAATAGTTTTGGCCGCGTCCTCCGGGGCGCGGTTTTTGGAGAATCTAATGACAGTCACCACGGAAGGATACACACCCCCGCTAGAGCACAAGGGGGTTTTTCTCCCTGTAAAGCTCGACATAACCGCCAAACACAACAAGGCCGGACTGTACCCACCATTGCGGCGTGATGGGGATCTCATTTACATCCTTCCGGGTGGTGGTGAGGTGACAGAAAAGGATTTAGATGGGTGAGATTCCTTTCCCTGTTTTCCGGCATCGAGGCAGCATCTACCGCATGGGAGCCGTTGGGGTGGGAGCCTGTAGCGTTCTCAGAAATCGAACCGTTCCCCTGTGCGGTGCTTGCTCACCACTGGCCTCACATTCCCAATCTGGGGGATGTGACCCAGATCGAGATGAAACACATCAAGAAACTAGGGGCAATCGACATCGTTATTTTCGGATCACCCTGCCAGGACTTGTCTGTGGCGGGAAAACGCAAAGGACTGCAAGGTGAAAGATCAGGACTTTTCAGATCAGCAATCCGAATTATTCGGTGGGCAAGAAAGCACAACGGACTCAGGTTTGCCCTCTGGGAAAACGTGCCAGGGGCGTTCTCAACAAACTCCGGTAGAGATTTTGCTGCCGTGGTTAGAGAAATGTCTGGGGCAGACGTTGGCGTTCCGTCCGATGGATGGAAAAACACCGGCGTTGCTTTCGGAAGGGAAGGGTTCACGGAATGGAGCGTGTTGGACGCGCAATGGTTCGGAGTTCCGCAAAGGCGCAGACGTGTCTTCGCTCTCTCAGATTTTGGAAGCTGGCGAGATCGCCCCCCGATACTTTTTGAGCGCGAGAGCCTGTGCGGGAATCCTGCGCCGAGCAGAGAAAAGGGGGAAGGAACTGCCGCCGATGTTGCGCCAAGCATTACATCAAGTGGTCCACCTTTCTCCCGCACCGGAAACTCAAGGGTAGAGACTGAAGCCTTGGTCACTACATTTTCAACTCCCGCGCTAGGTGATGTTCGAGAAGATGAGATTGCTTCGACCATGCAGGCAAAAACCGGCAGCGCAGGGGAAACCCAGAACCCAGCGTATGTAGCCACTTATCGTAAACCCAGAAGGGTGCAATCCACAACGGATCACGAAAGCTGGGTAGAGGATGACATAGCCAACACGATCAATACGTTTGATGTTGGGGATGTTAGGAGTACAACAGCGGTTGCCTTTAATTGGCAAGAAGACAGGACATTTAAGGTCGGTGAGCAAGCAAACCCGCTTCGAGCATCCCAAACAGAGGCAATAGCAGTTCGTACTGCCCAAACGTCAGTAAATGGTATTGGGGTTTCAGATGTTGCCCACACTCTTGATGGAGTGCAGGGACAGGCAGTTGCCTTCACCGCTGATGTCAAACAAGTTCAGTGGGCAAGTGGTGGGGGTGAGATTGAGAACGATACCGCTCAAGCAATCCGCGCTAACCCAGAAACAAATTACCAGTTTCTTCGCCAACAAATGCAAGTCCGGCGATTAACTCCGGTTGAGTGCTGCCGACTGCAAGGGTTTTCAGACGATCACCTGGACATTACCTACCGCAACAAACCCGCACCAGACGGAGCCAAATACAAGGCGTTGGGCAACTCTATGGCAGTTCCCGTGATCCGGTGGATAGGGAAACAGATTTCCTGTGTTTGATCTCGCCAGCAAAGATTGGCTGACAGAAAAGGAAGCTGCCCACTGAAATGAACTATAAAGATTGGGTTGTTGAATCGCATCCAAGTTTGGACGGTGGGGGAACTTTTCTAGCGCCTGTATTCGCCAAAGTTTTAGCGGGTAAGCATTTCGATACCGCGTTCGAGTGGTGCGCCGGTCCAGCTTGGATAGGGTTATGGTTGTTAGAGAATGGCGTGTGCAATGAACTGGTCACTGGGGATATAAATGAAAAATCAGTGGGTATGGTTAGAAGGACTGCCGACAACCATAATTATCGCGTTCGGGCCTATGTTAGCGACAACCTTAACTCAATACCAGATGATGAGAAGTTTGATTTAGTGGTATCAAACCCACCAAACTACAGCAACATTCAGAGATCGCACCCATTCGGATATATGCGTGATGATCTTAGGCCATCAGATATAGATTGGAAAATACATAGCAATTTTTACGACAACATTCGACCACACCTTAACAATGATTTTGCCATGTACATTTCCGAAGTTGAGCCCCACAAAACTGAGGTATACATCGACGGGTTTTTATACGACCTCAGAGATCAAATACCCATGCAAGATTTCATAAAGATGGTGGGTAGAAATGGTATGAAAATTAAAAGGGAGATCCCATATACCGTGGGGCCAGTGGAATGCTCAATACTAGAGATAGTAGACGATTAAGAAATAAGAGTGACCGTGTTTGATTTAGCTGGTAAAGATTGGATGACAGAAAAGGAGGCTGCCCACTATTGCGGGGTCTCGTTCGCTCAGTTCCGAAAAAAGAAACCAGACTACGACCTCCCCTTCGCTGTCTTCATGGGTAAAAAACAGTACCGGCGGCGGGACCTGGACTACGCTATCGAGCGGTGTGTGGTAAGTGGTTGATTTGGTTTGGGTATTTTTTTGTCTAATGTGTTGTACATTGTACCCATATATAGTACAATGTACACATGGTCAGGGGATGGCCCTGATCTAAGACAGGAGAGAGAAATGAGTAAAGTGGCAAACAGAAAATCCCTCGCCCTTGTTGATGGGCTTCAGGAAATGGTAAACGAGTTGGTTGATCATCTTACGGATGTCTTGGACGATGATCCCAAGCCTTTTAACTTCGACAAATTGTCAGAAGCGATGGAAATCAGAAAACAGATCACAAAACTTTCTTTGACCATTGACAAAGAACAGTAAGGAGAGAGAAAAATGAGACCACGTTTTAACGGATGCACAATAAAAGATACGGGAACTGAATGTCCTCTTTGTACGCATCGCACAACGCTCGGGGGCAATCCGATCTTACTTAAAGAGGTCATAGAACTTCCTAACCCTGATGAATGGTCTGATGCGGTCGAAAAGATAAAAGATGTGAACGTCGTGATTGGTGACATCATCTGCATTTCATGTGGCGATGACCATAACGGTGCATTTCATAATGCCCATGACTGTGTTGACCACGCAGTTCATCACTACGGTGATGGTGTGTTGGGTGATTACTATGAGTGTGGCAAATGTGGCTCATTTGTTCAAGCCGGTTAATTAAGGAGAGAGAAATGAATTATTCAGTAAAAAACGTAAAGACCTTTAATTCCCCCGACGGTGGTGGATACAACGCTAGTTTCTACTGCGGGAAAACCAAAGTCGCCAACATCCATGATGGTGGTTACGGTGGATGCCCTGAGTACGATTGGCTAGACACTACCATAGGGCGCACGGGAAAGTTCAACCCTGACCAACATTTTGAAAAGGATTTCTACGCCTTCATTAAGACCCACAAAATTCCCGATTTTGAGTGGGATGATGAGAAAGGTGGGTTTGTTGATATTCCAGATGAGTTCATCACTCCCACGGATGATTTGTTTGTCGGCAATCTCGTCAATGATTTCCTTGATATGAAACACTTGAAACAAGCCTTAAAGAAAGATGTCCTTGTTGTCAAATACGACAAAGGCACGATTCATGCCACAGGAGACAAACCTACCCCTGAACTTGTGAGTAGATATGTTGAATCACTTTCGGGCGAGGAGGATAAGAACATGGGTATCCTGAACAGTCTCTCATTTGAAGAAGCGTGGGAAATTTGGCGCAACCGTTAATCACAACAGTAAGACGCAAGCACTCAGCATCCTTCAGGGGTGCTGAGTTGTTATGTCTGGAGAATCCAACATGGCTAAAGAGAACAAGCGTCTACGGACGTTGATGACCAAGTATGGTTTAACAATCAAGGAAGTTGCTGAACTGCTCTATGTCTCACCTGTGACGGTTCAGCATTGGAGAGCATCTGAGGGTGCGGTAGGTTATCGCAATATGCCCAGAGGGTACTTAGAACTGCTTAAAATAAAACTAGGAGAAAAGTGATGGCATATTTACAAAAACATTCCAAAAACAAGCAAGCACTTGTGCTGGTTTACAAGGATGCGAACGACAAACGCCGGAAGAAGTATCTGGGCCAGATCCCAAAACGGCAGGCCAACCTTCTACTGGAGCAAGCCTGCAGCGAGGAACGATCCAGAAAGCTGGGACTCCGTGTGGAGTCGCCTTTGTTTCAGAGTGCAATTCGTGGGCCACTGTTTAAAGAATACGCCTCGGAATACCTTACCGAATACCGGCATGATTTCCCAAAAACCTACGGCAAGGTAAAGGCCAGTATGGTGCATCTGGTAGGTGGGTTTGGGGATTTAAGGTTGGATGCGGGAGAGCAGAAGTGGGCCGATGCCTGGAAGAAGTACAAAGTGCGGCGGCTTGCTGAGATCATGCCCTCTACCCTGCAGGGGGAGTGGATGACACTACGCAAGTCTTTGAAGTCGGCGGTTCCCTCGAAGATCCCCAATTCCCCTCTCGGGCATTTAGAGTTTGGGATGAGGGTGCAGCAGAACAAAATCCACTGCTTTCGTAAACCGGAACTGATCGCACTCTACGGTGCGTCCGATCCGCTCTTTGCCGCGACCTGGCAGTTTGTCGCCAATACCGGCCTCCGTCGGGGTGAGATTGTGATGCAGCGCAAGGTGTATGTGGGGCGGGAGGAAGTTCAGATTGTGAACGACCCGGAGGATAATCTTGAAACCAAGACAGGTAAGAGTCGGATCGTGCCGCTGTCGGATGCGGCGCAGGATGCCCGAGAGCGGGTTTTATTCTACAACCCGGATGGGGCTGACTTTTTCCCGCAGATGAGGGACAAGTCTGATTGGTCCAAAAAGTTTGCAGAAGTGCGGGGATTGGCAGGGGTTGATCGTGGGACCCTGCACGGGCTCAGGCACACCTTCATCTCGTACCTGGTGAATGACTTGCGGGAGCCCCTGCCGGTGGTGCAGGAGCTGGCCGGTCATGCCAAGGTGGAAACCACCATGCGCTACATCCACGTTTTACCGGACCACCACAAAAGGGCGGTCCAAAACCTAAACTTGTGAATCTCGCACCACACCTGGCACCACACCATTCCCTGCTTGAAAGTGTGGTATTTGTAAGTGTCTGTTTTTTATAGTGTTTTGGAGCGGGAAACGAGACTCGAACTCGCGACCCCAACCTTGGCAAAAGCGTATATGGCTCGTAAGTTGTTGATTTTAGGTAGGTGGGGTGCTATATCGTGCTATAGAATGGTATGGTTTGCACCACACTTTGCACCACACTTCAGAGAGTCTCAATTTCGCGAATGTCACGAATCATAGCACGAGGGATGTGCCAAAGATTTCCCCAATATTGAGCCTTGCCAGGAATGTGGGTCATCGCCAGGGTGATCCACATCCTTGTCTTTTGAACAAGCAGCCCGTAGGTGACGACTGGGGTTTCATCCGGGGTTAGATCATCCGTCCAGCTCCCATCCATGTATGCGTCAATCCAGGACACAGCCACTAAGCTGCCTCGCGCTGCTCCATGTCCACGAAGTCCTGAAATATGTCTGGTGCGTCCCCGAGGAACCCCGTCACCTTCGCCCACTCCCGCAGCACCTTCACCCGCTCCTTCTTTGTTTTCGAATCGCGCCACTGTTGCTGGAAGGTTGGGATGCGGAAGGTTGGGGGCATTTGGGGGTCTCCTAATGAAATCGGGCAAAACGTTGTTCGCTCCTGGGGGTTAGATTCATACCGATCCGGTAAGAAAGTATTGAACATAGCTAAACGGGGTTAAATCCCCTGGGCCTATAAAACAAGGTGTTTTTGGATGTGAAAAAACAAACCTTCACCTTCGCCATTTTACCGTTAAACACTGTAAAAGAGGGGGTTTTCATGTGTTTCGTAGACCTGTATGGAGCCCTGTCGCGCGTACTTTTGGGTTGGCAGGGTTATTCCCCTGCGTATGCACGACAGAGCGTCTGGTGGAGGTGGGGGGATTCAAACCCCCGTCCCGGCTACTCCGCTTCGGGCTTATCGCCGGTCGAATTCGTTTCACCCCCAATGACTTTATAGTGGACAGATCCATCTTCCTGGTGTTCTACCCGGTAGTGAACCGGCACCATTTTGTAGAGGGTGAATTCATCCCCGTGCGCCGGGGGGATCTCAGTCGTAATTGCGTCGAACACTTTGTCCATCGCGGCGAAGGGGCTGAAGCCTTTACCGAGCGAATTCTCAAAAAATTTATCCATCGCCCGAACCTGGGTATTCCTCATAGCTAACACCATGTCGTACTCCTTTTTTAAAATGAAAATTGGTAATGAGCGATTACCGCGCTGTCACTACGGTAGGTTATCCCTACCGAATGATTCCTAATATTCTTCCTCATCCCGATCTGGTACGAGTCCTCTGTCGCCTGCAGTTGCAGCGGGAGGTCGTACCTCGACACGGCGAAGAGGGTTGCCATTGCGACCCCAGCAACGGCGATCTTGCCGCTCTGACCGCGTGAATTTACGCTTCGATCTCTTCCGTAAAGCTACCGATTTAATTTTGTCGGCCCTGGGATTAACCACCCGGCGATTACTGGAACCACGACAAACGCGAGGATCAATCCGATCCCGCCAAGCTCTACTGCTTTTTCAGCAACCGTCCAAATCGTATCTGGCGCACATTCCATGTCAATCCCCCGCATCCTCGTATCCATCATCGTTTCCGTCACCACATCGGTCACAAAAGCACTCGTCATGGCCCCCGCTATCGGTGCAAGTGCACCCCCCGATAAGACAGTACCCGCAGTCGCACCTATCGCCGCCCCTGTTGCTACTACCGTTGATTTTTTTAGTGTCGTGCATCCCGCTAACCCAAGTACAGTAATAAGAGTAAGATGTCTGCTATACCAAGGAGTACGCATAATATCGTGTGGTAAGTAGTCCAGAGAACATCATGCTTCACATAATCTCCTGCATCACTCCGATCACCACAACAACTACCACAACCACAACCACAATCTTCCATTGGTTAGTTAAACCTTCCCATAAATTTTTCATCTTTGTTCCCTATGTTGAGTTAATTATTTTAGTCCGAATGCACTACCAGTTAGGATCGCACCAAAGGCTAGGTGGAATATGCCACCACCCATTAGAGTGAATGGTGAATGTTGGGCTGTGAGTTTCTTCATCAGTTCCATTTGTACCATTGGTTCTGATGTTGCATTGATAATTGCCATAAACTCACTAATGTCTGGCCTGTTCAGTCCATACCAAATTGGAACAACCATAAAATCGTATAGGCAAATAACGAGGTAGACACCGAGCGCAGTCCATCTCCAGTACATTGAACTACTTCGACATCAGCCGTTCTTCCATCTTGTCAATTCGGGCCAGCACCCTGTCGATGGCTCCGTTTAATTCAGCCCGACTGACCGCATCGGTGGCAAGGTCTGTAATCCTAGAGTGGAGTTTAGAATCCTCGCGCCTTAGTTCATCGAGTAGAGCGAACACTCTCCGCAGCAACCAGCCCATCATCAACAGCATCGCCCCATAGACCATCGAGAGGATTTGCTGGGTTTCCATCATGTTTCTGTGCCGTCTGGTTTTTTCTCAGGGAAAATCGGCTGAGGATTCACCACAAATCCGAACCCATCTGGAGATGTTCCTGACCACGCCAGGCAATGCTCTGTTTGATTTTTTTCTGTGCGCGAAACCACAACAGATGTCGAGGTGTGATCTTCGTTGGTGAAGATGGCGATGGTAGTCCTTGCTGACATCTCCATCACCGCGACACCAGACTCACCCCAGGTGTCGCTGATAATCTCTGCCATTCGTGACATGGTTGGGACGCAGTAGAGTTTGATTTGCACCACCCGTGGCTGCACATCATCGGGTGGTTCTATAGCGTGAACAGATACAAAAAAACCGCCAAGGATGGCGGCTATAACGAAATTGAGAAATGGTTTCATGGGGCCAAGAACGGTGAGAGGTTCGCGCCGGTACTGCCGCCTAAAGGCGATGACACACCGACTAATCCTTGCTGGATTGCTTTTATGATCGCCCGATCAGCGCCTTGAAGATGGCGACCAGTGTTTAATAGAAGATCAAAGGCACGACTAGCCTCTTGGGGGGATTTTGTAAACAGAATCTTGGCAGCTTCTATAGCAATTTTTTCGTCATTCACGCTCCGAAGCCAATTTACAAACCTGCCAACACCTTTAGCCGCCGCCCACTCTGGGCCAACAGCTACGGCCTGGGTTCCAAGTTCGGCTGCTTCCTTACCAAAACCCCCACCGCGCCATGCGGCAACGTCCTCTCCGGTACGAACAGTCCGTGACCCACCCACTCCAGCCAGGTCTTCAATCTCCCGGTATCTCTTTTCTGTTTTTGCTTTTGCCAGGAAAGTGTTAAACGATTGTTCATCTGGAAAGACAGCCTTTAAAGCATTGCGAGTGCGTTCATTACCAGGCTTATTAATCCATCGACCGAGCGATCCACTTCCCACTCTGTTTTGGATTTCTTGTAGCATTCCTGATCTATACGCCTTCTTCGCGATAGCTCCCTTCAAACTGTTGTACTCAATCCGAACAGCAGTGTCTGAGGATTTACCCAACGCCTTTGCCCCTTTTATTACCGATTTCTCGGCAACCTTACCAATCTCATGTATACGATTCGCAATTTTATAAGCTGGGTTTAACTTGCCAGCTTCTTCGTTGATTCGTCCCATAAGAGTTTCATAGACTTCTTCTTTGGGGTTCTTTTGAGTCTTAGCCCAATTCACCTTCTTCCCAAGTGCAATCTTGAGTTGCTGTAAAACGCCAGTTGGAATCTCTGCCACTTTAAGCGACTTTGATCCATCAGCGGCTGTCTCAATTAAGTCATCCCATGCTGGCATCAGGTCTTCTTCAGTAAACCCAGAACGCTTATTACGCACGAAACTGGTTACGTTTGCGCGGCGGGCGTTGTAGATTCCCTTTGTAACCGGGTCGAGTAGAACTTCCTCAAATAACTCCGCTGGCAAAAGCACCCCTCTTGCTTTTTTGTAGTACGGGTTTTCAGCCTCCTTAACCATTTTTTGAATTTTAACCACCATATCATCAGCATTATCTGTAGCCCTGAGAATACGATGGAGGCCGCTCTCCATAAGTTCAGTCGCTTCTGTTATTGATCGGTTCTCAAGATTTTTTTCCGCTATGCGTCTAGCAGCAGATGAGCCTTGGGTAACCCCTGATACAGACCCTTCCATCCCAGGAATGTCTGCAATGGTTCCCCTTCCAGTAACCGCATCACGAAACCCCTCAGACGGGGGTATTTGAGCCTTATCTAATGCTCGCAATTTCTGTGGATCAGATAATTTCAATTCCTGTCTAAACCTACCTTGCATTCTTCCGACAGCCGCGGCCTGTTCTCGACTACCACGGTAATTAGCACCCGGCCATGATCCAAACCTTCGGCGAAGGTAAGAGGAGCCAGCGGAGCCGAGCTTTTGCGCGACTGGTCCCAATGTCCCTCCCGCAACTAAACCGATCCCCGCACCAATATCTCTTTGCGCCCACCCCCTGCGAGTTGTTAAGTCTCCCTCTGACGCTCCAGCACCATACACCGCGCCAGAAACCGCACCTATCTTCGCAGCCCTACCGAGTGTCATCGCTCCCCTTGCGTAACCCAGGCCGGGAATAAGAAGTCCAGCAACAAGTTCAGCGGTGAGAGCGGTTTTAGGGTTACGTTCCTTAAACTCAGTGAGTTTGTCCTGTTCCTCCTGGTGGAGTTCAGAAAATGTTTTATCACTGCCTAATGTCCGTAAAGCGGCAGTTGCCTCGTCAGCCCAACCAAAGGAAAGGCCCTGTGCGGCAAATCTAGCAACTCCTTTGACATCATCCCAAAATGTTGGATCTCGTGGGCCAAACTCCTCACGCAACCTTTCTAACCTTTGACGCGCTGATTCTGTCATTGCTGTTGCCTCTTTAGTTCATCTAACTCCTTCAACTCCAAATACTCGATTAATGAAAGATTCTCGGCTTCGGCCTCCGCCTGTAGTTGGCGAAATTGGTCAGCAGTGAGTGTTAGGGTTGGCTCGGCAACAGAATCACCAGACAACATGGACTCAACGGATTCCAAATTGGTTTCGTAATTTTCCCCCCACTTCTCATAAAGCCTTTTACTGACAATCTGAGTAAAGTCTAATTCAGCAGCAGCTTTCGTTAGTTGGGGAACTCCTGATGTTTCATACTTACCAATTAAAAACTCCCTCGCGTCCATAATTTCTGGGAAGTAGGAATTAATTTGGGCATTATAAAAATCACTCGCAATACTTTGCATCTCATTTCTTTGAGGCTGGGAAAGTAATTCACCCTCTTGGACTTGCTTGAAGAAAATACCGATCTTTTCTGAAAGACTAGCTGCTGATTGCTGTAGCCTGACATCACCCTCCCTCACGGTGGCATCGTCTATCATCCGCTGGTAAGAGTTAATTAAGGCAATATCCCTAATGCCCCTCCCCAACTGCTCTGCGGTTAACCCTGATCCTTTAAGTTGTTCCTTGGCATTATCTGCCTCATCTTTTGTGATTCGCCCCCCCTTAGCGGTAACCTTGACCTTGTTGTAAGAGTCCTCAGTTTGGTGTATCGCAGCCAATGGAATATCTAAAGAACTTCTAAGGTCATCCCGTTCCTGGTTACTGATTTTGAGAGCTTCAATATTTCTTTTCATTAAGTCCGAATCAACGGTCTTTTTGGACTCACTCTTATGCCAATCACCAGTTTTTATCTTTTTAACAAACTCTGGTGAATCTATCCGACCCGTCCAGACATCATTCGTTTTGTGATTGTATAAGTCTACAAACCCCTTAACGTCAGGAACCAATCCCATGTTAAACACTGTGGCAATGTCAGACACACTCATAAATGGGGAAAGTTTTTTTAATAAGGCGTTTTTACTTCGGAAGTCAGCATCATCGAGGTTAGATAGTGCGTACTGCCCAGCGTAAATACCGAGACTCGCCAGCGCCTTCGCCTCGTAGCGATCAGCGGCCCTGGGGTCACCACCTACGAGTGCAACGCTACCAGCAATGACCGCCTTCTTTTTGGCGATTGATTTGATTGAGTCAACCATACTGCCAGCCGCACTTTTGGCAAATCGAGGAGCAGTCGGATAGGTGGATCTGGATGTCACCCAGGGTGATGTGCTATCCCCCCGGAACCTCTGTCCTTCCCCATGCGTCTGCTCATCCCTCGCCTGCTGGTTGAAATTCCTCTGCCGCCAGGAATCAGGGAGGTATTGGCCTAGCCAAGAGCGATTGCCGGGTACGCCCGCATTTTTCGCACCAGGGTAAACGGGTATCCCATCTACGATTGTGGGTGGTTGCTGCGGGGGTTCGTGAAGACTATCTAAAGCCCCCTGAGAGAACCCACGCTTGGGTAGTAGACGCGCATTTGCATCTGCTATTCTACCTGGCCGCATGGTGTTGTTGTGAGCGGTTGTTGCAGCTATTCGCCTTGCATTCTCCGCATTGAGATTAATACCGGGAGTTCCTAGTATGTCGGCTTGATTTTGATGACTGCTCGCGTCAGCCGCAGCCCTACCCGGCAGATCGGCTGGTCTAGGCACAACTCCCGCTGACCGCGGGATTAAGTGCGGAACTACCGTCATCAGACTATTCCGTCTAGCTGCGATGTCGGCTTGCAGCCGCATCTTTCTCCGCTCTGCTTTTCTAAATTCTTCTGGTGTCATTAGAATAAGCTCCCTGGTCGTCTTCGGAACCCCTCGATTGGGTGTCCCAACACATCCCCGTATCCCGAGGGTGCTGCCGGTTTAACCCAAGGGGATTGTGGGGTGCTTGGTGTTCCCTGGATTGTGCGAGAACCAAAGGACCGCGCCTGTGGCGCTTGTGGGTTCATCGCTGATTGATACCCGGCGGCGAGATCATTGTTTGCCCACGCCTCGCCCAGTGCGTCACGAAAATCCTCATCAAACCAAGCGAATGGGTCCCGGGCCGCAGCGAGACTAGCCCGCTGACTTGCGAAGGGGTTGATACTTATGGGTCGCTTGATAAACGAGGCTGCGGGGTAAAGAGATTGGCCGAACATTACAGCACTCCGTAATTAACGTGTTTAATACCTTCAATCTCCATCACGGCATCAGGTCTGGTGATCTCAATCTCTTGCGCCATCACGCCACGGCTTCGGTTAGTGCGGCCCTTGAAGTTGTAGGTGTAGACATTGTGACCATGCCAGGTTCCATCAAACTCGATATTTTCTTTGATGCGAATGTCAGACAACGCCATGATCGGGGCCGCAATGCTGGCGATCTGTCCAAGCGTCTGTAGACCAGATGGCCCTGGCGTTGTCTGGGTGGTCGTGCCACCGTAGGAGCCTTGGATCATTCGCATATAGTTCTCAAGCGCTTGCTGTGGAGCGGTACTCTGATACTGATGGCGAGCCATGTCACGGTTGATTGTCTCCTGTGTCATTGCCCTTCTTGCATCGCCAATTTCACCCATAGCAGCGTAATTCCCCAGTGGTGCTGACATGATGGATGGGTACAGTTGGGCGTAGTTCTGTGCGCGACCTTGAGCAGCCTGTTGTGCGCCGAACGTCATCTCCGCAGCCTTGTTCAACATCTGCTGGTTTGCGGATGCGATAGCGTTGGCTTGAACGATGTCGCCGCGTGAACCACCACCCGGTTGGTATTCCACCATTGATTGTCGAATTCCGGGAAGAACCTTGCCCTGCAACTGCGACGTCATCTGCCTGCCAAGTGCATCCATCATTGGATTGAATGAGGCTGTGTCGATCTGGCCTGATAACCCTTTTAACAGGCGATTCTCCGCGTGTGCCTGTTGTGCTGCCGCTCGCGGCCCCATCGTATACCGAAGTGCAGATGTGTGAGCCGCTGTTTGCGCTGGGTCGAACCCGGCAAGAGTTTCCTTGCCGTAATAGGCGGGAGCGCCTTTGTTATACAGTCCTTTAGCCTGTTCAAACCCCGCTGTTAAATACGGGATTTGCTCTTCCCACGGCTCTTGTTTGGCTGTGCTTACTTGTGTTCCACCACCCATATTATATTTCTCCTCTCACTGTTGTCCTCATAGACCACCCCACGCTTCTATTAGCCGCCGCTCCCTTCTTGTGACCCCGGACCCGACCAATAAGGCCCACTACCTTGGGGAGAATGGTCGAGAAACCCGGCCCCATCGTAGGCGACCCTTGCCGCTTGCTCATTAGCCGCCACTGCCGCCGCTACAGCGTTGTCTATGTTCCTTTGTGCGGCATCTCGTTCAGGTTCGCTTAGGGTAAATGGTGTGGCGTTCAATGTACTTAAAATGTCAAGGCTATTCTGAAGTGCGGGGGTTTCCTGTACCAGATTTTGGATAAAATAATCTCGCACCAAACCTTGCGCCTTATCTTGAATATAATCCTGTGGAGTGAAAACAGATGCGCCAGTTGCTACATCGAGCAGACCTCCGAGTGTGCCAGCCTTGTCTGCCCCAACATTACCGAGATACGAATCCAAGTACGGATTCATAGTTGGTAGTGAAGTTGTTGGATCATACGGGTTAGTGTTAGCAGCAGTGTCAGTATTGATAGTGTTAGTGCCGTCATCGCCGCCAGTGTCGGGGGCGGTATATCCTCGCTCGTTGTTAGGCCCTCTTTGCCTATACCCGGAAATATTTGGCGGCTGGTAGTCGAAGATGTTAACCCAAGGTTGGTAGTCTGCATGAGAAAACATCCCCCCTGTAGGCATAATCCCTGACCAATTCAAAAGACCGGGGGCTGTGTAATTTTGCACCAGTTGGGGAAAGTATGGGTTGGAACCATCACCGTAGGAATTGTTCCCTTGGAGATCAACCCGAGGATCAACAACCCGAGGATCAACAAATGGCTTGTTGGAGTAGATTGATTCGCCGGGGGCTGCTGCTGCTGGGTTTTCTTGCAGAGCAGCATTCTCGAACCCGGCCAGCCGCGCCCGTCTGTTTGCGTCAATCTCCTGATCCACGGCACTGGTAAATCCAGCGGCAATGGATCGCCTATTTGCATCCATCTCTTGTTCAGCAGCATTCGCAAATCCAGCCGCCATAGCGCGTTTATTCGCGTCAACCTCTCTGGCGACACCTATTGCTTCAATTTCAGCGGCAGTTAGTTGCATATCCTATATTCCTGTTGTTGTGTCTTGTGTTTTAAGTCTTTCGTGAAGACTATGTAGTTGGACTTCCAATCGGTGAGTATCTTTTTCCATCCTTTCCTGCCCCAGGCCTCCAGAGAGTTACAACCAAGGTTAAGAGCGAACTCCTCAACTCTAGGGAGAAATGAAAACCATCTATCCATGCCGCTGCCGCCGATTGCGATAATGCGGAGAACCTTCTTTTGCGGGTACGGAATAACCTGCGTCACCATCGCGGCGATCACTTGTCTTTGCTCAACTGCTACCCAGAGCTGCATCTGGGCTGACTTCAAAAGAGGATAATAATCCTCTGTCGCTAACTCGCCTTCAGAATGAGGCTGCGCTTTTTCCAGTAAGTCAGAAACGTGGGGCCAGAGTCCGGTAATTTCGTCCGGGGATATAAGGGAAACTAGAGTTGATTCCAACTCGACCCGTCAAAATAATAAATCCCCGCTCCGCTGCCTGGATCCCATGAGGTCCCATCTGCGTATTCGATCTGGCCTTTTCTTGGTTTGTCAGGAACCGCAAAGCTCTCCTCCAACCGGAGTTTGGAAAGGTTGAAAACAACCTCACCCAATCGGTTTAACTCGTTGGTGAGGTAAACCGGAATGTCTTGCGGGTTTACAGGGGGTGGACCGGGTTGATACCGAGTCACTGATTTCCATTTTTTAGAATCAGCTATAGCCACGGCTACCCCTGCGACCAGCGTTCTCTAATTCAAACGTCAGACCTGAAAGTTTCCAATGGGTGTCGGCAGTGCTTTCGATTTTCACACCGTACAATTTTCCCGTTGCACGACACGAAACTTTAGACATGGTATCGGGGTTAAAGGTAAATGGTCCTTTCCAGCTCACAGCCTCCTCTGTGGACATCTGAGTACCAACATACAGATCAACCGTGTCGGCATTCAGCACTTCTATCTTCGGCCAAATTGCCGTGATGCGTTTAACCGTGGATTGGTCGGGGTTTCCTTCTGCTGTCATTGACATACCTGTTCTTTCGATGAAAGCGGTCATGTCTGTCGTGTCTTCCTTATTGCCGCTACCGTCACGGAATAGTTTTGTCGAAATCGGGGAAGCAAATACTAAAACGTCTTCGAACTTGTCAAATGACATCGCCCAGCGCCCAGCAGCAGAATCCCAGCCACCAGATGCCGCTGCCCATGTGCCAAAGGAAAGAGGATCATCCACAACGCCCGGTGTAATGTGCGCTAATTCTGGGAGGTCACGAATCGTAAATGCTTTGGTGATGTAGTTGAACACCACCGCCTTATCAATCTGGTTGTTTGCTGAATCCGCGCTGACAAAACAGGCCAGAACTTCACTGCGACCGTAATCTGTCACAACGAACGAGCGGTCGGCATATTCCCCGTCAATGACGTTGTACATCCAATCCTTCAATTCAGATGGCAAGATCGGCGCGACAGTCTGACCGTTGTTGATATAAAGATCATCCACCCCGAGGATAAAATGCCCGCCAGGGAATTCCGAAACGCAATTCTTCGCCATTATCCCGATAGGTGCGACCCTGCGGAAAGAGAAGATAAAGGGCGTACCGACATACGCCATCTGGTGAACAGCACCGGAGGTGTATATCTGAAAGGTATCTCCGAGCTGTAATCCATCCCGTATGATCTCCGCGCCGGATTGCAAAGGGTACTCGCCTGAGTCGTTTGTACTGGAGGTTTCATCAAAGGATGAAGGAACTGTTTGTGTCGCCGCTTCTGTAGACCACTTCACCAGCGTGGGATAATTTACAGAAGACTTGGTGACATTCAACGCAACAAGGAATGATTTGAACGACTTTATCACCGCGCATTCTGTAGAGGCAGGCCAATTTGTCAGGTCTGCCATGAGAGTGCCGGTGTTAGGCAAACCAGAAGTCAGCGCCCAAAATTGCGGGTCATCGTTCGGATTCGCCAGGATCAGAATCCCGCCAAGTACGGTGGAGGACCAACCCCCCGCTGCGGTAGTGGAGTAATCGCTACCTGACCGTGTGATGTCGTGCCATTTTTTTACCCTAGTTACAACAGCATCATCAGAATGTGCCGCTGCACTGGTGCTGTTTGCTCCGCGTGAACAGGTGGTAAATGTCGTGGCGGTTTTGCCGGTGTAAGTTATCTGTTCGGACCCGATTGTGATCGTGCCGTTAGATTCGAATCCAGTGGTTGAGTCCACCGTGATTGTGGTAGCTGCATCTGTCAGGGAGCCGTTGAGTTGGTCGGTTTTGGTGGTGGCATCGTAGACGTATATTTTTTCAAGACCGCCAACAATGAAATATTTGCTATTCCCAGCCTCCAGGTAAGTGATGTAGTACGGGGCAACCGGGCAGGTCGCCATGACTTCAGAATAACCGGGGATCTTCTCTATGGAGCCATGCCAAGCTCGCACATTATTTCCATCCGACCAGGCATTTTGCGGTAACAGTGCTGGGGGGATGTCTTTCCAAATGCCATGCTCCCCAACATTTTCCATTGCGACTAATGCCATTAAACGTACCTAAAGAACAAGTGCCATTTCCTCTGGCAACGACTCTTTTAGTTGAGCCATGAATACTGATTTAGCTGCATTTAGCTGAACCAGCTTCATCTGCAAAGAATTCATTTCACCCTCTAACTGGGCTATATGACTGATGGCCACTTTAGCCTCATCTACTAATGAATCAAACTCATACTCTGATCCATCAATACTTACTACATTTTTGGGTTCTTCCTGTTTCTTTGCTTTAGGCATTGTAGGCATTCCCCGCGACAATGGCTGAATCAACGTCAGTCATGTCTTCATCGGTCCAGTAGTCTCTCGTCAACATCAATTCAAGATGCTCTACGTTCCTACTTACACAAGCATTTTTCTCATCTGCGCTTTGATCAACGTATTCCGTTCCAGCGATAATTGCATCAATAAGGTCAACACTGTGACCCATAGCCATATAATGTTGCGCTATCTGCGCGGCTGTTTCCGTCATTTTACTACTCCTCTAGTTGCGCCTTCAGAGATTCAACCTCTTCAGACAGTTGTTGTATTGCTTTTACTAAGGAAGTAACCAGTTGCGCTGGAGCAAACTCTAGTTTTTCTTCCGTACCACCTACCATCTTGGAATCTTCCATATACTTCATTCCAGATAAAGACCCCTTTACCTCTTGGGCTATAAACCCCATACGCTGTCCTGTGTTTGCAACACCTTCTTCAACATCATGTTTGATTTTAGAGCCATCTGGTTCTCCATCTTCATACCATTCACGACGGTCCCAATAATAGGTTATAGGACGTAAACTATTTATAAAATCTAGTCCAGCAACAGATGGAAGATTAGATACTTCTGCCTTATCTCGTTCATCAGAAAGAGCAGAGATTGAGGTATCGTTACACCTTAAATTATCAACACTATCATTACCCAATGTAAATTCATTACTCTGATAATCAGATGAATTATCCGCATCATATCCTAGACAAGTATTGTTACTTCCGGTTACTGAATTTCCAGCAAGAGAACCAAAAGCAGTATTTTGATCCGTAGTTACACAGGACAGCAACGCTTGATAACCAACTGCTGCATTATTTTCACCAGTAGTAACATTAAGAGCAGCCTGATAACCAACTCCTGTATTATTTGCTCCAGTAGAATAATAAAGCGCTTTTGTACCTAACGCAGTTAAACCAACTCCTGTAAGATTGGTAAACCCGGCTTGGAATCCTATCGCAGTATTTTCACTGGCGGTTGTTTGAGAGCCAAGCGAACTATCCCCCAAGGCTGTATTATACGCTCCAGTTGTTATTGCATCTGACGAAGTATTACCTACAGCAGTATTACTAGAGCCAGTAGTATTAGCGGTTAACGCCAAATAACCAACCGCAGTGTTATTAGAGGCTGTAGTATTTGCGCCTAATGAACCCGATCCCAGTACCGTATTAGACGCACCTGTTGTATTAGCGTCTAATGCAGCATAACCAACCGCAGTATTATTATTTGCGGTTGTATTAGCACCTAACGCATCCTTACCTACAGAAGTATTACTAACTCCTGTTGTATTTCCCCATGAGGCTGATTTACCTATTGCTGTATTATCACTACCAGTAGTATTATCCCTTAACGAATTATAACCAACTGATGAATTATTTCCGCCAGTTGTATTTGCGGACAAAGAGTTATAACCAATAGCAGTATTGTTATCTCCAGTTGTTATAGCATCTAATGCTGTAGTTCCAAGAGCAACACTGTAACTCGCAGTATCAGTCGTTCCAGAAGGATCATTACCCAGCCAGATAGAATTGTTTTCTACTAAGGCATCTGTTAGATCATCTATACCAGTAGATGGAGTAGCCCATGAAATATCAGTACCATCACTTGTTAGAACTTGCGCAGAACTCCCAACTGCAAGCGCAGCAGGATCACCACTTGAGTCTCCATAGATTATCCTGCCTCTTGCAAGTCCCGCCATCTTGGCTAGAGATACTGCATTATCAGCAATAGTGGCAGTGCCATCATTGGCAAGGCTTATATCGCCACTAACGGCTACGTTGTTATAATCTGTGCCATCAGCCACCATGATATGAGTGTCGGTGGCAGCAATGGAGTCATCTATAAAACTTATCTTGGCTCCGGTAACAGCATCGTCAGCAATAGTGTCTGTTGCTACCTGTTTCCAATCCACACCGTTAGTCGCGCCGGAATCAGCAAGCAAAGCATAATCGTCCGTTCCAACAGCAAGTCTGGTTTCAGAATCTACT
>Ga0208156_1000136_pt1 | contig 37886 bp, 54 predicted proteins | sample 1_EtaG_FD_184073 | JGI IMG/M metagenome (GOLD analysis project Ga0208156, IMG submission 184073) | Marine viral communities from the Subarctic Pacific Ocean - 1_ETSP_OMZ_AT15124 metaG (SPAdes) (version 2) | ecosystem: Environmental > Aquatic > Marine > Oceanic | place: Pacific Ocean | collected...
CGGGCTTATGCTGGGCAACACAACTGGGGCCGCAACAACTGCCACTGTGACATTGGGGTCTGATACTGCCGGGCGCTCAGGGAATAACGATGAGGCAAACCAGACGGTCGAGCTGGTCACGAGCGTGCCTGTGCTTGGAAACGCAACGCTGGAGCTGCTTGCTGGAAATAAGATCGTCCTGGAAGCCACAGATACACTCAGTGTGTCGGCTGGAGCTTCCACCGATGTCACCCTGTCTATTATGGAGATAACGTGATGCGTTATATTGGGACAACTCCAAACCAGTACGGTGATACGCTTCTCACATCTGATGCGAATGACCAGATAAATGTCAAAGTCGCTGGTGCTGAGGACTTTAGGATAGCTGCCAATACACTGAGTGTGCTATCTGGCACGACCCTCAATATTGATAGTGGCGCGACCATAGCGAACTCAGGGACTGCTACGGGGTTTGGCGGGGGCGGTCAATACGCTGTCGTGGCCTCTTCCAAGAACATTGCTGATGCCTCCGGCTCTCAGTCGATCACAGGTGCAGGGTTTCAGCCAACGGCGTGTCTTGTCATTGCTGGCGTCACAAATGACACCATTTTCTCAATCGGTTTTACGGACGGCACCACGGAAGGCTGCATATCCGATAATGGCGGCGTCTCTGCCGGCAGTTGGGACGTCCAAGGGGATGGAACAATAATCGCCGCCAGGCACTCCAGCGGGAACGTCTATGGCGGCAATATCGATGCCTTCACCGCTGATGGTGTCGATATCGACTGGACAAAGTATGGATCGCCGACAGGCACGATGGCCGTCAGATGGATATTCTTCGGGTAGGAGAGAAATTATGCGCGTTTTGATCGATTTATCGACCGGCAAGATGCTCGACTATATGTCTGGCGACAAAGCGGAGCCTGGGACGCTGGTCGCGAATGCTGTCGGGAACGGGGCATCAGCAGGCGATATTGAGGAAAAGGTAGTCAGTACAGCGGAATACAAGGTGCTGTTGACTGCGGCCCAGCCCGAGAAAACCTACGAGGATAAACGCCGCGAGGCGTTTGCGCCGTGGGGCGACCAGCTCGATATGCAATACTGGGATGCCGTCAATGGCACTAGCGCTTGGCTCGATCACGTAGCCAGCGTCAAGGCGGCGCACCCCAAACCAGAGTGACAGATAAATGCCCAGCCCCACCAACTCTCCCCCACGTTGAGGAAGCTTTAGGAGCCGAGGATGACTGATCAGCACGTCTATCCCGTGGGCGATCTGAGGGAGCATGAGACCGAGGGTGGCGACTGCTGGTGTAAGCCACGGGTGTTCTGGACGTCCCGACAGGATCGGTTGGTGGCACACAACAGCCTGGACCGGCGCGAGGACTACGAGGGGGCGGTACATTGACTGGATTGAGTTATTGCTGGCGAGCCCTCCTCACAGCGGCCTTTTTGGCCGCTTTTTCTCTGCCTGCGGAGGCGCGTGAGATCCGCTGGGCCTGCCAGGACTGGGAATCACATAACGCGCATTTTGAGCCGGCGGCGCATTTCAAATTTGACCTCGCCAAGTACACCGTGGTTGCGCTCGTCAACGCCGGCCAGTGCAGTATCAGTGATTTCTGGTACACCATCGAACCAGTGGCACTGATCGGATCGATACCGCACTCAGGAAGGACCGCCGAGGGATGGATTGTTCGGCTGGGTAACGGTAAACTCATCTACACTGTGTGGCACAGTGATTAAGTGGCTCACCCTGGCTCTACTCCTGATTTCATCAGGAGCGGCGTGGGGACAGCAGTATTGTGCGCCGGATCGTAAACCAGTCATCGACCTACTCCACAATAAATATAATGAGGTGCCCGTCGTTAGGGGATTAGCAAACAACAACACCATGCTTGAGGTGTTCGCCAGCCCCGAGGGCTCGTGGACTATCCTTGTCACGCGCTCAGACGGCGTGACCTGTGCGATGGCATCTGGGCAAAATCTTGAGATCCTACCCACACGCCCCAAGCAAGGGGGGATGGGGCTATGACAGATGTCATCGGGCTGGCAAACGCGGTCGGTGTGCCCATGCTTCTAGCGTTGGGATGGCTTTACTATTTAATAAATAAACGAGTTAAAGAGGTCGAGCAATCACTCAATTCGCACAAGCTATTCGCCGCCGAGCATTATGTGACCGCGATGGTGATTGAAAAAATGGAAGCCAGGATTGGTGAGCAATTCAATCGACTCTATGCGCGCCTTGATCAACTGCAACAAACCGAATAATGGTAGCATCACCACTATCACCAGATGTGCTTCAGACCGCCGTTGACGCTCTTAAAATTCACGGCAGTCAGCGTGCGGCTGCGAGGGCATTGGGGCTGAATCGATCCACCTATCGCGGTCGTTTGATGGCTGCGGAACTCGCTGGGCACATGGGCACTGTTGATCGTCAGTTTGAAATCCCCAACCTGCCGGACGAGGAGCTAGGTATTGACGATGTCATGGAGCGGCGGCGTCGGATCTACGACCAGCGGCAGCTCGCTCACGATGCGCGGCGCTGCATCCCCATCAAAATTAAAACGCCCGGCCCCATCGCGCTGGTGGTGTTCGGGGATATACACGTCGATAACCCCGGATCAAATTTCCCACTCCTAGAGGCTCACACCGAGTTGGTGAGAACCACCGAGGGTATGTTTGCCTGCGCCGTGGGCGACCTCCAAGATGGGTGGGTAGGCCGCCTGGCCCACAAATGGAAAGACCAGGGAGTAACAGCGAAAGAAGCAAAAAAGCTCGTGGCGTGGTGGGTGGACACTCTGGCAGATAGATTACTTTTCATTGTCCAGGGAAATCACGATGCGTGGACGCGAGGCATCAATGGCGAGGGTGTACTGGACTGGATAGCCTCTCAGGCGAACGTGGTGACGGAGAACGATGGCATCAGGGTATCCCTGGAACTGCCATCAAAACACAGCATTAAAGTTAATTGTCGTCACGATCAGTCGGGCCGATCACAGTTCAACTCCGCGCATGGAGTCACTAAGGCCGCTCTTTTTGGGGTCAAAGATGACATTCTCCTGGCCGGACATACGCACGAGTTTGGGTATAACCCCATGCTCAACTCGGAAACAGGCCGCGCCTGTCACCCCATTCGGGTGGGCAGCTACAAGCACATCGATGAGTATGCCCACGAGCGCGGCTTCCCCGACAAAAATCTATCAGAGTGCGTGACTATTGTTATCGATCCCGACGAGCCCGACAGTCGGCACATAACGACGGTATTTTTCAACCCGTTTCAGGCGGCACGGTATTTGACGCTGATCCGGTCACGGGCATGACCAATACCATCGGCGTCCGTCCTGTTGGAGCAGGCGTCGAGGTCACTGTCTGGGATCAGCGCACAGGTCACAGTGTGATTATGAAACCAACCGAGGCAATCGGCTTTGCCGACAGCATCATCCGCGAGGCGCTGCTGATACTGGAGCGCGGTGATGGATCTCCTGCACCCTCACGACCCGACCACCGTCCTGTTCGCGCAAAATGAACTCGCCTGCCCACACTGCGGCCAACACCGCCTCGCCCCCGGTTTTGCGAACGCCCTCACTGCGCTGCGTCTGGCGTTTGGGCGGCCGATGTACGTCTCCTCGTGCTGCCGTTGTCGGGCGCACAATGATAGCCTGCGGCCACGAGGCCATTCCAGAAGCCTGCACCTACTGGACGACACCGGGCGGACCACGGCGGGAACCTGCGCCATCGACATAGCGCACATCCCCGACAGCGGCTATGCCCATCGGCTGGGGATGCTGGCGATGCAGGACGCCTGGTCGATAGGCCGGATCTCAAAAACAGCCATGCACCTCGATCGGCGCCACGACCACGGGATGCCGCTGGCGTTTTTTTCCTACTGAATGCCCAACAAACTTCGCGGGCGCTGGGCAAGCGGATGCCGGCTGCGATAACTCGCGGGCCACGGCAACCGGACGCGGGTTCGACTCCCGCCGCCCGCTCCACACCTCCACACAAAAGGAGAGATGATAATGGATGCTTTTCTGGAAATTTTCGATCAGCTGCCTGCATGGGCCGTCGCCATCACGAGTCTGATCACAGCGTGTGCTGGGATTGCGGCACTAACACCGACAAAGATCGATGACAAAGTTTTCGGCGTAGCCCTGCGCGTTATAAATACGATCGGCCTGAACATCGGCAAGGCGAAAAACGCGGATGACGTATAGTGCTGTCTCGCGTTCTCATGTACCTGGCCGTGGCGGCAACGAAGGCCATTATTGTCCCCCTCGCGTTTTTCAGCCTCGGGACCGGCTGGCTGCGACGCAGATTAGCGGAAAAGGGAATTGAGCGTGCAAAGCAGCAGAACGCACGCCGTGAGGAGCTTGCTGGCCTCGACGATGATGATCTCGATCAGCGGATGCGGCGTTCCCTCGAGTGACTGCGCCTGGCTGTCACGCATCGCCCCGTCACAGGGGTGGGAGCAACGCTGGACTCGCGGCGAGAGGGAGCAAATAGTCGCTCACAATGAGGCGGTCAAGGAGCATTGTCGGTAGGAGTGGTGGTTATAGTCTCGATATTGGCCGCGGTAATTCCGAGCCCAATTCGTGATGCACCGTGCCGTTCGCCTAAACATCCCAGCGACTTCAGCCGTAGTCAGCACAGCCAGCGTCTCGGGTGTGTAGGGGACCATCGATCAATTCTTCTCAGTTAGGGATTCAAATATCTGTATGCGCTCGCCTATCCAGCGCATCACCGGCACGGCCATGCTGTTGCCCAGGGCTTTGTATCGAGGGCCGTCTGGGCAGTCTTCGGCGGGTTTGTTGCGATAGGGGACGAGGGTATAGTCGTCGGGGAAGCCTTGAAGGCGCTCGCACTCAACGGGCGTCAATCGCCTGACGGCCATAGCCTTCTGCACCGATACATGACCGCCAGACCGCAACGTAGGGGACTGTTCCTCACTCTCGCCGGCGTGAACTACACCATGTACCTCAATGAAGTCCTCGACCGATGGATCTTGACGTCCGCTCGCTGTATTTGGGACGCTCAGGGCGTGGCTTACTCCGTCGAGGTCGTTGAGGGGGATGAAGGCCCCTGATCTGTCGAGGTCGTTGTTCCAGCCACGCTCTCCAGAGCTGCTGCCAAGCGTTCTGGCAACACCTTCCCTCTCTTCGCGGCGCGGCGCAGGATTCCCCGACATGCTTTCGCGCTCAAAAAGTACCGCTGCGGGAGGGCGCCAATCTCCAAGATAGCCGACAACGAAGATGCGACGGCGGCGCTGTGGAACTCCTAAATACTGAGCGTCAAGAATTCGGTAGGCGTACCCATACCCGAGTTCGCCCAGCGTCCCGAGGAAGATACAAAAATCCCGTCCGCCGTCACTCGACAGGAGGCCGGGGACGTTCTCCCAGACCAGCCACTGGGGGCGCAGGCGTCCAGCAAGAGCAAGGAACTCAAGGGCCAGGTTGCCACGCGGGTCATCCAGGCCGAGGCGTTTTCCTGCGACGCTGAATGAAACGCAGGGGGTTCCTCCGACAAGAAGCTCAATTGGTTCATGATCGCCCTGCCCGATCTCGGTGAAATCGCCTCTCAACGGTACGTCGGGGTAGTGATGCGTCAGCACCGCTCTGGGGAATCTGTCGATCTCGCTGTAGAATGCAGGATCCCAGCCGAGCTCGTGCCACGCCACCGTGGCAGCCTCGATGCCGGAACAGACGGAGCCGTAAATCATCGTCCCCCCCCATCAGATCTCCTCACCCGTCTCCGGGTCACGAAACTGGATAATCCGCGACAGCTTTATTCCGAGCTCGTGGAGCATCGAGTCCAGCCCGTGCCCGATTTTCCCCCTCCCCACGAAAACCACCTCTCGCAGCCGCTGAGGAGGTGTGCCGTCACGCCGTCGCGGCACCTCGTAAGCGAGCGAAACCTTGAGCCGATGCCCCCCGCCCAGCGTGACGCCGATCGTCTCGGAGTAGAGACGGCGGGCCGGTTTCACTGCGGCACCCCCTCTGTGATAGCCTGACCGAATAACAGCAAAAATACGATCACGCCGTACGCGCCCGCCGCCAGCATGAGTGAGCCGATTAAAAATCGGCCATACCCCATGCCCTGGATTCGGCGGCGGATCACCGCTGGTCCGCCCTGTTTTCGTCGAGCAGGATGCCGGTGTCGATCGTGTCGAATATCGCGCCCATGCGGGCGTATTCGTCCTGCGTGGCGATGCGCCAATAGGTGCCGTGCTGGTCGCGGTCTTCGATTTCGACCTCGACCAACTCGATGTCCGGATCTTCCTCCGGATGGCAACGCTCGGGCGGTCCCCATATCTGCGCAGGGCGACCGCCCCTGACGTCATAGGTGTACCGGACCTCGACCGCGTCGGCGTCGGCGTCATCGGGTTCGTAGGTGTGAAGGTGGGTGGTCACGATGCCACCGCGTGATACCGACGACCGCCCCTGACGCCGCTGTAGCGGCATTCGGCCCAGCCCTCGCGCCGGGCGCGTTCCAACAGGTTGTGGCGGGCCATGCGAATGTTGGCGCTTCCGACGTAGCGATCACCGTCGTTTGCGGTCAGCCCCTCGTCGCGCCGGACTTCGTCATTCCACAATTCGCGCAGGATTAGGTCATATTCGGTGTGGTGCTGGGAAAAGGTTTTCATGGTCAGTCCTCCAGCTTGGTGGCTGGGAGGGAGGTCACGCGACCACCCTCTCAACCTCGGCATTCGGGAAACGCTTCTGGACCGCCTTCACGATGTTGTCGTAGGGGCGGGCGCTGCGGCTTCTGCCGGCACCACTGGGAAGCTGACTGATGAACAGGCAGCCATCGTGGATGGGGTAATAGACGATCCCGCCGATGGTCATTCCATTGATGCTGACCTTGGCGAGGGTGGCGGTCTGTGTGATGTAGTGGGTCATGGTTCTCTCTCCCGGTGTGGTGCGTCAGATAGGTGATCCATCATCCCAGTGGTCTTCGTGTTTCGTGCAGTAGCGCATCTTCTTGACATCGAAGGCCGTTACAGCCTCGTGCCGGCACGGGCGGGCACGATTGCCATTCGAGTTGGTGACTACGGCGCAGCAACCGCCACGCTCTGCACGAACGCGACGGGCGGCGTAGAGGGCGAAGGCACGGCGCATTAGATGGCTCCCTTCTTCTGGAGGTCGGCCTTCAGCGTGGCCCGCACCGGCTCCAACCGCCCCAGGTCCATCTCCGCGAACCATTGCTCAAATTCGTATTCGGTCATGACTCTCTCTCCCGGTGTGTTGCGTCAGATATAAGATGACCCTACCTTACGCCAAATGCAAATCATATTGCAAGCGAAATATCAAAATATTATTGACACGGGTTTGCACATGATGTAATTGCGGGATATGCGTCTATCTGACTACCTTACACGAAACAAAATAACCCGCACCGCATTCGCCGAAAAAGCGGGCCTGACGGTGCCTACCGTGAGCCGCGCGGCTAGTGGCCGCACCTATCCGTCCCTGACTACGCTGCGCGCCATCGTCGGCGCCACGGCGGGCGAGGTGACGCCCAACGACTTTTTCGATAACGAGGAAATTACATGAACACGCCGCGCTCCACTCGCGGTGTGGCGGCGGCGCTGGCTATTCCCTCCCGGACCTCCAGGCCAGCGCCGTCGCACAGGTGCGAGTGATGGGGAAGGCTAGCCGAGACAAGGGCGCCCGCCGCGAGCGCGAAATCGTAGCGCGGCACCGCAAGGCCGGCATCCACGCCGAGCGGGTGCCACTCAGTGGCGCCGCCCATTATCAGGGCGCCGCCCATGACGTAGATATCTATCCCCGCGACGCCGACGCGCCGATCTGCGCCGAGATCAAAGCCAGGAAAAAATTTCCCGGCTGGCTCATGGATTGGCTTGGCGACGCCGACGCACTCATTCTCGTCGAGGATCGTGCGGAGCCGCTGGTGATCCTACCGTGGGCAACGTGGGAGAGATTGATCCAGTGAAAAAGCCCCCCCCTGGCTCACGGGCCGCGGCTAATAACCAGGCCAAGAGAATCCGGCGATACTGGCGCGACCAGGGATACGACGTGGCGCCGCAGGTTCTCATTGTTGCCCGCAATAGGGCCGGCCGCAAAAAGAAAGAGCCGATCTGGGGTGTCCGGTCAGACATGCTGAACGGCATACCAGTGAGGAGGGTGCAGTAGTGCGACGATGGCAACCGCTGGACTGGACCGGATGGGAGCGACACGGCATCACGCACAGCAGCGTCAGCCAAATCAACACCTGGGAGACAGCCCCAAGCCTGTGGGTAGCGGAAAAGTTATTCGATCTCAAACGGCCGGCATCACCGGCCATGTGGCGCGGGATCTGCGTCGAGGACATTTGCACCGCCGTGATTGGACATGGGCAGGACTTCAAAAGCGCACTTAAGAACGGCCTGAAGAAGTTCGACAAGCAGTTTATCTTCGACGCTGAGAACGCCGCCAAAGAGCGTGCCAACATCGAGCCAATGGCTAAACGCGCCATCGATGAATTAGCACCGTTTGGGCAACCTGAATTCAACGAAAGTGGCAAACAAAAGAAGGTAGAAATAACCTGCAACGGCGATGGATGGAAGCTGCCCATCATCGGTTTTATAGACTACGATTTTCCCAAGGAGGGATTGATTGTAGACCTAAAAACTACCCTGCGGGCACCGTCAGAAATGACGGCCGCCCACAAACGGCAGCGAGCATTCTACCAGAAATGCTCTGGCAATCGGGTAGTGAAATTCTTGTATATCACACCCAAAAAAGCCGTCTGGCTGGAGGATGGCGACGTTCAAGACGAACTAACTTTGATAAAAGCCCATTTGAATCGACAGGAAAAATTCCTTTCATTAGGCGATAAAGAACTCCTCGCCAGCATCGTTCCAGTGGACCCCAACCATTTTTTCTGGCGGGGTTCATCGAATGAACGCAACGCAATCTTCAAAATCTGAGGTAACAAAAATGATACAATTCGATCCAGGCTCCCAAGGAAACCAGGGCCCGTTCCTGAGTTGGCACGCCCGTGGCACCGATGACGGGGAAATCCCAGCCAAGAGTTTTTCGCTACGCGACGAGAACGGGCGCAGCGCCTTCGCCGGGTTCAAGAGGGGTATAGCTATGGACCTCGATACACTCAGGACCGGCTGGAGCCACACCGCAGGCGTCTCCGGTATCGCACCGGAATGGGCGTGGAACGACTCAATAGAGGCTTTTGAGCCAAAACCCGCGGACGGGCGTGAATGGAAACGAGGTTTTGAGATGACGGTCGCGATAAACAAGGACCAAACCGCGATCTGGCAGCAGGCATCGGCGGGCAGCTTCCAGGCGTTCACCGACCTGATGAGCGATATCATCGACCAGCAAGGTGAATACCCCGCCCTAACTCCGATTGTCGTCATCACCGGCACTGAGCCGATTCAGTTCACGAAGGGCTCAACGGCAAAACCAAAGCTGGAGATCAAAAAGTGGGTAGACAAGCCGGACATCCTCAAGAACGGCAGCGGCAGTTCTGACGACAGCCCCGGCGCCCCCGAGGCGCCACCCGTCGAAGACGACATTGAAGAATTCTAGGCCCCAACCGCCGCAGCACTGATCCGCTGCGGCGGATTTCCTTTGGTGATTCAATCCGTGTAAGGGATGCGTGCAAAATTAAAAGAATATAGGACGGAAAGGGACGCGGGAAGAGCACTCCGGCGGCTACTGAGGCCGTACTTTTTTCTGCTATCAGAGTGCAAACTCCAGCATATAGAGACAGGCCAAAATCTAAGACTGGATTTTCTAGTGCGGCCCAAACCAGAAACGGACTTTCCATTCGATCTATTCGGAGTGGAAGTGAAGCGCGGGAAGTACGGAGCAAATAGGGCCTATAACCAGGCGCTCTGGCAGGCACATGATTATACTCACTGCCAGGTGGCCGATAAACGGGCCGCAAAAGCATCCGGGCGACGTATAGAACGCGTCTACCTTTTCCCCGGACTCCCCGAAGAATCCAAGCGGAGCGTTTGGGCCACCCATCGACTGATCGGGATGGGGCACGTCGGCCAGATACTCATCCAAACGAAATGGCCCGGAATAATAGAAAACCCCGTCTTCTTCATGTGTGGCGACAGACAATGGTGCCCCCACCAGGGAGCGCACCGAGGTAAACACAAAACCAGACAGCTCGTTGGCTCTGGGGTGATACGAACGGGCGGCGATGAAAACAAACGAGCTTAACTGGGCGCTGTTTTATGCCTCGCTCGGCTGGTCCGTCGTGCCGACGCACCACGTCACGATAGATAAAAGCGGCACCAAGAGCTGCTCCTGTCAGCAGGGTGCGGACTGCATCAGCAAGGGCAAACACCCGGCCATTAATTGGACGAAGCACCAGAAAGAACGCGCAACAAAACAGCAGATCACGGAGTGGTTCGATGGCCCCTACCGCGGTTACAGCGTCGGCCTCATCACCGGCAGTGTCAGCCGCATGTTCGTTGTCGACGTCGACGAGGGGCCGGGTAAGGACGGCGGGGACACACTGGCACAACTTCAGCTAGCCAACGACGACCTGCCGCCCACGCCGATCGCCAAGACCGGCGGCGGTGGCCGGCACTTCATACTCAAAACCCCGCCCGACTTTGAAATCCCGACCGACAAAAACACTCTCGGCCCAGGCATCGACACCAGAGGTGAGCGCGGCTTCGTCGTCGCCGCTCCCTCCCTGCACGCCAGCGGCGAATACTACATCTGGGATGATAACGCACACCCAAACACCACGCCCGTCGCCGACGCCCCGCAATGGGTCGTCAAACTGCTGCAGCAGGGCATCAAGGCAAAACCGAATGCGACACCGACAGTGCGAGAGGACGGCCTGGGACGCGTTCTGGACGGGCGTGAGACGTACATGGTGCGCTGCATCGCGAGCGTCATCAACCACACCATCAGCAACGGCGGTGCGCTCGTCCCCGAAGAAATTTTCAGCGCAGCCTGGCCGCGCTACAGAGACACCACTCTCACTCGCGATTCGACGCAGACGCTGGAGGGGGAAAACCGCGGCGAAACCCTGATGCGACAAAGGATCGATCACCTGCTCAGACGAGTCGCGACCGGGAAATGGCCGGCCCACGAGGAAATCAATGAGCGTGCCCATGAGAGACTAGTAACCGCTGAACGCGTAGGGGTATTCGCGAAGGCACTAGCCGAGATGGCGGAAAAACCGCCCCTCACGCCCACATTCATCGGCGACGCCAAAGAATCAGAGATTCCGAAGCGGCGCTGGCTCTATGGACACCACCTGGCCCGAAAATTTGTCTCAATCACACTCAGCCCCGGCGCTGTGGGCAAGACATCTCTTGAACTCACCGGCATGATAGCAATGGCGACTAACCGCAACTTAATAGGTGACATCCCGCACGAGGGCGCCGTCAAGACATGGACGCTGAACCTCGAAGACCCACACGACGAACTGCTGCGCCGTGTTTTTGCCATCTGCAGATACTATTCGATCAACCCTGATCTGATCCGTCAGACAGTCGCTCTCGACAGCGGACGCGATCGAAGTTTCATCATCGCGGAAGACAGCGGCAACGGGAATATCATCGCCACCCCAGACGCTGAACAACTAGTGAAGCAGATCAAGGCACACAACATCGCCTGCGTGTCGATCGATCCATTTGTCAAAAGTCATTACGCAAATGAAAATGATAACAAGCAGATCGACGACATCATCACTGTCTACGGCCAGGTGGCAGAGGAAACGAACTGCGCCGTGAGCCTGGTACATCACGTCAGAAAACCCGCACCAGGGCAAACCAGTGCTGCAGGTGATGTCAACCAGGCTCGCGGCGCCAGCGCCCTGGGAGCGGCTGTGAGGTCCGCCAGGACGGTCACGGTGATGACCGACCAAGAGGCCCAAGCGTTCGGCATCACGCCGGAGCGGCGCAAGTGGTACATCCGCGTCGACGACGCCAAAACCAACATGCAGCCCCCACAGGAGCACGCCGTCTGGCTGGAGCGGCAATCCGTCACCCTCGACAATGGCACCATCGACGGACCCGGCGACAACATGCCCGCACTGGCCCTGTGGACGCCACCAGACCCGTTTGACGGCCTGTCTAGCGAGCTGGTCCAGAAAATACTAGATCAGATCGAGAAAGGGCCGGCGGACGGCGTCAGGTACTCGCCTCAATCCCGCACCCAGGCCAGAGCACGCTCCATCCATCTGGCGTTCGACGAGGTTCTATCGACTGACCCGCGCGCAGAAGACAAGAGCGACGCGCAGGTCACAAAGATCGTCCAGCTATGGCTCAAGGCCGGGTTGCTCGTAAGGGAGAAATATCACAACAAAATAGAACGAAGGGACCAGGTGGGGCTGTTTGTCGATAATACGAAACGACCAGGGCAGACCAGTGAAACATTCATCTAGGGGTAGTATGCGCAGGTGCTTGAAATGAGTTGCGCATCTGTTGCGCGCTGTTGCACGGATTTTGGGTGCGCAACAACAGCCGGACAATACGTTGTATTGCGCACTTGCGCAGCCATTTTGGCTGGCTGCGCAGGTACGCAAGACAACGGCATCTATTGTCCGAAAGCGCGGCTTTCCCAAATGCAACCTGCGAGCGTGGTATGAAACATAACCCTCGGCGACCCGATCGGCTCACCAACCCGCACCAATTCACCAGCGCGATCCACGAGGCCATCTACCACGCCCTCAGACCGCTCGACGGAACTGCCAGCGAGATGGAGTCGACGTGGGGCGTCGACCGACTACCCAGCCTCGTCTCACCGGAAACAGCGGCCAAGTTCGGCGCGGCCAAGGCAAAACTCGACCAGGCCATCGAGGCCGAAGACTCGCAGCAGGTCGTCAGAAAAGCCGCGGTGCTGATGCGCGGCTGGGCCGCTATGGCCGAGGAAGCAATCGCAGCAGGTCACAAACCGCTAGAGGTCGAGGCTTGGGCCTGGGAGAGCGAGGGTGGCAACGCATTCATGGTCTGTAAGTCAAACGCCCACGCCCACGCGCTGGTCGAGCGAGGCGACATCGGCGGCAGAATCTACAGCCTTGAGGAGGTATGTCGCATCGTTGAAGCGGTCGATAAGCCTGGTCTGATCGGTGGCGTCAAGGATGTCTTCCCTGATTCGACGGTGAGCCGAGTGAGGCCGGCGGACGAGGAAATGAGAGATCACGCTCACGAGAAACTAGTAACCGACGAACGTGTAGGGGCATTCGCGAAGATACTGGCCGATATGGTGGCGGAATATAGGGATACTGAGGCCATACTTCTTTCTGCTATCAGACCGCCCCATTCGACGGTGAGCCGAGAAGATCCTGATGATGAGATTCCGTTTTGAGGAGGGCGATCCCCTGAAAGCATTCGCAGCGCGTAGGCGCGGGCGACCTCGAAAGTCACAGGATGTCGGTCCCGATCGCGGCACGCCAGAGCAGCAGGTCAGGCGTGCCGCCCTGGTTGGCGACGCCACGTCGGCGCTCGCGTCCTATCCGCTCGGTGTACTGCTAGCCAGGCAGATCATTAGCCAGGACCAACACAATGCAGGCTGCGACTACGCACGCCTCTATCGGCTGGTGATCGGGCGGACCAGCTCCGGCTCGACTGGTGGCAGCGAGGCCACAGATGAGGATGTCGAGCGGGCGCAGAGCCAGTTCGATGTGCTGCGCAAAGCGCTCGTGGCTGCCGGTCGCCGCCAGCAGGATGCGGTGGTGAATGTAGCCGTCTTCGAGAGGCTGCCTGGCTGGCTCGTGAGGGCGCGCACAGGCGTGGTACGGCCGTCCGACGGCCGGGAAGCCGAGGCGCTGCTGATGGGCCTGACAGCGCTTCTGAATGCCTTCGGGCGGAGGAGATATTTGGCATGACCCCCGTCGAGCGGGTGGCAAGGGCGCTCTGCCTCGAAACGGTGGAGGGTCTAAAAACCATCACATACCGCATTCCCAGCAGCAACCAAGTCGGCAGCACCATGACGCCCGCCGAATACGTTGAGGAATGCTGGCCCGATTTCAAGGACGCAGCCAGCGCCGCAATAAACGCCATGGACGAAATTGGTGAAACGGTGGGGACGGCATGAGGGGCCATCCTCCACGACCGCAAACCAGCCCCAAATATATTTGAGGCACAATTCGTGATCGCTGTCTTGACATTCCAAAAAAAATCAGGATTATGGATAATGGCGCTGTGACTAAGTGCGCGGTGCTGCTGCCCGTCGCCGGTTTCCGGGGCGGGTTTTTACGTTGAGGTGAGGAGATGGCGGTCAAAGGCTCGACTCGGCGCACAGAGAAGGATCTGAATGAGATCCTCGACCGCATCTCGGCGGGTGAGAAGATCACGCATATCTGCAGCGACGATCACCTGCCATGCGAGTGGTCAGTGCGTAAGTGGCGGCGAAATGATCATGAGCTCGACGGGCGTTTCTGGGCCGCGATGAAGCAAGGCGTACTGCCTGATATCGAGGCGTGGGAGGCGCGTCTCGACGGCGCCGCCGACCGGGACGAGACGCTAAAGGCCGACAAGATGCTGGCGCATCTGCGGTGGAAAGCAGAGCGCCTGCTGGAGGGATTCCAGGACAAGCAGAGCGTCGAGGTCGAGCACATCGTGGTGGAGCGCGTCGTGGGGTGGCGAGAGCCTGTTGTGATCGAGGGAGATGTGGTGCCAATGCCGGCGGATGATGCTGTGAGCTACATCCCAGCAGCGGCCGAATAAGGCGAAATCGCTCGCGACACCGGGTCGCCTGCGCGCGCGAGAAGGTCAGCAATACTGACCTAGTTTGAACCTTGAGACCTACCACATGTTGTGTCTACCGCACTGCACGGTGGGTGATAATGTTTGGAATGCCTCTAAGAAGTGGCTAACACCCGCAGTATTCCGCCGTTGCTGCGCTGCAACACAATTTCCGATACTGAACATTATGCGACTTTGGGCCCCCCGGCCTGGCGGCCGGCCCCCCGGAATCGGGGCGGCGGCTCGGAGACGCCGTAACGGTACATTGCCCCTGATGGCACGAGGATTTCCCAAATATGGCTAACCCGTATCAGCGCGCCCGGCAGGGGATCTTGGCCGCCGGTCGTCCACCGACGGGCGCCCCGCCTCTGTACCCGGATGCCATCATGCGCCAACCGGCGCCCAAGGCTGCGCCAGCCGGCCGTCAACGCAGCCCGTGGGAGCAATTCAGCTACTACGCCGGGCCTCACCTGGCCGCGGCTGTCGAGCCGTTTGCCACGGCCGGCGGTGCTATTTACGACGCTTTTAAGAAAAACCCGTCCGAGTTTACTTCGTTTGGCGGTGTCATGCCAGCCTGGAGACAAGCTGGGGAAGCCTGGGACGCTGGGCAATATCCAGAAGCTGTGGCATATGGCACTCAGTCGGTTGCCGAAGGGTTGCTTGACGCTATCACGGCAGGTCAAGGCACGGCAGTCAAGACGGCAGTGGCGAAGGGTTTGCCCGCCTTGCTACAGCCTTCTGCGGCGACTGCGGGCAAGGCAATTATTGGCACGGCAGCGGCAGCGCCCTATGCCCAACCTGTGGTAAAACAGATCAAAGGGTTAATTAGCGGGACTGAAGAACTGCGGCCAATGACAGGCCGGAAAGGCTTGCTGCAAAGCCTAGAAGGAATGGTCAAAGCCTATCACGGCAGCAAGAACGCCCGCAGTGAAATTGGCATTCCCGGCAAAGACTTCCAGGCCAAACACATTGGCATATCCGGCGAAGGCCACACCGCTTATGGCTGGGGGCATTATCTCGCGGAGCACAAGGACACCGGCAAGACGTATATGACGGCTGGGGGCGGCGCGGAGGCTGGAATTGCTATTGATGGCAAGCCCTTACGGCGCGGCGACTTGTGGGAATTTGACGTTTCCGAGGACGCTTATTGGGACTTGCAAACAGCTTTGCAGGACGGGAAGGGCGTTGACGGCGCAATTACCGTTGCCGACGAACGGCTTGCCGGGCTAATGAATATGCCCGGCATGATGCAGCCGCCGCGACAAGCAGCGATTGAGCAAGCCCAGAAAAACGCGGACTTCTTGCGTGGCCTTGAGGGTAAGAATGTAGGGCTCGACAACCCCGGCAACCTCTACCACGTAGAAATGGACGTTGACGAAGTAGACCTTCTGGACTGGGACTTGCCGCTGAGTGAGCAGCCCGAGAAGGTGCGGGCGGCTTTGGGGAATATGCGGGTGCAGCAAAGCTACATGGGCAGCGGCGGCTTTGAAACACCGGAAATAGCGCAGCGGGTGGCGACCGAAAAACTTGGATTGGACCCCGGCAGCTTTGAAATACGTCCTTGGACAGCGCCAAGCGGGGCGCAGTTGCACGGCATTTATGGATCAGCCGTGCCAAAGCCGCGCTATAGGGTTGCGGGTGATGCCAAAACCTACATGACGCGCCAGATGGCAGATGGCGCGGCAAGGCGAAGCGGTGGAACGGTCGAAGCCGTCGCATCAGGCGATAGGACTGGCGAAGCCCTTTATGAAACGCTGATAAAGAATTTCGGCAGCAAAGAAGCCGCGAGCCGCGCCCTGAACGAAGCGGGCATACCCGGCATACGCTACGACGACGCCATGAGCCGGGGCGAAAAGTACCGTGTCAAACTCAGCACTTCCAAAGGGCCATACGCTGACACCGCTTTCTCGACTAAGGAACAGGCGGCGGCATATGCCAAGGAAAAGGAAGCCGAAGGGTTCATAACGGAAACCGTTGACGAAGGCACCAGCAATTACGTCATATTCGACGACAAGCTGCTGAAGATAGTTGGCGAGGGCGAGGACGCTGCGTTCAAGGGCGGGCAGGTAGTAGACAAGGGTCTGCTACAACCCTACGCGCCGGAAGTCCTACAGCGCGCCGCAGACGGTCGGCCCATGAGGCGGGCGCCCATGAACCCGGCGGCGGGCGACAACATCCTGGCGGCTATGGATGACCAGATAACCCCCGGCTACCACGGCACTGGTGGGCATGAAGGCGCTGGGCTAGATATGGCTGACCTTGAAGGGACTTTCTGGGCGAGCAGAAACCCGTCGTTGGCGAGCGAATACGCCTTCCATCACGGCAGCCCGCATAGGGGGGTGGGGGATGCTAGTGTGTTGCCGGTCAATTCACGGTCGAAGGCAGCTTTTGATGCTGACCAATTGCCCAAGACGGTGACGGCGGGCACATTCTTGAATGAAATAGCGGCACAGGCAAAGGCGGCAGGTAGGCCGCTATCAAGCGCCGATCAAGCTAAGGGAATGGCTGCGCTTCAACGGGTGCGGAAAGGCGCAAAGACTGAAGAAAGCGGCCCGCATTATAACCGGCATGACTTCTGGTATGGGGCGAGGGAAATGTTTGGCGAAGATGGCGAAGCCGCTATCCGCGAAATAATGGATATGGCTGGCTTTGATGCCATCAAAATGCGGGAAGGCGGCGGGCCGACGTTGGGCGTTCTTGACCCTGCCCGCCAAGTCCGTTCACGCTTCCATGAACCTGCCCCAAGCGGTCTGCTAGGCGGCACCCCAGCCTCCATGGTCCCAACCCCAACCCGGCCACTGATGACGGAGCCGGCGGCTGGTTCAACCAAGTCCGCTGCTGATGAATTTGCTTCTCGCGTTAGGGCAATGGGGCCAGAGTATGAAGCTGTCATTGATGTTGATAGAGGGGGCAGTGTTTATGTTCGGGTTCTTCAATATCCCCTCAAGAAAGACGGCACCAGGGCCAAGGGGCGGTCGGGTCAACCAGTGAAGTTCAAGGCCCGGTTCTCAGATCATGGTAGCTATTGGGGCAACAACATATCTGTTGACCCTGTGTCGGGGAATACGGTTGATGATGTTGAGAATGTCCTCCGGTATCATCTGACCGGCGAGGGGGATGCTCCGGTGGTTGGGGTGTCTTCAATTGATCCTACAGACGGCTCTCAGTTGGTGGGGACATCAGCATATAACCGAGACTATGCCCGCAATGGGGTCAATCCTCTCTCATATGACCCTCAGAAGATGACCCCATCGCCGATGGCGCTGGCGGCTGAAGCGAAGCTAGACACCGGTCTGCTAGGCGGCACCAAATGACCGTATCCGAGCTCCCCACGCCCGCCGAGAAATACCCCGACCAGTGGAACGAGGATATAGTGGGTGAAGGCGAAGGGTTGCTCGATTGACGCAGCCCGGCAACCCTATAGAGATCCCGTACACACCGAGGCCGCTGCAGGGATACTTTCACAAGCACGCACGCCGCTGGAGTGTAGCGGTTTGCCACCGTCGCTTTGGTAAGACGGTGATGGCGGTCAATCATTTAATCCGCAAGCTGATCCAGTGTGAGCGCCCGAATCCGATCGGGGCGTACATCGCGCCGACGTATGGGTTGGTCGAACGCGTGGCGTGGCCGTTTGTCCAGGAATATCTGGATGTCATGCCGGATCGCAAGTTTAATTCGGCCTTGCTTCGGGCGCAATTTCCGGTCAGGTCGGGGATGGCGACGTTCTGGCTGTTGAGCGGCGAGAAGCCCGATAACCTGCGTGGCATCGGGTTGGATTACGCAATTCTGGACGAGTACGCGGAGATGAGGCCGCGGCTGTTTCCCGAGATCGTGCGCCCGGCCTTGAGTGATCGGCGGGGCGGTGCTCTGTGGATCGGCACACCTAAGGGCATGGATGCTTTCAAGGCAAAGCACGACGAGGCCAAGGCGGCGGTGGGCGAGGGAGATCCAGAGTGGTTTTCGTGCTTGTTCCGGGCGTCGGCGACGGGCGTGCTGGATGCCGAGGAGTTGGCCTCGTGTCGGGCTACGATGTCGGAGAACCAGTACGAGCAGGAATACGAATGTTCGTTTTCGGCGGCTATTACCGGCGCATATTACTCGGCTCAGTTGGATAAGGCCGAGGCGGATGGGCGTGTTGGCAACGTGCATTTTGACGATTCGATGCTGGTCAGTACGGCTTGGGATTTGGGGGTGTCGGACAAGACATCGATTATTGCTTTTCAGGCCGACAAGGGCGGCCAGGTGCGGGTGATCAACTGCTACCAGAATGATGGGATGGGGCTGGGGCACTATGTGAACGTGCTGCACCAGTGGCGGGACGATCTGGGGTACACCTACGACGAGCATCTGCTGCCGCACGACATCGACCATCGGGTCATGGGTAAGGACATCGAGGCGCGGAAGCGGTCTGATATTTTGCGTGAGCTGGGCGTGTTTCCGAGGGTGGTGCCTAAGCGCCGGGTGACCGAGGGTATCGAGGCGGTGCGCGCGTTGCTGCCGAAGTGCTGGTTTGACGTTGAGAGGTGTGGTGAGGAGTTGCTGCAGGCGCTGCGCCAATACCGGGTGAAGGAGCGTTCCGGTCAACCGCTACACGATGAGAACAGCCATTACGCTGACGCCATGCGGTACCTGGCGACGGGCTATCGCGATGGCGGTGGTGATTGGGGTGCGCCGATCGAATATCCAGAGATGGGAGTGATTTAACATGGGAATGAGCCGAGCCGAAGCGGCGGCGTTTAGACGGCTGCAGGAGACGGTGATCGACCTCGCGGCCGAGGTTGTGGTGTTGGCTGAGAGGGCTTGGCCGGCCGAGGAACCGAAGCGACGGCCGGGCCGGCCGCGCAAGGATGAGGCGCTGCATCTCAATGCCTAAGTCCCTTTCCAAAGAGAGTCTCAGGGCGATCGTACAGGCTGGACTGGAGAGCTCTGCCAACTATTTCGGCGGCCAGTTACAGCGGCGGCGCGAGAAGGCGCTCGACTATTATTTCGGCTACCCGCTCGGGAATGAGGTGGCTGGACGATCGACCGTCGTCTCGACCGAGGTGCGGGATGTTATCGAGGGGATGCTGCCGGGCCTGCTGCGGCCTTTCACGTCGGCTGGGGATGTGGTGCGGTTCGATCCTGTCGGGCCCGAGGATGAGCAGGCGGCCGAGCAGGCGACGCAGTACTGTAACCATGTATTTAAGAAGATGAACTCGGGTTTCACGCTCCTGCACGAGGGGTTCAAGGACGCTCTGATTTCGGGTATGGGGTGTTTCAAGGTCTGGTGGGATGAGCGTGAGGAGGATGTAGTCGAGGAGTATGAGGGGCTGTCGGACGAGGAACTCACCCTGCTGCTGGATGATGCAGACATCGAGGTCGTTGAGCACACGTTGATTATCGATGACGGGGTGATGCCCACCACCACCAATAATGTACGGGTGAAGCGGGTGCGGCAGGATGGCCGCATTCGGATTGACACGGTGGCGCCCGAGGACTTTTTCATCGATCGCCAGGCGCGGACGCTTGAAGAAGCGCAATTCGTGGCGCACCGGGTGAAGTACCACGCCTCTGATTTGCTGGCGATGGGGTATTCGAGGAGGCAGATCGAGAAAATCCCGAGTTCATCGGACGAGGAATTTGGGACCGAGAAGCAGATTCGCGAGGCGCTGGACGATTCCAATTTCGGCGATGGCGGTCCCAGCGAGGATGCTCACGATCCGTCGCGCCGGGAGATCTGGCTATACGAGTGCTATATCAGGGCCGATCGGAACGGGGACGGTATCTCCGAGAGGCTCAAGATTTTGGCGGCCGGTTCGGGCTCGTATGAAATCCTTGATATTGAGGAGGTAGACGCGTTTCCCTTCGCCGTCCTCATTCCTATTCCGATGCCGCATAGATTTTTCGGCATGAGCCTGGCCGATCAGCTTTTCGATATCCAGGAGATTAAAACCCAGTTGTGGCGGCAATTGCTCGACAATCTATTCTCCATGAACCACCAGCGTTCGGAGGTCGTCGAGGGGCAAGTCAACATGGCTGACATGCTCAATTCGCGGCCCGGTGGGGTGGTGCGGGTTAAGGCACCGGGCATGATCAAGCCTTTGGTGACGCAGCCGGCTGGTAATCAGATCGTGGCGGCGCTTGAGTATGCTGACGTTGTAGAGGAAAGGCGCACGGGATATTCGCGGCTGAATCAAGGTATGGACGTGAACGCCTTGGGGAATAACACGACGGCGACAGGTGTCAATGCTCTCGTCGGGATGGCCCAGCAGCGGGTCGAGATGATGGCTCGGATTTTTGCCGAGGGCGGGGTGAAGAATCTCTTTCGCCTGATTTTCAAACTGGTGCAACAGCATCAGCAGCGCGAGCAGATGTTGCGGTTGCGGAACGAATGGGTGGTGATCGATCCGCGCACCTGGGCTAGCCAGATGGACCTGTCGATCTCGGTGGGTCTGGGGACCGGCACCCATGATCAGCAACTCGCGCAGATCTCCAGCGTCCTGAGTACGCAGCACACCATCGCGTCCGAGATGGGGATGGGTGAGGGATCGTTGGTGACGCGGGGTAATATCTATCGCACGCTGATTCGACAAGCCGAGCTGGCTGGCGTGCCGGCGCCCGAGGCGTACTACACCCAGCCGCCCGAGGGGCCTGACCCACAGCCGGGGCCGGCTCCCGCCGATCGGTTTATGGAGTCGCAGATTCAGGTCGAGATGGCGAAGATCGAGGCGGGCCGGGAGAAGGTACGCACCGCCCACGAGCATGAGATGCACAAGCTTGAGGCCGAGGTGCTGATCAAGCGCGAGGAGATCACGGCCAGGATGGAGATCGAGGCCGCCAAGCTCCAGGCAAGCGCCGAGGCCGGCGCCACCAAGTTGGAGGTCGAGGCCGCTCTCACGCGTGAGCGCATCGAGGCTGACGCGGTGGCCGGTGCGACGACGCTGGAGGTGAGGTCCGAGATGGAGCGCGAGCGTTTAACTCGGGCTGAATTTGAGGCGCAGCGCAATCAGAATCCGATGCCAGGCCCGATGCCAGATCAGATGCCAGATCAGATGGTCGACATAGGCGCCGGCTAGGAAAACCGAAGGATAGCGAACATGCCACTGCTCAACGCTGGTGCCGGGATGAATGCGTGGCGTCAGGCCAGGGATGATATTTTGAGGCAGAGCGTCGGCTACGGCGGCATGACTGTTCCGACATACGACGCGGGTGTGGTCTACACGCCTGGGGAGTTTAATTCAAATCTGCCGGACCCTGTCGTAGATCCGATCGAAACCCCGGAGGAACGCCGGGGGCGTGAGGAGAGGGAGCGGCGTGAGCAACTGGCTCTGATTGATGGGAGCGGTCATTCTTATGGTAATCCCGACGATTATGACCGCAACCCGACATTGGGGAAAATGGCGGCGACGCTAGCTTTTCCACTCATGCCCCTGTCCTCGCTTGCTTACATGAAGTCGCAAATGTCTGATCTGGATACGACTGCGATGGGTGGGATACAGACACCTGAGATGACGGCATATGAGGATTTGCAGGCTTTCGTCGACCGGAATATGACGTACGACTCGTTCGGGGAGCCCACTTATGGCGAACTCGGCACCGAGCATAGTTATGGCGGCCTGGGACAGGGGCTGTTTGATGCTCAGGGGAATCTATATAGCGACGCGAGGTATTTGGGTGAACAGAAGGCCGCGGCGGCCGCGGCGAAGGCCGCCGCCGAGCAGGCGATGCAAGTGACGCCGGCGGAAGTCCAGCAACAGGCCACCCAGGCGGCGGCCGCCCAGGCGGCGTTTGATCCCTACGGAGGGCCTAACGACCCAGCAGCACAAGCGGCCGCCCAGGCGGCGTTTGATCCCTACGGAGGGCCTAACGACCCAGCAGCACAAGCGGTGACCGCGGCCGGCATCGAGGTGGCAGATATGCTCGGCGGTCCAGGGAGCACAGGGTCGGGCACGGGCACGGGCGCGGCGGTGGACGTCGGCATTGGCTCTTACGGCGCGCCTGCTAATTATTCCGGCATGGACTTCGGGGAGGGCGACGGCGGCGACGGCGGCGACGGCGGCAAGGGCGCGATCTGTTCTGAGCTGCGACGCCAGGGGTATCTTGATGATTATATCTGGCGTGCCGACGAGGAATTCGTGCGCTCGTTGGCGCAGTGTGATCCGTTGGTCGTGCCCGGCTATCAGGCGTGGGCGCGTCCTCTGGCAGCGCGTATGCGGCACAGCAAATATCTGACCGCGGTAGTTCGGCCTGTGGCGATGGCCTGGGCGCGGCACATGGCGCACCAGATGGGTGAGTTGAAAACCGGCAGCGCGGTCGGTGCGGCCATCATGACTCTGGGCGTGCCTATTTGTCGTGGCATTGGATGGTGGCAGCGGCGCCGCCAAGGTCAGTGGAAATTATGGCGAATTTCTCGCCTTAAATCATCCAGAGTATAGGTTTCGATATGCCCCCCGAATATACCCCTGTAGAGAATTTTGTACCGGGCGCGAGAGCGAAATCGTTGGCCTGGGAGGGACGTTATAAAGGTAGACCTGTTACGGCGCCGGAATTGTTTAGGGCGCAGGAGATGGATTGGGCGTACGCAAGAAGTCAAAGAGCCAAAGCCCCGACAGCCCCAACAGAAGAAGAAAAAACGCTGGCGAATATAGCCCAGCAGATGGCTCGCAACCGGGCTCTCAATACATACGCTCAAGAGGCAAAGAAAGCTACCGAGGATCATGAGAAGTATAAAGCTCGTATGCAAACTCTCGGTATTATCCCCCCACAACTGACTCCGGAGCAGCGACAAGCATCTCGCAATCTAGGTCTGCTGGTGGGGCGGGCCGCCAATGATCGTGAGGATCGTGCCAGACGCGGCATTGAGATGGACGACATGATCACCGTCCAGCAAGCCCAGGAGGCGGCGAAGGGAGGATTGTTGGGCCCAACCCCTGCACCTGCAACTTTCAATCAGGTTGCAGCCAGCATGGCTCCGATGGGGCCGAGTGGGCAGGGGGATTTTGGTCTGGGTGGTGCGCCGGGCGTTGCGCCGGGGACGACTGATCCGATGGGACTAGCCGATCTTTCAGGGCTAGACTTTAGTATCCCTGGCGCTGACGGTGGCGGCAACGGTGGCGGCAACGGTGGCGGGAATAAGGCGATTTGCGGCGCATTATACGATCACGGACTGTTGGATTCTGCCCTCTATACTCTCGATCGGGCTTACGGTCAGAGGTTATGGCAATTCGATCCCGAGGTGATGATCGGATACCACCGTTGGGCACTGCCCATCGCGGCACTGATGCAGGAGCACCGCTGGCTCGCAAAATTAATTTATCCGCTAGCCCTGCCGTGGGCGAGATATCTCGCGACAGGACGAGGTATCGGGGCGCTATATCAGCGGCTGGGTGTGCCTGTCTGTCGGTGGCTGGGTAGACGGCGTGCTGAGAAAATCACACAGGCGGCTTGATACATGACGCTACAAGAATCGATCAATGCCGGCCAGCGTGCCGCCAAACTGCTGATCGATACGACATTCATCGACGCAGTCGAGCGGACAAAGGCACGGCTCTACGCGGAGTGGTGCAGCTCCGAGGACGTCACGCATCGTGAGGAGATTCACGCAGCGGTCAGCGGGTGTCAGGAGTTCGTCCGCACGCTGCAGATCATCGTCGGCGACGGCGAGGTCGCCGAGCATGATCTGCGTGAGATAGAGCGCGAACGGGATCGAGACAAATCATAGACGGCTAAGACCCGTCTATATGTGAGGCCCGCTTCGGCGGGTTTTTTTGTGCCCGCAACCCGGAAAACCGGAGTGGGCAAGCGAGGAAATATGAGCGATCAAAGCGAGGCGGCCACCCCGGAAACGGACGCCGCAGAAGTGACGGACGTGCTGAGTGCGTCCAGAGCGTTGGAAGGTCTGCTGGTACTCGATGAGGAGGATTCCGGCGGCGATGAGACGCAGCCCCCCGCGACAGAGCCCGAGGAGGAAGCCGGTGTGCCCGGCGACACCGAATCGGAGGATGTCGTGGCGGAGGGAATTGAGGCCGAGGTCGATGGAGAGACTGAGGGAGAGGTTGATGAGGGCGTTGAGGAACCCGTTCACGAGGTCACCCTGCCGGGTGGCACACGGAGCGAGGTCACCCTGAATGAACTCAAACGGAGCTACTCCCGAGAGGCTGACTATCACAACAAGACCGGAGCTTTAGCTCACGAACGGCGCGAGGTCGCCGCAGAACGCGAACAATATAAAACCGCGTTCGCACAGCAGCGGCAGCAATATGCTGCACAGCTTCAAACCCTGATGCAAGAAACCGGCCAGCAGGAAGAGCAGATCGATTGGGATCACCTCAAGGAAGTGGACCCGATCGAGTATGCGACCAAATGGGCGGACCACCAGCGCAATCTCGACGCTAAACGGCGCGCGCAAGGAGAAATGCGCCGGCTACAAGCTGAGAACGCGCAAAAACTAGAGCAGCAGCGTGCTGCAGCCCTTGTCGACCAACAACAGCGGCTTATTTCCGCGGTGCCGGAAGTCGATCTGGCAGACGTGGAGACGGCCGAGGGGTTCAAGGGCGATATTCGGGGCTATTTATCGACGGCCTGTGGCGGATTTTCTGATCAGGAAATTAGCCAGGTTTTCGACCACCGGCATGTCCTGCTGATTCGCAAGGCGATGAAGTACGACGAGATGCAGGCCAAAAGCCAGGTGGCCGCGAAGAAGGTCAAGAAGGCTCCGAAGGTGGTTTCGGGCAGGGCGAAAGCCGAAAAGGGTGACGAGGATGTGGAGCGTAGGACTGCAAAACAGCAACGTGCTCGCAGGACCGGCAGCGTGGAAGACGCCGCCTCAGTTCTGGAGGACATGATCTAGGAGGGCTAGGAATATGGCCCAGGTAGCGAATACTTTCGACACATACGATGCCACCGGCAACAGAGAGTCGTTGGCAAATGTCATCGCAGATATCTCACCCACGGACACCCCCTTTATGACCATGTGCGCCACTGGGCGTGCGAAGTCAATCAAAGAGGAATGGATGACCGATGAGTTGGGAAGTGCGGTAACGACCAATGCGGTCATCGACGGAGACGATGCCACGTTGGACGCCACTTCATCGACCAGTCGCGTGTTTAATTTCACGCAGATTTCCGATAAAACTGTCGTGATCAGTGGGTCGCAGGAAGCTGTTGACAAGGCTGGTCGCAAATCTGAGATCGCCTATCAAGTCGCGAAGAAGGGTAGTTTCTGCCCCCTAGCTGCGTAAGCAGGTAGTGCAAATCGGGTGAACTCAAGGGAACCCCTAACGTAAAGACGAGGGCAATCTTGAGCCAAGCCGCCGAGGGCAATGGTTCGGCGGAAGGTGCAACGACTAGGCAGTGAGTCTCAACAATAATCTGCCCACGAGCGCCCGACATCCTACGGGATGAAGAGATAGTCTGAACTGCATGGAGAACATGCAGAAGCTGGGAATTAAATGTCCCGGCAAAGAACATATTGAAGGAACTGAAACGCGACATGGAGTCGGTGCTCACCTCCAACCAGGCGCAGGCGGTCGGTACATCGACCACTGCCCGCACGCTGGGTGGACTGGGGTCGTGGATCGCAACCAACGACGTGTTTGGCACTGGTGGCGCTTCGCCGACTGGAAATGGCACTGATAGCCGGACGGATGGGACTCAGCGTGCGTTCACGGAAGCGCAGCTCAAGGCCGTTATCAAATCGGCATGGAACGAGGGCGGTGCGCCTTCGGCTGTAATGGTCGGGCCGTTTAACAAACAGACGGCGTCCAGTTTCACGGGCAACGCGACGCGTTTCGACAAATCCGAGGACAAATCGCTGACCGCTGCCATCGATGTATATCGCTCCGATTTTGGTGATCTGACGATGGTGCCGAATCGGTTCTCGCGGGATCGGGATGCGTGGGTGATCGACAAGAGCATGTTTGCCATCCATTATCTGCGCCCGTTCCGGCAGTGGGAACTGAACAAGAGCGGTGATGCAGAAAAGCGCCAGCTCTTGGTCGAATTCACCTTGGTCAGCCGGCAGGAGAAAGCCAGCGGCCTTGTCGCCGATCTGACCACCTCGTAGGAACCCAGCAAGGAGAAGGCAATGAAAAAGCTCATCATCGGGCTGATCGGCGCCGTGCTGGTTTCCGGCGCGGTCTATGCCGGTGTCAACATCAAGCAGGATGCGGACGGTGGGGCCACCTGGGAATACCAGGCCGGCTCGACCATCCGCACCTACGCGATTGGCCGCCAGGTGCTGCAGGCTCGCATCACCGATCTATCGACCGCCTCTTCGGAATATATCTATGTTCCCGAGGCCGGAATAGTAACGGCAGTCTATTGCACGCTTGGCGCGGCTATTACTGGTGCCGACGCGACCATCTCGGTTGCGGACGGTGTTTCAGCCGCGGCGTTCACCACGTTGACGGTCACACAGAGCGGCTCTGCCATCGGCAATATCGATAGCTCCACCGGACTATCCGAGAGCATCGATGCGGGTGCGGTGCTGACTGTTGGCACGAATGGTCAATCCACGACCACGGCGGTCGAGAATTGTGTCATTTTCGTCGACACCAACTAGCGGGATACTGGGAGGGTTGGGCCTTTGCGGGTCTGACTCTCCCAGTCCTGTTGGTACGGGAGTCGAGTTTTCCATACGGTGCGGTTCCGAAATGGTGCGCCGTTTATGTGCTCGCGGTGTTTTGTTGTTATATGCTGGCAAGAGCTCGGTACGATCGTTTTGATTTAAGCGTGTCGGCGCTTGTCGTCTTTGCGGCAGCAAGCTGGTTCTGGGCGATAGATCCGCTCGGGGTTGTTCCCGGCGTGATCAACTGGATAGCGTTGGGTATTGTTGTTTTGGCCGCTCGCCGGGTGAGGGATTTCACCCCTGTCTTGGCTGCGGTTACGTTGGGATCTGTGGTTGTCACTTTCGAGGCATGGTTCCGGCCGGGCTATTTTGGTGGGTTCGGCAACGAGAATTTCATTACTGAATTTTTGCTGATTGCAGCGCCGTTTATTTTGGCGGGGCCCTGGCCTTGGGCGGCTGTTTTCCCGGCCGCTTATGTCATCGGCGTCAATGGTTCACGGCTTGAACTGGTGGCGGCCGGTGCTTGGTTTGCGTGGGTTGCGCGCTGGTGGTGCGTGCTGTTGATACCCGCCGCTGGCGTGGGATATTGGTTGGGTGATTTTAATATGTCCGTCGCTTATCGCCTCGATGCCTGGCGTGCGGCGTGGGCGATGTTTCTGGCCGCGCCCTGGATGGGGCACGGGCTCGGCGGTTTCGATACGCAGTACCTGGCGTTCGCTGCGGCCGGTCAGAGCCTGGTAAATAGCGACGTTTATACGCCCGGCGCGACGCACAGCGAGCCGCTGCAACTCCTCGCCGAATTGGGCCTTGTGGGCGCCGCTCTGGTGGCCCTCGTGGGCATCATGGCTTGGCAGTGCCGCGGTGATCGACAGTGGCCTGTGTGGGTCTTGGCGGCGGTCCTGGGGCTATCCCTGGTCGACTTCCCCCTACAACACCCTGGATCGGGTCTGCTGGCAGCGATAGCACTGGGGGCGGCGACGCAGCGCCGAGCAGGAAATGACTTTAATTGGGTGGCGGTTCCGGCGCTGGTGGTTGCGGCTCTTCTGGTTGTGGCGGGTGTGCAGCAGTACCGCGCGCAGCGGGCTTTTGCGCGGACCTTCGCGCTTTTCGAGACTCACCCGCCGGTGGCTCACTACTACAACGAGGCGGCACTAGCGGCGTGGCCGTACAGCAAACGAATCCGTTGGCAGTTGATGTCGACGGCCTTGAGATCCGGCGCCGATCATGCCGCCGTCATGCGTGCGATAGCGGCGGCTGAGAGCGCCTACCCGCATCACCCGAGAATAGCCCAGGCCGAGGAGCTGGAATGGACGCGAACACGTTAGCGGCCGCCATCGTAGCGATGCTGGCAGCATCCCCTCTGACCCCGATTCTGGCCGTTACAGAGCGTGAGGCTGCGATAGCGATCCAGGTTTCAAAAATTAATCAAATGCGCGAGACCCGGCGTGAGATGGAGCGACGGTGGGCCACAACTGATCGAGCCTGGTGTTTTGGAATTAAACATCTGGGGGTCGATCCCGAGGATGAATCCCATTGGCCCGACACGAGGGCGTGCCGTGGTGAGATTCCGCAATGTCCATTCAAAAAAGCCAAGCCAGGACCATGCCCTGATTTTTCTGATCTGTTAGGAGCGAAAAAATGAACGAATACCGCCGGGCATCGACGCATCAGTCGGTGGCCTACACCGGAACGGCAGGCACCATTTCGAGTGCCGTCGGCGCGCAGACCTACTGTGTCCGCATCGTCGTCACTACCGCGGCCTACGTCAAAATCGGTGATTCTCCCACAGCGACGTCATCGGATATGTACGTCGCCCCCAGTCGCGAGGAGTATTTCACATGCTCGCCCGGACAGAAAGTCTCGGCCATTCAGGTGGCATCGGGGGGAAGCCTGCATGTCACTGAGATGACCGGGTGATGTACCGCATCGATGACGTTAGCGGCGTCATCACCGACGCTGTTTACGACGAGGGCACCGAGCAGTTGGTGGTGCGGCGTAGTCAGGACGTTGAGCCCATTATTGAGCGCAACAAGGCGATGGCTAACGAGGGCCGGAAGTGGGATTTCGGCGACGATTGGGGGCGGTTGTATGCCCGCATCCCCAACATAGTAATTGAACAATGGATGCGGGAGGACGGGGTTAATGTATTGGCCCTTGAGGGTGATGACCAGGGTAAGTACCTGCGCGCAAAGTTGAACTCGTCCGATTACCGCGATTTAAAGACCGATCCGGGGGTATATTGAGCTTGAGGAAAATCGGCATTATCGGGACGGCTGACACGTCTCGCGATCAAGCACCGTGGGATGATCCCGAGTGGGAACTGTGGGGCACGCCTCGGGATACTGAGGGATGGCCGCACTTCAAGTTGCTGTTTGAAATGCATGATATTTCGGTCGTGCGGCAGCAATTCGACGCCGGAAAATATCCTGGGTATTTGGAGCGTTTACAACATATCGACCAGCCGATCTTCATGCCGGCGCAGTGTCGTGAGGTTCCGCGGTCGGTTACCTACCCGCTCGATGAAGTGACGCGGGTTGGGCGAGATTATTTCCACGGCACTGGCGCTTATCAATTAGCGTTCGCGGCGTGGCAATTGCCGCACGTTGTCGGCCTGTGGGGGGTTGATCTGGCCGATGAGAGGTACGGTCATCAGGTGGCTTGCGCCAACTATTGGCTGGGGCAGCTCGATGCGTTGGGTGTGGCAATCGTATTGCCGGAAAGCTGTCCTCTACTGAAATACGACCCTGACGTCGTAGCGCAGGGCGTGGCTGAGTATCATCCGCGGTATCCAGAGCGGTATGGCTATGTCTGAGCCCTATGTGGGCGCGTGTATTCCGTCCGGGGGAGCGTGGGAAGCACGGTTTGGCTACGACCTCGTGATGGCGTGTACGCGGTTCGCTTCGATGGGGGGCAAACTGCGGATCACTCAGGTGCAGGGATCAATTCTGCCGCGCAACCGGGCGGATCTGGTCGAGGAGAATCGCAAGGCCGGCGTCAGTCATCTGATGTGGTTCGATGACGACATGCGGTTTCCGATCGATGTGATCCCACGATTATTGCACTGGGACGTCGATATCGTCTGTGCAAACTATCGTATGCGAAACACGCCGACTGAGAGCACTGTGACGGGCCTCGATGGCGCGGTTATTTTCTCGCGAGAGCAGACCGGCCTAGAGGAGGTGGCGCGGGCTGGCATGGGCGTGATGCTGACGACGCTGAAGGTGTTTGATGCCATCGAAAAGCCGTATTTCATGTTCGGCTATGTGCAGGATGAGAACTACTATGTGGGCGAGGACGTGCTGCTGTGCCAGAAATGGAGAGAGGCTGGGTTCTCGATCTTTATCGATCACGATCTCAGCAAAGAGGTTGGGCATATCAATGATTTCACCATTAAAAGCGACGGATTGATTGAATGACCGCCATTGACACATTCTCCGAGATCAAAACGGCTGTCGGTGATTATCTGGATAGATCCGACATCAATAGTCAGATAGACGAGTTCATCCGCTTTGGTGAATTGCGGATTTTTCGTGAGTGCCGGCTGAGAGCGTTTGAGACGGCCTTGAGCTTGACCATTGCGTCGGGCGTTATCGCGGTGCCGTCCGCCTACATCGAGATGAAGTACGCCTATGTTGATGGCTCACCCACATCCCCGCTGCAGCGCAAGGATCTCTCATATATATACGAAAAATACCCGACTCGTTCGGCGGATTCAAAACCGAAATTCTATGCGCGTGAGGGCTCGAATTTTATCTTCGGCCCCTACCCGGATTCTGGGTACACGATCAAGGGGATCTATTACGGGGCGTTGACGGCGTTATCGACCGACAATGAGACGAACTGGATTGCCACGGACGCACCTGATCTGTTGGTTTACGCCGCGTTGCTTGAGGCCGAGCCATTTTTGGGAAATGATGAGCGCATTCCGGTTTGGGAAGCGGCGTATAATCGTACCAAGGCGCACATCCAGGCGCAGGACGATCAAGAGGCTTTCTCTGGCTCGCCGTTAGCGGTGACGGCGGCATGATCCCGTTCGGAGAATACGCGCCAGACCGGCCGGATTTCAATAACAGCGGCGGCGCGACGATCGCCAAGAATGTTCTGCCGGCCCCAGATAAAAGCTATCGCTCGCTGTCGAGTCAGAGTGCTGTCAGTGGTGCGCTGGGTGCGCGTTGTCAGGGGGCATTCGCGGCACAACAGGCAGATGGGGAGGTCGCACTGTTCGCGGGTGATGCATCAACGCTCAACAAATTTGATACAAGTGACGCGAGTTTTGGCGACGTCAGCAACGGCACTTATTCGGTCGTCACGGACGAAAACTGGGAGTTCGCTCAGTTCGGAACCACGGTAATCGCTGTCACCGGGGGTGAGAATCCTCAAGCCTGGACGCTCGGCAGTTCCTCGGCCTTTACCGATCTCGGCGGCTCACCACCGACGGCCAGGCACGTTGCTATTGTGCGTGATTTTGTCGTGCTGGGGAATACTGCTGGCGGCACTAATCAGGTGCGCTGGTCAGCGATTGGTGACGAAAGTAGCTGGAGTACCAGCGCGACGACGCAGGCCGATCAGCAGGACATCAAAGGGCCGGGCGGCTGGGTACAACGGATTATCGGCGGCGAGTACGGCACGATCTTCCTTGAACACGAAATACACCGTATGACATACGTCGGATCGCCGCTCGTGTTCCGATTCGACCTGCTGGAGAAGACGCGGGGCACTCCTTACCCAGGCAGTGTTGCCGCCCTCGGCCGCGATGTTTTTTATATCAGCGATGATGGCTTCTACGTCTGGAATGGCACAAGCTCGACGCCCATCGGAACCGACAGGATCGACAAAACTTTCTTCGCGGACCTCAACGACGGGCACGCTCGCGCCCGGATTTCCTCGGCCATCGATCCGATCGAAAAGGTGGTGATGTGGGTATATCCCTCGATGACGTCGAGCGGCAACCCGGACAAGGCCATCATATTCAACTATTCGCTGAACCAATGGTCGCACGCCGAGTTCGACAGCGAGATACTGGTGCGGATGATGAGCCCAGGCTACACGATGGAGACGCTCGAAAACGTAAGCGGCAACCTAGATACCCTCGCACACTCACTGGACAGCCGAATCTGGACTGGTGGCGAGCTCCTGCTGCAGACATTTGACACGGACCACAAGTTGGCTTCGTTCACTGGAACGGCTCTCGACGCCGTCATCGAGACGGGCGAATTCCAGCCCCTGCCGGGGCGGCGCAGCATGATCAACCGCGTGCGCCCGATCGTTGATGGCTCAAGCCAGACGACGACCATACAGATGGCGCCGCGAAACGTCGGCAGCGACAGCCTCTCGTTTGAGACGGCCGTTAGCACGAACACGACGGGCGACTGCCCCGTGCGCGTCAACGGGCGCTATCATCGCGTCCGCTGCAACATCTCGGATGGTTTTGATTTTGCGCAGGGCGTCGACGTCACCTGGAAGGCTCGGGGGCGCCGCTGATGGCCTATAAGGGGCACCCGATCGCACCGACGACGTGGGATGATCCTGTCGAGCATATTCGGCGCACCGCTGAGGCGGCGAATAGTGCATTGGACGGCCACATCAACGCCCGCGGTACTGTCACGCTCACCGCGAGCACGACAACAACCAGCGTGACAGACTACAGGGTCCATGAAGATAGCGTGATCCTGTTTGAGCCGGTGACCGCGAACGCCGCCACCGAGCTCTACGGCGCCACCATGCGCGTGACATCGAAGGGCAAACAAACCTACACGATCACGCACGCGAACAACGCCCAGACCGACCGAGACTTTTTATATGTCGCCCTCGGTTGAGCAGCGGCCCATCGTCTTCGACGTCATACCATCGGACAAAGTGGGCGAGGTGTGGGCCGTCGTGGTGGATAAGATCGGCGATGCATTGGAGCGCAGCGGCGGTCGTTTCCTGCCCGAGGATGTCAGGGAAAATCTTGAGGCCGGGAACATGCAGCTCTGGGTGGCCTATGACGGCGCAGTTAAAGCCGTCATCGTCACCGAGATCCTGATTTTCCCGAGGCTCAAGGCGTTGTCTGTGTTTTTGGTGACAGGCGAGGATCGCAAGAGCTGGATCGCGAACGTCGAAAAACTTGAAGAATTTGGGCGACTGCACGGCTGCGTTATCATTGAGGCGTGGGCGCGGCCGGGCTGGCAGCGTGTACTGACGGACTGGGCGCGCACTCACATTTTGCTGGAGAAACCACTATGAGCAGCGGATCGAAACCGGCTGGCACGACGACTCAAATGATCAATAGGGAGCCGTGGGAGGCACAGCAACCGTTCCTGAAATACGGGTTTGACGAGGCCCAGAATATTTATGGCGGGCCGGCCCCGGAGTATTACGCCGGTTCAACCGTCAACCCAATGTCGGGTCAGTCCCAGACGGCGCTCCGACTACAGGAACAACGCGCCCGCATGGGGTCGCCCCTGCTTGAGCAGGCCCAGGATCTCACAGCTAGTACGATGGGTGGCGGTTACCTCGGCGCGAATCCGGCTATGGGTACGTTCTCGAATTTCATGGGCGCCCCTGTGACGTCGGCTGGCGACGCCGCTCTCACTGGCGCCGCGGCCGGCGACTACCTCGGCAGCAATCCATATCTCGACGCGATGTATGGTCAGGCCGCCGGTCAAGTGCGCCGCTCGATCGACAGCCAGTTTGAGCGCGGCGGCCGATACGGTCAGGGCGCGCACCAGGGAGTCATGGGCGAGACGCTCGGCAATCTCGCCACCAACATCTACGGCCAGAACTATGAAACGGAGCGCGCCCGCCAGCAACAAGCCGCGCAGCAACTCGCCGGCAATGCGCTCGCCCGCCAGCAGCAGCAACTGAGCGCAGGATCTCAGCTCTCCCAAGTCTACGACGCTGAGAGGCAACGGCAGCAGGCACTGATCGGCCAGGCGCAGGGTTTGGGGCAGGCTGACTATGACGACATAGCACAACTAGCGCGTGCAGGGGCTGGGTATGAAGGGCAGGCACAAGCTGAGTTGCAGGCGGACATTGATCGCTGGAATTTTCAGCAGGCAAAGCCGGCGACGAAACTGGCTGACTACATGGGTCTGGTTGGCGGCGGTTATGGCACGAGCGGCCAGACCTCAACGCCGTTTTTTAATCCGTCCACCGCCAGCCAGGTGCTCGGGGGCGCGATGGGCGGCGCTGGAATGGCGTCAGCCCTCGGGGCCTCTAACCCCTGGGGTTGGGGCATGACGGGCCTCGGCGCCCTCTCGGGGTTACTCTAATGGCTATCTTTGGCAAGGGCGGCATCCTGGGCAGGCCCGGCGTGGCGCAGGGTCTTCTCGCGGCCGGTGCTGCTCTCCAGGGCGGCCCGAGCCGGATGCCGCAACCGTTCAGCATGGCGCCGGCCATGACGGCGTTCCAAGGCGGCTTACAGGCCGGGCAGTTGCAGGACCAGCGGCAGAAGATGTTCGCCATGCAGCAGGCGCAGGCGAAGCGTCAGAAACTGATTTTTGAACAGAAGCAAAACGCCTTAGCCCGCGCCGCGACGCAGCGCGATGCTGCCTTGAGGTGGCTAGCCGGCAATCGTAAAGGCCCGCGGCCCATTAGCGACGCGGAGCTCGCCACTCCGTATAACCTCGGCAAGGACGAGAAACGCTTTATCGGCGGCATCGAGATTGCTAAAGGCCCGGAGAGCGTGTCCGAAGTTGCCGCGTATCAGGGTCTTATCACTGGGCTCAGTCAAGCAGGCGGCGTCGACGCTTTCGAGGCAAAATTTGGTTTCAAGCCCACCAAGTTGGAGATGGGGCAGCTCCAGGCGGCGATCCGCTCAGGCACCGGCGAGACGGTGCAGCTTGCGCTGAGCAATATCCACAAAAGGCGCTTTCAAGTGACGGCGAAGCTACGCGATGAGTTCAGCAAGAAGACGACGCCCCTCACCAAGATCATCAAAGCCGCCAACCAGGCGGGGCGGATCATCGACGACCCAAAGGGGGCTGACGATCCCACAAACCAGCTTATGACGCTCTACAATTTCATCATCGCTATGGACCCCGATAGTGTCGTGCGAGAGGGGGAAATCGCGCTGGCACGGCAAATCCAATCCATTCAGCAATCCTTCACGACGGGCTTGGAGCGTGTGAAGACAGGGAAAATCCTGGCCGGTGATTTAATCAAGAAGATGAACGAGCGTATTCGCGATTTAGGGCAGCGCGCGTCGTCCAAACAGCAGCGCGTGGCGAAGTTCTATACCAAGGAAGGCGCACTGTACGGCATAGGCGTGGATAGCATTATCACGCCAGTGACGGAGCTCCAGGGGTTGGGCACGCAAAAACGAAGTGATTTGGAAAAAAAGTGGCGTAGCGAATAGGAACGCAACATGGCTGACATGGCGAAGGTGCGCGCCGAAATCAACGGCATCCTAGACGGCGGTGGTGGTGAGGAGGAAATCCTCGCCTACCTGTCGTCCATAGGCTTGACCGAGAAAGACGTCTTGGGCAAAGGCGGCGCTGCAGAAGTGACGGCCGGCCCGACGCTTGAGGAGCGTACCGAGCAGGTTTACGGCATGACGCCCGACGCCGGCGGGAAGGACCGGCTGGGGCTTTGGCCTTACCCGGCCGACATACGCCCGGACATCAGTAACGACATCGTCCCCGAGCGCGTCGTCAAAGATATTGATGATATCGATTGGTCCGACTGGATCGCGCCGCAGTGGCTTTATGGTCTGGCGAAGTCATCGCTCCTGCCGGGGCACGTTCTGGAGGGTGGCGACTACACGCGGGGCGACGTCAACGAGTTCGCCTTGAACTTCGCCGTACCTGCCGCCATGCGTGGAGGCCGTGGTGGCGTGGGTGGCATGGCTCAGAAACGCACCGCGCGTGATCGTATTCTGAAGAACGCCCCCAGCGTCGAGGAGCTCAGCGGGGCCGCCACCGGAAAATACGGGGCCGCCGAGGCCGGTAACGCAATCATTGCCAGCGGGCCTGTCGCTACGGTGCTGGCCGAGCTTGAGGCGCTCACCGTGCGCGAAGGTGCCGGCAGATTGCTTCACCCAAAAATCAACGCCGTTCTACGAGCACTACTTGCCCGCACGAGTAAGGTCAAGGGTATGCAGAGCCGGACGGCCAAGCCCATGACAATCAAGGATCTGCAGGTAGCTCGCCGCCAGATAGGCATCGCGGCCAGAAGTGCGGAGCCCGACGAGAGGCGCATCGCAAGCATGATGCAGGACCATTTTGACGACTGGTTTGCCGGCCTCAAGGAAAAGGATCTTTTATCTGGCAGCGCCGAAGGCTCGGCCGCCCTGCTCGGCCAGGCACGCGGCCTGTGGGCCCGGTCACGCAAGGCGCAGATCATCGAGGAAACCATCGAGGGCGCCAAGGCGGCCGCCAGCGGTTTTGAAAACGGCCTACGTATGGGTTTCAGAGCGTTGCTTAAGAATGAGAAGAAGATCCGCGGCTTTAGCGACGCCGAGCGCAAGCAGATGAAGCAGCTTGTGAAGGGTACACCGACACAAAATATGCTGCGCTTCCTGGGCCTCTTCGCGCCAGGCGCCAGCGGGCGCGGTATTGTCGGCGCCACCATTGGTGCGGGCGGCGGCGCGGCTGTAGGCGGCGCTCCTGGCGCTATGGCCGCCATGCTAGGCGGCACCGCCGCGCGTTTGGGAGCGCAAAACATAGCGAACAAACAGGCCGCCATGATCCAAGCTATGGCAGCTTCAGGTATGACACCAGCCGCCGCTACGCGATTGCAAGGACTACTCAGCGCAGCCAATCCAGCCGCCCAGGCTACTTCGCCCGTCGCTGCGGGGTTGCTCAGTGATAGGAACAGATAAATGCCCAAAGTAAAAATCGGCGACTACGACGCGACGGCCGCCAACAATACAGACATCAATTCCATCGATATAGATGAGGGATGGGCACCCTCTGTGGTTAATAATGCCTTCAGAGAATTACTATCTCAGATGGCAGATGCCTACGCCGGGGACCAGGCGTGGGACAGCATCACCACAGGGATCACGGCCGGCTCCACGCAGTCCCAGGCAGGTAGCACGGAACTCACTACGCCGCTGAATAATGTAACCGTCAGCGGGACCAATGGAGACAGCGTCAAGCTACCGCCGGCCGTCGCCGGCCTGCTCTGCTATATCAAAAATTCAGACTCCGCGCAGACCATCCAGATTTGGCCGAATACGTCGGACACGGTGGACGGGGGGAGCGCGAATGCCGTCGATGCCAACGCACTTAATGCGGGTGCCGTCAGGTTATATATGGCGGTCGACGGGACCGACTGGGTAACGATAACAAACACCGCAGCGGGCATCGGCCTGGGTACTGGAGACAGCCCGCAATTCACCGGAATCGAACTGGGCCACGCGAGCGATACGACAATTGCACGGGCGTCCGCTGGTGAGATTTCTGTCGAAGGGACACAGTTAGCCAAAGAGAGTATGGTAGCGGCACTAGCGATTGCGTTGGGATAATATAGAAAGAGAGAGAGCAAAGTCATGGCTAACACCTTCAAACTAGTAACAAAGGCGAATGTGACCAGCCTAGATGTCATATATACTGTTGCAGCTAGTACAACCACCGTTGTTCTCGGGCTTATGCTGGCCAACACAACTGGGGCCGCAACAACTGCCACTGTGACATTGGGGTCTGATACTGCCGGGCGCTCAGGGAATAACGATGAGGCAAACCAGACGGTCGAGCTGGTCAC
>Ga0208156_1000137_pt1 | contig 37843 bp, 52 predicted proteins | sample 1_EtaG_FD_184073 | JGI IMG/M metagenome (GOLD analysis project Ga0208156, IMG submission 184073) | Marine viral communities from the Subarctic Pacific Ocean - 1_ETSP_OMZ_AT15124 metaG (SPAdes) (version 2) | ecosystem: Environmental > Aquatic > Marine > Oceanic | place: Pacific Ocean | collected...
GGGAGCAAAAGAAGGATTTATTGAAGGAACAGAAAAGGCAATAGAACGAATAGGAACACGTAAGGCATTGATAGAAGAGTTACCAACCGAAACAAGAAAAGAGAAAGCTCTGAAAGGTGCCGCCCAAGTGGGTAATGTTTTTCAATCATTCTTAAATACATTGCAGCCGGTATTTGGGGGTGTATCGGGAGGGATAGCCCCAGTAGCAGAACCATTTGTAGCTGAAACACTCGAATCGTTAGATCCTAAAGCACAAGAAGATTTACTCGAATTAACGGAAGCATTTAAAGTGGTAATTCAAGAAGATTTTGGAAAATTGCCACCATTGCTACAAGAGTTATTACGTAGTGCAGGGTTGAGCGTGGAAGCTGGAACTTTCGCAGCGGGGGGTAGAGTAGCTGTTCAAACGAGTAAACAAGTGGGCAAGCAATTAATTAAAACAGGAGCGGAAGGGGTAGAACTATTTTCTTCTGGTATAAAGGCAGCGGATGATATTACTAAATCATTAATCAAAAAAGTTGACTCTATGACACCTAAGATAGAGCCGGCTAGAGCCACTCAAGCAACAAATATTCTTAATAGTATAAATAAAATTGATCCTAATAAGCAGGTGCAATTCCGAAAATTATCAGGTGGAGATGATTTAGGAACATTCTTGCTCAAACGAGATATTGTCGGTCCATCTGATAAAACAGCATTTCAATTAGTAGAGAGGTTTACTGAGGCTAAAAAAAGACTAGATGACGGATTAGTGCAAATTAAAGGTTCATATAAGCCAAAGGTTGTCAAAACTGTATTAGAAGATATGCGTGAATTCTATGAGTCTACCGCAAATCCTAGGGCATTAAAATTAATAGAAAAGCGGTTAGCAAAACTAGAAAAAGAGGGACTCACATTATCAGAAATAAATAAAATAAAGAGAGAGTTTGAACGCACTATAAGAACGGGTTATTTAAAAGAAAAGAATGCTATTAAGATTCAACGTAATACTAATCTTGATAATGATTTGCGGATATTTAGAGATGAAGCAGCGATTAAAGCAGGATTCTCTAATATTAAAGACTTATCGAAAGAAATTCAACTCACTAAGTTTGCAGCAGATGCTATCGTACTAAAACGAGTGAAACAAGCGGCTAATAATCAGTTCAGTTTAACTGATAATCTATTATTGGTAGGTGGAGCAATTAATCCAGGTAGTTTAGCTATATTAGGATTTAAAAAGATAGGTAGCATGCCAGGTACACAAGCTCTATTGGTAAAAGCTCTCAAAAATGGGGATATGTCTCCATTGAAAAATTTAGATATAGTGCCAGAGAAAATTATAAATATAAAAAACAAACAAAAGCGCATACAAGCTTATAATGAGTGGTTACAGGAAAGTGGATGGGCTGATCTTATGAGATTAACTGATAAAGAAGCACAATTATTGCTGCCAGAAGGGTCATCAATACAAGTCCCTGGATTTAAGCCAAAAAGTATTGCTGACATTGAAGCAGTAGAAGGACGCTAATCAATATATCCTCTATACATGAGCCAAACGATAAGTAATGCAAAACATATCCAGTACATATAAGTATTATACTAATAATATTCATATCTGTCAATAGCTCAATTTACAAATAACACCAATTAAGGTAAAATATATAAGCATTTAATTTTAAATTATGAAGTACGTAGTAGCAATACATATCCTTACGGGAACAACAGTTAATCTTCCTGTTTCGGAAATCTCAGATGAATACAAGGTTATAAACGGTATTCAGTTTGATTTACCAGATGGGACTAAACCGTTTGTTGAAGCAGAGATAGTTGAAGATGAATCAGATGAAGAGAAGTTTGAATTTGAGGGAAAAGAATACAAAACAGAAAGAGGTATGAAGGCAGCAATGACTAGAGCAGCTAAAAAGGCAGAATAAAAGTGACAAAATATAGATGCGGCAATAATCTTTAACTTATTTATATGAATAAGAAAGAAGCGGTGGTGATTCATCATACAGTAACACCATCGACATGGAATCTAGACAAAACAGTAAAGAGTATTAATACACATCATAAAAACAGAGGTTTTCCAAAGGGAGGTAAAGATCTTTATATCGGGTATCATTATATGATTCACCCAAATGGAGAAGTAGTACAAACTAGAAGAGATAACGACATCGGAGCACATACTCGTGAAAAGAGTATGAATTATAAAGCTATCGGTGTTGCTTTAATTGGGAACTTCAATAAAGACAAATTAGAGGGAAAACAATATGATTCGTTGGTTAATTTATTAAAAGAACTCTCAGAGCGATATAAATGGTCCAGGAATGATTTATATCATCATGGCATGTTCAAGCCCACCGCTTGCCCCGGCATGGCTCTAAGGGCGAAATTTGAAGGAATAAAAGATGATGTATTCGAAATAGGATTAAATATACCAGAATGGGCAGAAGATTCTGTTGAGTGGACAATTAATAAAGAATTGATAACAGATTGGAGTGAACCAAGCAGACCAGTTAACCGCTATGAGTTAGCGGAGATACTTTTTAAATATAATAATCTTTAACCCCAAATTCATGTTTGAAGGAGAAGCTCCAGAAGCAGCTGAAGAAGCTGTGGAGGAAGAAGCTGCCGAAGAAGCAGCAGAGTAATACGTAACCCCATAATTTATGGAAACACTATTAGGAATGGCGTTAGCCGGTGCAGTAGTCACTGGCGTAGTTGAATTAGCTAAACGTTTTAATATATCGGCAAAATTGACAATGGGCGTTCTCGCTATCATTGCGGCAGGAGGTTATGTATTCTTCACAGAGTACGCTACTGCTGAAGCGGTGCAACTTGTACTATCTGTATGGGGTACTGCTGTAGTCTTCTACGAGTTTATTATTAAGAAATTACTCTCTAAATGATTATATGAGTACTTGGCGAGACGGAATTACGATAGGTAGAAATATTTATTTATGGCAAGCACCAGTTAGGTTTAAAGGTAGTATTTGGCCCCTAACATTAAATATTGACTTGCGTAGTCCCTATAAGAAGTTCAAGATTAATCGTATGTTAAGAGAGATAAAATATTATGAATGGATTCAAGGAAATTTTAAGATTAAACAAATTTACAATTAAGTAAATATGTGATAAAGTATAAATTGCTTTAGTGCGGATCAATTAGAATACGTTGAAAACAAGCGGGCGATCAAAAGTAATACATGAGCGCCACAAAAGTTTAGACTAACGCTAATAGATAACATATCTAGGAATATCCTAATCAATTCATTGAAAAGGGCTTACTGGATATATAAAATATGGTAAGGTTAAGTTAGATAAAGAGGGGAAAGATTAGATTCGATTACCCTCTTTTTCTTTTGGTAATTCGTAAGCAATTATCCGAGCATTAACTTCGGGATATTTGTTCTTTAATGCAGCTAGAGCGCTATCCAACTGATAAAAGGTTTCAGAGTAACCCTCATCTTCTGGGAAGTCGATTTTTATTTCAAGTGTTTTCAATTTTATAATATTTAATTTTTTCTTCAAGCCAGTCTATATCCCAGCTCCAACTATTATTACGATTTGTATCAAGTTCTGTTACAGTATCTTTTCCATACTTAGCGATCATACCTAGTCTGTATTCATTCTCATTGCCGCTTTTCCAGTTGTTGCAGCCACGACATTGGGCGTTAACATTACGTTCATCAAATCGCAGGGAACTATAATGGACTCTCCAGAAATGTCCAGCGTCAGCAGTATCGTAAGCAATTATTTCTTCGCAACTAATACATTTACAAGGGCAATCTCTATGTCGAATAAACTTATTAAAATGTTTCTCGAGTTCTTTGATTAGTTTTTTACGGTAATCGCTATGATCCTTAACGGTCATCTCTTGATCGCTATGGTAGATCTTACGTAAAGTCCTGATGTCTTTTTTCTTAGCCATTAAGTTGAGTTAAAAATTTCTTCCACTGTTTAGGTGTGATCCATAGGTCACCTTCGCTTTTGTATACGCCAGGCTTAAATATGAGCCCCAGGGCATACTGTACTCTTTTATAAAAAGAGTCTTCAGGTCTAACAATATCTATACTTACTTGTCCTGGACCTATTTCTATTTCAAGATAATTAGAACAGCAAGCACATTTTAGTTTGTGGGTCATTGTTATTCAAGTTTACATGGTATTTCCAATGATACTTCTACCCCTACAGCTCGTCCCTCTCCATCGTAGTCTTCGATCTCGACTTCGATTCCGATAGCTTGCATTTCAGCTTTTACATCATCACATAGGGCAGAACATTTTCCCCAATCCAGGTGGTGGGTTACGTCTAGGTCTCCGTCTAAATCGTAGCTCATACCACATGCAGCAGTTAAGGCTAATGCTGTCAAGCCTAGTTTTCCGTTCATAGGATTAAGTTAAATTACATTTACATTATCTATCAAATGCTCCGTACCATTCCGATTCACCGCCACAAGCTCATACGTCCATCTATCATCCTGAATCCAAATAGGGGAATGGTCTAAGGCACACTCTACGATCAAGGCTCGGTTCTCATGTACCATTTCTTTTACTCTGTCTTTCCATGATTCATGACCTGTAACAATAGGCTCTGCTCTTCTAGTGTACACAGTCCGAACCTCCCCGCCCACAATAGCTCTAATCGTTGCAGTTGATACCTCGACAGAGAAGCTTCTACGTTGCTCTCTCCACTCCCTTGTATGGGAGTTGGCGTTGTTAGGTCTGGCTACATATATAACAGTTGTCAATTACTACGCTCATGCAAGGTTTGCACTCTGGCGGCTCTACCTTCTCATCCGTTTTCTTCATCACCTGATTCACCTCTGTATTTATCACGTCTTGAGCGTCTGTTAATCGTACAAGGTCTATTGAAGCTGCCAGAGCAACTATCCCTAGTCCGATTCTTACAGAACGTTCAAGTATCATGAATAGTATAATTATACCATTATTTAGGGGTGTTTGTCGATTCGAGAAGGTCTGGATTCTCATGTATGTTTCCTATTACTGAAGCGTCTGTATCAATCATTCGCTCAGTTATGTACTCGTTGTCGTCTTTATCCGCTATGTTTTCCACGTAAAATCCATGAACAAAGTAATCGTACTCATGCCCGTTAGCCCCTAGATTGGTTGTCCCGAACTTCACTACGCCTTGCATGAATATATCAGTCGATTGCACTCCCTTCCTGCTATAATAAATAGCAACTATATCCCCCTCGTATATCTCTGCTCCGTTCTTGTCCTTTAAACTTGTGTATTGATCCTTCACTTCATAGTCAGTAGTAAAACGCACGGTCATAATTTCTTCTAAGGTATAAAATTTAAAGAACCATCCATCCTCATCCTGTTTGCCGAATCTAAATTTTATTTCTCTCATATTTTATTTTGTTTAAGTCTTTGTACTAAAGCATTCAATTCATTCCGCTCAACTTGTCGAAACAACTTAGCGATCTGATCTTGCTTATGCCTAATATGTCCTTGTATCCCTGCTAACTCTTGTAGTCCTTTGTAGCTCTCAGGGTTTATTCCATTACGCTGTTGACCTAGCTTGTCTACTTCATCAGAGAGTATCTGGATCTTTTCTAGTTTTTGATTACGGCTCATATCAGCTTGGCTAATACCTCAATTCCAAACCACAGAAACGCGTGTAGTAATGCAAGCATTCCAATCAAAATACCAAGTATCAATATAATTAGCGCAGTATAGTTATAAATTTTTTTCATGTTATTCTCTTAAAGCACCTAATTTTACTGCAATACCAAATACTAAATCATATACTGCTTTAGCTTCCGGATCTTTTTGATCTTGAATAGAATCTAAAAACTCTGTTACAAGATCAAACATAAATTCCCTTTCTAATCGATTGAATTTTATTTTCTTCCTATCTTTATTACTCATAAGCTACTTCGACAACTTCTTTAGTCACTTCAATAGTGATATTGATATCGCCGGATAATATGTATTTTCTAACTCTTGGCAATGTTTTATCATTCTCGTCTTTCATGATCGGAGCTAACCATTGTTTTACAACGATAACTTCTTGTCCCGATATTTTGTGCTTTATAGTCTGCCCGACTTCGTACTTCCACATAATAGTGAATTAAATTAATATTTTTCTTTTACTGTTTGTAACCAGATTTTAGATCGATCGTTGCCAGTCCATTTTTTAGCATCAGCTAAGGTAGGAAAGCGACCACCATAACCCCTCAGCCATACTCGTTTGAAATCGTCGAAGCTTTCCTGTGTAGTATTATACCATTTTAATTGTCTCTCGCCATTGGGCCACTCCATTATTCCAAAACAATTATTCTTACTCACTCCAGATCCTTTGGTGCAATTGGCGGTTTCGGCAACCGAGACTGCGTACGCCAATCGTTCAAGGTCTGCTGGTCCTGCTTCAGATACCACATTGCTATTCGGCGCGCTACCATGGCCCGCAATTTGGGATTGAACTTGAACTGTTTCCTGTAAAACTGTGCGCGAATTGGTTCGCTGTTTAGGTAATTCATAAGATTGGGTTATTGTTCTTTTGGGTACATACTTTCAAACCTGGGGTCTTTAAATTCATTTTCGTTAGCGTAGTCGCTATTTAAAAGCCCCCCCAGCCAATTATAGCAAGAAGCCTTCCTAGATACCACTTCATTAGTTAATCTTCCATAGAGATCAACCTCGCCTCTCTCTGTCGATCCTATCGTTTTATCTTCTAATTGTAATACTTTGAATCCACATAAATCTTTTGCGGAATTAAAGAATGCTTGTTTTTGTATTTGTACTTGCCGATCAAAACCCGATCCAGCGAATACTACTTGCGCCGCTAGCGAACCTACTATAGCCGCTATAACGAAGTAACCGATATGTTTTTTTGTAAACCGCATGTTGCAATTTGGTTAAATTATTCAAAATTACTTATATTTATTTGAGCAGTCATTATTTTATTCATGGATTGACAGACTGCCAGTGCTATTTCCATTCTCTTAAATAAACTAAGAGCCTTATAATGTTCTGTTCGAGCATTTTCTAATCCTTTAAGATAATCTTTATATTCTTGACTACCTAATGCTTCTCGCTCTCTGGATGCTTCACTACCAGTAAAACCTTTACCAATAGCAGCGATCATAGACTTCTGTAGCTCCTTAAGGTTTTCATAAGTAGCTTTCGTATCATAGTATTCATTACATACTTTTGGAGCTGTCTTAAGAATATCATTAAGCCGATCTATTATTTCATTTGGGTTCATATCTAAAAGGGTAAATCATCTATTTCTACTTCTTCTTTTTCAGCTATCGCTTTATCTATTCGTTCTTCCGTATCGTGGCTCATACATGCGCCTTTTGCTTCTTCTAAAGATATTTTGTGAACAAGGTTAATAAAGTACCGGACTTCCTTACCCTCTTTGCCGTTTGTCTTCACGCCGAATGTTTTGCCATTAATATCACATTTACCTTCTTTGTAAGCACCGGTAAGCATTTGCCCCAATTGTGCTTGAGAAACCTCGAGGCCACCATGATCCGTGATAAGAAAGTATCTCTTAGCATATCCTGGTTTCCAAGTATTAGAAGTGAGCATCTTGCGTTCTGCATCATCCCACATTTTCCACGTAAAACCTTTCGCCTCCATAACAGAGAAAGATATTCCGTCTTTTAGTCTTATATAGTCCATTAGTAAAAATTAAATTTTGAAATATTCAGGGAACACATGTTGATTAGGTTTAGCGTTTGGGTACTTGACCTCAAACACGTTACTAATCGCTTCAAACTCCGCCCAATTCTCCTTAGCCTTTTTAAGTGGTAGGAAGCTCCAGCCTTTCTTAGTGGTGTTCCCCAAATGTAAGAGGGCTAGATTCCCCACCTTCTCAGAATAGCCGTAAGCAGCTAACTGAACCTTGTGGGAATTATGGATAGATTTACTTGTCTTATAATCTACAAGCCATATCTCACCGTCAATCTTGCACTTTAAATCTATAGTGCCAGCGAAATTATGTTTGTCGTTCCAAGTGATATACTCAGCGTCTATGATCTCGGGCTTAACTTCTTCTATCCATTCGAGGAATCCGCTCAAGCACTTTAATACTTTAAGAGACTGTTTAGACTTGAACATGCCTCTTACTTCGTCAGAAGATACTTTGTCTCCTTTAACCATCCTTTCAAGACAGTCATGGACGTAAGAACCTAAAGCTCCAGATTCTTCCATGATCTCATCTGCTCTCTTATTACCTACGTCTCCTCTCCATTGCTGTAGTCCCCATTCAGAGGGTCCGGCCGTTGAGAGCTTATAGGTTACCGAGGGATTGTAATCCTCGCCTCTTTGGTAGAATCTCTCATCAAACTCGTATACGTTGATTTGTTTTATTTCATTCATTTTAAGTTTTGGTTAATATAATTAATGGTATCTTTGTCGAGCGCCACATTGTTGACTAGGTGATCCAGGTATTCTTCTAGCTGCTCTAGTTTTGCCCAAGCGGCAAATGGTATCGCCATCCATTCTAGCTTACTTTCGCAAGATTTAAACTCCCGTAGAATTTCTAGCGCGATCTTTAAGTCATGCTTTTTCCGCTTAGTTTTTAAAAAATCCGTGATCTTCGCCATTTTAATTCTTGGTTAATGATTTAAAATATTCCTCCCATAGGGCGTCCTCGTTGGCCGCAACGTAATCCATTAGTAAATCAGTGTAGCCGTCCTCATGTACCAGTCCTTCCCATTCGGGGTCAGGTATTTCCTTATCCTTATTCAGCCGGGTCCATTCCCAGAGCAGATCCATATTGTCCTTCTTCCATTGATCGCTGCCTTCTGGTGCGCTGTACCGCATAGCTCGAACGACTGTTAGTATCTCGGTAATCTCAAACGCTGCTACCGAATCCTTGGCCGTATAGTGGCGCTGAGTTACAAGCGCTTTTCTAATGATATCTAGTTCGTTGTTTGTTAGCTCTCGAGCTATTGCTGGCGGTCGTACTTCTGTTGCTTTATTCATTATTAGAGTGGTTAAGTGATTCTTCGTATCCGTAGAACCATGTGTCAGTATTCTGGTGCGAAGTACAAAACTTCTCGGCAGCCTCGTACGACATGTGCGACTTGATTAGCTCCCGAGGGCTACCTATCTTAGATATTTTAAACAGGTCGTACGGAAGATCTTTGAATGTTTTTGCTTTAGACATATTCATGATGGTTAACTAATAAATTAGACGGATCGTAGTTTAAACAATCCTCATTTGAACAAGCGAGATACTCGAATTGTACGAGTTCATAATCTCCTTGAAAGGTATCCTCGGTGAGTACCTTTATTGGTTGCCTACATAGGCTGCATAGCATATTCATGTTGCAATGTTAAATGATATACTGAATATATCATACTATAAGTTAAGGTTAAAGTAAACCCTTTTATTTAATATTTAATTCCATAACCTTATATCCTAAATCTGTAATCATTAAAGAACGATTGACTGAGGAATATCCCACTAGTTTAAGATTACGTAATGTCTTAAGTCTAAGATTGACAGATGTTTTACTAATGTTTAGTTTTTCTGCAATTTCAACTTGTTTGGGGCTATTCTCGTATGTATTTCGAAAATCCTCGATAAACTGTAATAGCTCTAACTGATTGCTACTTAATTTCATAATTGTGTTGTTAATATGTTAGCCTTTTGTAATAAATCTAAACCAGATTGATCCCGATATAATTCACTATAATAAACCTCTTTGATACCACTTTGAATAATGAGTTTAGCACATTCAAAACAGGGGGAGTAAGAACAATATAAGACTGCGTTATCACACGATGATCCATTCTTAGCACACTTGAGAATAGCATTACTTTCCGCATGGAGCACTTCTGGTTTAGTTACACCATCTATCTCACAAACATTACTCATGCCACTGGGGCAGCCATTATATCCCATGGAGATGATATTCTTATTCTTTACAAGTATTGCGCCAACCTTTGCACGTTCGCAATAAGACTCTTGGGCGACGCGTTCGGCTATGTCGATATATAAATTATGTTTACTCATAGATTTTCGCTTTAATATGTGGTAAAGGATTATAATCAAGGAATTCTATTTTGTTAGGATCATATTCTTCTAATGTTGGAAGATCTCCCAATGGGATTGTGGTGGGAATATATCGGGTTAAAGAATCTACCCGGTCTAAATATTCTTCAACCTGGTTTATATGCCCCTCGTAAATATGAGCGCTGCCAATGTTAATAATTACGTCCCCTATCGTTCTGTGCTTTGTTTGTTGGGAATTGATTGTGTTAACGACCAAAAACAAAAACATTGCATAAAAGCACATATCATATGGCAACCCGATAAATGTATCGGCGCTTCTTTGTGATACAACTAAATCTATAGTATTTTCGTTAACTAATACTTGGAAAGTATAGAAGCAAGGAGGCAGGGCCATTTTGTCTAGATCGGCAGGATTCCATAAACTTATAATGTGTCTTCGACTATAAAGATTGAGTTTAAATCCTTTTATAAGTTCTGCCACTTGGTCTACCCCATTAAAGTCTCTGAATTGTTTACCATAAATCGGGCCTAAATCACCATTCTCATCGGCCCAGTTATCCCAAATTTTACTACCGTTATCATTTAAGTACTTAACGTTAGTATCCCCATTCAACATCCACTTTAATTCATGTAAGAAATTTTTAGGAAATATCTTTTTACCAGATAGCATGGGGAACCCATCCGTAGGATTTAATATAAGTTGTCGCCCGTGTAAATTCAATGTTGGGCCATTACGGGATGTTTGCTTTTCCCCTTTCGTGAGAATGTCTTTGAGCAATTTGGTATAGTCTATCTCAAATTGTTGCATTGTTTTTAATTATTAAATATTATTAGTTGATCCAAACGCTCCTTCACCCCGTTCTGTCTTATCCCAATGTATATCTTTGTCAGCTATCGGCACAAGCACCACGTCGACGTATACGACTGGTATTAAAATAAACTGTACCAACTTCATTCCTCGAGTAATTTCAACTGTAGAGTCGCCTATGTTGGCCACATGAAGATGTACTTCACCTTGGTAGTCTTCATCCACTACACATGCCCCTACTTGCAATCCATGATTTAAGGCTATCCCTGATTTATTGAATGCACATAACATATGGCCTTCAGGAACTCTAACCTTAATACCACTTGGGATATTGATACTTTCATTAGGGCCTAAGATTCTACTTTCAAAGTCTTCCGGTACATAGAAATCTAATCCAGCTGATTTACTTGTTCCCCTTGTCGGTGTTCTTACTGTTTTTATTTTTTGTATTAGCATGACCTTGATCTGTTAAATAATTATTTAGTCCACCTATATAAGCTACTGCATCAAGTAAATTATCTTCTTTGTGTGCATATGCCTCCCTAGATAGTTTCAAAGCTATAAGAGCTTTAAACATCTCCACAGCTGTTAGATTTAACCCAGTCATACCGTTGAAAACAATCGCAGCTCTTTCCATATTTTCAGAGATTGGTCCATATTGTCGTTCTTTCTCCTCACTCCTATGGTTTATAATTTGGTCTGCCCTTTTTAATATATTCATAATTAACAAAGTCTAATATTTTCCCCTCTAGTATAAATTGCCTCAGCCTGTAATTTACGTTGTTCGGACGAAGGTGGTAAGATTTCACACTTAATACGAAGTAATGTAGCTGCTTTAGCCATATACATAATCTTCTTTAGGTCATTGTCGATTGGCCGTTGGAGTAAATACTCCCATGTGGCTATCAACATTCCAGTATTGTCTCCGGCAAGTTTAGGATCTGCCTTCACGATATTAGCGACGATTTTTTCACGTCGATCCATATCATCAAAGGACTTTTTCCATTTGATCCGCATGATGCATGTTGTTAAATTATGAATAAAATATAAATTAAGTTAATTCAAAAGTAAAGCCTTAAGTCTGAAAAGGGGTTTACAAAACCTATGATCGGTGTATATTGTTTCTGCATGTTGCAATGTATTCTATCTTGCCGATCCCAAGGGATTATAGAGGTAGAATTTGACTCTCGGTAGGACGAAAGGGCTCAGGCTTGATCTATCCTACCAATGGGAGTTTTTAATTTACTTTTTCGATAATGTATGTATAATATACTCATAAACTAATCGTACACGTTATATTTATATTTATATTCGACAGTTTCAACCTCTTCATTCGCAAGACGTGTGCGAGCTTATTGTGCGTGGAGGGGTTGAAGTTGTTTAATATATTTTAATATGTTTACGACGATATTTCACCCATTACGGAAGATGTACCGCATGTCGTGCAACGAATATATGGTTTTAGATTCCGTTCGAACTTTATCCGCTAATGCTGATTATGATTTTTGGTGTGTGATGTCGATACAGCGAATTGCCGACAACTTAGATCTCCATTACAACACTGTATCGCTCGCAATGAAAAAATTAGAAGAGGTTGGACTATTAGTCCGGCGTAGGACAAATCCACAGGACACAGCATGTCGAGTTACGAATGAATGGCACCAATGGTTCGCCCAAGGAACAGGTGACTTAATTATGGCTCTTAAAAATAAAAACGGTGAAGTAACGGGGTATATACCAAGGAAAACTATGAAACAAATTAATAAATCTGGAAACCCCCACAAAAAATGTGGCACCCCCACTAAAAATGTGGTAGACCCCCACAAAAAACGTGGGGGGGGTCCCACAAAAAACGTGGGTAATATATATAAAGATATAGATATCAATAAAATATATACCCTCTATAAGGAAAAAATTCAGAAGAATGCACGATTAACTGACGCAGCTAAAAAGAAAATTAATACACGTTTAAAGGAATTCTCCGTTCAAGAAATAAATATTGCTATTGAAAACTTTGCTGCTGACTCATGGTGGATGGAAAAGAATTCCAACAAAGGAATGAAATGGTTCTTTGATACAGACGATAGGATTGAACAGTTTATAAATCTTAAACCTAAAATTATTAAAAAATCTAAACCAATTAAAAAACTAATCTCAACCCTATGAATCTCGAAAGAAAACTTTTACAGTATTATTTTAATAATCCTAACAAGTTATTAGCTTGTCAATTAGAGGATAATGATTTCTCTGAATTAGGATTCGTTTATGTCGCTTTAAAGAAACATGCAGAAACTCACGGAGAGATAGATATCGAATTATTTACTATAGATAACATTAACGCTTACCTAGCTTTAGATTTACATGAATATTATGGACCAATGAGCGATAAAGCTGAAGTAGAGATTATAAACAAACTACGAGAGGCAAGATTAGACATTATCGTAAAACAAACCGATACAGTTAAAGAATTAAATACATTAGATGAATTAAGGAAACCACTACAAGTCGAAAAGGCTGTATCGTTTAAAGAAGATTTACAAGATTATTGGAAGGAATTTGCTGAAATTGCTACGAGAAGAGAAGCAACTGGAACTATTGGTTTACCTACTGGGATCAGTATGTTCAATGAATATCCATTAATTCCTAATACATTGTTAGTGATTGGAGCACGAACTTCTGTTGGAAAGACAGCTATGGCACTGAATATGGCGTATGGATTAGCGAAAGAAGGTGGAAAAGTTTTATATATGACAGCTGAAATGGATTATAATTCCGTTCTTTCAAGACTTTATGCTTTAGCAACAAATCATCCAGTTACAGGGTTTATACACGCACTCAATGATGATTTCGTATCAGATGCACATAATGCTCTTCAAACAATAGATGGAGATATACACATAAAATATTGTGGAGGATGGAAATGGTCTAAAATCAAAAACTACATCATAGCAAGTAAGGATTACGATATGGTGGTATTAGATCATTTACATTATTTACCGGTAGAAGATAACGAGGTTCAATTTCTTACGCAAGTTATCAATGATGCTAAAATGATCGCAGGACAGAAACGAAACACGTTCGTGATGCTTGCTCAAGTAAACCGTGGAGTTGGAACTGCTGAACAAGAGCCGGAAGTGTATCATTTACGGGGATCAGGAGGAATTGAACAAGGGGCCGACATGGTTGCCATGCTTCACAGACCGGATCGAACGGAATCAGGAGGAATATTTACATTAGCTAAGAATCGTGGAGGAGCATCCGGAGATAGATATGAAATACGCTTAGATTTAAAAACATTGAAAATAAAGTGACAAATATGGTATAATATTTACATGAAAGAGAAAGAATACGAATTAATGCTTTCTGTTTATAACAGTAATCTGAATGAAACAATTGATTTATTCAACAAAATAAAAACAATCATTCGTCAGAGTAATTATCCATGTCAATTAGAAATTCATGAGAGAAACTATTCAGGAGCAGATGTACATTTTAATTCTGAATTCTAGAATTAGCAAGAATCTAGAATTATGTTATAATAATTATAAGTTACAAAAATAATCAATATGGTATTCGTAAAAGGACAATCAGGTAATCCTGCGGGCAAACCTAAAGGTGCTAAGAGTGAGAAAACTAAAGCTTGGGAAAAGCTTGGATATTACATTGCTAACGAAGGAGCACAGAAGTATCTTGAGTACTTAGAAGAATGTGAACCGGAAGAATACATGAAGAGGTTTGAATCTACATTAGAATACTTTAAACCTAAACTAGCAAGGAATCAAACAGAGTTAACAGGTAGAATTGTGAATGTAACTACAACTAAGTATGGAGGAAATCCAGGTACAAGTACCGCATAATTTTCATCCAAGAAGTTATCAATTACCATTACTAGATGCGTTTGATCGAGGATATAAACGATTATTTGTTTTATGGCATAGACGAGCTGGTAAAGATCTATGTTTATGGAATTTAATGATAAGAGAAGCCGTAGAACGCGTTGGATTATATTATTACCTTCTTCCCACGTATACTCAAGCCAAGAAGATAATCTGGGATGGAATCACACATGATGGATTGAAATTCATTGATTTTATACCAAGAGATCTAATCGATAATAAGAACGGTACAGAGCTTAAGATAGAACTATGGAACGGTTCAATCATCCAGCTGATAGGTACAGACAACTACGACGCAATTAGAGGAACGAATCCAATAGGCTGTGTCTTCTCCGAGTATGCTTACCAGAATCCTATGGCTTGGGAGGTTATTAAACCGATCCTTACAGTAAACAAAGGATGGGCGCTGTTCAACACGACTCCTAATGGAAAGAACCATTCATATGAAATGGATTACATGGCTAGAGAGAATCCCGATTGGTTTACTCAATCCTTGGATATACTTGCGACTGGAGTACTTTCCGTGGAAGATATGGATAAAGAACGTTTGGAGGGAATGAGCGAGGAAATGATTGCTCAAGAATACTTTTGTTCTTACGATGTAGGTAGACAGGGAGCGTATTATGCTGATCAAGTTAATGAATCGCGAGAGAACGATCGTATTTGTGGCGTTCCGGAGGAAAAGAATCTTAAGACTGATCTCTGGTTAGATCTTGGAAAGAACGACTCAACCTCTATCATAATGCAGCAACTGGTAGGTCTAGAACTCCATCTAATCGATTTTATGGAAGATAGTGGTAAAGACATCGATTTTTATATAAAAACTCTTAGAGAGCGAAATTATAGCTATGGAGTAATGCACTTACCTCACGATGCATTCCATAAACGCTTAGAAAGTGCTAAGACGATTGCCGAACAATTCGAAGAAGGTGGATTTAAAGTCGAAAGAGTACCACATGCTTCAATCCAAAACGGTATTCAACAAGTGCGAAAAATATTTCCCAGAGTTTATTTCGATAAAGACAAATGTTCATTGTTAGTTAGAGCATTAGAGAATTATCATAAGGAATATGACGAAGTAGGTAAAGTATTTAAGAAAACTCCTAAACATGATTGGAGTTCACATGCCGCTGATGCAATGCGTTATTTAGCAATAGGATTTGAGAAGGAAGACAAGAATACGGAGAAAGAGGCAGAGCTAGCGAGGCGTGCATTTATTACGCAAGGACGGGATAAGGTTATGAAAGAACAAGACAAAGCTGCACAACGAGCGGTACGTAATTTCATTTCGGGTTGACAAGTGTTATACGCTTTGGTACTATAATACCGATCATATAGTCCCACTTATGCAAGACTACCTAGTGAAAGCGTATTTAACAATCGAAGAGCGACACAAGCTTGAGGTTCTTAAGTCTGCTTTGGGAGTGAAGTCTAATAGTGGGGTAATTAGGAAGTTAATTGCGTTGATCTATAGTTTACAATTTGAAGATTTAACCAACCAACAATGACCACCAAACAAAAAGTACAGGAGCTAATCGACAAATCTACCTCAAAGAAGAATAAATTGTTAAATAATTTAAATATATGATATAATATTAATTGGAATTTCGCCGCTAATTATATTATTATGTCTAACTTCACTTTGGATCCGATGCCTAATCTGACTCCTACCGATGGAAAAGATGATAAGGCTGTTCGGACTGCACTAGAGGTTATGCAAGAGCATAACGATATTAAAGAACAACGAGACTCAGACAATCAAACTATAATGGATTTGATGGAACGAGGATTTAAAGTTGTTGATCCTTCCGGAACGCGTCAAATATCTTCTAAAGCTTTACAGCAAGCCTTATGGAGAACAATACAAAGAATGAAACCATTGGATTTCACAATTCATGGGACTGGTAGACCGGAGTTTATGGAACAATTCGTAACTCAAGGTGTTTCAACAGTTTTAGATCGAGGTGGATATGTTAAAGCTTTACGAGATAAACAAGGAGCGTTTTTTAATTTACTTTTATTAGGAGATGCATTTATTCAAGTGGGAACTAATCCGAGTGAGTATGATATGCCTATTGGGTTTAATACAATTTCCAATTCGAATGTTTATGTAGATCCTTTCGCTACAGTAATGAGAGCTGAATCTAGTGGACGAAGTGTAAGCAAGATGGTGGTAGTGTTTAGTTATTCATGGGCAGAAGCAGTTAAGTTTTATCCTAAACTTAAAAAGATAGGAGGTGCTGGAAGAATTCCAAGAGATTTAACGTTTGATAAAGAAACAGCACGATCACAACAACAAACAACGCAAATAAAAGAAAAGACTGATTTAGTTGAGATAGCTCATTTTTACGATATAGCAAATAAAAATTACACAGTATTCGCAGGTCCTTCATGTACCGTTTTGGAAAAGAAAAGCGGAGATAAATATCCGTTTGTGAAAGGAAAGAAACCGTATATCCCCGTAATTCACATGATCTGTCAACCAGCGAGTGAAGGGTTCTATAATCACGGTATTGGAGATATGATCTATGATTTAGCGGTTCTCTCACAGAGATTACTCAATATGGAAATCAATCATGTCAACGACAACACTTATCCTATTGAATTAGTAAACTTACCAAAAGATAAATCAGCTAAGTTCTTTAATGATCTAATGGCAGCACATGAGATGAGAGCAGCAGGTAAGAAAGGATTTGTACCAGTTGAATACGATGCTAATAGTCCGGGAAGTTCTCAAATTAGCTCTCAAACACTTTTGACGAATAACTTGACTAATGAATGGCAATTGATCTTTGAGCAGCTTACAAGAGAGATTTCAAGATTAGGTATAAACCTAGACGAAGCAGATCGAGGAGCTAATGTAACGGCTACTCAGATATTAAGTGAAGAAGAAGCAGCTAATTCATTTGTTAAGCAAGTAATGGAATACAATGCGAGTGAAACAAAGTTCTCTATTGAGCTTACAATGGATATGATTGAAGAATTTATTGGTAAGAAAAATAAAACTAAGTTAAACCTAACAACGTTAATTGATGTCGATGGAGTAGAATTACCTCTAGATGAAGCTACACTTGGTAATTTATCGAGTGAACTAAAGGAAGGGGATTATTTTGTTAAGGTTAATGCTCGAACGGGTGCAGTACCTTCTAACATCTTACAGCAAGCACAGATTAGCAGAATCTTACCTTTAACCCCGCCTGGTACGCCAGCATTTGCGAAACTACAAAAACAACTTGCTGATCTGAATGACAGAGATTTATCAATGGAAGATTTTGCACTGATACAACAGGCACCACAAATAGCTGAAGAAGCGATCGAGGGAGCAACAGAACCTGGATTGGCTGATACGGAGCGTGCAAGAATCAACCCTAGAATCACTGAACCAGAACCAGCATTATGATCCAATGGAAACATATAAGGAAGTATCTTAAAACTCCTATCGAAGGACATAGAAACTGTGAACAAGTTTTAGGATCAAGTGGAGCGGTGAATGCGTTGGCCCAGTTCTGGGTACAGAATTCAGAAAACTTCACGGTAGCGACAGCTTCGAGGCTACATGAATACGTAAACAAAGGAATGTTTGCACCAAAAGAATTAGTAGCTTATAAGAAAGCATTGTATGACGTCGGAAGTTTCCTAGAAGAATGTCATAAAGAGCGAGAATTGAAACGATTAGAAAAAGAAATGAAATGATGGTATAATAATATTGTTCATTGAAATAAGGGATATGTTGGTTACAGTTTGCGGCAAAATAATTTGACGCAGTCTGTAGTCAATAGACTATGCATTTATTAACCCAGTCCAATATGTCTGAGGACAAAGAACAGAAAGAAAGTGAGCAGCTATTCGCTGACACAGCCGAATCTGAGTCAGACCCAGATGACGCAAGTACCACTGAAACCACCGAAGGTGAGCAAAGTGAAGAAAGCCAGGAACTTGAGCTTGAAGATCCGAAAGGAGAAGAGCCTAAGTCAAAAGCCTCTATCGCAGAGGAAAACAGGCGGAAGCAACTCGCTGCTTGGGAGAAGAAAGTAGATAACGGTGAAGCCGATATCACGGAAGCTCCTAAGTGGATTCAAAAAGAGTTGGCACCGCCAGTTGACGTGCAAGCGGTTGTCAAAGAACAACTAGCACTTGAACGCCAAGCACAAAAGTTTAAAGAGTTAAAGGATGACTTGACTCTAGCAAGGTTACCAAAAGCTGAACAAGCTGCCTTGCAAGAACAGTTCGGAAAGTATCGTGATTTAGGTTTACCTATGTACGATGCACTCGAAACTGCAGTTAAGGTCACAGGTGTTAAACTACCAACTCAACAAGCTTTAGATGCTAAACGCAAAAGCATGTCTCTACCAAAGCCAGGATATTATTCTGACAGAACCACTACCGACATTAAAGGCGAAATGACAGCCGAAAAGTTCGATAAAATGGATCCTGATAAGAAACTGGGATGGATGGAAACACAGCGACAAGGCAGATAAAGGGTAATAAATGTTAAATAAATTTTAACATTATTACATTATGGCTAATACAGTAGCGCCGTTAAATCCGGAGTTATGGGCTAGAATGCTTCAAGATTACTTGAACAATCGGCTTGTATCTCGACGATTTGCGAGCACAAAATTCGAAAGTATGCTTGATTCAGGTGATCAAATAAACTTTCCTAGCGTAAATTCAATGCGAGTCCAGAATTATACTCCTGGAACAGATGTAACAATAGATGACTTTGTTGCGACAGCAGATACACTTGTTATCGACCAAAGTATCGTTTCATCTTTCTCACTTGACCAGGTTGAAAGAAAACAAGCTCTTGCTAATTATTCAGCAGATCTTGCATTCCAACAATCTTTTGAGTTATCAAACAGAGTAGATCAAACTTGTATCAATACAGGTGTCACTGCTGCAACTGCAGCTAATACAATCGCTGGAGGAACACTAGCTTCTTCAACGATTATGTCTACTTTGAACTCAGCTAGAGCACAACTATCTAGAAACAACGCAGTAGACGGGGAACTGTTCTGTGTAATGGATCCAGAAAGAGTAGCTCTTCTATCCGACAGTTTCATTGCTAATGGATTCAATCTAGGTGATGTAACTCTACAAAACGGATTCAGAGGTAATGCCGCTGGATTCTCAATTCTTGAATCAAACAACCTACCATATTCAGTTACTTTGACTATGGACACTATCCCAACAGCAACTGACACTACGATTCTTATGGGTGTTACTTGGACTTGGGTAGCAGCAGGTGCAGCAGCAGCAGCAGGAGATATTGCAGTAGGTGCTAACGTAGCAGCTTCAAAGGTAAACTTTGTTCTTGCTATGACTGGTACGGCTGCAGGTTCAGCAGCAACTTATATTGACGTTTCAACAGCTAACAGAAGAATCTACCAAAATGCACAGCTAGCAGCAGCTACTTTCGTTGGAGACGATTGTGTTATTACAGCATTTGGAATTATCAACGCTTCTGAAACATTTACTCCAGCAACTAACATATTCGGAACTGAAACTTCTTCACTTCTTTGCGGAAGAGTAGGAGCGGTATCTCTTGCAATGCAAATGATGCCACACTTGGAAGTAAGAGAAGAACCTAAACAGTTATCTCAAAACTATCTAACACATACTCTTTATGGAACCACTGTGTTTGATCAAGATATTCCAAGACTAGTAGAAATAACTATGAACGCTTAATATTAACCCCCATTTAAAATGACACACAAAAATCCACTTAACGTGGAAAGAGTAGTCATCAACTCAAGTGATTCCACGAATGGGATTTATTTGGATGATGGAACTACGCTTATAGATTCTAGCGGTAATATTGATGCGCCAGTTACAACCACAAATCTAACGACAAGTGGTAATACTACATTAGGAGATACAAGCGCTGATGCTTTATCAGTGCCTTCTACAAGTACGTTTAGCGCTCCGGTTACGGTAGGTGTTGACGGTACAGGATATGATGTTCAACTCTTCGGAGATACAGCAGGTTCACACATGCTTTGGGATGAATCAGGAGATTTACTGAACTTAGTAAATTCTGATTTAACCGTTGGCGGTGTTGTTACCGCTGATCTAGAATCGGCAGTATTAACTAATATAGCTGATACTGAATTATTAATTGGTACCGGTGCAGGTACTTGTAATTATGCGGTTATGAGTGGCGATGCTACTTTAGCTAATACAGGTGCGCTTACTATCGCAGCGGACGCGGTTGAAGAAACTATGGTAGCTGATGGCGATGGTACGGGTGGACTATCTGTTGCAAAGAACGGTACAGCTGTTTATGACTTTGCAGTAGACGGTGGAACAGCAGGAGTAATTACTCTAGCAAGCACTTGTACTTTCCCAGATAACGCAATTGTTGAATTAGTATATGTCGAGGTTTTAACAACTTGTACTTCAGCAACAGATGCGGCAACTATCAAGATTGATTTACCAACAGATGGAGATTTAACTACGGCTATCGCAATTAACGATGCTGGTAATCCATGGGATGCAGGACTTTACTGGGGTGATGAAAACATCACTACTAGCCTGTTGAAGACCACGGCAGCACGTACTCTTCAGATGACAGTTGCAGGAGGCGAAGCCCTTACCGCAGGTAAAATCGTTTTCCACTTCTCATATACAGTATCTCAATAAAGCGTAACTATTTTATATGAATCGAATGACCAAACTTAAAAAGAAATAGTTTCCTAGAGCGTCTCTTCGGGGACGTTCTATGGAGGTTATTTCAATAATAATTTAATTTTAATAGCATGACATTATCAGCAGTAATGGGGAGTGTGGAAACAACGTCTACCCCTTCAATAGCGAGCGCAGCAACTGCAATCGCAGCGAACAGGAATAGAACTGGGTTTTATATCCAGAATCTAGGTCAAAACCCTCTCTTTGTAAGAGAAGGAGCAAGTGCGAGCACAACAGTATTCAATTACGTATTAGCAGCAGGTACCGTTAATGACGATGGTACAGGTGGATCTATGCAGCATTTCGATGGGAGTATTTATTACGGGATTGTAACTATTGCAGGTACAGCTCCAAGATACGTTGCATGGGAATACGTTGAAGACGCACCAAGACAAATTTTATAACAAATAAACTATGAGTACACAGGGACACAAGGTAACTAAGTTACCAGATGACGTTAGCAAAGTTGTAGAGAAAGCTCGGAACAGGGTTTCTGTGCTAGAAGCTGAACATATTCGGCTTAACTCTTTAGTTGAAGCGTTAAAGGTAGAAGCAAATACTTTAGAAAGCCAAGTAGAAGGCTTAAAGGATGATATTGGAGAGAAAGAAGCTTTCTTATCTGGCCTAGATGCGCAGACCCAGGCTAACGAACTAGCAGAGGCAGCGGCTACAGAGGGTAAACTTCTAGCTGAAACAGAATTCGGTGCATTACGGACAGAAATGGACGTTATGAAAGCTGAAAAAGCTGAATTAAAGAAAGAATTAGACAAATTAAACAAAGGAATCGGGGAATCGCAAGTAAAACACTGCGATCTCTGCGATAAGGTTGAAAAGAAGAAGGCAAACGTAAAAGCCTTCAATGATGCGGTTAAATCACTAGCCAAAGAGCTACTATGAACCAAATGCAACGTGCAGGGTCTTCTAATTCTCTAACAATCGAAGCATTGTTGGAAGCTATAGCTAGTCCGATCCAGGATGCCTGGGATTACGTCGCATTAACCTATGTAGCGGTAGGTAATGGAGAAGGGCAGATAGAAACTGCCACATATAAGACAGGAGGATCTGGCGGGACAACCGTTATAACTCTTACGCTAACCTATGACGCCTCAGATAGAATAGCGTCACTAACAGCAGCATAATGACTAAATACACCACGCCAACATTAAATAAAATGACAGGACGCTTAGTTCCTATTTTTGATGGTGGTGAAGTGAGAGAAGATACGAATATACAGAAAGAACTTACAGAAAATGATGCTCCGGTAATGACAGCTCTTCAAGCAACGAGGAACATATATGTTAACGGAGCAACGGGAGATGATACAAACGACGGTAGAGCTGCAGGTACAGCATTTAAAACAATCCAAAAAGGTGTGAATATAGCAGGGTATCAAGCCAGCGATACGCAAACGGTAGTCAATATAGCAGCAGGTACTTACCACGAACCGAATGTTGTAGTCCCGAAGTACGCTATAGGAGAGATCCTAATTTTAGGGGATAGAACAACTCCTAGTGATATAGTGCTTACAGGTGATTTAAGCTTGGTTGAGACACATGTAGCGTTTACGCATGAGAATAATTCAGCCTTATTGGTGATAGAGGGTATCCAGTTTGAAGATTATTTCCGAGGTGTACGAGTAGAGAATGCAGCGGTATCAATTGGTGGATGTATTTTCGAGGACATGGGGCAGGCTGTGAGTGGAGTTAACTATGCTAATATCTTATATTTCGACAACGGGGTCTTTAATACGACCTATAACGGCACCACGGCTTTCTATCTCGGATGGATGACAGTTGTATCCGATTTTTGTAGAGTAATAATCAGCGACGATATTGTCGCAACTAACGTAGACAGATTCGTAAACGCTCAGAACAGGTGTCGGGTAGCCCTTTCGATAGGGTATGACCTGAACATTACTTTCAAGACTACAGGCCCTCAATGCTTCTTCTTGTTAGATAGTGACCTTTTCACTGGAGGTGACATTATTGCAGACGGGAATAAGGCGGTCCCAGTAACGAATAGTGCGTTTGTCTTTATATCAGGTGGTAGTTGTCAGACATTCTTCTTAGGGGGGGATACTTGGACGATTGATGATTTTGATTATGTATTCTTAAATTTCGGAGTAGGGCAAGCCTATTGGTCAGACGATAGTTCAGTAGGCATGACTCTAACAAATGTAAATAATAAGGGAAGATTTGGATTTAACGACACAGGATACGACGATACAGGCTTAATGGCAGGAGGAGACGTTGTGTACGAAATAGGCGGATATGACGCAAATATGATTCTCACTCAAAAAATAGCATACTTTAATCGATAATTATGACCACAGGTTTCACAATCAAACAACTAGGACAACTACGACCAGCCAATACAACGGCTGCAAGTATCTACAGCCCAGCTTCGGGGGTGAACACGGACGTTAAGACTTTAGTGGTCTGTAATCAAACAGCGGGCGCAGCGGATTATAGAATCTTTCACGACGACGACGGTACTACGTATGACGAGACTACGGCCTTATTTTACGACGTAACGCTCTCAGCGAACGCAACGGACATTATCCCTCTAAATATTGGTATGGACGACGACAGCGGGAATATAGCCGTTAGAACAGACACTAACGACGCACTTACTTTTACTCTTTATGGAGCTGAATATACATTATGAGGATTACTGAAAAAATTGAAGGCAGCAAGAACACTTTGGACATTTCGTTCATTGAGACAAATGAGCCACGTATGAGAATAGACCAAGAACCAGACGGAGATACTGTAAGAGTTACAGTAAGAGGTCCAAAGAAAGAACTGAAACGCTGGTATGACGACAGGGTAAAAAAGAAATTCGATAATAAGGACAGTTACGACAAACGTAAAACAAAATCTAAACTCAAGATATTCTTTACGAACTAAAAGATAGCTAACTATGACTGACCTAGACGTAATACAGCGGGACGTAAAATATATGCGAGGCGAACTCGCAGATATGAAGCAAGACCTTCGTAATATTTACGCCCGTTTGGAGCATGGGAATTTGACCAAGACGTACGCAACGAACGAAAAGGTGGACAATTTACAGACTCAAGTTTCAAAGATTGAAGGCAACCAGAGGTACGTTGTTTACACAATCATCGGAGCGATTATTATTGGGCTTCTCAATTTATTAAACCTTAGCGCATGATAGAATATTTGAAGCAAATAGAGGCAGTATTCCGCCAAGTTGCGCTAGTATTCACAGGAGCCGCAATGATAGTGGTTATGTTCTGGACACTAGACCTCCGTGTACCGTTGACGGTCACAAGCCCCATGCCGATAGTTGGGGATAATTTCAGTCCAGGAGACACAGTTGGGTATGAAATAGATTATTGCAAACATTTCGATAGACCGTTTGTTTTAACTCGTGAATTAGTCAGGCAGGACGATAGATTGGATATTATCGGCTTACCTACTTACGGTACGGGTACGCCGTTGCCTTCGGGTTGTCATAAAGTAGTTTCAAATAGTATCCGCTTACCGATTGATCTAGATCCAGGTCTTTATAAGACAGTGGTGCATATCCGATACGATTTAAACCCAATTAAAACATTGCACGTAGAGTTTGAAACAATGACGTTTAATGTAATTTGATTCAATAAAACTACGTTTGATGATATAATATAAAAATAAAATTTAATCTCATAAAAATGGCATTAACAGTACAAAACGCACTAGACGCATTCGGAAGATATAAAAGAGATATAACCGACGTACCAAATGCAACATTCATAGAATGGTGTGATTACGTAAATAAGTTTGCTTACAGAAAAATAGCAGGAATAGATGCAGAAAGATTCATAGATCAAAGTAATACCTTTACAGTTACAAGCGCACCTCAAACGAGTGCTTTACCATCAGATTTTGAATATACTGAATCATTCGAAACAGGATTTTACGTAGTAGATGATAATAGTAACGATACAACGCAAAGACTTGCAGTAACCGGATTTGGTTCAAGTAAGATGGGATATTATATTCAAGGAACAAACGTTGTATTTACAGGGATCGATGATTCTAAAACCATTCGATTAAGATATATCCCCGTCAATACACAAATTACAGCATTAGCTGATTATTTTACGATAGATACGCTAATAACAGGGGCAGAGATCATTCCTGATGAGTATTTAAACTATATCGTTAAGGCAGTGGACGTATTTTACACCCAGTGGGACGAAGATCCGAATGCTGAGTCCTTAGCTGACTTTAGGTTCGTTAATGTCTTAGATGAGCTTCTCGACAACATTAGAAAAGGTCCCAGTGCATTCGGGACACCAGATTATTCAGTAAATTATTAAATATGTATCAACCACTTTCAATTAGGGGCGGAACAAATCCAACACAAGCAACTACTTTTATGGGAGCTAAAGGGGTGAATGGTAGAGATTTACCACAACTACTCGATCCAAGCATGGCTCTAACTATCGATAACTACTTGGTTACGGCAGATGGACAATTGGCAAAACGTAAAGGACAGTTAGAAGAATTTTCGGTTGCGGGAACAGATCCAATTACGATGATAATCGAATGGGATGCAGATACTTGGATATTTGCTTATGCTTTCAAGGTAGCAGCTTATACATTGTCTACCGATACTGTTACTGATATTAAAACGGATTTCACAGTAAATGATACCTTCAGTGGTCAACGCTATGGAGGATATTTCTTTGTTAGTAACGGGAATAATGGGATTGTACGAATTTCAAGAACGATAGATTATGGTACGCAAACAGCTAATTTTACCGTAGGAGCAAGAATTACGGGGGCAACGAGTGGAGCTACTGCAACTATTCTTGAGGATTCCGATGGTGGAGCAACGGGAACACTTACTATAGGTAATATTACGGGTACTTTTCAAAGTGGTGAAATAATTACTGATAATGGATCGCCTACCGGTAGTGCAACTACAACCAGTGTTGTAGAATTCGTTGATACTGTAATAAGTGCAGCGCCCAAGGCTAAAGTATTAAAAGTAATCGGGGCTAGGTTATTCGCAGGAAATATAGAGCAAGACGAAGCCTCGGTAGCATATTCAGGGATAGATGATGGCAGCAATCCACCGTTTGATAATTGGACTGTAGCAGCGGCAGCAGATGATCCAGGTTTAGCTAGTTATAGAAACGCAGGAACGGTTAATGCAATTGACACTGTTGGTGAATTCGTTGTTGTATTTTCCGAAAAAGGTAAATGGGCGTTTTATATTAATACGGTTGATTCAGCAGGAACATTAACGAAGATAGATGTATTCCAGATGACTAGAATTGATTTTGGTGGTTCAAGAGCAACTATTTCGACTAATCAAGGTTTATTTTATGCAAATGAAGCTGGATTATGGCAGTTGGTGTCAGTGGGTCAACAAAATATTAAATTTAGTGATCAAGAAGCGTTAACCTCGGTATTATTGGGAGATAAATTCTTCGATAATGTTGATTTAAGTAATGCGGCGATTGAATATGACGCTAAAGCTAGAAATATTTTATTGAGTATAGCCAAGAATTCGGACACAAATAATCTCATTTTGGTGTATAATATAGATACAAAAGCGTTTTCTACGATTAGCGCATGGAATATCAATAGATTTATGAATATAGATCAAGTGATCTATGGAGGTAGTGCGACAAGTACTAAGGTAGATAAATTGTTTATTGGGACGACGGATAATGGCGCTAGTATAGGAACAAATTTTTTACAAGAACTTCAATTAGGAAACTTAGAAACAAAACAAATGTTACTGGGTTGTTATATACAAGGGTTCTTGTCGGCTAGTTCGGACATAACGGTCAGATTCGATATATACGACATTACTGGCAAACCGATCAAGGATAAACTTAGATTCAGTTGGACAGCGCAAAGAAGCGAAAACGGATTCGATGGATATGGTACGGCTAACTGGGGTATATCTTCATGGGGCGGCGATGTCGATTTCGCCAATCTCATAGAATCTTTCGATGGTTGTCGTCCTTTTATAAGAAATTTTCAACGGGTACGTGTTCATATAACCAGCGGAGATAAACTCCAACACGTTATAAATTGGGTCTCATTAGAAGCGAAGGTGAAATCTAAGATTCGTAGAAGAAAGATGACAGCATTATAATTTAAAACCAAATAATCATGGCAGATGCAAGTTCGCTACCAGCGATAACGGAACTAATGTACTTCCAATGGAGTACACCAACGGCGCCTAATCCAAGACTTTCGGCACCAATTGATTCAGATGATACAACCATAGCATTCACATCCGCTCCTTTAGATGAAGATGGAAGTGTAATTACTGCACCGTTTATCATGGGGGTAAAAAATAGTAATTCTTATGTTGAATCAATTTATTGTCCAAATGGAGCAGATGGAGCTTCAGGACTTTCAGCAACAGGATGTATTAGAGGTATCGACTTAGCAGGATTAGATTTCACAGTAGGTGATACGGATAATGCAGATTCGCATGGACAAGATTCTCCAGTTTTCTGTAATATTACAGCCGTATTAAACACTATAATGGTTAATACTATACAGGGGGTTGGTGATATGGCGACCGGTGGAGATGATCTCATTATAGGGGATGGAACGGATACAGATAAAACAATCAAGGCGGCGATCGTAGCGGGTGCTACTGGATTTATTAGATACAATCCAACTACTAGTAAAGCTCAATATTCTAATGACGGTGCAGTATGGAATGATATAGATGATGTAACAGCGGGATCGCTCGTAGTTATAACGGGAGCAGATACAACGCCTGGTAATTTAGACACTAAAATCACAATCGATTCAGATACAATGACTAAGACAGTTACAAGTCCAGGTGGTGATGAAAGATTAGAACTTGCAGCAGTCGGAGGACTAGCAGATATTGTCGATGACGTAACTGCAACAGCTGCGGAGATAAACAATACAATAGATGGTACAACAGCAACAGCGGCTAACCTAAATACTTTAACGGGAGGCGTTAGTAGTAATGCAGATGCTTTACATACACATTCAGATATTGGGGTGTTTTCCGGAACAGCGGGTGAAGCAATAGATGGTTCTAGTACTCCTCAAGCAGTCGTAATAGGACATTCGACTGGTACACACGCTATTACGATTTGGGAAACAGCTTCGAGTAGAAGTATGAGTTTAGCTTCGCTTTCAGATTTAAATATGGGTGAACAAGATTCGAATCAAATGGTTGCACAGAGTTTTACATACGAAGATACAGCGGCAGACACAGTAACTTTGAATAAAATTAGAGTGGCGGTGCAGAAAAATAATGGGCCAGGTGATAATTTCCGAGTATTCTTATATGACGATAGTAGTGATACACCAGGATCTTTAGTTACAAGCGGGACGGGTACTACCGTAACGGGAGCAAGTTTAAGTTCTAACGCTTATCAGTGGACTGAGTTCACTTGGGCAGTAGACCCAAGTATAACTCCAGGTGATAAATACTGGATTGTATTCGATAGAAGTGGTGCAAATGATGGAACGAATTATTATGAATTAGGATATACAACCAATGCTAGTTATAGTGGTCACGGATATTCGGTATTCGATGATGTAGGCGGAACATGGGGAGCAGAGCATGGAACGAGAGATATATGTATGCAAATTATTGTAGATGCTGATTTTTCTGGAGATGTGCTAGAAGCAGATGCGAATGATTATACTAGATTTAATGCAGTTGGATTTACAGCAGATAACGTAGCAGGTGGTGCTTCGATAAATGTACAACCATCTGGTGTAGTAAGTGGATTTACAGGTTTAAGCGTAGGAGAGAGATATTATCTCTCAACGACGAGTGGGGAAATCACAGCTTCACCGAGTGCGAGTGAAGAAGTGGGACTTATTCCTATAGGCACAGCAGTATCAACTACTGAATTATTATTACAGCCAGGACAAAAAATGATACGTTGGGAAACTAGTACGATGGATCTTTGGGAGCCAACTGCGGCATATACAGCAGACTTTTTCTTCGAGACAGGATTCAAACCTACGAGGATTCAATGGTACGTAGATTTCGTTGATAATAGTACGATGTTTGATATAAAATTAGGAGATTCCTTCTTGGCAGTAGATACAGTTAGAGGACTTTCATTATCAGACTTAGCAGCTGGTCATGTAATGACTGGTGGAACTGCAACTTTGCAAGATTTAGATACAGGGACACCAACTATATCCGTAATTGAAGTATTTAACACTGGAGTAACTATGAGAATAACAGGAAATAGTAATGATTTTGTAGCGGGTATGAGATTTGTAGCATTTGGCAATTAAGATATAACTAATTAAATTATGGCAAGAAAAAGACCAGGAACGATCACCAAGAGTAAACAAAAGGGTAAAGTAATTGTTTTTGGTGCAGTCGATCCTAAGACAGGTAGGCAAAAACAAACCCTGCGGACCGGTACGGCAGCTGAATTAGCCAAATTTGATCCGGTCAAACCTAAAAGTACTCGATTAAAAACACCGAGTACCGTTACTGCTAGTAAGAATCAGCCAGGTAAAGTTATAGAGTTTGGAGAGATAGATCCAGTTACAGGTCGGCAACAACAGACGATGAGAACTGGCACAATACCAAGCATTAGTAGCCCAACACCTAGTAAATCGGGATTCACGTTTTCGACTGATCCTACAACTGGAATAGTAATTGTTAATGACCCCGCAGGATACGCCCAAACACATCGGGGGAATCAAGGTATATTTGTCAATAAGACTACTGGTAAATTAACGGATAGCCGAGGTAACCCAGTAGATCAATTTGGACGTCCAGTTAAACCACCGGAAGAAGAAAAAGAACGTACATTAGAAGAACAAGCCGAAGATCTGTTGAGATTTCAACACGGTGAATTATCTGATTTAGGTAAGAAGTTTGGAGTAGATACAATACCTACTTCATTTGAAGATTCACTTAGAAGGCAACAAGAAGAACATCGAGATAGACTAACTTTTGAAGAGGAACAAGCAGAACGACAAAGAATTATAGATCAACAGAATTTAGATGCATTTAAGGAGAGTGCGGCAGGTTCGGAAGGACAAGCAATTGCATCATTATCACAAGGTCGTGAGGATGCATTTAGTGCCTCCAAGCCAATGGCTTTAAGCACATTTCAAGAAAATATTCAAAGACAACTTCGTATTCAAATTAGTAGAGTGCAGGGTGCGCAAGCTGCTAGACAACAAGCATTAAAGAATTTACGAATAGCACAACGAAATAATGATGAAGCAGCTATAGAACAATATTCGGCTAATTTAGCGGGTGCTGAACAGTCAATCCGTCAAGAAACATCACAGTTATTACAAGATCAAGCAATGGCGAATGAAGAAGCAAGAAAGCTTGAAACAGCACAACGAGCAGAATTGAAAGGAACGCTAGAAATATTAGGGGCTTCTGGGATTGCGGACTTAAATCCAGAAGTATTAACAAAATTATTTGTTGATGCAGGATTTTCCCCTGCATTAGCTGATTCTATGCGTGTTGCACAAACTCAATTAGCAGAAGTTGAAAAAACAGGAGATATATTGGCTATACAGGAAAAACAGTTGACTATAAAAAATCTTGAATTAGAAATGGCTAATAAAAAATTAGGAGGTACAACTGCTATCCAAGAGTTTAATTATCTTCAAAGTTTAGTTGAAGCTGGTGCAAGCCTCCAAGAAATACAAGATTTTAAGATCCGAGCAGGATTCGTACAAAAGGCAAAGGATAATAAACGCAGCGTATTAGATAATGCTGTTACCTCAGGAGTAACCCTGAATGATACACGATTAACCCAAGGGGGTGCATCTAATGGTGCCGGGCGTATTGATCCGACTACATTAATAACTGATTTCTTATTCGGAAGCGGTGAACGTGGAGAACAAGTTGTAAATGCTGCTGGTGAATCGGTGGGGGTCATAAGTAGTCCTTATGGTGCAGATCATTCTAATATATCTGGTGAAGAGTCGCACAACGGCGTAGATATTAGTTTTAGCAATAATACTGCTGTTGCTTTATCAAGCGGTACAATAATTGAGAAGGGATTTTCTAGTAATGATTATGGTGCTTTTGTATGGCTGGAAGATCAGAGTGGCAATGTGATGCAGTATGGACATTTAAACGTTGATGACGTTAATGGGCTTTCCGTTGGATCTTTTGTGAATTCGGGTGGCACTCTTGCAAGACAAGAAACGGATCCTGATAAATGGGGATCTGCTACGGGTGCTCATACAGATATACGATTTGCAGGGGTGCAGGATAATACCGCTGATACTATAGTTCAGGAATACGGGTATGGGATATTAGATGGAAGGATGAATATTTCAAACGTAACAGGAGTTGACCAAGAAGAAACTGCTATCCTACGAGCTGCAGTCCAAACATTTGTTAATAAAAAATTAAAAGAAGGCTACAAATCAGATTACCCAGTATTGACCGAAACACAATTAGAATTAGTAAATCAAATAAGCGATGACTTTAATTCAAATGAGGCAGTATCTGATATGATTGATATTGCTGGAGGTCTTGATGTTATTTCCGGGGTATTTGGTACAGAAGATAAATTAAAGGGTGCAACAGGTTTAGATGATATTACTGCAATTAACGCATTCCAAAGAATGGTTGATCCAGGTGCTACAGTACGAACGGACGATGTAACTTTGATAGAAGAAGCACTTCCGTGGTTAGCTAAAGTTAATCCGAAATTCAAATGGCATAAATTTAAGAAAGGAGATAAATTACCGATTGGAGTTAGGGAATCTCTCGTTCGTGTTGCTGATGAAATATATACCAGTAAAGCAACTAGATTCAACTCAACTATAGGTAACCAATTCAAACTTAGAGCAGATGCTGCTAATGTACCTTTTAATCTAATAGGTAGAGACTTCACCGTCTTTGAAGATAATCCATTTGCGGGAGTAGATACATCTTCCCCAGAGGAAGATTTAAGTGATTTTGATTGATATTTAATAATAATTTAATATGGCTACATTAAGACAAGCGATTGATATTGCGAAACAAGAACCAAATTCAGAAAGATCGCAAAAACTTCTAAGGGGTATACGAGCAGGTAAATTCGATGCAATAGCAGAGCAAGAAGGCTTAGATATATCTTCACTTAAAATAGATGTAGAAGGAGAAGAGGATATGACCAAAGAAGAAATATTAAACCGTAGACGTGAACAAACTAGATCGGAGCAATTAGCGGGAGGTGATAAACCTTTATCCAGGGGAGAAAAGATTGTAGCTGGTGGCATAGAGTTAGGAAGTGATGCATTGGTAGGTGCATCTGAATTAGGAGAAAAAGGCATTAAAAGTCTTGGTCGCTTATTGACTCCTAAGAAGTTTGAAGAGCAATTTGGGTTTGCCAAAGGACCGACTGCTGCGGAACAATTATTCGGAGAAGATGATCCAAAGACAGGGGAGAATATCATTCGTCAAACAAGAGAAGTTGGTGTAGGGGATATTGTATCGGGAGCAAAAGAAGGATTTATTGAAGGAACAGAAAAGGCAATAGAACGAATAGGAACACGTAAGGCATTGATAGAAGAGTTACCAACCGAAACAAGAAAAGAGAAAGCTCTGAAAGGTGCCGCCCAGGTGGGTAATGTTTTTCAATCATTCTTAAATACATTGCAGCCGGTATTTGGGGGTGTATCGGGAGGGATAGCCCCAGTAGCAGAACCATTTGTAGCTGAAACACTCGAATCGTTAGATCCTAAAGCACAAGAAGATTTACTCGAATTAACGGAAGCATTTAAAGTGGTAATTCAAGAAGATTTTGGAAAATTGCCACCATTGCTACAAGAGTTATTACGTAGTGCAGGGTTGAGCGTGGAAGCTGGAACTTTCGCAGCGGGGGGTAGAGTAGCTGTTCAAACGAGTAAACAAGTGGGCAAGCAATTAATTAAAACAGGAGCGGAAGGGGTAGAACTATTTTCTTCTGGTATAAAGGCAGCGGATGATATTACTAAATCATTAATCAAAAAAGTTGACTCTATGACACCTAAGATAGAGCCGGCTAGAGCCACTCAAGCAACAAATATTCTTAATAGTATAAATAAAATTGATCCTAATAAGCAGGTGCAATTCCGAAAATTATCAGGTGGAGATGATTTAGGAACATTCTTGCTCAAACGAGATATTGTCGGTCCATCTGATAAAACAGCATTTCAATTAGTAGAGAGGTTTACTGAGGCTAAAAAAAGACTAGATGACGGATTAGTGCAAATTAAAGGTTCATATAAGCCAAAGGTTGTCAAAACTGTATTAGAAGATATGCGTGAATTCTATGAGTCTACCGCAAATCCTAGGGCATTAAAATTAATAGAAAAGCGGTTAGCAAAACTAGAAAAAGAGGGACTCACATTATCAGAAATAAATAAAATAAAGAGAGAGTTTGAACGCACTATAAGAACGGGTTATTTAAAAGAAAAGAATGCTATTAAGATTCAACGTAATACTAATCTTGATAATGATTTGCGGATATTTAGAGATGAAGCAGCGATTAAAGCAGGATTCTCTAATATTAAAGACTTATCGAAAGAAATTCAACTCACTAAGTTTGCAGCAGATGCTATCGTACTAAAACGAGTGAAACAAGCGGCTAATAATCAGTTCAGTTTAACTGATAATCTATTATTGGTAGGTGGAGCAATTAATCCAGGTAGTTTAGCTATATTAGGATTTAAAAAGATAGGTAGCATGCCAGGTACACAAGCTCTATTGGTAAAAGCTCTCAAAAATGGGGATATGTCTCCATTGAAAAATTTAGATATAGTGCCAGAGAAAATTATAAATATAAAAAACAAACAAAAGCGCATACAAGCTTATAATGAGTGGTTACAGGAAAGTGGATGGGCTGATCTTATGAGATTAACTGATAAAGAAGCACAATTATTGCTGCCAGAAGGGTCATCAATACAAGTCCCTGGATTTAAGCCAAAAAGTATTGCTGACATTGAAGCAGTAGAAGGACGCTAATCAATATATCCTCTATACATGAGCCAAACGATAAGTAATGCAAAACATATCCAGTACATATAAGTATTATACTAATAATATTCATATCTGTCAATAGCTCAATTTACAAATAACACCAATTAAGGTAAAATATATAAGCATTTAATTTTAAATTATGAAGTACGTAGTAGCAATACATATCCTTACGGGAACAACAGTTAATCTTCCTGTTTCGGAAATCTCAGATGAATACAAGGTTATAAACGGTATTCAGTTTGATTTACCAGATGGGACTAAACCGTTTGTTGAAGCAGAGATAGTTGAAGATGAATCAGATGAAGAGAAGTTTGAATTTGAGGGAAAAGAATACAAAACAGAAAGAGGTATGAAGGCAGCAATGACTAGAGCAGCTAAAAAGGCAGAATAAAAGTGACAAAATATAGATGCGGCAATAATCTTTAACTTATTTATATGAATAAGAAAGAAGCGGTGGTGATTCATCATACAGTAACACCATCGACATGGAATCTAGACAAAACAGTAAAGAGTATTAATACACATCATAAAAACAGAGGTTTTCCAAAGGGAGGTAAAGATCTTTATATCGGGTATCATTATATGATTCACCCAAATGGAGAAGTAGTACAAACTAGAAGAGATAACGACATCGGAGCACATACTCGTGAAAAGAGTATGAATTATAAAGCTATCGGTGTTGCTTTAATTGGGAACTTCAATAAAGACAAATTAGAGGGAAAACAATATGATTCGTTGGTTAATTTATTAAAAGAACTCTCAGAGCGATATAAATGGTCCAGGAATGATTTATATCATCATGGCATGTTCAAGCCCACCGCTTGCCCCGGCATGGCTCTAAGGGCGAAATTTGAAGGAATAAAAGATGATGTATTCGAAATAGGATTAAATATACCAGAATGGGCAGAAGATTCTGTTGAGTGGACAATTAATAAAGAATTGATAACAGATTGGAGTGAACCAAGCAGACCAGTTAACCGCTATGAGTTAGCGGAGATACTTTTTAAATATAATAATCTTTAACCCCAAATTCATGTTTGAAGGAGAAGCTCCAGAAGCAGCTGAAGAAGCTGTGGAGGAAGAAGCTGCCGAAGAAGCAGCAGAGTAATACGTAACCCCATAATTTATGGAAACACTATTAGGAATGGCGTTAGCCGGTGCAGTAGTCACTGGCGTAGTTGAATTAGCTAAACGTTTTAATATATCGGCAAAATTGACAATGGGCGTTCTCGCTATCATTGCGGCAGGAGGTTATGTATTCTTCACAGAGTACGCTACTGCTGAAGCGGTGCAACTTGTACTATCTGTATGGGGTACTGCTGTAGTCTTCTACGAGTTTATTATTAAGAAATTACTCTCTAAATGATTATATGAGTACTTGGCGAGACGGAATTACGATAGGTAGAAATATTTATTTATGGCAAGCACCAGTTAGGTTTAAAGGTAGTATTTGGCCCCTAACATTAAATATTGACTTGCGTAGTCCCTATAAGAAGTTCAAGATTAATCGTATGTTAAGAGAGATAAAATATTATGAATGGATTCAAGGAAATTTTAAGATTAAACAAATTTACAATTAAGTAAATATGTGATAAAGTATAAATTGCTTTAGTGCGGATCAATTAGAATACGTTGAAAACAAGCGGGCGATCAAAAGTAATACATGAGCGCCACAAAAGTTTAGACTAACGCTAATAGATAACATATCTAGGAATATCCTAATCAATTCATTGAAAAGGGCTTACTGGATATATAAAATATGGTAAGGTTAAGTTAGATAAAGAGGGGAAAGATTAGATTCGATTACCCTCTTTTTCTTTTGGTAATTCGTAAGCAATTATCCGAGCATTAACTTCGGGATATTTGTTCTTTAATGCAGCTAGAGCGCTATCCAACTGATAAAAGGTTTCAGAGTAACCCTCATCTTCTGGGAAGTCGATTTTTATTTCAAGTGTTTTCAATTTTATAATATTTAATTTTTTCTTCAAGCCAGTCTATATCCCAGCTCCAACTATTATTACGATTTGTATCAAGTTCTGTTACAGTATCTTTTCCATACTTAGCGATCATACCTAGTCTGTATTCATTCTCATTGCCGCTTTTCCAGTTGTTGCAGCCACGACATTGGGCGTTAACATTACGTTCATCAAATCGCAGGGAACTATAATGGACTCTCCAGAAATGTCCAGCGTCAGCAGTATCGTAAGCAATTATTTCTTCGCAACTAATACATTTACAAGGGCAATCTCTATGTCGAATAAACTTATTAAAATGTTTCTCGAGTTCTTTGATTAGTTTTTTACGGTAATCGCTATGATCCTTAACGGTCATCTCTTGATCGCTATGGTAGATCTTACGTAAAGTCCTGATGTCTTTTTTCTTAGCCATTAAGTTGAGTTAAAAATTTCTTCCACTGTTTAGGTGTGATCCATAGGTCACCTTCGCTTTTGTATACGCCAGGCTTAAATATGAGCCCCAGGGCATACTGTACTCTTTTATAAAAAGAGTCTTCAGGTCTAACAATATCTATACTTACTTGTCCTGGACCTATTTCTATTTCAAGATAATTAGAACAGCAAGCACATTTTAGTTTGTGGGTCATTGTTATTCAAGTTTACATGGTATTTCCAATGATACTTCTACCCCTACAGCTCGTCCCTCTCCATCGTAGTCTTCGATCTCGACTTCGATTCCGATAGCTTGCATTTCAGCTTTTACATCATCACATAGGGCAGAACATTTTCCCCAATCCAGGTGGTGGGTTACGTCTAGGTCTCCGTCTAAATCGTAGCTCATACCACATGCAGCAGTTAAGGCTAATGCTGTCAAGCCTAGTTTTCCGTTCATTTTGAAGGGGTTAATAATTTGTTTGCAATCGACTTTTTAATACAACGATTTAGATAACATTTTTCCCTGAAATTCAACCCGTTATTGCCATTAAACTTTATGAAAGATGCCCCGTTTGATGTCCATATTGCAATATCACGGTTAGTAACATTTCGATATTCGTACATACCTTGCACCCAGTCATGCGGATTGTCGATCATATGACGACCTATCTCTTGTACGCCCTCACTAATTTTAAACATTTTACAGTGGTTAAATTATTCATATAGTTGATAAGTGTCTATCCCAGTCATCTCATGAATGAGTTTTTTAATCTGCTCTCCTGCATGTTGAGCCATTCTGCCTCTCTCCTTTTGTGGCATACCATCTTGCTCTTGTAGGTCCCACATCTTGTCCATAAGAGCGCTTTGGAATATTTGCACAGCTGCTCTAAAGCCTGCGTCTGTAAAATTAGGTTTCCCTCTTTCAGCGGCAGCATGTTCTAGCAGTGCTCCTTCCACTTCTTCGAGAATTGGTGATAATCTTTGCCCTAGTTTTCCGTTCATAGGATTAAGTTAAATTACATTTACATTATCTATCAAATGCTCCGTACCATTCCGATTCACCGCCACAAGCTCATACGTCCATCTATCATCCTGAA
>Ga0208156_1000139_pt1 | contig 37731 bp, 43 predicted proteins | sample 1_EtaG_FD_184073 | JGI IMG/M metagenome (GOLD analysis project Ga0208156, IMG submission 184073) | Marine viral communities from the Subarctic Pacific Ocean - 1_ETSP_OMZ_AT15124 metaG (SPAdes) (version 2) | ecosystem: Environmental > Aquatic > Marine > Oceanic | place: Pacific Ocean | collected...
CTTATTCTTCGTGAAGACGTGGAACGGGCTCAGGTCTCGGCAGGAATCGCTGAGATCATGGTTCGTGGGGCGCTTGAGAGGTGGAGCGACTGGCCCGATCAGGCAGAGGTTAAGTTTCACCTACCATTCAGGAACCCAGCAACGGGGAGGTCGTCGAGGACCCACGCCTACTCAGGGATGATGGATGGGCTGAGTCACGATGCAGTGTGGGAGTACAAGAGCTCAAGCCGGGTAGACGCAAGCTACATAGACAGGCTTGATGTCGACTTCCAAATATCTGCGTACCTCGAGGCAGCATCCATAAGGAACAAGAGGTACATCAGGAAGATGATTTACCGAATCCTGCGTAAGCCAACCATGAAGCGCAGGAAGGGAGACACCGTAGAGGACTACATCAAGAGGATGGAAGAGGACTACGCCAAGAGGCCTGAGTTCTATTACTTCCAGGAGATCGTCACTAGAACAGAGGCCGAGATGGCCCTCTGGAGAAGGGAGGCTTGGGAGATCCACAAGAGGATTCTCTACACCGAGAATGGCGGACTACCTGTTCGCAACACTGAGAGCTGTGTGGGCAGGTTCGGAAGGTGCGCCTTTCTAGACCTGTGCTGCAAGCACGTAACGAGAGACGCTTACCGGGTTATCGACAACCCACACCCTGAACTGGGTTAACAAAGGAGAAGACATGGGAATCATCCCAACTGAAAAGCACAAACCACTAACCAACGTCAAAGACTACATCTGGCTGTTCTTTGGAGAGCCGAAGGTGGGCAAGACAACGCTCGCCAACCAGATGACAAACGCACTCTTCCTCGCCACTGAGCCAGGGACTGCGGCGATGGAGGCTGCAGAGATACAGATAAACTCCTGGTCCGACTTCCGCAATGCAATCAAGGCGCTGCTCAAGGAAGACCACAAATGGGAGACCTTGGTCGTCGACACCGTGGACAACCTCTATGAGTTCCTCGTGGACGATGTCTGCTCAGAGAACAAGTGGACAGACTTGTCTGATGTTGGCTTCGGCAAGGGCTACAAGATGGCTCGACGCAAGCTGACGAACGCAATCGCTACGCTCCGCAAATTGGACATGACCATCGTGTTCATCAGCCACGAGCGCAAAGAGATTGAGATCGACGACAACGGCAAGAGGAGTGGCTCGGTCACAGTCACGTCAGCTCTTCCTGGCAGTGCGAGAAAGGTACTGCACGGTGCTGTCGACTTCATCTTGCGTGTTGAGATAGGGGAGAACGAGTCTAGGTACATCCGGACGGCTCCCTTTAAGGACGGTGACCTGCACATTGAATGCGGCGCCAGAGGGTCTCTGGCTAAGCCAATGCCAGAGCTCCTTGAACTTGATTACAAGGCGCTTGAGGCGGCATTTGACGCCAGCTTCAAGCCAAACCAACCCACTAACTAGGAAGGTATTACAAAATGGGTTCAGTAAAAGAAGCAGCAGACATCTGGGGCAACTTCGCTCCAGAGGACTTTAAGCCAAGCGGTGGAGGAGACAGCTCGGGAGGGTCTTCTTCAAACAGAAAGCCAGTCCCTCTTGAGGATGGCGACTACACAGTCCGAGTCCTTTTCTTTAACTATTGGACGACCGACTCCGACAAGACCTACTACAAGTGGGGCCTTGAGGTCGACGAGGGCATCATGAAGGGCGGCTTCGTCGAGAAGTTTCAGTCTGCGTCTGACGTAGGTCTTAAGATTCTGGCGCAAGACATGATGCTCTTGCTCGGAAACCTGCCGCCTATGGACGAGCTGTACAACCCGGAACAAAACAAGGCCGGGAGAGTCCAGGCGGATGTTGTTGGCAAGCGCATCAAGATGCGTAAGACGACAAACCGAAACGGGTACGACACCTTCTGGTTCAACGACGTTGCAAGTAACGACGTTGCCGAAGACGATGAGATACCCTTTTAGCCATGATTTACCTTGGCATAGACCCAGGAAAACAAGGTGCTGCCGTCCTCCTCAGGGGGGACGGCAGTCTTGTATCTGCCACCAAACTACCCATCGTTGGTAAAGACATCGACCTGAGGGCCCTTACCTCCTGGCTTGAGCAGCGATGTGAAGAAGAGGGATGCACTGTAGATTCCATCTCAGCCGCCATAGAGGCTCTAGGAAGCCGCCCTGCCCCTAAGATGGGAGCAGTCAGCGCTATCACCATGGGGCGCAACTGGGGTCGCCTGGAGGGGCTCCTGTCGGGCCTTGGGTGCAGATACGACATCCCGCACCCAAAGACTTGGCAAAAGGAAGTGTGTCCTGGTTCGGGAGAGCCAAAGCCTCGAGCCATTGCAGCTGCGAGGAGGCTTGTGCCAGACCTTGACTTAACTCCAGGGAGGAAGACTAAGCCAGACGACAACATCGCAGACGCAGCATGTATCGCTGAGTACTGCAGGAGAATCTTAGGAGGGAGACTAACGTGAATACTTCAGAGATACTTGAGTCAGTTATGAAGCACGTAAAAGAAGAGACACAGGTAAAGCTTTTCCTTTTCTCAGTACCCATGCTCGGCATTGGAGGGGATTCGGATGACGCATTCAGGTATGCGATTAGCGAGTTCGCTAAGTCGCCCGAGTCAGTGATTCGAGGAGAGGTGACCTACGACCAAATAGACGACAAGATTGCTTACGAGGTAGAGCTCGACAGAGCCATGGCTGCAGTAGCAAAACACGTTTGCCTTATTGACCCGACAGCTGAGTCCTGATTTAATCAGCGCACTCACTCTCTGTTAGTGGGAGTCGGCCTGACCCCCATCGCCCGACTTCTAAAAGAAAGCCTCTGGTTTAAGCCACCAGGGGCTTTTCTTTTAGGCGGTAAGCATAAGGACTGTTGGGCCTGTGCCAAGGGCTCCGGTGCCGCCAGGGCCATCGTCACTGTGGGCGTGGAGAGAGACTCCTGTTCCGAACGAAACGCCCTGAGCAATAATCCAGACATTCCTAGTGGTTCCTCCTCCCCCGGAGGCTACGGGGATAAGAATGTCCGAATCCGTCGTTGCGTAGGTTGGGGAGCCGCTGTCGTACAGGCGAACGTAGGTGACAGCGCTAAGGGAGTTGGAAATGTCGATGCTGTATATGGTCGCAGCGCCACTGGTGACATCAGACAGGCCTGTTCCTTCAAGGTCGGTGACCTCGATAAGGCGAGTAGATAGCTTGCTTCCAGATCCGGTGCTGTCTTTGCTTGCGGTTGCCATCTCTACTCCTTAGGTGTTCACTAGAACATATGCGGTAACGGTAGCGCTCGGCCCAACCGAACCGCCGGGAGAGGAGACGATCCCCGCCGCCAACGCTGTGAGATATTCGTGCCCTCCTGGACACGCATAGGTCACTCGAGAAGAGGCAGGACACATGAATGTGTAGTGCTCATCGGTAGTGCCGATAGCAACGCCTGAGCCGAGGTTCCACATATGAAGGTACGCAGGTGAAGAGTTCGCCGTGTTGTCGATCTCAACGGCGTATAGGGTGCCGTTAGTAGCGTCCAGATACACTGCGGATGGCTTCGTAGAGGTCTCCGTAACCGTATACAGTGTGTTCGCTAATGGATCAGCAATTGATGCTGTGGTTGAAGTTGCCATTACCTAGCTCGCCTCCTGGTCCCGTGCGCGGGTGTCTTTTTTTTCTTCTTTCCAGCGCCAGAAGAAGCCTTCTTCTTTGGCTTTGGCTTTCCGTAAGCAGAACTTACCGTAGTCTTTTTGTACTTCATTGAACTACCTCCCGGCCAGCACAACAGCAACAATTGTAGCGGCAAGGGCCCCGACTCCGAAGCCCGCACCAGCGCTGGCAAATGCTACCTCTATTTGACGCTTCCGCGCCATATTAACCAACTTAGCAATTTCTTCCGACTCTTTCTGGTGACGCTCAGCTGCTCGAGCCGAGTAGTCCCGCCACAGCACGAGCTGCTTTCGCACCAACGGATACCTGTCTCTCGCCTCTCTAGCGGTCACCCACCAGCCTGGAGCGAGAACAATATGTCGACACTTGCTCTTCCTGTATCGGTCTACTGCGGGGTGCTTGTCCTGAGGAAGAATGACCTCAACACTGCCATCCAGGTCTCCCCACTCGCCCTCATTCCACACCCCTGTGGACGGCGTTAGGGTGTACCTGGGGCAATCGAAGTCCTCAAGGGTAGGGTAGGACAGCTCGGGAGCCTCGAGTGGATTGGGAGGAATGATGGGGTCTTTGCGTACATAGTGCAGCGGAGAACACCCCATCGAGGTGATAGCAACCAGCACTAGCAGGCGGGCAATCACGACTTGAGCCGCTCCCGCTTCATCTCTTTGAGGTCTTCCTGTTCGGCAGCAGCCTCTTTATGAGCGTCGAGCTCCGCGCCCACTGCAGAGTCGAGCTCCTTCTCAGTCTCCCTAGCGTCTTCCTTGGCGTCCTCGCGCCCGGTCTTTACTTCCTTTGTCGAGGATGCAATCTCAGCGGCCCGATTCTTTTCCCTGTTGAGCGTGAGAACTGCAACGACCGCAGCAAGGGCACCTGCAATCCCAAGAGCTACCCCCACCAGCTTCGTCCTGAGTTCCTCGTTCTTCACTGCGGCAACGCCAAGTACAACCAAGAGAACCACCAAGATGACAGCCATGCTGAAGAGAGAGCCGTTCACTTCGACCCCCCAGAGACCGAAGCCCCTGAGATGAGCTTCTTGATTCGATCTGGAAGAGCTTTGCTAACAGCAAGATATATACCGGGAGACATGGAGCCAGAGATGCAGCCAAGGATCGGCCCCCAACTGGTATCAAACCAGTCAGGCCACAAGGGCATAAGGCCCATGAAGCCGCCGATAACAACACAAAGGCTACGTGTTAGCCAGCGGTAAAACTCCTCCTGGCCCTTGGTCAGTTTGCCAATAGGCTGAGAGTGATACTTCGCCAAGATCCTTAATCCAGGCTTAACCACCTGCCCAATGACCGCATAGGTAGCGAGAGCAATCCCCCCACCACGAACAAGAAGGTCTACATAGTCAGAGGTTGTCACTGCATCTCATTTCGCTGGAGACATGGGCAGGTGACCAAACTTAGCGCTGTCGTCGTCGTCGCCAGCAGAGTCGTCGTCATCGGCCATAGCAATCACATCCTCGTAGGACATCTTTGCCTGAGGCCCGATGCTGATGCCGATAGCCCCACCAACACTAACCAGGATGGCAACGGCAAGGATGACCCCAATGATGCCGCGCCACACAGGCGGCACAGACTTAAAGAAGTCGAATAACTTACTCATGAACAAGCTCCAAATGGGGCCCATCAAAGAAGCCCTCTGAGAATACGAGGTCCGCGTTCCAATCGCACCCAAGCCGAACCTTGATGCCCATTTGAGTCGCGATGCCCTTAGCAAAGTATGAGGCGGCAATGAAGCGCTCGCGTGATTGCCAGTTAATTGGATAGGGGCTGAAGTCCACAGCAAGGCTTGGAGAGTGGTTGTGTTTGCTCAGTTGCCCCGGAGCACCACTGAGCTTAGACATCCCTCTCCGGTAAATCTCCGCTTGTTCTTCCACGCTGCGGTGCCCTCCAAGAATGCTGATGTCGATGTGCTTTATCACCTCGTTCATCAACGCCTGAAGATCTGGATGGCATGTAGCAAGGCGATCCTTGCTGCTCTTACTGAAGGAAGGCATAACTACCTCGCTGGGATAACCACACGACCCTCTGGGTCATGCTCGTGTGTCGCTATGTTCTGAGACATGCAGTCGATCTTCGCCTCGATGCCTTGCAGCATGAAGAATATCTTGCCAGCCCACATCGACCCACCAATAGCGAAGGTCAGCACAGACAGCACGATGGGCCAAGACTGTATGAAGAGGTCCATAACTATTCCATTGGAACTAACGGAAACCATCCGGCAGAGTCCATCTCTGCGCGGTCATACAAAGCAGCCTGCTCGGTCGATGTCAACAAAGAAGCCATGTCGATAAGACTGCCAGCAACCCAGGACCAGACGCTCGGGCCTATGGGCACCGCGCCCTTGTCGTTGCTGGGGTGCTCTATAGGGAGCGAGGCGCGCTCTGTAGCGGTGATTGGATGCGGATACCCCATAGCCTCGGACAGGTCGTCTGCGCGGCTCTCGGCGGCTCCCAGCGTCTCTAGGACTAACCACTTCATCCGTTTAGCCTGATGTTGTAGCGGTCGCCAAGGTACTGCTCGACCTGCTTGATCTCGTAGTTTTGCAGGGTGCCATCGAAGATCATAACCTCAGACATGGGCCCATCGTAGGGCTCGTCTGAATGGCCCGCCGCGCTATCTCCGATCTCCAGGGTAGTGGCACCGGAGAGCATCGCGGCACCCGTAGCCGTCGATCCTGCCGAGCCGTTGAGTCGAGACTTGATCCCGGAGTCAGAGTAAAGCACGAAGATGCAGGGGTCTCCTGCTGACTGAATAGCCCCAGACGGAGGGGCGCTCTCTTTGTAGCCGGCGTTGTAGATCCCGCCGCCAGGCCCATCACTGCTGACAATGCCCGCGCCGAAGTACCCAGCAGAGTCGGAGGCTGTGATTATGCCCGGCGAGTTCTGATATGCCCCGCTGGCACCAGTGTCAGACCAACCCTGACCGAGCACCATGATCAGCGTCCATTCTGATGCGTTGCTCAGCATTGGGAAGAGGCTAGAACCGGTCATCGAGTCAGCGCCATCGAAGACGAGTTCCGCCCTGCCGCCCTGACCCGATCCGCTGAGCGCGGGCTGATTGCCTGCTGTCGCCTGGGCGAAGTCACGACCGTTGCCGCTCATGTCGGCCCAGCCCGAAACAGTCGAGCCGTTCATGGTGGTGCTTAGATCGGAGCGAACCCAGACAAGCAGTGGGGTCTGCATGTTTCGTGGATCAAACGAAAGCCTTGGGTGTTTTCGGAGAGCGCCGTTCTCCTCCCCCCTAGAAACCCGGCTGGGATGGCTCCTGACGCCATGATGCAATGGATGGCTTGCCATTATCCATTGCCAGCAATGGACTTGATGTAGAAGGTGACGTGAACGTCGTCGTTCGGGTCCACAGAGCACTGGATGGTGAAGTGGGGGGGCGAGAAAAACGGAATCCCCTGAGACAGCACATCTGACGACATGAACGGGGAAGAGGAGCAGTCCAACCCTGCGTTGTACAGCTCGTCAGTCTTACTGTCGTCGCTGTAGACCCTAATGGTTACGTTGCCCGCTGCGGCGTCTGCGGTAATTCGACAGCCAACGAGTAGTCCTCGGGCAACGCCGGGTGAGTCCGCCTCGGCGGCGGTGTCGCCAAACACGCGGATTTTGATGGCCCCACCGGCACCGGCTGGGAACTCGGCTGTCCCGGCAGGATTGCCCACATTTTGGCGCGCACAGTTTGTGTATACGGGAAGAGTAATTGCCATTCGAGTCTCCTGGCTTTCAGCCCCCGCTCGTTAGGGGGCAGTGTTGTTAGTAACCTGTAGCTTCGTCTATCTCATAGAAACGGATTGCTGAAGTGAACTCGCCTACGTTCTTCGCGAAGACGGCAATGTTTCCTCCTGGAGCAACAATAAACCTGCCCGAAGGAACGAGCTCTACGGGACCACCAGCAGGCAAGAGCGTGGAGATCGCATAGACACCATTGGTGAATCCGGTAATTCCGTCCGATACTTCGTCCCAAACGCCAGCGCTGTATCCGGCGGAATGACCAATCGGGTAGCCCGTGTTCGTTGAAAATGCGTCGATTGGGTCAGCGTTGGCTATAGAGCCCTCAGTCATGCCAGTGACAACCGAGCAGATCATTCCAGCAGCACCACTGGCAACGAGTATCGAGTCAATGACAAGGCTCTTCTTTGCCTTGGAGGAGTTGCCCAAATACATGATGATTCCGCCGTTGCTGGTAATCGTCAAAGACTGCTCAGAACCCGTAGCCATGCTCATCGAATAGAGAAGCCCAGCCTTCGCAGCTGCGAGACAACCGTCGTCTGCATTTACAGCAACTCGACCGTCGCCAGTTACCTTGGCTGAGTGGCCTCCACCAGTTCCATCATTGATCTGCATAGTCAACATCTCCTCTGAGGTCTTCGCCAGACAGCGCTTCCATGTGCAGCCTGATGTGTTTCAATTCATACAAGACTTCGCACAGTAAGTCTTGTGTTCTTAAGTCAGACGTGTGCTGACCCTCGTAGTTCTTGGTTGAAATAGACAGGCTTCCAGTCGAACCAGAGCTGTCCTTTGCGACGATTTGATCCTTAACGTCAAAGGGCGCTTTCTGAATAAGCCTAGTTTCCTGAGGCCTTGTCGGGTCCTCGGGCCTACGCCTGGTGAATCGCTTGTGATCTAAAGGCATGGTTACTTCCCGCCCTTAAAGAAGCCGGAAGGGAAACCCTCCTGCGGGATAAGACCAGCCTCCACGAGGGCCCTATACTCTCCCATGGGGCGAGACCTCTCTTTGTAGAAGATGTCAATCTGACCCATGTTGCCCATATTAGAGATGACAGAGTCTAGATTATCCTCAAACCTTCGGTGCGCGTAGCCCTCCAGCCGATTCCAGTCTATTGAGTATGGCTTAGCGCCAGTAAAGATGGCAGCTCCGCGCTCCCCCCACGTAGCCCCTTGCCCCGTCTTTGCAGTAACGCCCCCCATAAAGGTGTCCGTCACTGCCTTGTTCCACTCCGTCGCTAAGCGCCACGCAGGGAATGACCGGATTGCGGCCAGTCGCCGTGAACCGACCTCCTGGTTCTCTTGAAGAACACTGTCGTCCCAAGGAAGACCAGCCTCTATAGATTTGTTGCTCGGGAACCAACCAACCTCATACTTGGTGTAAAACTTTTGATTACCTTCACTGTCCATGTAGGGAACAGGTATCTCGGCGTAGCCAACCCAACGCTTGATTCCCTCGGACAAATAACGAACGTCTCGAGCAGAGCGAATCCTATCAACGTCCACGTTGTAGTACGGGTCGTGACCAAAGAACATCTTGCTAATAAAGGGAACGACCGGGTGTAGCCTTGAAATGACCCCGCTTGGCCTCATCGAAATCCCGGTGCCGCCAGACTCAGCAAACTTAAAGAGGTCAACCAAGTCCTCTTGAGGTAAGCCAAATCCAGCAAAAACCTTACCAAGTCCAGCGCCGACAACCGCCCTATAGCGATGATGGTCCTGAAGCATGCTCAGGTCACCCTTGCCCGTAAACGAGTTCTCCGCCTGGTCAAGAAGCTTGGTGAGAGCTGAGTACTGAATGGGGCGGTTCCTGAGAAGCCATGGCTGGAGCTCTGAGGCGTTCTTGGATGTCCAGGTATAGAAGGGGAAGACCCTGCGAAGCCAGTGCCTCTCAAACGTGCTGAGGTCGTCGTAGTTGAAGAGGGTCTTGTGAACCAAGTCGGACGCAGCGTCAGGGCTTAGACCAACCTTCCTCCCAGCCAAGTAGTTGACTATCTTCGCCTGCTCTTCGACCTTCCTGCCGACTCCGCCGGCTAGAATGGCAGAGGCATCCCCGATGGCTTTCGTTCCGGCAACCCCAAGAAAGCCATACAGCGCGGTCTGAAACGCAGACGCTGCTTGTCCACCAAAGCCACCTTCTTGTGGGTCTGGAAACATCCACCCTGTTGCGCCACCAGCCCCAGCGCCCCAAGCGCCAGTCTTTACGGCGTCACTCTTTATGATCGCCATCGCGGCTTGCTGTAGCCGGCCCTCGCCAAGCCTTGCTTCGTAGCCAACAATGTCCAGCCACTCATCAAAGGCTACAGAAAACGCCTGCTTGCTGTTCTCCATCAAGCCAGGGTCTCTATGGACCGCGCCAGCAACGCTAGCCTTCTCCGCCTTGTACGCCGCCAGCGGAGCTTTTGCGTACATCTCCAGGAACGACGAGCCAACAACCCCGACTCCTCCGCCGAGAAGTGCGCCAGCAAACGCCTTCACTAGCCTTTTGTCTGGGTCATCTTCTGTTGAATAGCCAACGCCCGCGCCAAGGACAGCCCCCGCCGCAGCAGTTGTTGCGGGGATCTTCCAATTAACGTCGTTCCCGTACTTACCTCCCCTTATGTCCGAAGGGTTTATATGGTCAGTGATAATCCCGTACCTTCTGAGCTCGCTCCGCCACTGCTGAATGGTCTTTGTTATCTCAACAAGTTGCCCACCCTCAGTCCTGCTCTTCAGCGTGTACGTATTGGCAACTTCAGTCCCATCAGCAGCCTTCCTGGTTAGGTCAGCTGTCATCAAGTGAAACGAGTCGATTTGGTTGACCGGACTAACTGCCTGAAGGCCGTGTGTCATCAGGTTTGTAATGACGTTGCTGATCGCATTTCTTCCGTGAAATGCGGGAGCATAGACAGTCGTCATCGTCTTAAAAAAGTTCAGGAAGTTGTCAAACGACTCGACGCCAATCCTCCACAGTTCGCTTCCTTGCTGCTTCTCATGGAGCCAGGTTGAGTCGCCAAGGGCCTCGACCATGTCGGCGTAGGCATACGGTAGGTAAATGTCTCGGGAGATTCGCTCTACGTTCAGCTTTATGCGCTCATCGTCCAGAGACACGCCGTGCTTCTGCAGGAACTCTGTGATCTTGCCCTTGCGGACAGCCTCGTCGCTGAACTGAGCGGTAATGTTTTTAATCTGCGGCGCGTACTTGTCCCAGCCAGACCAGTAGTCCTCGCCCAGAACAGCCCTCATGTGGTGCAGGTTGTCGACCTTGCGAAACCCGAGCTTTGCCGCAAGAGACAACGCGGCTTGAGGCTTATAGTTCGCCACAAGGGCGGCGATCTGCTCGCCCTCTGGAGCCATCAGAAGGACGTTGTCGATGAACCGTGTGTTCGACACCGTCCTCGAGACCTTCCTTCCGTACCTATCCATGATCTTAAAAAGGTCCGTCTCGAAGAACTTGATTTGATCTAGGCCGTGCTCCTTGATCACCTGCTGAATTATCTGGTCATCAATCACTTGGTCAGCTGGGATGTTCGGCAAACCCTTGTTCTGACGAACCGTCTCTCGATAAAACATCTCAGCGATTCCACGACGAACGCCCTCATTCACCTCTCGGATAGTCCCGCTCCTGCTTCGCAACTTCAAAACATCAGAAGCCGTGGAGATCTCCCCGAAGCCTCCGCCCCCTCCAAGATGCCCGCGACTCAACGACTTCTTCATTTGAGCGATCTTGGCGGAGCCCTCCTTGGTAAACATGTGGTGCAGGTACCCCTCAACCTGCATGCGCTCAAGGAACTCATCAACGCTCCAGTCCTTCTGCAAAAGCCCCTCAGCCTTAAGGACACGGTACATCTCCTGAAAGAACTCTCTTGCTGCGTCTACGGCATCCTTCATCTCCTCTGAAAGAGCCTCAAACTCAGGGTCTTTCTTCACTCCAGGGCCGTGCTTTGCTGATATTCGGGCGGCGGCACGAGAGGCCGCCCTCGCCTGACCAACAGTCATCTTCCCTACCGCTTTAGCAAACTCCTCGTCAGACATTGCCATCTTTACGCTGCCTAGCGCCGCATCCAATTCGTTGCGAAGCTTTCCAATCTCGATGAGCTCGTCTACGTCAGCTACGCCGGTAATCTGTCGGAGGGCCTTCGATACAATCTCGGCCCTCTCCAGCTCAGATCGAATAGACTCGGCAACGTTTTCACCAAGAAGCTTTTCTCCCGGCGCACCAGGAGGCATGTCCACTGGCGCTCCATCAACACGCGCTCTCTTTGGCATGCCCATCCCAGAGACAGGCTTACTGTGGACCTCTTTACGCATCTGAGTTCTTGGTTTTGCTGAAGCTCGCGCCTTAGTCCTTCCCTTGATGTCTACATCGTGAACCCAGGTCTCCCAAATCTTCGGATCGCCTCTGTAGTTCTTGCCCGACCTAGTGACAAGGCCAATCTCCTCAAGCTGTCCCAACGCCTTCGCGACTAACTCCTTGACCTCCTCAGGAGACTTTTTGGCAAGCGGGGAGTCCTTCTTTTTGGGGATCTTATTGATAATGGTTTGAATGGAACTGTGCCCGTACTCAGGCGCCTTCTTCCCTGTGGCTGCAGCCCGCCTTGCCTTGTCGGCCCAGCCCCTGCCGATTTTCTCAATCGCCGGCATCACATCATCTATGACATCGAGCGACTCCTGGTCCAATGACAACTCATCAAACCTTTTAATAGTCTCGTCATCAAGCGCTCTTCCCCTGAGTTCAGCCACCCCATCGTCAACGTCTGCAAAGCCCCTACCCCAGAACGCGCCCTCCTCAGCAGGCCTTGCGCGAGGCTTCCAGCTCACCGCCTCGTTCAACTTAAACCGAAGGGCCTTGAACAGAGATACAGCCTCGTCGCCATATTCCGTAGGTGCGCCAAGCGCCTCTACGAAGTGACTAAGAATCTCCTTCTCCTTTTTCGTAACCCAAGACTTTCCAGAGAAGACTTTGCCGATGACCTCGTTTATCGCAGACGACATCTCCCTTCTAGAGAACCCCATCTTCTTTGAGAGGTACTCCATCCTGGTCCACCCATGAGTATCGATGAGATCGGAGGACTGAAGGGGCTTCCACACATCCCTGTCTGCGCCATCTACGCCCTTACGCTGAATACGAACCGCCCAGGGCTTGAATCTCTTTAGGAAGGGGAGGCTCTGCTGCATATCCGCCAACACAGCCCCGGTCGACGTGAGCGTGTCGATGTCGTTCGTCATTCCATCAAAGGCGACCTTCTCGGAATTAACATGAACCTTTCCAAGCCAGGACCTCCCCATATCGTCGATGACTTGACCAACAGGCACTCCTGGCAGAGACCCAAGGGCAAGGCCAAGCGCAGCGACGGAGGCTCGCTTAATCATCGAGTCCTTTTCGTCGGTAGCCGAATAAGCAGTGGCAGCGCCAGCTGCCCCACCAAATCCAATCAGCGCCTTATTGAATAACTGCTTGTCTTTAGCGAAGAGAGCCTTTGCCTTCTTCCTTCCTATCAACTTCTCGAGCTCCTTAGAGGCCCTGTCTGTAACCTCCTTCGATACCGTCTTCCCCTTAGTCTCTTGGAGAATCCTCTGTACCGAATAGTCGTCCTTGTAGATGACCTGGATTTTCGAGTAGTCAATTTTCGGTGTCGTTCCATCGAACGAAAGGGCCTCGTCTAGGTTTATGTGAACAACCTCGCGGGCCTTCTTTGGAGCAGTTACGCCACTCTTCCGAAGGGCAGCGCCAACCACGTCCTCTACAGGGGCGTCCTGACCAAGCCGTAGCCCTCTGGATGCAAGGTCGCCTATCTTCGAATAGGCCTGCTTGATGAGCTCTTCCAGCGTGTTTGTGTACGCAGAGAGGTTCGCCTCTTCCATCTTGTCGCCAGCCTGGACCGCTTTCTCGAGTTCACCAAACATCCTCTCCTGGTGACGGGTGATCGTGGAGTACATCGAGCTGTCGCCAGCCTTTGTTAGGAGACCGCCGCCTGTCTTAAACGCCTCCTTGCCGAGCCTTGTAACCATTCCGGTAGGCACAAGGAAGTCAGGGCCTACAGTGTAGAAGAGGGTCGGCAGGAGAAGCCCAGCGTTCGGGTCTCCCTGCTGAATCGCTTCCTCTACCTTCTTTGCGTGGTACCCCCTGTCGAAGACCTCTGGCAAGGCAAGGTCGGCAAGCATCTTCCCAGGTATGCCGCCAGCAGCGAACCCAGTCACTCCCTTAATGCCTTCTGCGAGTTCCCCCACCCCAGCAGATCCAAGGCGCTGCATCTCCTTGTGAATAGCCTCTGTGTTCCCCTCGGGCCCGGTGTCTATGTTTCCAAAGGAAGCTGGGGCGGCAAGCCCCCTCATCCAAATATCTGCTGTTGTCGCAGGAGGGCCTCCAATTACCTCGCCGCCAGCCCTTATCTTTTGCCATGGACGAGGAACCCCGTACCCTCCGTACGGGTCAGCGTCGTTTGGAACCCAGTATGTCGCCGCTAGCATGGACCTCAAGCCAAGGAGCTTGGTGTCCAAAACAGGGTTTACGAAGTCATCCTCCCTGTTTCTCTCATTGAAGTTCTCTTTGATCTCCCGATAGATGTTTCTTCTCGGGTCGTCCTTATGAAGGTTCTCTACCCAGACCCCAAAGTCTTCTGGGTTAGCCTTCTTGATGTAGTCCATGTCAGCATGGGCGCTAAGAAGCGAGTGTGTTGGTCTACTGCCCCAAGAGACAAACGTGTCGGCCACGTCCATGGCTCGATAAAACGGAGTCTTTTTTCCAGGCATCTTCCCCGGAATAACGCCCGTCTCTTTGTACTCAGTAAGTTCTTCGCCAAAGCCCGGATGAGTTCTGGTTTCCAAATACTGTGCTTTCGCCAGAGCCCTGTACTTTGTTGACGGCTCACCGCTAAGGGCGGATTTTTTCTTTGCCTTAGAAACCCCGTCCCTTAGCACCCTCCAATCGGCCTCATCCTTAGCTATCAATTCTGTCTTAAGCCAAGCCCGTTCAACCTCCGTCCGACCTCGGTCGTCTGTTAGGCCCTCCTCTGGCTCGTCTATGGGGTTGCCAAAGCGGTCTACCGCCGCGCCAGAGGGCTCCTCGTCTATGGGGTTACCAAAGCGGTCGGTCGCCATTTTTATTTCTTAATGCTCTCAGCTACCAGTAGCGGTGTCGATGCGCTTAATGCTCACACGGCCAGTCTTAGTGTCGAGGAACTCCGCGCCAATCGGGAGCGCGTTAAACTCCTCCTTGGTGGTAACAGGAGTTGGCTCGGGCTCTGCAGAGTTTACTCGAGCGTTTCTTCCTAAAAACTGTCTCCCAGCAGCCACCGAGAGTCCCGGCAACCCGCCAGCAAGACCTTGAAGCCAGCCCAGGCCTTCCCTTCCTTTTTCTCTAGCTCGGACAGTTCTCGCATGGTCGGCCTGAACCAACTTAGCGTAGTCTGTGAACTGCTTGGGGGACATGCTCTGGAGCCCCTCAGACCACTCATCGAAGTCTTGACTGACAGGTCGACCAATGTCTATCGCCTGCTGATGCAGTGCCTTCAGGTCCGCCTGAGTTGGCTGAGAGTAGTCGGCGTATCTTCCAGTTCCTCTTCGTTGAGAGCCGAGCAGGTACGGTGCCGCCGACCCCAACGCCTTGGCGCTTACAGCCGCCCTTTCGTTGGCATGTGCTCTCAAATGGCCTTTGATGTCACCAAGAGGGTCATTCTCGCCAAACTCCCGCTTCCCAGAGAAGACGCTGGGAACTGTAATGACTTCGCTTGTTCCATCAGGATACTGAACCGTTGTCGAGTAAGTATCATCCGTAGTGTCTCGACCGCCCGCAAGGAACCCGGACTCCTTACTCCAAGACTGGTGGGCGACGGCGGCGTCCCTAAACCCATCCTTTGCCTCTGCATGAGATGCAAGCAGGGCGCCTAGGTCGTTCATGGCGTTCGATGGATCTTTGTCCGGGTCAACTCCCTGAAGCGGCTCGCCAGTGCTCGCAGCGCGAAGGAGGTCGTCCGGAGACACGCCAAGGTGCTCGGCGTTCGCGCTGACTGCAGCCTGAAGCTCCGCGTCCTTCTCCGTAAGGAGTTTAAGCGCATCAGTTCGCGCCTTCTTAGCGCTGGCAAGAGTAGCCGTATAGTCGTTGTTGAGATCCTTCTGTGCGGCCACAAACCCCGCTCGTGATTCAGCATTGAATACGTCGTCGTGAGCCTCTCGGCGCATCCGTATTTTCAACAATTCGGGGTGCTGGTTTATATGGGTAAGCACCTCTGCGTGTCTCTTCCCAAGCATCTTTATGGTGTTCTCATCCTTTTCGTACATCGCCGCAGCGCGCTTATCCGCCATGTCTTTGTTTATTCTGAAAGTCTTCTGGAGGAAGGGGGATAGGTCTTCTATCCAGTCGGCCTTGTCTCCAGCAACCTGCAAGGCGACAGCGTCTCTCATCGCGGCGCCATCGGCTGCTGCCTGAGTATCGTTCTTGTCGTCAAGGTGCCTAGAGAAGTCCTCGTACTGCATAAGGATTTTCATCGACTCTGGGCCCAGGAACTCTCCGGGGATCCCTAGTGCGCGAAACACCGCCCTTGATCCAACGAACTTTGCCGCTTGCCCCATGTTACCCCTTGGGCCAGACGTTCCTTCTGGCAGGTACGGGGCGAGTGGATCTGCCATCACGTTTTCTAGGGCGATGTTCTTTCCACGGCTAGGCATTGGCGGCTGAATTGAAGAGGCGGGCTTACGCATGGTCCTCGCCTGCTCCCCTGGGCCTAGAGCTTTGCCCCAAGGCCTCTTTGTTCTTAGGGAAGATCTGACCAAGTCCTCTGGCACGGCAGAGGTAGTGTAGTCCTCTAGGGGCCTGGATCGAGACTCTCCGCCTGGGAGGCCTTCGACGGCATAGTCACCCAGCCTGCTTGATGGCGTAGTGGGACTGCCCGCTGCTTGCCGAACCACGTCTTGAGGGCTGAGAGGAAGGGGCGCCCCTTGAGAAAGTGCCGCCGCTTGCCTGTCCTGCTCGTTTAGAACGTCGAGCTCCCCTAACGTTTCCTTGAGCTTAAACAACTCCATCTCTTCGTCGTACAGCTGGCCCTTGTCGCGAAGATACATTGAGTCCAAAATGTCTTCTGGAGAAGTTCCGTCCGGGCCAAGCTTCCCAATGACGGTCTTGCCGCTTGGGTCGGTGTAGGTTTCTGGCTTACCTCCACCCGCAGCGGTTCCCGCCTTACCAGCTCTGCCAGAGGAAGTTGTTGTTCCAACTGACCCAGAGCTGGCATCAAAAGCAGCAAGAGCGTCGGCCTTGTCTATCTCTTGCCTATTCCAACTGCGTTGGTACTCGCGACGACGAGCCTCGTCTTCAGCTAGAGCGACCTTTCGGCCCTCCATCATCCCGCGATAAATGTCCTTAAAGGTGTTGGCGTAAGGGCGCATTGCGTTTGCACTGATTAGTTCATCAGCCAAACCACTGCCCGGATAGAGGTCGTGCCCGTTAGCCATCAGAAGCCCCTAAGCGTAGGAAAGATTGTAGAGGTTGGAGACTCCGCCGCCGCCCATACTAAGGCCAGGAGAGTCTTGCTCATACGGGTTTTGCCCGAACTGAACCGTGCGAAGGGGGCGCTTGTTTATATCCAACAGCGCCTGGCCTACAGCTGTGTCCATAAGGCCCCCTCCTATGGCGGTTCCTGCCGCGATGTATTCGCCCGCATACGGGATAAGTCGCGCAACGCCGGCCTCGAGTTTATTCGTCTGCGCCACGGCTTCTCGCGCCTTAGCCACGTCCTGCTTTCTCTCCACCATCTTTTGAGCGCCCCACCTGTCAACGTCCTGCTGGACCCTGCCCATAACTCCAGACATTGCCTTTCTGAAGGTGGGGGCCATTGAGCCTGTCGCCGCCTGGCCCATGGAAGTATCTCGACCGCCAAACTGAGCTGAGACTAGCTGGCCCTGCGTTTTCTTCGCGCCTCTCTGCATGGCGCCGCCCTCGCCAACAGCCTGTCGATACCTTTCTCTTGCGTAAGGAGCGATGAACCTGTCGTAGTACTCCTGGTCGGAGAGGCCGATGTTGGCCTTCTTAAACTGGTCTGCAGCTGCGATCTGTGTAAGTAACATTATCTAGTCCATCCTCCAGTGGAAGTGGGGCTCTCCCACCAAAACGGACCCCTGTGGAACTCCTGCGCGATCCCCGACGCCTTACGGGGCTTTAGGTGCCCCGTAAGGGGCCCCGACTCGAAGCGCTCTTCTATTGGGTTTATTGCAGTGAACCGATACCTGCCAGAACCATCCGCAGTCTCCCTAATCCGCCCCTCCTCAAGAAGTTTTTCAATCTGCTCTTGAGCCCTTCCTCCTTGGGTTGTTGGGTCAAACCCATACATCGAGCCGATGTCATGAACGTCCATCTCGCGAGTGGCTATATCGACGTTTCTTCGCGCAAGGTCCTGAGCAAATTTGCCTCCAGTAGAGACAAGGCTGGATATATTTTCTGCTTTCAGTTTATCGACAAGCGCCTGCTTTTTAATTCTGGCCTTATCCCAGGCAATGGTGCGGTTCATGTCAGCGCTTCGACGGTCCTGTGAAACGTTCTGAGCTGCCTTAGCGAAAGAGGCGAGCATGTCTCCTCGCTGACCAAGAGCCCTGCCACCTAGCCTCGAGTAATCAAGGGGGGCAGATTCTGCCTTCCTTCTAGCCTCGCCAAGGCGACCGGACTGCACCTCAAATGCAGTGTCGTAAGGACCCAAAGGTTTTGTGTATGAAGTAACCATCAGCCTCGGTTTATTTTCTCGTAAATGATTTTCGTTCCTGAGATTGAGTCTGACGAATCCTGCGTAACCACAACAATCGGCGGCGGGACTGTTGCTTCAAAGGCGAGTGTATCCTCTTTCCTACCGTAATTGGCGACAACAACAAGCTCTGTATTTCCAATCACCATCGTAGGTGACGAGTCTTCGTCGTTCAAATCTTCCCCGCCGTCCTGATCGATGCCACCAGTAACTGTGGTTATGGGGGGAGGATACCAGCTAACCGTATGCCTGACGTTATGCCAGCCAGCCTGAAGTCGGCCTGCGTCGTTAGAAAACGACGGGGAGACCATGCGTGTTTTCTCTAAATCTACCGGAACGCCCTCGTCAACAGGACTAATCTGCCACGGCATAAAAACGCCTCGCGATACATCGAGCTTACTGTTGTAGTTCCCAAACCTTCCACGAAGAAGAGACCTTGCTTGCATGTATTCACTGCCGGGATCGGAGTCGGAGCCTTCCCATATAGCGTTAAATGCCCACGAAAATCTTCCGTGCCCACCCGACAGGGTCCCGTCCCAAGCGTTTTTGTTAATTCTTCTGTTTATCCGATGAACGGTAGCGGAAAAAAAGACCAGAACATCTGCAGGAGCTCTGAGTCGAAACCTGAGGGCTCCGCCAGGGACATCAAAAGACTTGTCCCCTGTTCCTGGGAGAACTGACCAGTGCTCTGACGAGGTCTTCCTCGAGAACACGTCGGACAGGGCGCTTTGGCGAAAGCTCTGACCACGGATCACCGCATCCTTGGAAAAGTTATTGTCGTGAACGCCGCTCTGAAAGAGCCCTTCCATTACGTCAAAGGCGAAAGATGCGTCGTCAGCTGCTGCTGGAGCCCCATCAGAGATGCCTGGAGGCACGGTAAAGTTAATAGTTGTCATCTATGAATCACAAACACGACGAGGCTTCCGCGAAGAGAGTCTCCTACTGGGGGCCAGATCGCCCCTCCAGCGGCAAGGTTGAATAGCAAGCTCACCGTATGGACATGTCCCTCTCCGCCACCCCTCTTTGCTTGGTACGCAAACACTATCCCCGCCTGGCCGTGCTGCTCTGGATTATCTACATGCGTGTGCCGCAATGACCCCTCTCCATGAACAAGGCCATCGGGCGAAGCGCTTGAAGCGACAAGAGTCATCGCAGACTTGTTGGAGTGGTTCCCACCAGCTCTATGCCCGTCGTAGTTGATGTTGCCAACAACAAAGACCCCGTCTCCCTCAGCTGCCGGGAACGTTACCCTTGAAACAAGTGTTGTGTGGCTTCCTGCGACAGTCAGCAGAGAGTCGTGACGACCCTCCGCTATCTTTGTTCGCTCCCCCAGAGCGAGGTGGTAAGTGTCTAGCGAACCATCCTCAATGTTTTTCCAGGTAAGTGCGTTTGCTGCGTTCTTTATATCCTCAATGTTGTTTGACACATCTAACGACGAAAGAACCTCTCCGTCCTTCTCTCTAAAGTCTGATGTGTAAATAAAGACTGACATTATCGGTACAACGCAAACGCAAAGATGTTGGCTTTGAGAATCCTGACACCCCAGCCGTTTGCTTCGTCGCTTTGGGTAAGCAGCGTTCCGCCGCCGCCGTCTGGGTTGACCTCATGGGCAGTCGTATGTGTACCACTATCGCCTCGGTGCATTTCCCTGTACTTGATTGACGGTGAAAACTGTATCTGTCCGCCACGGGCTATGACGGTTGTGACAACCGCGACAGAGCCGCCAAAGACTGAGTGGTTAATCCCGCCAACGCCCTCAGCAACAGAAAGCCCATCTTGAGAGCTCTTTATCCTTAAGTAAATGTTCGCCCTGTCATGACCGCCCAAACCCCCTTCTATGTACGGTCCAAGGGAATCGTCTACATGTGTCCCGTCTTCAGTGTTGTATACGCCAAAGTCAATGGACGCACCCACCACCCAGGGACCATCGCCCCTAGACTGGGCGCTTAGGGTTAGGCCGTACTTTCCAAGGTCTCGCCACCTAATGACTTGCCTAGCAATGTTTCTTTCCGCCAAAGACGACGCATCTGATGTTTTGTATAAAAACTCGCCGTGCTGGTCGACGATGTCAGATGTTCCGTTATGCTCAAGGTCCGTTGGAGGGACGATCTTAATCGGAGTTAGGGTCTCCCTGTCCACGTTGTTTTGGTCAATAGTGGACATGTGTCCGCGAATGCGCTGGAACTCAGCCCACAGATCGTCTGGAACGTCAGCCTGTCCTGGTCGAGGATAAAAACCCTTCCTGTAGTACATCCTATGGACCCGCCGAAGGCTTGTAGTTCTCTATAATCGTAATGGCCCTGCGGACAGATCTTGGACTGTCGACCGAAACAGATCCTCCTCCTCCGAGAAGGCGAAGGCAATGCGAGGCCCTTTTTGAAAGCGGCCATGACCCTGACCCGCCTAGGTTGGACCTACTGACAGCTCTCCTCAGCCTAGAAAGCATGGCTTCGCTTGTGGCAAGGGTAGTCCTTACTGCCGCCTGTTCTTCTTCATCGCGACCTTCCCAGGACATTACCGTTGCCTCTCAGAGCCCTTGCTTGCTCGCCACAAGACGAACCCGTCAAGCATGAAGGGCTCCTTCTCGTTGCCATTCTCAAATTCAATCTCTATTTCACGACAAATCACGGTCTCTGGGAAGACAAGTCGTTGGAACAACTGTCTGCGGCCATTCCACTTTCCCTCTCCCCAGTTCTTATGCGTTGTTGTGTCGTCAAGGTCGACTGGGTCGTCAGCCCAGCCAACTAGCGTAGTGAGATCTGTGTTCTCTGTTTTCTGTGCAGCTGTTCCAAACTGGTCAAGAGCGAATGTTCTCGAGCCAACAGCCTCCGGATTCCGGTCTTTATACCAGCGAACAGTCAAGTCTTGGTCGCCCATGTACGGGAAGAACACGTCTATCCCGGCAACCTCCATCTGCTCGTCTGAGTTCCACCCTGTTTGATTTGCGCTGTATGGGCCGAAACGAATCTTTCCAGCGATGCTTCCGGCTGAAACCGTAACGGGCCTCTTTGAATCGTCTGGGTCAGCCTCTCTTCCGGGTCGGTATCCATACTCCATCGAATCGCCAAGGCCCCAGATGACAATGTCTGAGTTTCGGATTTCTTTTGTTACGCCACTCCTATAAACCTCGCTCTGCACACTGGCCGACTTCTTTGGAAGTTGGACGCCAAGGAGAGCCTCCCCCTTGTAGACAGTTGATGCTGTGATCCTCTGGCCCTTTATCACCGTGATGGCGTCGAGCTGGTAGTGGTAACAAACAACCATGTCGTTTAGATCGCCAGGGCCGCTCTGGAGAGATATAAACAGCCTTCTCTCTCGCTCATCAAGCCATGCTGTTGCGGTCCTCAGCCCCTCGGTGAAGACATTCTTCCACCAATTGTTCAGGTTCTCAGACAGGGGCTTCACCGAAGCGCCATCAAACTGATACACCCCGTCAACGCCGACAAAAACAAGGCGCTCATAGGCCAGGATAGATGCCCTCGGAGAGGTGCTTCCGATTGACTCGTCTACGGGAGTAAGGATTGGCGAACCGTCAGCAAGAGCAGTCACCTGCCACATCGAGTCCTTTTTGAAGATAATGAGCGAATCGCCAAAGGTAACCACCCCCGTTACCGGCGTTCCGTCAGCGCTATTTACGTCCAGGTACTGCAGGGCTGAGCTCATCTGTTCTGGCAGGCCAGGGTCGCTGTAGAACACAAACGACGGGAACTCTTTCGCGACGTAGTACCCGCGCCCTCTAAAGAACTTAATGAACTTGCTTGTTGGCGGGGCGGTCAGGCTTTCCCGAAGGGGCGAGCCTAGCGCAGCTGACGATAGTGTGTCCTCGTGGTCGTAGACAGTGCGCTCGTTGATGCAGATTTGTCGCCAGAAGTAGTACTCCCCGTCCTTCGCCCTCTTGTAGATATTCCTCCAGATGACATCTTGCTGCTTAGGCCTGTCAAACCCGGTGAGTTGGATTAACGCCCTGTTGGCCGATGTTGTAACGCCGACAACCTCATCAAAATCTTCGCCGGCCTTATCGTCATACATTTCGCCTGTCGTAACAAAGTCACTCGCATCGCCCGGAGGCCCCTCAGCTCCGGTAGATCCAACAAACGTACATTTGTACTGAAACTTCTGAACCTCGTTAGCCTCATTGCCCCTATCGGCCTCGCCAAAGCCACTGAACTCTTCTCCGATAGAGAAGGCAGGGTCGAACTTCGAACTAACCATCTTCTCGACGTGCAGTGGAGATGGGCGCTCGGTCACTCCTACCCTTGCCGCATAGTCGCCATTCCACTTTACGTTTGCGTCTACACCGTTTGATATAAACAGCCAGTTCGCCCAGGACGCGAAGTAGTCTCCTCCGTACTGGTCTTCCGGCTCAACTCGCCTGCCATCGATGAACTGGTAGCCAAGATCGTCGCTTGCACCAGGAACCTTAAAGTGGCTATGCCAGGGACTATCAATTCCAATATGAGGTATCCCAGGATTCTCTAGCCTGTCCCCTCTTAGAACAAGCAGTCGACTCCCCTTGTACTTGTCTAGGGTGTTGCCGTCAGAGTCCTTCAGCCGGCCTAGCGCTACGGGATAGAAACCCTCCGCCTCGCCACTGTCGCCCGTTAAGGAGATGACAAGCTCGCTAGGGCCTCCCCTTATCTGGAACGGAGTCATTGAGCTGATTCTTGTATTCAGGAGGTGGAACTCATCAACGGCCCAGTCGACGAGGTTTCTTATCCCTCGAGTCTTCTCAACCGTCCCAACTACCTGGAAGTAGCAACCGTCTACTTTTCGGGCTTCGCCGCTCTGGGCCCAGACACGGTCGGTAAGGCCCCTGGTAAGCACGGGTACAGCATGGAAACCTTTCCCCTGCGCTATGCGAGCCATTAAAGCGTCCCCTAGCCCGTGATGGTTCTAGGCCAACTGCCAAGGGCCTCGTCGATCTCAGGCTCCCCGCGACCAATCTGAATGCGTGTGCCTGGATCCGCCTCCTCTTCGCGCTCCATGCGATCTACCCCCTCCATCGCATAGGCTCTCTTCTGAGCTGCAGCGCCATGGTTCTCTTCTTCGCTGAGCGCATAGCTCTCCGCTAAGTCGAGAAGGATGGGCTGATGCTGCCTGGGGATATGCGGCGTATCATGGTCCTCTGTGAGCTCCTGAGGAGCAACAAAGTACGTCACGTCCACGAGATACTCTTCATCCGGCGGGGGCCAGAGGCGAATGTGATGACTTCCGCCAGTGCTGAGGTCGCGCTCTGCCACAGCCCCAATGTTTGAGGAGAGCAGGTTTCCTGCTGAGTCTACGTCTTGGTGAGAGAAGCCAAGATTGGCGTCCGTGACGGTGTCGGTGAGCCAGTTAGTGCTGCCAATGACAACGTTTGCCAAATGATAAAACTCAGAGCCGCCGTCCTTCGTCCTGTAAACGGCAGCGCCGTAATCGGAGCGCATTATAATAGTCCCTCCGACATCCATCGACGGTCTACCTCCTGGCGCGGTTATCTCGATTGAAGACGACGGAGACATCGGACCCATCTCCTGCGTCTTCGTGTTGTAGTAGCAGTACTTGTACTGAAACACGGTTCCCGCATTAAAGGTCGCCACCGAAGCGTCTTGCGCCACAAAAAGCGCATTATCAGGCGCTGGTATCTGCGTGTGTCGCTCGAGAGCGTAGTACTGAGGGTACGACTCGTAGTCCTTGACCGTGAGCCCCTTCATGTGGGGCGAAAGCAGGCTCGACTCTCGGATGTGCCGAATGAACCCGTTTCCGGTACAGACAATAGACTCGATTGAAGCAGCTCCTTCTGGAAGCGGATACTCGTCCCAGTAGATTTTCCAGGATGAGGCGTATGTGGCTCCCACCCCTGAGACCGTTGGGTTGATCGCAGAAGAGGTAGCGCCGCCGAACGGAGCCTCGAGGTAGAGGCCGGTTGTGGCATTGTGGCTGAGAATCCGGTTCACCGTCCCATCAGGCGCCTCTACCTTGGCCCCGGTGCGGGTGCCCTGGGTGGTGGTGACGGAGTTCGCGGTCGATAGCGTGACCAGCCGACTGCCGTTCGTAAACACAGCCCCCTCTGTGGCTGTGGCTGATGGGGTGCCGTCCGCAGATGCGGTCACAGCCTCAGGTGTGTGTGTCCCGAACTGGTGGGTTCGCCTGAGCCATGCCCAGGTGTTCCGCCGTCCACAGATCGCCATGTAGGCGTCGTTGATGAAGTCGCCTAGACGGTCGTCATTCCCGTCGAATCCGCGCCGACGACCCAGGCGCTGCTTGAGTGTCGCAAAGTCCATTCGGGTCTCCTAGAGAGCTCAAGAGGAGGCGGGCTAGGTCAGTTCACCCACCCCCTCAAGAGACTACCCGAATCTATCGACCCGGAGGTGCGTGTCGCAGGTACAGGGTTGCGGTGAACTTTACAGTTCTGAGGTCTGGAAGGCCGTTCGCCTGGTCTCCAGTCTTGGAAATCAAGATGGCAACAGAGTCGCCAGGGGCGAGGTACGTCAACAGCGGCGATGCAGCCTCAGGACCATCAATGTCCAAAGAATATGGAAGGTCTGCCGAAAGGTTATCGCCTGGAGCTGTGCCCTGAGAGGACAGCGCAAGGCTGCCGAGATCGGTCCACGCCACAGCGGTTCCGCCAGCATTCAGCGTCCCAACCTGAGCCTCAAACGACCAATAAGAGTCAGTGTCAGCGGCCATCCCGCTGTCCATAACAATCTGAATCGCCTCAACCTTGTACATACCGCCATCAGAAACAGAGGCGGGCGCAGTAAAGATGTTGGTTCTCAGGTCGGTCTGTGCGTCAACACTCCCAGCAAAGTGTTGGTGCTGAAAACACACGGGAACAGCCATAAGGCCGACGCCGTGGACCTGGTTGCCGCCTTTGATGGCGTTCCAGATGGGACGACCGAAGCCTGAAGGTGCAGTTGCAGTAGCCATAATTCAATTCTCCTCGACCTGTTTGGGTAGGGGGCCGAAACCCCCTACCCTCAGGCGTGTTGCCCGTCAGCGGCTCTACAGCAACTGACGGGCGAGTTTGTTAACTCGGCGTTGCCGGGTTGTTGAAAACACGAACCAGCGACAGCCGAGAGGCAGCAGCCGCAGTCACACTAGTCGCCTCCAGAACCTGGGCCCTGGTGTATCGCACGAACGCCATCATCTGATTAGCCGCACTGAGGTCAGTGACCACAGTCGCCGCGTCAGAGTTAGCAATGCTGGTGGCGAACGTCCCGTCAGCCGCAGCAGTCGTCCCGCCGTCAGAAACGTACAGCAACAGGCCAATCGACTGGTTAACGGTCCCGTAGTAGACCTTCGCTTGGCAGTGGCCTTCGACAACGCAGGACACCTGATCGCCAGAGGCGATGGAAATTCCTGAATCGACCACCCCGATAGTGGGTACCACGTTGTCTGCGTCAGCCGTGTCGTACTTCACGGCACTGTAACGAGCATCGCTGGTGTCGGTCTGCTGCATGATCAAGTGGACAACGTCGCCGTGGACAAGGGCCTCGCCCGCAATAGCCTCAACAACTTTTCGTCTAGGATTTGAAAGAGCCATGTTCAGTACCCCTTTCTAGGCGCTGTAGGCACCGCCAGCAAAGTTAAACGCACCATGCTCGCGGAGATTGTTAATAGTAAGAATGCCGTGGAACTTGGTCTTGGAGATCCAGGCCCATTGCTCCTGGGCCAAACGCCAGTCGTCCATGAAGAAGTGAGCGTTCGGGTTGATCCAGAGAACCATGTTTCCAAGGTTAGTCTGGCCCTTGCTCTTGCCCTTCACAGGGTCCAGCAGTCCAGGCACAAAGCCGTGTCCCGCAGAGGCACTCGGCGCACCACCAGTCATGTTGAGCATAAAGCCCTCACCACTGTTCTCGGTGATGTTGTAGTCAGGAATGACCGTCGCACCCTTGAATCGGAGACTGGTGAAGCCTGCGCTTCCCATAGCCTCGTCAACCAAAGCACGCTCCGGTCCACACCATTCCTCGTAGCCGTCGTAGACAGCCGGATCGACCAGCATCGTGTCAGGACGACGACCCCACTGCGAACACTCGCGGTAGAGCTGGGTCCAGGTCGGAATGCCGGCAGTCATGAAACCGCCGCCGATCTGCTGGAACTGGTTGAAATGGTAGGTCGCGTTCTTCTGGACGTTGCCGACCGAAATACCGCCAGCTTGGTTTGCGGGGGTCGCAAACTCAATCATCCCGCGAATACCGTCGATGTCGCCGTTCACGGTGCTAGCCGTGTGAAGCTGTTCCTCGATGTAGTTACGCATAGTAATAGCGCATTGCTGCATCTCGGCATCGAGAAGCTTGCCAATCTGGCGCTTCGCGTTCTGGTTGAGATCGACCTTGTCGCATGCGACGACTGACTGACAGGAAATCTGCCCCCAGTTGTCCCACAGGAACATCTTGACGAACTCGCTGTCAGCCGTGTTCAGAACCTGCGAACCTTGGTAGGTCTGCACATTCGGATTCTCAGCGTGGGCGAATGGGACTCGCGCGTTGGGCGCGGCCTCAAGGTGGATAGAACCCTTGTTGTACATTGAGTACAACAAGGGGGACTGCTCTAGGATCAGCCAAACAAGCTTCTCCCAGCTAGCGCCCCACGTAAGGCTGAACGCCTTCGTGTAGTCGCTAAGTGTTGTCGAAAATGGAGCTCCCATTAGTTACCTCTTAGAAGGCTTCGCGCAACTCAACCAAACCGACCCTTCAAATCCGGATTCTGCCCCAGGACCTGATCGAGGATGTCATCCATAGACATCGTCGCAGTAGATCCAATAGGGGAAGAAGACGTACCTGACTGGCTGGATGGAGGAGCAGACTCGGCTCTTCGCTTAGCATTATCGATAAGACGGCCCTCATTGACCGCCCTGATGGCACGCTCCCCGGCAAGAGACAGAGCTGCCCGATAGGCATCCTCTGTTCCCGAGCCGAGAAGGCTCACAATTGTTGGGTCGTTAGCATCCAAGATTTTACGCATCTCCGTTTTGACGCGCTCATCCTTGAACTCCCGGTAATTCCCGCCCTTCATATCCTCAAAGATTGTGTTCAAACGAGAGGCTTCCCGGTGCGGAGCAAAAGTCTCCGCGACGGAATAGACCTGTCGCTTAAGCGTATCAATCTCCTTGAGGAGTTCGTGCTCACGCGGACCAGACCCAGAGGCCTTCATACGCGCATCCATTATCTCAAGCAGGGCACCAAAACCATCCCCGTTCTCAGCTTTCTCGGTGAACCGCTTACGCAGTTCGTCAACGGTAGGAGCAGTCTCCTGCCCCGCATTGTCAGCCCCATTCGGCTTTTGACCCGACTGTGCTTGCATAGCGAGCCAGGTCTGCTGGAGTTGGTTTCGTTGGTCCTGCAGTACCGCCCTGTCCTCATCAAGTCCACGCTTCAAATCAGCGATTTCTTGAGTTTTTGAGGTTAGACCAGACTGCATCTCTCGATAAATGGCTAGGTTTTCCGGCTCAAGGTCTAGGGGGTTCCCAGACCAAAACGACCCAGAACCGTTCGCACCATCACTCGAGACATCGGTCCCATTACCAGGAATTGCCTCATCGCTGTTGGTCTCAGAAGCGGCCACTTCCGAATTATCAACGTGCTCTGATGCTGCTTCCGGTGCTGGATTATCGCTGTCAAGCTCAGGGTTCACGGGTTCTCCAAAACGCGACTAAGTTGTAAGTGATTCCCGAACCAGTCGCTCAAGTTCGGGCCTTTTAGTTGTAATCGGGACCTTAATCCCGAGTTCCTTAGCCTGCTTTTTAAGTGCAGGCCAAGTCTTGGAAACAATCGTATCCACTTCTACGGTAGTTGTGTCAACTTGCTTGTCTTCAGAATCGGTTTCTTGTGCGCGGTTTTCTGTCCATCGCTTCACAATCTCGTCTTGCGTATACCGCTTGGTTCCAGCGTTGAGACCGCGCTTACCCTCTTTTACCGACTCGATAAGGCCATGCTTCTTAAGAATCCGCTTAGCCTCCGTCTTTGAAACAGTCTGACCGACTAAGTGATCCTCAGGAGCGTTCTCGGCAAACGTATACTCACCGCTATGAGTTGACTGCGTTTTGACATCCGCAACAAAGTCATGACTCATCGTGCCTCGTCGCCGGCACCTCGGGCATGTGATGTAGGTGAATCCGCGCTCCTTCTGCGCCACAAATGCGTTAACCGTAAATCCCTGCTCAGAAGCATGGGCACATCGGCAACACCTAAGCGTGTAAATAGGCATCTAACTCCCCTTCCTAAAACTGCGGTACGCCAGGAGGCGCCCCAAAACCTTCGCGCCCAGCTGCAGGAATCGTTAACGACTCCCCACTTACTGGATTAACTGCAGCGCCCATACCAATCGACTCTTCTGGCAAAGGTCCGCCGCCTTCCTGTGCAGGGGGCGCTGTGCCAGCCTGGCCCGCCGCCTGCCCAAAGAGCTGAGCAAAGCTATCCCTGATTTCGGGGCTGTCCTGTTCCCAGAGCTCAAGAGCCTTTGTGTAGAAGGCCGCAATCGCATCCGGCGGAACCTGCGCTGCAGCAAGGGATTGAGCTGACATACCCAAGGCATTCATGAACCCAATGTATGACTGGCGCTCCGCCTCTGGACCAACGGGCTTCATGCTTCCAGCATGTACGCCTACGTCAAACTCCCCTCTGATGTCGTTCCTAGAGTATGAGACGGGCTCGTCCTGCCCGGTGATCTGAACCCACCTATCAGCGTCATAAAACTGCTGCATGACCTGAAGGGTCTTTCTCGCAATAGTCTGAACAAACTTCTCAAATACGCGAAGCTTTGTTTCAGAGCGCCCTGAGTGCATTGCGGCCCTATAAGACACTTCTGTTGCAGACTTTGCTGAGCTCCGACCGCCGCGAAGAGCCTCGTCGCCCGCTCCCACCTCGTTCATAAAGGAGCGAATAAGATTCATCGTCCCAACAAACTCTTGAGGGAACGCAGGCATTACCAGGTTTCTAACGTCAGCTGCAACGTTCTTGCTCTTGGCCGCAACCATCTGCGGCTGATTCGACGCAAGAGCTGCCTTTGCGTTCTTGTCGAAGATGCCGTCCTTGTAGACAGTTTTAAGTGCCATAGAGGCCTCAAGCCCACTAACAGCGCCGTCCATCAGCCGCTGAACCTTTTCAGATAAAGGAAGAATCTTTTGCGCGAGCGAGATGCCGTAAAACTGATCGTTCACTTTATCGAAGCGAAGGTCGACAAACGGGTAGCCTTCCATGTCAAGCGGGCTAAGCGCATGCTTCAAGATAGTAACGTCATCGCCGCCATCTCCCTGTCGGCAAGCCCACAAGACACGCATCTCCTTTACGCGCCTACGCTTTCGACGACCGCTCGAGCGAACAACTCGGTTCGCCCAAGCGTGATACCAGACCTCGTAAACCTCTATGTGCTCGGCTTGTTCACGCCGCCATACATTTCCAACGCCTGACTCATTCAACTCGTCGAGAGACTTAACCTTGTCAGCAACAAGGTCCTTGGTGTTTGCGAAACGACTGTCGTTCTTGACCTCGTCTACGTGGATAAGGTGCCGAATGGCAACCCATGGCATCCGGCCAATCTCGTCATATCCAGGTGGAAATACAAAGTTAAACGGGCTCACTCGTAGAAGCGTGGCATGAGCTGCCGGTCTATCTGCCGGAATGCCCATCTCCTCAAGACGGTCGCGCACTGTCTGCATTCCGTCGTCGTCGTCAAAAGTGTCGTCCTCGTCTAGGTCCCGGTCATAGTCCTCTACAGGAACAAAAATGCCAGCTGGTTGGTAAGTGATTCTTCCGATTCCAGCAGAGAGGATCAGAGCGTCGTCGAGAACCTTTCGACACTCCTCATTAAAGCCACCCTCTACCCATTCATACGCAAGCGCAGATTCCGCAACCTTAGACTTTGCCTTTGCCTCTCCAGAGTCCGATGGCCTTCGCGGCCTTGCATAGATTGCAGGGTCATTGTGAAAGATGTGCGGCTTAATCCCCTCAATAGAGGAGGAAACTAAGGCCATTCCGCGACCACCATCCTCTTTCTCTACTCCCAATCGATAGGCATCCATTAGATTTCGCCAGTCGTCGAAGTGCGCTTTTCTAATCGTGGACTCTGCCACGAGCACCTTGTCGAGAAGCTCCGATGCAGCCTCTTGCTTTATAGAAATCTTGGTCGGGTCGAACTTAGCCATCACACCCACTTAGATCCAAGGCCACTCTTCTTGATTGGCCGGTAGTCATCGTCTTCGCTCCAGGCGGTCCAGCTAGGAGGAGGAAGGTCTCTCTCCCTCGGGTCCTTCCTGTTGCTTGAACCAACCTCCAGATCACATACGGTTTGTGCCTGCAGCCAGGCCATAACTAAGTCGTCATGCTCCCCAGGAGGGGCGCCAACCTTAACCCGTTTATACATCTCATCGCCAGAAACTAAAGCAACAGATCCAGCAGATCGCTTGGTCAGTTCCATGAACATTCGCATTTCCTTGACCAAGCGTTGACTTCTAATGACCGGCATCCTTGAGCGAATAATGTCTATTCCTACATGAACCATGATGGGCTTTGTAGCAATTGTTGTCGCCCAACCAAACCTAGCCTCAAAGTTTACTGACTCAACCTGCTCTCGTTGGTACAGATTCCAGTACTCAGTCTGCATGATGCCAAGAGAAACTGCATGACCAACGCCGTTAATCTCCCAAGAAAGCAGTGCATCATTGTAGTGCCTACACAAAAGCACAGCCTTTTCCGAAGTCTGCAGAGCCTCTGTCTTTCCCTGATACTCCGCAACCTGCTCCCTCGTATCAGCGCGCACTACTTGGATAGCAGTCCAGTCCCCGGTAGACCTTCCCGACGCAGGGTCTACAGCAACGACATACTTCACCCCGTCTTCGGGCCATTCCCAAACCCATAGAGAGTCGCTCTTTGCGCTCCCGTGACCGGACAACTCCGGAGACATGAAGGAGGCTAGGCCAATCCTTGAGCTAGAGTCCTCTTGCCCTGAAACGTCGACAATATCGCCAACGAATCTTGGCTTCTTTACAAAGCCATGCTCGACTGCAGCCAGGTCTGGCTCCTCAAAAACACGGCTTGCCGAGAACGCAAAGGCCTCTTCTGGCTTACCTGGGTATTCCTGCTTAAACAGGTCCCAATTGCCCTGACACTTATCCATCCAGGTTCGGTATGCCCAATACGCCTGCTCCGGGTGCAGGTCGTAGGCTTGAATCATCGAAAGCAGTTCGTCGTCAAACCTGCCTATCAAGTCACTGAAGGTAACTCCGTCTGGAATCTCCCTGATGTAGTTCGGCATTGCATGCCACGGATAGAAAATGGCCTCCCACTCGCTGTCGATAGGGTTGCCCTTGCTGTCCTCTTTGTTCCAAGCCTTCCAGAACTCTTTATAGAAATATCCGCCGGCTCCGTTCGCCGTAGACTCGAGCACTACTAGTGTCTCTGGGTCGTCAGACAGGGTCTGCATAAGGCCAAGCATGAACGTTGCTGGGTCTCCCCAAAAGGCGATCTCAGACCCGTGGAAGTAGTGGATCTCAAAGCCTCGAGTCGAGTGGACTGCATCTGCAACAGAGACCTCAAACCTGGAGTTAAGCCCCGCTGTTTCGTCTAGCGGGTGAGTCATCCAGAGCTCGTTATCGTTGTTTCGCCTCAACTCTGGGCGAAGGTCTAGTGGCTTGTTGTTGTGTAAGTCCGCAGCCTCTTTGGATGACTCTGCCTTGTGAACCTTTCCAGGATCGTCTGTAGACGTGCCATTGGGCAGGTTGTCGTACATCTTCTTAGCCATCATGAAGATGTTATTGGTAGTGATTCTGTCTACCGCTGTTACAAACGCTCGCCTATTCATCTTTGTCAGACACTGATGAAACATGAACGCCTGGGTGACGGTAGACAGGCCCATCCGCCTAGCCTTAAGAACGATGAAGCGCCCAGGTCGGCCCTCTTCACGCGCCTTCATAATCCGGCGATAGAAATCTTCCTGGATCTTATTCAGCTTTAGGGTGACGGTGTCGCCAACCCTCCCCTTATTGCTTGTCTCGGGGCGATTCAATACCTTCAAAAACTCTTCAGAGAACGCCGGAAAGTCCGCGTACCCTGAGGTTTCTGTTAAGCGCTCTGAGATTGCCCTCGAACGCTTCAGGCTCATCGCCTTGCGAGGCACTACACCTTGCTCTTCGCAGCTGCGAGCTCCTCTTCGGAAGCGCCACTGTGCTCAGCAACAGTAGCCTCATTCTTCTGAACTGCGGAGATACGCGCCACGATTGCTCGGATAGCGTCATCTCTAGGCTCGTTAGCGTCGTTGCGGCCAGCCTGCTCAGCAGCCAGGAGGTTCGCAAGCATGCCCATCTCGCTTATCTTACGAAGACGTGCGCGAAGACCAACCATGTCAGGCACGTACTCGCTCAACTTCATCGCATTGTGCGTATTTGAAGTTACGCGCTTGAAGCGCTTGACGTGCTCCTCGGTGGAGTACTTCTGGTAGAAGCGATAGCCGCGATTCTTCGCACCGACGAATACGTCCATCAGCGCTTCCTCGAGAGCCTCTCCCTCTCCCATCGGGCCTTCTTCATAAGAGCGCCCGCGCTCCACATAGCGCTTAAAGCGGGTCTGGACCTCGCGGGTCGCGTAACACTTATCGAGTTGCTCGAGAGTGATCTTCCGCTGGTCGATCATTGCCTTCTTGTTCGCTGCCATAGACATCTCAGTCATGACCACCCCCTACTTAACGATCTTGACGTATGTGGCTGCAGCAGCGCCTGGGCGAGCTGGGCGACGAATAAGCACCCTCTTTGGCGCAGCGACCGCAGCCGGCGCAGCATCTTCCCGAAGCGCATCGCGCTTAGCGGTGATTTCGTCAAGAAGAGACTTTCGCCCCTTACCGTCCAACTCAGCATCGTAAACTTCAGATAATTCGCTGTCAGACAAACCTGACAACTGCTTCACGGCCTCCTTGACCGTAACCGCACTTGGGTCGAAACTCATTAAATCCTCCAATGTGGTTGCTACAGCAACTCTAAGACAATAGTCAAACTAAGGTATATCAATGGTGAGGAATAGGAAAGCCAAGACCGGGAGTAAGGAATAGTGACAATGGAAGAAGACGATAATAGCGCCGTTCATGCTGCCATAAAGAGGCAGGAGCGCCGCACTCGAGAAAGCACCTACCTGCAGATGAGTGACTCCCTTAGGGGGTTTGAGGCTCTCTCCGATAAGAACCGCAAAGACACTACAAGGGCTCCATTCAAGGAGGCTCTTGGTCTATCAAACAAAAATCTAAAGACGGCGATAGACCGCTTTACAGCAAACAGTCTTCCGGCCAGTTCATACATTCGATAGGTGGACCTCTTCATAGTCAGGTGTTACCTTCGACCCTCCGCCCATGGGGCCTGTCGCGGTACCAAAGACAGGTAGCCGGCTTAATGGGTTCCGGAGACACTCCCCTCCTTCCTGTGTCTTCGGGGCCCTAGCCAGGGGCCACACGTCAGACTAAGAAGTTTTTGTCGAGACTGTCTCTGCTCGACCCACCTTTGGTGGGCACGAGATTTTTACCTCAAGTCCGTCAAAGCCAGAATGGTCCTGGCTCGCTCTTCTGGAGTGCCGAACGTCTCGTAGAGGGCAGCATTCTCTCGCTCTCTCGCCAACGCCTTAGCTGCGCTATTCGCCCTCACAGCCCTCTCATACGGAATGTCCTCTGCTAGGCGTCTTTTCCGCTCAGCCACCATTCTTTCCACGGACTCGATGTCTTCGTTTGACAACCGCATTCGTGGAGCCTCATCAGGCGGATAAAGCGAAAGCCGGGCCTTTGGGCCGAACCTCTTAACCTTAAATTCTTGATGTTGCTGAGAGTTGGCCGTGTCTACCATGAGCCTGGGATCTAAGGGCGAAGGCTCCATCCTGGGTGGATTTAGTTCATGGAGCGCGGCCCTCACCCACGAAGGGCCGGCTATCGGAACCTGTCCCACGCCGCCGCCCTCAATTCGGGCCGGGGCGTAAGTCAGATCACCCACCCTCCCCAACACCGAATCAGCGTACGGAGCGGGAAGATTAGAGACCTCTTCTCTGCTTAGCGGCTGGTACGGACCAAGCGGGACAGACGACTGCCAGTACGGCTGATCTCCCGCGTTCTGCCTGTCTATCTCATCCAGTCTCTGCAACTCAGCAATCTTTGCTGCGAGCTCTGGGCCGATGATTCCTTCTTCGGGCATATCTACCTCAAGTCTCTGAGTCTGGTATTTGGATCAAGATCGTATCCAGAAGCACGGTATTGCTCAAGGAGGCGTTGTCTTTCGGCTTCATTACGAAGTTCTTTTGCTTCCGCTGCAGCCTCGATGTCCTCTGCAGTTACCAGTCCTTCGTACCCTGATCCAGGTGGAGTAAATAGGCCAGCTGACTCTGGCGCCTCAGATGCGTAACCAGCCAGAGCTGAGCCTGCGCCAACAGCGCTACCAATCGCCAGATCACCCGCGATATTGACGGGGCTGAGGACAGACCGCCCAAGCCGACCAAGACCGCCTGCAATACGCCTACCTAGCGAGCGCCTAGCCCCCTCTGTCCTCAGAGCCTTGCCCCTAAGAGGGCCTTCTGTGTGATACGGAGCTGGCCTTGTTCTGGCAGGCTCGTCATTGATAGGGCTTTCACTGCCTAGTTCGGTGGGCAGATTCTCAACGTAGGAGAGGTTCGTCACAGGCGAGACCGCCGACCCAGCCGAATCAAGCGCTTTTCGCTTTTGTACCCACGGAACATCGCCATCGGTTGGCCGGTTCAGCGGCGACTGCCGGCCCCACCGAACAGTATCTGCTATAAGCCTTACGGGCATTGTCTCGTAGCCAAGGTTCCGAAGAGCAGTCGCTCGATGCCTACCTTCATGCCCAATAACGCGACCCTCCGGATAGTATGTAGACCCTGGGTCTGTCGCGTGAAGAAACGGAACATCGCTAAGTGGGGTTCCTGTTTCAATGGCATTCATTATGCGGGCGAGCTTTGTTTCACTAGGGCCTGAAAAGTCTTTTGCTAGGGCGAGAAAGTCGTCTGGGCTCATCTGCGTGAGCAGCTCCCTAGACGCCGGTCCTTGCCCGCGAGCCATATCCAACGCCGACTGACTAAATAATTCGTCGGCAGTTGCAGCAGAGGCAGCCTTAATTGCTGCTATGTCTGGCGAGGCCCTGCGAGCAGCACCTGCGCTAGCGGCTACAGGCCCTCCTAGGGCCCCTGCCTTTGCAGCCTCTATGGCAAGGGCTCGCATACTCAGCTCATCCCCAGGCTCCAGTCTCCGGGTTCCCTCTGGCGCATACGAAGGCAAGGCACTTCCGTATCTGGGGCGCACCTCTAGATCGTTATAGAGGGGCATCTATCTAAGCTCGCTCAGTCTGGTATTTGGGTCTAAGTCGTAGCCTGACGCTCGATACTGCTCTAGCAGCCTTTGCCTTTCGACTTCCTTCTCGAGTTCTTTCTGAGCGATGACTCTCTCGATGTCTTCAGCTCGGACAAGACCTTCGTAGCCTTCTCCTGGAGGAGTGAAGAGGCCAGCTGACTCCCTATCGCCGCCACCAGCTTTATGACCAAGGGCTGCAGAGCCTGCGCCCATCGCTCCCCCAGCAAGCATGTCTGCGGCGATCTTGACCGGATTGAACAGGCCCCTCGCGCCGGCCTTCAAGATCTGTTTGGCTCTTGCTGCCCTTGTTGGCTTAACAGGAACCTCTCTCGGCTGAACAGAGACAATCGGCGTCCCTCCCTGAATTGACCTTCCTGGCCTAACTGTGCGTCCGCCCCCCGCAAGATCCTCGACCAGCGCATCCCTGGCAACGTTAGTTGCCCGACCACCTCGGTGCTTGGTCCGCACTACGGCCCTTCTTCCGCTCTTCGTTTTCCAATCCGCCTCTTCTGTTCGCTTGATTGGCGAAGACGGGAAGTAGCGAAACTCCCCCTCAAGCCCATACCCGGCAGGCATTCTTCTTGAGAAAACGTCATGCTTCTTGGCAATAGCGCGAAGGGCCTCTATCTCATCTTCAGAAAAGCGACCCCTTGTTTTAGGCTGAGCGCTCAGCCAGTCATCGTAAGAGACCATCGACCCTGGGACGCCGCTAACAGCGCTACTAACAGCGCCGCCCAAAGTCCCAGCCAAGGCAGCATCTCTGAGAAGGGTTAGCATATCCACTTCTTGATACGACGGCTCAAGCCTTACCGGCCTGGTCTCTAAGTCGTCGTACAAGGGCATCTCTATCTCCCGAGAGCTCGAAGCCTAGCCTCTAGTGCTCGTTGTTCTTCAAGTTCACGCATCAGCTGCTCTACTCGAGCGGCTCTCTCTGGGTCGGGAAGAGGCATAGCTGGCTGGAACTCAGCGGTGGGCATTCGATAGTCGCGCAACTCTGCCCCCAGTCCGGGGTCTGCCTGCGGCAGCATGGCCGGCGGGTAACTCTTGCCTGGAAAAGCGCTTCTCACGCCATAAGCGTCCCAGCGACTCTCGCCCGGACCAGGACTAAACCCAAGAGCGGGCCGTTCCTCGATGTAGGGGGGGAACCTCTCGTTGTAGATAGCGGGCAATTCGGTAGGGGGCGGGTTCCCGATGTAGTCAGGGAACTCCGTGTTGTACGGGTTCTCCTGGCTGAGCCGGCGGACGGCAGACGCACCTAAATCATTCATGACGGGAGACTGGGACCCGGCCAAACCCTCTCGGATTGCCCTGATTTGGTCAGCGTTTACGAGCTCATCAGCCATCTCTATCTCCCAGGAAGTTCAACCAAACCGTATCACACGTTCCCTACCACTTCACGCATACCCGTGAGGGTCGACGTAAACCCCGTCCTCTCCTTCGTGTACGGGTCGTAATACCGATACTCAAGCCTCGGCTCTACATGAACCTTCCTGCGCCTCCTCAAAGCCGTAAAACGCTTCCGAGACTCCTCACTCAACTTCCCCCAACCATCTAACCCCTCTAACTCAACCTCCTTCATCCCAGACAGCCTGGACGGTAACCAACCAGGGAAGCTCATCCCAGCCTCAGTCTTCCCAAGACCAACACTGAGCTCACCCACTAACCATTCACAATCCAAGTGAGTAGAGAAGAACCCATACACAGGGTTACCGCGCTCGTCAGATAAAGAACTGTTACGAGCAAAGTAAGAAACACCAGCCCTGATGCTCTCACCACAAGAAGTACAAGTTCTTCTTTTTTTAGTTTTTAAAACCCGCAGAGAATGTATCGCCATCTCCGCCCCTTACAGACATGTCTGTTATGTCTGTTATGTCTGTTAGTAAAGACTAAGTCTGTTAAACAAAAGTAATTACTAGTCTGACAAGTCTGTAATACCCCCCTACCCCCCAAAGACTTACCTGCCCAAGGTACCGCCGTCAAGTACCCCCCCCTCCAGGTACAAGTACCCCCGGTACCGCTAAAAAACACCCCCCCCCATACTCAGCATGTTCAAATGTATGGGGAATAAAAGTACAGCTCGTCGATACCCCCCGGTACAGGGTAGACGCGCGTCCGCCCAGCTGCGATAAGCCAGAGGACAAAAGCCAGTGACTTTAACAGTGGGTCGATTCTGGCTTTCCTGTATGATTTCAACTACTTACCTATAACTAAGCCCTAGCCTAAGCCCTAACACGGTAGCCTAAACGCTAGACTGGTCTATCCAGGCCGAGCAGTACCCCATCCACTAAGCTGAACGCTAGACTGCTCTACAATTCCCTTACAGGGAAATCGATATAGGGGCAAATCTACCCCTACCTAAAAGGCACACTGC